>Ga0105048_10000019_pt1 | contig 189298 bp, 183 predicted proteins | sample MAT05_FD_78382 | JGI IMG/M metagenome (GOLD analysis project Ga0105048, IMG submission 78382) | Freshwater microbial communities from Lake Fryxell liftoff mats and glacier meltwater in Antarctica - MAT-05 | ecosystem: Environmental > Aquatic > Freshwater > Ice > Liftoff microbial mat | place...
GGTGGTGTATCAACAATTTGAATTTGCGTAAAAAGTGTATCAAACGTGTGGGAATCAAGAAAACGCCTTTTGATGACTGTTAGACTTCTACTTTCTGCAGTTCATTAAAAAGCGCTTCTACAGATGACTCGGTCACTTCTTCAGGCTTCAACTGTACTTTTTCAAAAATTTGCGTTTCAATCTTCTGAACATATGCCGCCATCACGTATGAAAAAGTATCTTCTTTTTTGTGAGAATATCGTTTGCGACCATCGGCTAAACGATCTTTCATAGACACCACACCCTGAGGTGCTACCCGCATATCTGCGTACGCACAAACTTTTTTGGCAAAATCAGCAGACTCCCAATTCAACTTTTCTCGATTAAAACTAATTGCATCAATCAGTTCTTTCACCCGTTCATTCACTCCAATTTCTTCAACAATTTTGATTGTGGCAGGGTGAGCAAAAGACCCATACTTTGCCTGAAAAGAGGTTTGCACCTCGTGCCAAAAGGCTGGTCCTTGTGGCTCCAAAGACTCTGGAAAAACAGTTAAATCAAACTTCAAAATGTTGCCCATGTCATGTAATAAACAGGCGGCGATCACATTTTCCGTATCGATAACCACACCAACTTTCACCAACTCATCACACAAAATTTTTGCCACACCAGTCACACGCAGCATATGAAGCTTTAAATTGCTCATGATTTGATATGAGGAGTAGACAGCCAGGATATTAGCCATACTAGATTGTTTTATATCGATTCATAAAGGAAAATTTTTGATTAAAAGCGCTCGTAATGATATCTGTGGCTTCATCAATCCTGAAAAACTGTGTATTTAACGTAAGATCATACGAATTTACTTTATTCGCATCTTGGAGTAAGTACTGTTTTACAAACTCTTTTCGCTCTCTTTCCGTGTCAGCAATGACCTCTTTGGCTTTCTCACGGCTCACACCCTCAAACTGCATGGCTCGCTGAACTCTCAGCTCATATGGGGCGGTGATATTAACATGTAGACCTTTGGCAAATGGGGTAATGAAGTTTGCTCCTCTGCCTACAATCACCACTTTACCTTTAAGCGCATAGGATAAGATAACTTTGGTCATTTCTGTGATGTACTTCAAATCGTCTAGATACTCTTCATTTAAAACAGAGTGCACAATATCTTCAATCTTACTTCTTGTCTTCTCATCTATTGCTTGAACAATCGCTTTTCTTCTCTTTGTTGATCTGGCAATTTCATCAATAATCTGCTCATCCAGGCAAGCAAAACCAAGTCTCTCTGCGACAGCACGAGCGATGGGTCTACCGCCACTCCCAGGTTCTCGAGCAATCGTAATAAATGGTCGAATAAATGAGGTATCTCTTTGTGATAAACGGGACGAAAGATCAGACATTTTTTGCTGAAGCCGAAAAACACTTAGCGCTTTGTCAACCAGGTGAGCATATGGAACTGACATGGACTTATCCTAATCCTCCAACCCCTAAAAAGTCCAGATGTGACCAATACGTAAAAAATGGTATAATTTTGAGACTCTTTGAAATAAAGATGTCTAGCGTCCATAGCTCAGCTGGATAGAGCGATTGTCTTCGGAACAATAGGTCGGGGGTTCGAATCCCTCTGGACGCACAAGGTATGCTGCTTCAAATCTGGAAAAAACTTCAGCTCCCTCAGCCTATTCAAGTATTCTTGATGCGATTCGCCAACGATCAATTTTTAATTGGAGTTACTGGTGTTATTTTTGACCAGAAAAATCAAGTCCTGGTTCTGAAACATACCTATCGCAAAGTGGAGTGGAGCTTGCCAGGGGGCTACCTTAAAGCAAATGAGCATCCAAAAGTGGGACTTGCTCGGGAGTTGATGGAGGAGACTGGGTTCACGGTTCGAGTGATTCAAATCATTAAGACCCAAACCGATCACAAGGGTAGATTAGACATGAGTTACTACGGTGTGTTTGAAAAAGGCACGTTTAAGGCGAGTGATGAGGTTTCTGAGTATCAATTTGTTGATGTAAAAAATTTACCGCCCCTGATTTCAGATCAGTACAAACAAATCAGTGAGGGACTCAAACGAAAAAAACAGTATGATGCCCAGCATCGTTGGCAAAGAATAAAGAAGGGAGTTTTTTCACTTTTTCAATTGAGTCACTAAGCCTTTATACTAAGCATTATGAAGAGTCCAAAAATTCCGTTTCAATTAAAATTAAAAGATTTTTCCGCTCACTTTTTATTCCTCTCACTCGTCTTGATCAGCCTTGTTTTGATTAGTCTATCTGGATTTATTTTTTATTCTGCTCAAAAACAAAATATGCGGTTGTCTGAGCAAAATAACATAATGATTGTAGAAAAAATTTCACTTGCTTCTCAGCTCACCGAAGTCTCTCAGCAGTTGCAGGTGGTTCAAGATGAAGTAAAACAACTGAAGTTAATTGACCAGTATAAGAAAAATCAAGATTTGGCTGCAGAAATGAAGAGTATTCAGTCGACATTTCAACAAGCCGCAAGCGAGTATGAGAGACTGACCGATCTTCACACAACCGGTGGTAAAACGCAGTCGCTTGATGCTCAATTTTCGTTGGTGCTCAATCAATTGAGTAAACAAAACTACACCAGTGCGAGCGCCACTCTTACCTCATTGAATAAAAAAATCGACGCGATGACCGCTCAGCTTTCTGTACCTGCTGCTCTATCTATACTCAATGTACCCTCTTCAAATACGCCGCCTGCTTCCGGCTACTCACGCCAAACTGTGAACTCCGATGCAGGTGCATTTGTTGTCGATGTCTTGACCGCTGATCTTAATTCTACTCGAGTGCAAGTGGAGACGGCTTCTGGTGGAGACTGCCACGATAACTGCCCGGTTGATTCATTAGCCAGTTACATCGCCAAAAGTGGGGGGTTTGCTGGCATAAATGGGCCGTACTTCTGTCCAGCTGAGTATCCAAGTTGTGTCGGAAAGACCGGCTCTTTTGACACCTTACTCATGAATAAGAGTAAAACCTATTTTAATTCTGACAATAATGTCTACAGCACCGTTCCCGCCATGATTTTTAGCGGCAGCAGTGTCAGATTAGTCGGTCAGAGTTTAGAGTGGGGTAGAGACACCGACGTGGACGCGGTGATTGCCGCACAGCCACTCTTAGTTTCTGGGGGAAATGTGGTCTTTGGCGGAAGTGGCGATCCCAAACAGGGTAGTAAAGGTTCTCGGAGCTTTATTGCGAGTAAAAATAATCAGGTCTATATTGGAGTCGTCCATGGGGCGACGGTTGCAGAGGCCGCTAGAGTACTCAAGGCGATGAGTGTTCAGTCAGCCTTAAACCTAGATAGCGGCGGCTCGGTAGCGTTTGCTGTACATGGCAAATACATCGCTGGCCCCGGTAGAAATACACCTTTTGGCATTGTCCTTGTTCGCAAGTAACCGCAAAACATCTTAAGATAGTTTATAAGACAACAGGAATAATAGCGCTGAGATGAACGCTGCAAAGAGCCATCCATTGATTGGGACCGGATGCACAAATTGAGCTGGTCCTAATCGGATCAACGTAGTGTGGGCCAAAAATACCACAAATGAAAATAGACCAACTTGACTAAGAAGTGTTTTCTTTCCATTTCCCCAATGACCAACCGTACTTACAATAAAAAGAATCATGCTGGTCGCAAAAACAAGTACTGGCCAACGTGTAAACTGCATTGCCAATAAAACAGGTACAAACGTAGGTCCATGAATAGTGGCGTAGGCATCAATCAGCAACCAGACAGTTGCACAAAAAGTGGTGACGAACAATAGCCTTTTTACTCTTCTTTCTACGAAACGGTGTGAAAAATGGAAGTCTGCCGCAACTCCTCCCAACCAAGCGTACCAGAACCAAGTTAAAGGGACTAAGTACTGAATTTGATCTGGCTGAATCCATGTAAACTGTGTTCTGAACGTAGGTAAGTAGCTGTACCACCAAATAGTTAAGAGCCCAACGACACCAGTTCCAAGCAATCTCAGCGTTTTAGGCAGGTAAGAATAAAATCCATACGAGACATACAGCAGAATAATGAGTGGAACAAAATATAAATGATAGTCAGCTTGCCCAAGCAAAATTTTGAGGTAAAGAGGAATATCCATATTGAATCCCCACCCGGGAACAACGCGCATCACTATCCAAATTCCCACAGCCCAAACCAAATACAGAGGGATCAGTTTTATGACTCGACTCTGCCAAAATGCAAGTAACGGCACGGGCTTTCCCTGATACTTCATATTCAGTCCATACCAAGATAAGAAAATGAAGAGGGGAATACTCACTCGGCATAATTGATCGATAATAACCAGCGTGTATGCACGTCCATCTGATCTCAACCACCAGATTTCGGGAAAAATGGCCAACAAATGGATCACCACAACTTGAAGAATCGCTACGCCTTTTAAAGTATCAACTTGCTGCTTGGTCATTCCATCATAATAACGAGCCCTACTGAATTTTGGAATTGGTACTTCAAAAAAAACTTTCCAAAAAGCGCTCGCACTCACATCGTGTAGAATGAGTTTCTAGTTGGAGACTACATATGAGTGTACAAAACATGCAAACCCTAGGAATTCTTGATGCAGGAGCTCAATACGGTAAATTGATTGATCGATCTGTCAGAGAACAACACGTTCACTCCGAGCTTTTAGCGATGAACACGCCAGCAGACGAGATTAGAAAAATGTGCAGGGCATTAATTATTTCCGGTGGTCCAGAGAGTGTATATGGCAAAAATGCTCCTCAATTTGACCCAATGATCTTTGAGTTAGGAATACCAATACTCGGCATTTGTTATGGCATGCAGCTCATCGCTCATGTATCTGGAGGGAAAGTAGAACACCTTCCCAAACGGGAGGATGGTCCGGCAACTATCTCCATTCAGAATGACTCTCTTTTATTCAAAGACTTGGAATCGGAACAAGAAGTCTTGCTCACTCATGGAGATTCAGTTTCCATGACTCCGCCTGGATTTAGGGTCATTGCTCAGTCTGGTGAACTCATTTCCGGCATCGAAAACGCTCAGAGAAAAATGTATGGGTTACAGTTCCATCCCGAAGTAGATTTGACAACAAATGGACAAAAAATCCTGTCCAATTTTCTCTATGAAGTTGCCAAATTTGATGGTTCATTCACGATTGAAGACAGAGAAGGAAAAGCGATTCGCTATATTCAAGAAAAAGTGGGCAACAGTCACGCTTTAGTATTAGTCAGCGGAGGCGTCGACTCAACCGTCTCAGCAGCACTGGTTGCAAAAGCACTTGGAAAAGAAAAAGTTTTTGCACTTCACATCGATACAGGTTTTATGAGAAAAAATGAAAGTAAAACGGTGAAGTTGGCATTAGAGGAGTTTGGACTACGCGTAAAAGTCATCCACGCGGAGGATCAGTTCCTTCACGCGACCACCCAAATTGATGGAAAAGAAACTCTACCGCTGAATGAGTGTGTAGAGCCAGAGCAAAAGCGTAAAATCATCGGCGATACATTTATGCGTGTAACCGAAGCCGCATTGAACGGGATGAAGATACCCAAAGATGACATTTACGTAGTCCAGGGTTCTTTAAGACCAGACTTAATTGAAAGTGCCTCCACCGCTCTTCAGACTAGTAAAAAAGCTGATACGATCAAGACACATCATAACGATACCGCTCTCGTCCGACAGTTGAGAGATTCTGGCAAAGTGATTGAGCCCCTGAGTGACTACCATAAATATGAAGTACGGGAGTTGGGCGAGAAGTTAGGGTTGCCATCAGAATTAATTTGGAGACAACCGTTTCCAGGACCAGGATTAGCGATCAGAATTCTCTGTGCAGAACAGCCATATATTACTCCAGATTTTGAAAAAATAAATCAAGAACTTCGTCAGTTTGAGCGGAGTACACACAACGCCACGTTAATCCCGATTCGAACAGTAGGAGTCCAAGGAGACGGAAGAACCTACAGCTATTTGGTTGGCTTATCGGGACCAGCTGATTGGCCGGCGCTGTTGTCTATTGCGCAAGCAGTTCCAAAGACAATTCACTCTGTGAATCGAATCGCTTACTTTTTTGGCGAGAAGATTGAAGGACCGATCACCGAGATCACTCCAACAAAATTAGAGGTAAAAGTGATAGAGCAGCTAAGACTGGCAGATGCCGTTGTCAACAAAACACTCATCAGGTTTGATTTGACTAAAACAATCAGTCAAGTTCCAGTCGTGCTCTTTCCAGTTCCTTTTGGCATCAAAGGCAATCGTTCCATTGGTATCCGGACAATCATCACCCGTGACTTCATGACTGGAATTCCAGCATTACCAGGTACACATATTCCGGTTGAGGCAGTCCAGGAAATGGTCGATCGAATCTTACAGGAAGTGCCGGGGATCTCAAGAGTTGCGTACGACTTAACGTCTAAACCACCTGGGACAACCGAGTGGGAATAACTCGCTTTTGTGAAACATATCTTGGGGTATACTATGCTTGTGCGTACGAACTCTTTATCTCGATCAATTTTGGATTTGCTCAAAGAGCAGCATCTGCTTTCTGCAAATCAAATTCAACAGCATTTTGAAAAAAAAGGCCACTTGTATAACAAAACGAGTGTTTACCGTGCCCTAAATCAACTCTTAACTGAAGAAGTCATTTGTCGATATGATTTTAATGATAAAGAAGCTCAATATGAATTAAGAAAAGAACATCACGATCACATCGTTTGCGAGGTGTGCGGGAAGATTGAAGCTGCAGACTGTCAATACACACAACCAAAAAGCATGAATAATTTTCAAATGAGCCACCACCACTTAACGCTATTTGGCGTGTGCGACACATGCAGAACAACAGAACAGATTCTCTTGCGTGAGGTCTAACCCAACTACCAATAAAAACTGACACAAAAGAAAACGCCCCCACTTAAAAGTAGGGGCGTAATCAGGTATTCAGTTAAAAGGTGCGTGGTGCGTCGCAGCGCCGCCACGCATCACCTTTCCCAACCAAACCGGGGAATTCATCTCTGCCTGGACGGCCGCCGAGTGAGAGCTCAACAATTGGCTGGGCTCCCCTTATGATTTGGACGGCCGTCTCATTATTGCATCCCAGGTACGCCAACCCCAGGAGATTGCTGGATGTGGTTTCATACTGACCTGTCCGTACGCTGAACCTGCGCGTACTTTGCTGGCTTGAGCCAAACATGCCGACGACAGCATACCGCACCTCGCCGACCCAGCCGTTGGCTGCGTTTTCCGGCTCGAATCCGCCAGATTGCAGCACGTCAAGCGCTTGATTTGAGATGTTGAAGGAATACAGCACTGGCGTGCCTTGCCGCACGGCTGTGAAAACCATCAAATCACCAGAGATACTGGCGTTGGTGCAGAGGATGTCGCTCTGCTCGCACCGCGGGACACGGTTGATTTGGAAATTCCCATCAAATTCCGTCCACGCCGCCACACCATACGGCGTTTCGTTGCGGCTGGTTGGAGCATCACTGACAATGATGAAGGAAATCATCGTACCGTCATGAGACCAGTACGGGTGAGTTGCATCCTCATCCAGTGCGGCAGTGACGTTGACACTTTTCCCCGACACTGTTTCAACGGCATAAATATCGCCGTCGTTTTCGAGTAACAGCCAGGACGTATCTGCTTCTTGTGCAGAAGCAGATCCAAAGAAAAAGATTAGAATAAAAATGGCGAATACAACGAGTTTCATCTTGACTCTCCTCAACTATCTACCGAATCTCAAAGTCCGGGCTGGTCAAGGCACGATTTATGCCCTCACTAGCCCGAACAGTGGACTCCCATCGCTGAGAAAGACTTTTACTGAATAACTGATGTGAAAGAGCGAGTAGTCGTCATTCCCAGAGAAATTCTAGGTTAACTTCTACACACCTAGTAAGTATAGCAGAATGTGACACTTTTGAATAGTTATTGGGACTTAATCTAGACAAAAAAACCCACTTGGGTGGGATTTTTGTATGTCCGAAAGCAGTTCTCACCAAGAAATACCTGATGATTTTATCATACCAAGCGAGTATTACGAAAGGTATAGACTGGTGTTCTCACATTACCATTTAGACAGGAAACTTGTTAGAATAGGACTAAATGAAAATCAAAAGAGAAGTAAAGCCAGTGAAGGAATCAGAACTGCCTACGGTAATAGAGGTTTTGGAAAGAGAAGTTCAGTTTGGAGTAGTGTTACAGTATCCCGAGAAGGATATAATCTTTCCAGACGCCAAACTCTCCCCAGTGAAGTCCCTAAAAGTCAATATAATATCAACTGAATCACATGATATGGCTGTACTTCACAGGCTTCACCTACAGACTAGAAGTACTTAATTATGCCTCGCTTGGAGATATTCCAATAGTCCTTCGTGTAGTTGTTGTTGTCCATGCCACACAACTGTATTGTATCCAGGTAAGAACTCGTCTGGATTTTCTTCTCTGAAATCAATAGACCTTACTGTTTGAGGCAATGCTTCACTCATATGTCTATCAGTACCGCCATTGACTACTGAAAACTTATCTCCCCAAACTTCAACTGCTTGTGGACTTTCTATATCTACTCTTTTTAACCCGATAGTAGCTAACACTTCATCTTTTTGTAATGCAAACTTTACAGAAGTTGTTTTAGATACTCCTTTCAAGGCTAAATCTAACGCAAACATCCCTCCAAATCTTGGGGTTACAGGTACACCAGCTTCTTCAAGAAGTTCATTTACACGCTCCATAACAGGAACTCGCAAATCTGCCATATCAAAATTAGGCATGTGTTGTCTTAACGCTTCAATTTGTTCCGTAGTTAATCTATATCCATTCACAAACTCAAAAGTAATTTGAGGGCCTCTATCTTCAAGCATAACTGCTAAAGGATTATCTCCAAATTGTTCCTTAAATTGATTGACAGGCATTGTGGGGTGAGGTTCTAAATGAAACTCTGTGGTAACTTTTTTAACAATCTCTCTCCATTTATCTTTTTGTTCAGGTGTTAATGTTTCATCGTATAAACTGTAGTAGGACTTCTCTAATACTTCTCCATCTTCACCAAAACCTCTAACTTCCGCACCACTGCAATGACTGACCAATACTTTACTTCTTAATTTTGGGTCTATTAAATCTGTAATTCGTCTTTTGACACTTGCAAACCCTGCTCCTGTAACAAGAAATAAGGATTTTCCTTCTGTGAGTAAAGAGTTTAACTCTGTGGCCATTTCAGAGGAGGCAGGCACAAACAGGTCAGCAAGTGTTTCATCTACATCAGATACAATAAGTTTAACGTTATTATTCCAAGCGACTTCTGGATTGTTTTTCGGGCTTTCCATAATTTCTTCTCGTATATATATTTAACCACATTTCAAAATGTTAAAATATATTATAACATTTTTCTAAATGAAATATGAAATACAGAAAAAACTTACTCTTTATGACTGGAAGACCCTCCAAATATAAGCCCGAGTATTGTAACGTAGCTATCAAGCTAATGAAAAAAGGTCACAGTAAACAGTCTGTGGCAGGCAGATTAGGTATTAGTAGAGATACATTATATGAATGGTGCAGAACATACCCCGATTTTTCCGACACTATAAAAGTAGGTGAGATGATGAGTTATGCCTACTGGGAAGAATTAGGTATGAAAGCGATGATGGGTAAAGTAAAAGGATTTAGACCATCTTTTTGGATATTTACCATGAAGGCTCGTTTTGGATGGAGAGATAATTCACCTGTTAGGAGTTTAGAAGATGATATAGGCAAACTTGAAAGAGAACTTGTACCAAATAAGCTGCAGATAACAATGGCTCAAATTATTAAAAAATATAGCCAACCTCACCAGGTTCCCGTTATTTCATAGCTTAACTCTTTGTCTAGTTTATGGGGTGCAGGTCATCTTGAATCTCCCCCAACAACTTTTACATGAACTTTATACACAGAAGTTCGGGGTGAGAAATGATAACTTGTGAGTCAGGTGGGAATCGAACCCACGACATCCTCCTTAAGAGGGAGGCGCTCTAACCAGCTGAGCTACTGACCCTATAGATGCGTTAGGTCTTGGATTATACCAAGCTCTTCGCCAGAGTGGAACGGCTATTCAAGTCTTTGATAGAAAGGTACAATCAAGTCATATGAAGAAGTCATTTTTATTCTTATTTGCTTTTTTTAGCTGTTTTTTTATCTGCGTGCACACAGTTCATGCGCAAACAAATCAACCAAAACAAGAGTACATTAACGGCAGAATTTTCGAGATTAGCACCGAAACGAAAATTCCAGGAGACACAGCTGAACAGTTCTTTTACCTTCAAAAAATCAAAGTAAGAACAGCTGATACGGCAGAAATAATTGATGTCCAGGCAGGAACCCAACTCCAACCATTGAGCGAGAACCAACGATACCGCATGGGAACCTCAGTCATTTTAGTCAAACAAAAAGATGCCGCAGACCAGATCCAATATGCTATCGCAGATACGTATCGAATTCCAGCCATGCTTTGGCTACTCATTGGCTTTCTGCTTTTAGTGCTGCTTACATCGAGGAAAAAAGGCTTTTTTGCCATTCTTGGCATGTTCATGAGCTTGGCTGTCTTATCCTTCTTCATCGTGCCACAAATCATTCAGGGACAAAATCCAGTCGTGATTGCCCTAATCGGCTCGATTGCAGTGGCTGTGATCACTGTATACATGTCACATGGATGGAACTTAGAGTCTCATTTAGCGATCGCTTCGATGATGTTGAGCTTACTCGCAGTGGGGTTACTATCCTACGCAGCAGTTGAGGCAGCTCATTTAGCAGGACTAGGAAGTGAAGATGCTTCGTATTTGCAGTTTGGTACGACGGCAAAAGTAAACTTACAAGGATTATTGTTGGGAGGAATGATGATTGGTGCATTGGGTGTATTGGATGATATTACTTTGGCTCAAATTTCAGTTATCCATCAGCTCCATGACGCCAAGCCAGAAATGGAGTTTGGGGAGCTGTATAGGCGCGGATTAGAGGTAGGAAAAGATCATGTTGCATCGTTGGTTAATACACTGATTTTGGCCTATGCTGCTGGCAGTTTACCCCTATTTCTTCTTTTCTCTATGAACACTTCTCAGCCTGCTTGGGTGACTTTGAATAGTGAGGTCATAGCAGAAGAAGTTGTCAGAACACTCACTGGCTCAATTGGTATCGTTTTGGCTGTACCGATTGCCACTTTTATTGCAAGTTACTTTATCGTTTGGAAAAAGCCACCAGCGAGCAAAAACAAACCTCTTGCTCATCATCACTGAACAACATTTATTTTTTTTCAGCAAGGCTTTTAATTGCATCTTGGTAAGCAAGATACTGTTGAGTTGGTTTGCCTTTTGCGTCCAAGAAAGTGAATTCAGCAAACGGTCCAGGAGCGCCTTGTAGTACAAACGGAGTTACGCCGATAATTCGAGCGTCATTCCAAATATTTTGAGTCGCATACATGTAATAGCTCGACAGCCAACGCCGGTTGCTATTGGTATCCACCCAGCCGGTTTCCGTGATAAACGTTTTTAAGTCCAAACCAGCTTTATCTTTGATATAGCTAAGTTCTGTTTGGTAGCCACGAAGAGACTCTTTACCGGTTTTTTTGGGAGAAGAACTAAAGCCTGGATTTGGATAAGAGTGAGAGTTCCAAAAATCTACGTATCTGAAAATCGCATCATTCTCTTGAAACATTGCATCGAGATAGGTAAACGCTTCTTTCGTTTGAGATCCATTTGGGGCGGCGAGGTCCATCGCAGCTGGAAGAACTTGATAATTTTTATTTTCTGATTTCGCCCAGTTACTTGTAAAGATCAGAGTATCGGTATATCCACGCGGATCGATGGTGTTACCCCATTCTTTTGCGTGATTTACTTCATTAAAAGCGATAATGTATTTTTCATTTGTTGGCCAATTCAAGTCACTCAAAAAACTGATCAAATCAACGATATCCTTACGTGTAGGGATCGCCCAAGCTCCATTTTCTGCTTTAGTGCTTAATCGCACGATTGGAATCAGTTTTTGTTCTTGGGCATAGTCAAAGAAAGCTTGCCAATCTTTCTTTTTCTCTAGGTCGCTTAAAGGCAAAGGAATAGTAACGTAGTGCCATTGATCTGACAAACCATTTGCACGAAGCAACTCCTTGGCCTTAGGAGCCTCGCTAGGATTCATGATATGAATACCCAAAACAGACTCTTCTTGGGCGTAGACAGGTCTAGCCAATAAAAGACTAGAGACCAGCGCTAGAAAGGCTAAAATACCCTTCATTTTCATATATTATAGGATATCATTTTTCTGCCATTTGAGCAAGCTGAAAAGATGCATCCAGGTTTAATTTATGCTATAGTGCTGTATAAGAATGAAAAAAATTGCTACAATTTTAGTCTGGTTTCTCTCAAGTACGGGCGTAATTCTAAGTATTACTGTCCTTTTACATACGATTAATACTCCAAGCCACAACTCATTGGCAATAGCTGAGTCAGATCTGGCAAACAGCATTCTAGCATCATCTTCTCAAAGTTACGGCAAGAATATCGGCGAAATAAAGGGAATGAGTACAACTGTTCAGGCTGCTGACGCAAGAGAAGTCTTATTGGCAAATTTTTTAGAAAGATATTCATCACCTTTGCAGCCATACGATGAGTATGCTCATAAAATTGTCGCCATTTCAGATAAGTACGGAATTGATTTCAGACTGTTACCAGCGATTGCCATGCAGGAGAGCAATCTGTGTAAAGTGATTCCTCCAGAGACATACAACTGTCTTGGATTTGGAATTCATAAAAAAGGCACCTTAGGCTTTGACAGTTACGAGGCCGCTTTTGATCGAGCAGGAAGAGAAATAAAAGCCAACTACATCGACAGAGGTTTGGTTACCCCAAACCAAATAATGAGAAAGTACACTCCAAGCAGTACTGGGAGTTGGGGCGACTCAGTCAATCAGTGGATGTCAGAAATGCGCTACGATGATCGAGACAAAGGTTTAGAGCTCAAAACAAATGCAGATCTAAATGAATTTGTGGCCTCATCCTCAGCCAAATAAAATTTTGTGTTTTCCAGATCTACTTCAATTAGATGAATTTTTCACTTTCATGAATTAAAGTGATTTTAATTGACTATTATTGATCAATATTGACTTATTTATATCAAAATGATATACTTCGATATAGATCAGTAGGTTCCTCACTGGGGTACGTACTGATACCAGAAAAACCGAGTGCAACAACTCGGTTTTTTTGTAGACATTTTTGTAAGGTGCCGAGAACAGGAATCGAACCTGCACGCCTTTTAAGGGGCACTGGATTCTAAGTCCAGCCTGTCTACCAATTTCAGCATCTCGGCCTGATTGATATTTTACTACATCAAGCTCTTATTTGATCCATTGACTTTTTACCTCTTCAATGTCCATAATAAACCCGAAATATGAACTCCATTCTCTGTCCTCACTGCCACCAACAAATTGATGTTGATGAAGCTGTCAGCCATCAAGCTGAGGCAAAAATTTCAGCCCAATTCCAAAAAGAAAAACAACACCTAGAAGAGATTCAACACAATCTACAAAAACGATTAGCAGAGCAGATAGAAAACCAGAAAACGGAACTAGAGACTACTCTTGCAGAACACGAGCAAAAAATAAAAAAAGAGGTTTGGGAAAAAGCTCAGTTGGAAGCACAAAAAAGAGCAGAGGAGAGCAGTTCTAAAAAAATAATTGAGTTTGAACAACGAATTAAAGAATCCGAAGAACGTACTCAATCGGCAGAAAAAGCTGAACTTGAAATGAGAAAAAAACAACGTGAGCTTGAGCAAGAAAAAGCACAGTTTCAATTAAAATTGGAACGTTCAGTTGATGAAAGGATGAAAGTTGAAGCAGAAAAAATTTCCAAAACTGAAAGTGAAAAATTCTCAGATAAAGAACGCCAACTCCAAAAGCAAATTGAGGATCTTAAAAAGATGGCAGAGGAAGCTACTCGCAAAGCTTCTACTGTCTCTCAACAACTTCAAGGTGAAGTAATGGAACTACAAATTGAACAACTATTGCGAGATTCTTTTCCTGGCGACTTCATTGAAGAAGTCAAAAAAGGTCAACTTGGTGCAGACATTTTGCAAACAGTAAAAAATAGTTATGGAAAATCTGTTGGCATAATTGTATGGGAGTCAAAACAAACTCTCGTTTTTCAAGAGAAGTGGCTGTCCAAACTACGAGAAGACGTCAGGGCAAGTGGCGGAACGATCGCTGTGCTTGTTACGCGCACGCTTCCAGACGGAATTACAACTTGCGCAGAGAGAGATCATGTTTGGATCACTGGCATAGATTTTGTACTACCTCTCGCTCAGTTGTTAAGACAAACACTCGTCAAAGTGGATCTAGAAAAAACAAGTCAGAATGGCAAAGATGTAAAAGCAGAAATGTTGTATCAATATATTAACAGTCAGGAATTTATTGGAAATGTGGAGGGTGTGGTTGAAAGTTTCAGAGAGTTGAAAGATGATTTAGATAGAGAGAAAACAGCAATGCAAAACATTTGGAAAAAAAGAGAAAAACAAATTTTACGACTCGCCACTCACGCGGCTCATATGTATGGAGGTGTTCAAGGAATCGTAGGCAATTCACTTCCTGGAATCCAGGGCTTGGATCTAGACACAACACCAGCGCCAATACAAATTGAAGATGGTACAAAAGAACAAAATGGGCTTTTTTAGTACTCAGTCACCAAAAGTGAACTACCAAATCCAACATCACGCCAAAGCGAAACACATCAAAATCAAGATTACACCGCAAGCAGAGGTGATCGTCGTTGCACCAAGAGATTGCCCAACTTTTTTCATAGATCGATTTGTGCAGCAGCATCAAGACTGGATCGAAAAGACTTTGAAGCATGTTCAGGAAAATAAACCAATTAAAAAAGAAACTGATGAAATCCTTTTATTTGGTAAAACATACAAAAAAGTAGTAGGCAACAGAAGTGAGTATCCATTGGGAGTGCGCGTACGTGAAAATACCCTCATCATCACTCCTGTCTCAGAAAACAACACGTCAATAAATAAAAGTTTACAACAATTTTTAAAAAGTACGGCAGAGAAATACATCACTCCAAGGGTTCATCAGTTGGCAAAACAAATGAATATTTCCTACGCCAATATTTCTTTTAAAAATCAAAAGACAAGATGGGGAAGCTGTAGCTCATTGGGCAATTTGAATTTTAACTGGAAATTAGTTCATTCTCCACCCGCTGTGATCGACTATGTTTTAATTCATGAGCTAGCTCACAGAACAGAGATGAACCACTCGGAACGTTTTTGGGTGATTGTCAAGAAATTTGATCCTGAATACACAAAACACAAAGGCTGGCTGAAACGCCAGGGCATGGAATTAGTGTAAGTATTTTTTCTCTAGATAACTCAATAAGAAAGTTGATTGTGTTGTTTGACCAGTTGCTTTCTTCATGACCTCAATTGGTGAGTACATACAACCATGCTGCCAGACATGTTCTTTAAACCACTGGAAGTATGTCGTGAAGTTGCCATCCTCAACTTCACTCTTCCAGTGTGGCTGCGACTGTTCAAAAGAGGCAAGTAACTGCGCTGCGTTTAAATTGCCCAACGTGTACGTAGGGAAATACCCCAAATTTCCCCATGCCCAGTGAATATCTTGCAAAACTCCTTCTCGATCCGTAGCAGGCTCAATTCCAAGCAAATCTTTCGTTAATGTTCTCCATGCTTCTGGCAAATCTTTGACAGCTAATTTTCCGGTCATAAGTTGAACTTCTAGTTCAAACCGTAAAATAATATGCAAATTGTATGTAATTTCATCAGCTTCTGTGCGAATTAAGGATGGCGTTACTGTGTTTAGAGCATGCACGATTTGTGAAGCTTGTACATTCTTTAATTCTGGAAAGTAGCTTTGCAACTTAGGTAAAAAGTACGTCCAGAAGGAAGATGATCGGCCGATGACATTTTCCAAAAAACGAGATTGGGATTCATGGATACCTAAAGAAACGCCTCCGTCTAATCCTACTTTAACGTACTCAGGATTCACATTCTGTTCATAGAGACCGTGACCTAATTCGTGGATCATGCCCATAATTGTGAATGAATTATCATAAGAATCAAAGTGAGTGTTGATCCGATTATCATTGGCTGAAATAGATATTTCAAAAGGATGCTCTACACTCCCAAAACGGCCTCGATCTAAATCAAATCCAATTTGACTCACCATATCTTTAAGAAATAACTCTAATTTATGATGATCTAGAGAAATCGTATTTAGTGGATTAACCGATACTTCTTGCTTTTCTAAAACTTGAGGCAAAAGGTCTTGAAGTCCTTTTTTAAGAGTGGCAAACACTGGCTGGAGGAGCTCAATTGTTAAGTTCTCCTCATAATCATCTAAGAGCACATCGTATGGATGTGAGTTGGGATTTATACAGTGAGCGTACTGCTTTCTATTTTCAATCACTCGTTCAAGGTGTGGCGCAAATAGCTGGAAATTATTCGTTTGTTTTGCTGCCAACCAAGCATTGTACGAACCGTCAACAACTTGGTTTGTTTCTTCAACAAATGCAGTGGTAAGTCGAACTGATTTCTGTAACTCTTTTTGAGTGAGGAGTACAGATCTCGCTTCAATTGAAGAGAGTGATTCTTTTTGGCTAGCTAACTCATCTACTAACTGTACAAAATTTGCGTCTATTGTAAGTTCATGAGCAAATCCTGATAAAACAGAAATCGTTTCTCCTCTGTCGGCTGCGGCACCTTTTGGCAATCCCGTTTCACGATCCCAACTGAGGAGTGCTTGTGCTGAATTGAACGCACGTAAAAGCTTCAGTTTTTGATAATACTGATCGAGTCCTGCTTGGACTTTTTTTAACATATGAACCTCTGATACCTGACAAATGGGACAGTGCCTAATATACTACTGAATATGATGATTCTCCATGGCGAAAATATGGTTCAATCGCGCAATACCTTAAGTTCCTTGATTGATCAGGCCAGATCCCTAAATAAAGTCATTCTTCGATTAGATGCAAAACGACTAGAACCCAAAGCACTTTCTGAAGAGTTGGGAGCAACTAGTCTATTTGGCGAGTCTCGCTTTATCATCATTGAAGAAATTCATTCTTTACCAACCTCGCAGAGAAAAACCCAACTAATTACACTGTTGGGAAGTATATCGGAATCAACGGAGTTACTATTGTGGGAAAAAAAACAACTTACTCCCACGATGCTTAAGCAGTTTCCTCTAGCAAAAAGCCAAGAATTCAAACTAACAAAATATCTTTTCCAATGGTTGGATTCAGTTCAAAGCCAATCTAAACTGTCTCGAAACAGGTTTATGTTGGCAGTAGAACAAGATGGAGAAATGATGTGTTTTACGATGCTCATTCGTCAACTTCGTTTACTTATCCAAGCCACTGAAAATAAAACAGCTACTCTTCCTCCATTCATGGTAGCAAAACTCAAAAAACAGGCAGACACGTTTACATTAGCAAAACTTTTACAACTCCATAGTAGCTTATTAAGACTTGACCTATCAATGAAAACGTCTACAGGAAACCTGAGCTTAACTCAAGAACTTGAACTTTTATTGATTGAGATGTAAGCTACATGAGTAACGAGTAGCGAAAGGGATTGTATGCAAGTTGATTCTTCAATTTTTAAAGCTTATGACATTCGCGGAATTTATGGTCAAAACCTAAATGATGAAATTGGTGAAGCAGTAGGGAAGGCATTCGTTAAAGTACTCGGAGCAACTACCGTGATTTTAGGCAGGGACGGACGGACTTCTAGTCCAGCACTTCACGATGCTGTTGTCAGGGGCTTAACCAGTGTTGGTGTCAATGTCATTGACATCGGAATGGTTTCTACCGACATCTACTACTATGCTTGCGCAACCAAAGGCTTACCTGGAATTATGATTACTGCAAGCCATAACCCCAAAGAATATAATGGGTTCAAAATGGTTAAGAAAATTCCATACCTCTTATCTGGCGATGAAGGTATCCAGGATATTCGACAAATCATTGAGTCAGATTCCTATCCAACCACAGCTTCAAATCCAGGAACGGTAGAAAACTGGGAGATTATGGAAGGTTTTATTCAGACAGTTTTGTCACTTGTTGATGTTTCACGACTAAAACCAATGAAAGTACTCTGCGACACAGCAAATGGAATGGTGGGTCCCGGCATTGTAGAGCTCGCCAAACATATTCCTCAACTACAAGTTACCCCAATGTATTTTGAAGTTGATGGCAACTTTCCAAACCACGGTGGAGATCCTCTGCAAGAAGAAAACCGCAAAGAGCTGCAACAAAGAGTTGCTAGTGAAGGAGCAGATTTGGGTTTTGCATTCGACCCTGATGGAGATCGCTTTTTCTGTATCGATAAAAAAGGACGATTTGTTTCAGGCGACTTTATGACCGCGATTTTGTCACGTTATTTCTTGGCAAAAAACCCTGGAGCTACAATCGTTTATGACATCCGCGCATCTCATGCAGTTCCAGACACGATCAATTCTCTTGGAGGAAAAGCACTCTATAATCGAGTTGGACATGCATACATTAAAAAAAGAATGATGGATGAAGGAGCTGTATTCGGTGGAGAAGTATCAGGACACTACTACTTCAAAGACTTCTTTTTTTGTGACTCAGGCCTAGCTCCGATGCTCTATCTTATGGATTTGCTTTCCCAATCTGGGGAAACACTAGATCAAATGATTGACGAACTTTCTTCAGTCTACTTTATTTCAGGAGAAATAAATACAAAGGGCGTGGACGGTAAAGTTGTTTTAGCAAAAATAGAAGAACTTTATGGACCAGCTGCAAAAGAAGTGATCAAGGTAGATGGAATTACTATCCAGAATGATGGATGGACGTTTAATGTAAGAACCTCAAACACCGAGCCACTTGTCCGGCTTAATCTTGAAGCAATATCAAAAGAACTCATGGAAAAAAAGCGAGAAGAAATTCTCTCAGTTATTCGGGAAAGCTAACGGATGAATTTTAACTCATCCAATTAGATCAGCTCTCCAAGCTGATAATCTATTGCCAACCTGGAGTTTGACAGAGTAACCAACACCACCAAAGCTGGTGACAACAACTGGGTTTTGATACAGACAGATTTAGACATCGGGCAAGAGGGTGGTTCAATTAATTGAATTGGCTTTTCCTGATCATAATATCATTGATAATGATGCTGTTGGAGTCTCTACTGAACTTTTTTGGTCAACCAATTGACTACTCAAATCCATTAACCAAAACCCAGCAGAACTTTAGATCTTGTGCATCCCCAACACTCCACATTCAGCTTCAAAAAGTTATTTCTTCCGATTCAGTTTCCAGTTAACGACACACAGAGCGGTAATGAGGGTGAAGCCCACTAGTGCCAGTAAAGGAATTGTCACAAATCCGAAGTACTCCACTTGGAGTGCACTGCATGGCACCGACAACGTGCAGCGAAATGGATTTGGAAAACTGAACTTCTGAAGTCCGTAATGAAAAATTTCTAAGAAAATACCTAGAGTGGACAGCGGCAGAACATAGTCAGTAAATTTCCGATCCTCTTTGATCAGTCCAACTCCGCTAATGAAGACAATTGGATACATTAAAACTCTAGCAAACCAGCACAACTCACAAGGCGCAAACCCACTATCAATTGGGAAGATTTGACCACGCAAAATGTTAGCGACTGGATCACCATACGTACTGTAGTACAGTGAGCCCATCATTGAAACAAAGCTAAACAAGAAAATAAAATAGAGCAAGTAGTCTTGAGCTGATTGTGTTTCAACTCCAACTCTTTTTTCTTGAAGCGTTTGTATGTCATCTGTTAACCCAGTTTCCATCTGAAACTTTGAGATAACTGGGTAGGTAATAGATTTCTTTTTTTTGGACGTTTTTTTGATCATAAGAATTACATTATAGCGCCTCAGTTCTTCGATGACATCTGCTACAATTGACTTATGCAAAGACCTCCTGTTCTTATTACTGCTGGTGGAATGAATAGTCGTTTTTTTCCGTTAAATCACTCGTCTCATAAAGGCGGAATCAGGCTTCACGGAGCAACACTTTTGGAGAGAACTTTGAGGAATCTTAAAAAAAATGATTTTCAAGAAGTCGTCATTATCATTTCTCCTCGAGATCAAGAAAGTGAAGTCATCAAACATATTGTCGAATCTTGCAATCAAGAACTACAACTTGATGTCAAGTACGCAGTACAACCAGAAGCACTTGGATTAGGAGATGCACTGCTTCATGGACTTTCTCAACTAAACAACCAGAGACCTGGTCAACTCGCGGTACTTTCTCCGTATCACGTCACCGCAGGAGATCTGTTGAGCAAAATGCAATCGATGGGTGAAATGGTGCTTTGCACGAGTACTACCTCCACTCCTTCTCATTATGGAATTGCTTCATTCACTCAAGATGGAAAGATGAACGGAGTCGTTGAAAAACCAGTTAAAGGAACAGCCCCATCCAATGAAAAAGTGGTTAGCCTTTATCTGCTCTCAGCACACTTTATTGAGGCAATCAAAAAAACCCCTACTGAGGAGTATGCGTTTGAAGCAACTCTAGACCTATGCTTAAAAGATGAACCCGTGACAACTTTGCACTTAGAGAAACCTTTGGCGACGTTAAAATATGCTTGGGATTTATTTGAGTTTCAAACCCAATTTTTTCAAACTCTGACAAGTTATCGCGATGAGACTGCACTCATCGCCACAACGGCGGTTATCGATGAAAGTCATGGAGCAGTCCAGATTGAAACAGGAGCTCAAATTGGCCACTGCGCTCGAGTTGTTGGTCCAACCTACATTGGAAAAAACGCGCTCGTAGGTGACTTTAGCTTAATTCGTCAATCAAGTTTAGAAGAAGGAGTTGTGATTGGAGCCCACTCAGAAATCTCTCGATCTATTTTCTTGCAGAAGAGTAACATTCATCGTGGGTATGTTGGTGACTCGATCATTGGAGCTGAAACGACACTTGCCGCAGGCTTCATTACCGCAAACAAACGCTTTGATAGAGAGTCGATTCAAGTTGAGATCAAAGGCAAAAGAGTTGACAGTGAGCGGAGGGGATTTGGCGCAGTCATTGGCGAAAAAACAAAAGTTGGTACAAATGTCAGTACGATGCCAGGCAAACTTATTGGAAGCGGCTGCACTATTTTTCCGAGCCAAACAATTGAACACAACATAGCAGATCAAACAACTTTCCCTTCAAATGAGGAAACAGAAAGCAGTAATTAGATGCCATATTTACGAGATTTCTCAGCACTTCTATTTGATGTTGATCACACCTTAAATAACTCCCAAAAAATAGTTACTCCAATTACAGTTGCTGCATTGAAGCAACTGCGACCTACTTACTACACCGCTATCTGCACAGGTAGGATTTATGCAGCTCTGGAAAAATATATTTTTCCTTACTTTCCCGCCAAATCGGTACATATCATTTGCGGCGGAGCTCAACTCGTCAGAACAACTGGTGAAGTGATTTGGGAAAGAGCCATTTCAGAAGATATCAGTGCTTCGTTGTGTAAAAAACTCACGAAAGAAGGTATCGATTTCTTTCTCAGTCAGGATGAAAAAATGTACGCTACATCTGCCTTTAAGGCCAGACTCACCAATGGTGCAGTCTCGATCTCATTTGGCGAGATGGAAGAACTCAATCATTGGAGTACGCCTTTAATTAGTATTCCGCAATTTACAACAGAGGCGAGAGCCGTTCTGAATGAATTTCCCCATCTCTCTGTCAAAGAGATGGCTCGAACTGGTGGTGGCACTTATTGTGATATTACCGCTCCAGGAGTGAATAAAGCCAGTGCATTACAGAAATGGTCTGAAGTGACCGGATTTGAACTGAAGAAAACAATTGGCTTTGGAGATAGCTCCAATGATGTAGAGTTTCTTCAAAACATTGGTTTTCCAGTTGCCATGGGTAACTCTATACCGGAAATTCAGGCAATTTCCCAGAGAGTAATTGGACATACCGATCAAGACGGGTTGGCAGTATACTTAGAACACATTATTCAAGGAGCAGCATTATGACCAGAACTATTCCTTTACTCGACTCACGCGACGAAGTATCTCAAATTGACAAGAGCAATGTTCTTGGCTCAATCGAGATGCAAGCCAGCCAAATTCAACAAATCTGGGAGGAAGCCCAGAAAATCGAAGTCGACGCTCATTTTCAAGAGATTCAAAACGTCGTAGTGACTGGTATGGGTGGCTCAATTCTAGGTACACACGTCATCCAGTCCATTTTTAAACAAGAACTAAAGGTCCCAGTCATCATTGCTCCTGACTACACAGTTCCCCACTTTGTCAATGAAAAAACGCTAGTGATCGCTTCTAGTTACTCAGGTGGCACCGAAGAAACACTGTCCGCTGTCGCAGATGCTCAAAAAAAAGGCGCGAAAATTGCCGGAATCACTTCTGGTGGCAAGTTAGCTGAATTTCTTCATCAAAATAACTATCCGGCATTAATTTTTGATCCAATCTACAACCCCTGTAATCAACCTCGAATGGCACTGGGGTACTCAATCTTTGGTCAAATGGCCCTCTTTGCCCGTGCTGGAGTCATCTCCATCGGAGAAAAAGAGTACACAGATGCATTAAATATGATTGCCCAAGTCCATTTGGAATGTGGCATCAATGTGCCTCAAGATAAAAACCCTGCAAAATTACTTGCTTTTGAAATGAAGGAGTTGATTCCAATCATTGTGGCCGCTGAGCACTTAGAAGGGAATGCACACGTACTAGCCAATCAAATCAATGAGAACTCCAAAACATACTCTGAATTTAGAATTATTCCAGAAATGAACCATCACTTAATGGAAGGCCTGAAGTTTCCTGAATCAAATGAGCACAATTTATTCTTCTTTTTGGTGGAATCAGATCTTTACAATAAAAGCGTCAGTCGACGATTTGGGCTAACCCAAGAAGTTTTAGAGAAGCACAACATCAGGGTCAGAACGCATCAATTAACTGGCAAGACAAAGTTTGAACAATCAATTGAGATGATGATGCAAGGAGCTTACACCAACTACTACTTAGCTTTACTCAATAATGTTGACCCGGCTCCAATTGAAACTGTGGATTGGTTTAAGGATCAACTCAAGAAGTAGCGATTCTATCTTGTCCTAAATCCTCAAGTAAGCTAGTATAAATAGGTGCCTGCAAACACAGCTGTTTTTTCTATTCTCTCCTTGGCGGACTGCACTACATTGTCTCAAGATGAGGTTGGTCGAAGAGTAACAAAACTTCTCGATCTTCATTTTCATTATTTTCCATTACCTCAATCGAGTATCCTCCCACTTTCTTTTTTGCGCCAACTTTTTACTCATAATAAAATCGAGGCTCGCTTCAAATGGCTGTTCGAACACTTAAATTGGCAAAATGAGCAAAACGTAAACTCTACAAGCTTGGAGTTACAGACGCTCATCAAACAAATGCACTGGCCAAAAGAAGCACAAGTTGCTTTCTTTAGAGTACATCAAGATTGGATGATCAATGAATATGTGGCGATCAGACCAAGTTTTATGAGTCAAGAAACTCATGGTCACTTTAGCTTACTCCATATCCGAGGTGAGGCAAATATTATCGAGTCAATTTTGCAACTTTGGGCAAATCTCTACCAACCTCATCATTTAAGTCAAAGATGGAGAGAGTGGCAAACAGGTATCCGTATTCCTGCCGCAATCGTGATTCAAAGAATGATTCCTTCCAAAAGTTCTGGCTTTGCTCATATTTTCTTTTCACCACAGCTGAAGCAGCCGACGACATCAATCTACGCCGTTTGGGGCATCACGACCCAACAACAAAGACATAAAAGTACGATGGATGAATTTGTGATTAATTTACATACAGACCAGATCATTGCCCAGCATATCAACCTCAAAAAACACGAATACACCTTACAACTTGATCAGCTCAATAAAAAAGCAGTGCCTTATGAACAACAAGCCGTACCTAGTTTAACCAAGCAAGAGTTGATAAGACTGTCAGAGTTATTTAAGAAAATTTACTTGACAATGGGCAAGTCGACTCAACAGGCTCTCGAAGTGGAGTGGGCATTTGATGGGAAAGATTTTTTCTTACTTCACGTTCAGTCAAAAGACATTGAGCAAATTCTACCGGCTCAATCCACTTCTCTAGAGCAAGTCTCCAGATACAACCATCTGGGCACTGCTCTCGTTCCACCCAAACCCAGAGTAAAAATCTATCTCTTCGCGAACTCTATTGCTCCAACTGCGCCGCATGACACATCTCAACTTGCCGGCTTGTGTTTTCAGAGTGACACCTGGTGGTTAGATCAAAAAATTCATCCTGCAGCTTTAATTCACCATGGTCAAGCAGAGTACGTTAAACACCAACTGATTCAAACATTGAGAACCTTTTTTCAGCGCCAAACGCACAAAGAAATTTGGTATCAAACACATGCTTTGACTTCTGCGCAGCTCCTCACTCTAGATGAAGGTAAGAACTATGAAGAAGAAGAGATGAATCCTTGGATGGGATATAGGGGAGGTCTGAGAAACGTACATCAATTTGAAGTTTTTGATTTTGAACTTGATGTCTTAAGCGACTTGAGCAAAGAACTGAATCAACCAGTTCAACTCCTTTTGCCTTGGGTAAGATCAAGTACAGAGCTTCATCTGATCTACAAACACATCACCCACGCGCCTACAGAACAATATCATCACCTTAACATCTGGCTTGAATGCTCAACTCCTGAGAACCTGCTCAATATTCATCAGTATATGGCTGTTCCTATTGCTGGAATTGTAATCAATCTTGACTCACTTCACGCACTTCTCTCTGGACTGGATCCAGATGGCCACAACGTGCTCAAATACTATACTGCAGACATCTTGCTCCTTCGCTCACTATTAAAAGCAGTTGCCAAAAGAGCTGCACTTTTCCACAAACCAATGATTCTCAAAACAAAAAGCTCCAGTCACCAGATCATGTCAATGGTAGAAGAGCTAGAAGAAACCGGAATCATGGTTCCCAAGTCCGAACTATCAAGTACACTACAGTTGCTTCAAATAGGATAATCTTATGGCTAGTATTCAATCTATTTTTGCTCGAGAGATCCTAGACTCTCGTGGTTTACCCACAATCGAGAGTTCGATCTGGCTAGACAATGGAGTCTACGCGGTTTCGAGCGCTCCTTCTGGGACATCAAAAGGTAAATACGAGGCTTTAGAGTTGAGAGATACGGATTCTAGTCGCATGGGTGGATTTGGTGTGCTTAAAGCGGTAAATAATGTCAACCAAATCATTGCACCTCAATTAGTTGGGAAAGATCCTACCAAGCAGACAGATATTGACCAAATTTTGGTTCAGCTTGACGGTACTCAAAACAAAACAAAACTCGGTGGAAATGCCATGATCTCAGTTTCACAAGCTGTGCTGAAAGCAGGTGCATACAGCGTTAACATGCCCGTCTATTACTACCTTCAGCAGAAGTACCAACTCACGGAGACTCTTTTCATACCAACCTGCGTGTACAACTTAATTGATGGAGGTTCACATGGTGCCACCAATCTAGACTTTCAAGAGTTTCACATCGTTCCTGTCAGTCATATGGACTACTTGTCCTCATTAGAAATGGCAGTGGTCATTCGTCAAAAATTAGAAGAAACATTGATTGCTAAGGGTGCAATTCACTCCGTCGGCTTGGATGGTGGATTTGCTCCCAATCTCTATAACAATACTGATGCTTTTGAAATCATGATCGAAGCCATCAAAAACTCTCCGTACACTTTTATTCAAGACTTATTCTTTGGGGTCGATATCTCTGCTTCAGACTTCTATCAGGCTGGTAAGTATAGTTTGAAAGATAAGTCTCAGCCCTATGCACCAAAAGAGTTATTTGAGTACTATAAAAACATGCGCAAGCTGTATCACGTTTTTTCGATTGAGGACCCCTTCCAAGAAGACGATTGGGACAGTTGGCAAGCAATTACTTCAGAGTTAGGTGAGACAAGCACGATTGTGGGAGACAATTTATTGGCTGGAAATAAAGAGCGTTTGGAAAAAGCTGTTTCCCTAAAAGCCTGCAACTCCATATTAGTGAAACCCAACCAACTTGGCACGATTACAGAAACAATTGAGGTAATTAAAATTGCCAAAGCTGCTGGCTGGCAAATCAGTGTTTCTCATCGCAGCGGTGAAACAAACGACGACTTCATTGCAGATTTTGCGGTTGGAGTCGGCGCAAACTATGCTAAGTTTGGCCCACCAAACCGTGGAGAGCGAATTGCTAAGTTCAATCGACTTGCCCAAATTTATCAAGATATTAAACAAATGACGACCTGAAAGGTGGAAGGCTCTTCTCATGGAATTCTCGCAACTCAACTTAACACCAAAAATTTCAAGTGCTCCATTTGACCCAACTCATTTTAAAGAGCCATACAAAGGAGACAAGCCAGCAGTTTTACTCATTCTTGATGGTTGGGGAATTGGTCCAAATACTCCTGGAAATGCGATCGCCCGCGCAAACACTCCAAACATGAAAAAGTATTGGCTTTCTTTTCCTCACACTCAGCTTTCAGCGAGTGGTCAAGCGGTTGGACTCCCAGTTGGAGAAGACGGTAATACTGAGACTGGCCACTTAAATATTGGTGCAGGCAGTATCGTGTATCAGGATTTGCCACGTATCAATATGGCAATTTCCGATGGCACTTTCAATAAAACAGAAGCATTCCTCAAAGCGTTTGATCATGTTGTAAAAAATAATTCAGCTCTTCATTTAATGGGCTTAGTTGGAGCAGGAGGAGTTCACTCCAACATAGAACACCTGTTTTCTTTAATTGAACTCTGTCACCAAAAGAAAATTGAGCATGTCTATATTCATGCCTTTACCGATGGTCGCGATTCACCGCCAACTTCAGGATCAAAATATTTGCAAAATGTAGAGAATGTCTGTAAAAAATTTGGTGTGGGGAAGGTGGTCAGTGTCATGGGGCGGTACTTTGCAATGGACAGAGACAAACGCTGGGAACGTATCGAAAAAGCCTATGACTGCCTAACAGTTGGCACAGAAAATACTGCAACAAGTGTGACTCAAGCAGTTGAAGAACAATACAAAAAAGGCTTGACAGATGAGTTTATCGAACCAACAAACATCTGCAGTAGCCCCGATCAAAAAGTACTGATTCAAGATGGAGATGCGGTTATTTTTTTCAACTACAGGATTGACCGACCTCGAGAACTAACCAATGCTTTTGTATCTCCAGACTTTGAAGGCGGAATTAAGGACGAAAGTTTTGATCCATACGCAATTAAATACGAGAAGTCTCACTTAAAAAAAGTCACCGGTAGTGCAGTTTTTAAGAGAAAAAAAATCCTCAAAGATCTCCATTTCGTGACGATGACGATGTACGACGAAAAACTACCAGTAGATGTAGCTTTTCCACTTCAATATATCGAAAATCCGCTTGGGAAAGTCTTAGCGGACCAAGGACTTCGCCAACTGCGCATGTCTGAAACTGAAAAAGAAAAATTTGTCACCTATTACATGAATGGACAAGACGAAACAATCTTTCCTGGCGAGACACGAATAATTATCCCATCTAAGGGTGCGAAATCTTATGATCAAGTACCTGAGATGAGCGCCCGGGAAATGACCGATCACATGCTTCAACAAATTCAAAAGAATATTTTTGATGTAATTATTTGCAACTTTGCAAACGCGGATATGGTGGCGCATACGGGTAATCTGGAAGCATCGATCAAGGCCTGCGAAGTCATTGATGAATGTGTCGGTAAAATTGTGACGGAGGTAGCAAATAGGGGTGGGGTCATTTTAATTACTGCTGATCACGGCAACTGTGAGGAGATGATTAATGATAAAACTGGAGAAGTTGATACGGAACACTCAATTTTCCCGGTTCCGCTTATTATTATTGGTAAGAAATATTTAGGAAGAGGCACAATGTTGCCAACGGGAATTTTGGCAGACGTCGCTCCAACACTCTTAGCAGTCATGGGTATCACGAAACCAGACAATATGCATGGAAGAGCATTAATTGGGCAATAATATGCACACCTTAAATATTTTTTTTCAAGCCAAATCCGTGGCAATCATCGGTGCCTCTAGTAGTTCTCTAAAAGTGGGATACCAAATTTTTCGGAACTTGGACAAGAATAATTCTGAGCCACCATTTGCAAAAAAACTCTATCCGATTAATCCCAAAATTTCCTCGCTCCTTGGTCACCCTGTTTTTGCCAGTATTGATGACATTTCTGACCCAATTGAGCTTGTCATTATTGTGACGCCTGCAGCCACCGTAAGTGAAATTGTTGATCAGATCATCAATCGAAACAAAATGCTCAAGGATTCGGCACGAGTTGGGGGGATTCTGATTATTAGTGCTGGTTTTGCTGAGACCAGCCCAGAAGGAAAATCACTTCAAGATGCTATCGTTCGCAAGCTGCGGGAAGCAGGCATTCGGCTCCTTGGTCCAAATAGTTTAGGCCTTCTGAGTTCCGACAATCATTTAAATGCCACCTTTGCACAAAAAACCATTCCAGCAGGCAATATTGCTCTTATTTCCCAGTCTGGAGCAATGTTGACAGCACTATTTGACGTCATTTCCAGTAGTCAGCTCGGGATTTCTTTCTCTGTTTCACTCGGCAATAAGGCAGACTTGAGTGAAAATGACTGCTTAGAGTATGCGGCCAATGACCCTCAAACCAGAGTCATTGCGCTCTACTTGGAATCTTTCAGCGACATACCTCATTTTTTTGAATTAGTTAGTTCCATTTCAAAAAAGAAACCGATTATTGTCTTAAAGGGCGGTACCTCTCAGCGTGGCCAAGCTGCTTCCGCCTCCCACACTGCCGCTTTAGCTACCAATCAAATTCTCCTTGCTGCAGCAGCAAAGCAGATGGGATTCGTACTCGTAAGCACGATTGAGGAGCTGATTAATACAGTTTTCTTTCTCTCCAGGCACCAATACTTGATTCGCAACGCCATGATCATCACGAACGCTGGTGGACCCGCTGTGAACACGATTGATCGATTAACAGAAGAAAATGTAGACTTAGCTATCTGGTCTAAGTTCAGCTTGAATGAGCTAGATCGACTCATTCCTCACATGCCAATCCATAATCCGTTTGACTTACTTGGAGACGCCTCTCCAGAACGATATAAATTTGCAGTGCAAGTTGCACAACGAGATCCGGAAATCGACAGCATCCTGGTGATTATTACTCCGCAAGCAGTCACCGATATCCCAGCGATTGTAGAACAGTTGATTCTTTTGAAAGGAAAGAAACCCATCTTGGTTTCGTTAATGGGAGGCGACCACTTGGAAAAATCTAGAGACAAGCTAAGGCAATCCGGTTTTACTTGCACGGATTTCCCAAATGATTTAGTAAACATTCTACAGTTCACTCGAAAAGTAACTGATTCCCATTTTACCAAAAAACGCTTTATTACGAGTTCTGTTCATAACAGCCAACTTGTTTTAAAATCTTCAGCACCTACTTTAACAAATGTTTTTTCTTTGCTTGAGGAGCATGGTTTGAAAGTCCCCAAATTCGAGATTATCACGGAAGATACTTTTCCCGATTTGCAAAAAATGAAGTTTCCAGTATTTGCAAAGACGGCTAATTTGAATATCCAACATAAAAAGGCAGTTGGGGCACTCTTTGGAAAAGTTGAGTCTGTTGATGAGGCAGAGAAGGCTTATAAGCATCTTGTTCAATTTGGACCTGAGGTACTTTTTCAAGTTGAGATTGATATGGATGTGGAGCTTCTCATAGGAATTGAGAATGATCTGCAGTTTGGACTGTATCTGAGCATTGGATTAGGAGGAAGTCATTCGAACATCTTGGCAGATCGAGCCTACGTGTTCTTACCAGCAAATAAAGAAGAGCTCATTTCTGCCTGGGAAGAAACCAAGGCTGCCAAAATTCTTACAAAAAATCACATGTCTGAGCAAGTCATAGAGACAATGATCACTCTTCAAAAAATTGTGATGAAGAATCCTTGGATAAAATCAATTGAAATAAACCCATTAGCAATTAACAGCCGGGGAGTTTGGGTCGCTGACGTCAAACTTACTAGACACGGTGCACTTCCAAGTGGCGGCGAAAAATAAAACGAGTATAATTTCATCCAATGTCACAAGTGCAATTAGATAGTCTCCATTGGAAAGTCGCTGGTCGTGCAGGCGAAGGTATTGATGTGACAGGCGCAATTTTTGGCAAACTCTGCCTGCGTCACGGCATGAACGTTTTTTCTTACCGAGAGTACCCATCCCTCATCAGGGGAGGGCACAACACTCACCAGGTTCACGCCAGTTTTTCGCCAGTCACTTGTCAACAAGCACACATTGACTTGCTCATCGCTCTAGATGAAAAAAGCGTTTCCCTCCACCTAGAAGAGCTTGATGAAAATTCTGTTGTTTTTTGTGAAGCAGCCCAGGATGGGTTTGACTACAAAAAATATGAGTCATCGGGAGCCACATTCTACGATTTTCCAATGACCAATCTTTCCAGAGAAGAGACAGGTCATTTCATGGCAGAGAATATGGTGGCTTTGGGAGCAACTGCTTTTGTCCTAGGATTGGACATCGAAATTTTAAAACGGGTCATCTCCGACCAATTTCTTGATAAAGGTGAACACATTGTAGTCGGAAATCATAAAGCTATGAATCGCGGTTTTAATTATGCTGAAGAACATTTTAAAAAGATTCGTCAACCTTTTGCCAAAAAAGAAAATACGCAAGTCCTCGTAACTGGAAACCAAGCCGTTGCACTTGGTGCCATTTCCGCAGGGGTGCAGTTTTTTAGCGGTTATCCAATGACGCCAACTTCCGACGTCATGCATTTTTTGGCCGCGCAGCAACAGAACTTTCCACTTGTGGTGAAACACGTTGAAGATGAAGTGGCTGCGATTAATGAAGCAATCGGTGCGTCCTACACTGGAGTCCGCGCGATGACCGCATCTGCCACAGGTGGTTATGCCCTGATGGTTGAAGGAACTTCTCTAGCGGGAGTGATGGAAACTCCACTAGTGATTTGTGTCGGTCAAAGACCTGGCCCAGCTACAGGACTTCCCACCTGGACTTGTCAATCTGATTTGCAGTTTATTATTCGGGCTGGGCATGGAGAAATTCCTCGTGTGGTACTGACCCCTGGAAATGCGCAGGAGCATTTTGATTTAACTCGATACGCCTTTTACTTAGCAGAAAAATATCAGGTCGTTGCCTTTGTGCTTTCAGATAAATTTGCGCTTGAATCGTATATGTGTATGACAAAGCCGAAAGAAATCTATCAAAACGAACGCTACAGTTTCGCTCCCGAGACACTACCAGAAGATAACACTTATAGACGGTTTGAGGTCACAGAAGAAGGATACTCGCCTCGCTCCATCCCAGGACAAGCGCATGGTTTAAGCGTCACGAACAGTTACGAACACGATGAGTTTGGATTCGCCACTGAATCAGCGGAGCTGACCAAAATCATGAATGAAAAAAGAGAACGGAAAATGAAAGGGATTGCTCAAGAGATCCCTCAACCTGAGTTATTTGGCGCTACAAAAACAGATGTTACATTTGTAAGTTGGGGCTCGACTCGAGTTGTATTAGAAGAAGTGGTGCGCCAAGTCAAAAGTCGAGGTGAGGCGTTTTCGGCAAATCTCATTCACATTCCTTGTGCTTGGCCATTCCCAAAAGAGACGTTTTTCAAGCTTGCCGCGAACTCAAATCACTTAGTGATGGTAGAGGCCAATATCACTGGCCAAATGGAGGACTTGATTAAACAAGAAACAGGACTTCATGTTCACCATCATATTCGCAGGTACGATGGCCGACCTTTTTATGCATCTGATATTATTGAAGAAACAAGAAAATTCTTAGAGCAAAAAAAGTAATTACTGAAGAAGCTAGCCATATGGACGAAAAACAACATACCTTTATTAGCAAAGCCTCACTGGCCTCACCATACTTTCCAACCTGGTGTCCAGGTTGCGGTAACTTTGGCGTGTGGACAGCGTTCAAAAACGCGCTGACCGAGCTTCAGCTTCCTGAAGAAGACGTGGTGATCGTATATGGTGTGGGCTGTAGCGGCAATATGGCTGACTTCAATCGTGTCTACGGTTTTCATGCCTTGCACGGCAGAGCAATTGCCAATGCAGTTGCGATAAAAATGTCAAATCATCGATTAAAAGTGATTGTGGTAGCAGGAGATGGCGATACATATGGTGAAGGTCTGAATCACTTTATTTCGGCTTGCCGAGGCAATCACGACATCACTATTCTTGTTCATGACAACCAAGTTTACGGCTTAACAACAGGTCAGGCTGCTCCAACCACTGAGCACGGTCAAAAAACCAAATCAACTCCAACAGGTGCACCAGAGCAGGCCATTAATCCCTTAGGTTTGGGCTTGACTGCAGATGCGACTTTCTTAGCTCGGGGATTTTCAGGAGACATTCGTCACTTAACGCAACTGATCAAAGCCGCAATTCAACACGAAGGCCTATCACTGGTTGATATGTTCCAGCCTTGTTTTACGTTCAACCACCATAACACGTATGCATATTTTAAAGAGCGCATTTATGACTTGGAAAAAGAAGGTCACAACCCAACTGATAAATTTTCTGCTTGGAAGAAAACGCACGAGCTGAATAGACTTCCAATCGGCATCTTTTACCAAGAAGAAGGTAGAGTCCCAATGCATAAAAATTTTCCGCAGCTAGATAAAGGTCCACTGGTCAACCAGTCTATCGCACAAATCAACTTATCCCCAATTCTCAGTAAGCTCAGCTGATCTATTTTGATCTTCTAAGATCTGATTGTCAGTTCGGTTAATATTCGGTAATGTAAACAGGTTCGGAAAATATTCGCCCGAAACTCCTAGGAGCTCCATGCCAATTACTCTTTACAAACGCCAACGTCAAATTGTGGACTTCATCGCTCAATACATTCAAAAAAACGGGTATTCCCCAACACTTCAAGAAATAGCAAACTCGATCGGTGTTTCTTCATTGGCAACAGTACATGAGCACTTGCAGGCACTCCAACGTAAACGAGTAATTAAGAAGTTTGAAGGAGCGGTAAGAGGAATTGAATTGATTGATCGAACATATTTAAGAATGGCAGACAGTGTAGACTTACCTTTCATGGGCTTCATCGCTGCAGGTTCTCCAATTCAACCACATATTGATCCAAGTGCGACATTTAAGGTTTCACCAGAGATGATTAGTGGTAAAAAGAGGTCTTACGTTCTGCAAGTAAAAGGCAAATCGATGATTGAAGACCACATTGACGATGGAGACTTTGTAGTGATTGAAGAACGCAGCGATGTCAATGACGGCGACATTGTAGTTGCCCTGCTAGATAATGGCTTAGCTACTTTAAAAAGATTTTATAAGGAAGCGACCCGAATACGGCTGGAACCAGCCAACTCAACCATGAGTCCAATTTATGCGACCAATGTCCAAGTTCAGGGGAGAGTGGTGGGGCTAATCCGAAAATTTACGTATTGAGAAACGATTTCTCACGCAGATCTCGGTCCATGGAAATTCTACACCTCATAGTATATAGTCAGAAGATGCCTGAGTTGCTATCGCAGTCAAAAAGATGTAAAGATTGCTTTAGCATCAATCAATAAAAACAATAACTCATTCACACAACAGTGGAGAGCTAGTCGCACAGGTTAATCATTTAAAAGGATCATATCTTTGGAGCGATACATTCTTGGTCGATCAGGAATTTGATAAGATAGGAGTTATTTAGTTTAGAGTCTGAAAGCAAAGAAGAAAATTACTACAACACTGTTTCAACAATGGATCCCGAAGGAGAAATCAGTTGTATAGACGAATATATCCGCACTGTATCTTCAAAAATGTCTGAGATTGCGATTGAACTGAATCAAAAATTTGAAAGTCTGAACACTTTTTTTCCAATGATTCTTCAGGAACTTCTGTAAGAAATAGATTTAAGCCTTACTTTGGATCAAGCAACATTCAACCCTGGTCAAAACCAGAGTAATGGTCATATTAGTCAAGATATTCAGATCCCTATTGTGTCTGATTTCTTCAGTCTTGACTCGATCAAGCTGACTTGGCTATGAAGAGACGAGACGGTCGCCAGCAAAGCTTCCGGTTTGTCACCTTCAAGCGCGTTATAGCCGTACAGCTCAAATTTTTAGAGCTTTAGAAGCGAGAATTTTCCATTTTAAACTGGGGCTACGCTGCATTGTATTGAGTTCAATATTGAAACATGAACGTTTACTTTGCCGGCATAGCCCCTAAAAATCTTCATTCTCCACGTTCAAACTTATTTTCTTGATACTGTTCTCGATGATTCACGTAACAGCGTAAGACGTAAAGATAGTCTGAAAGCCTATTCACGTACCGTAAAATGAGATCGGAGGTGGGTGTTTCTTTACTGTACGCTACAACTTTTCTTTCCAGCTTTCGAGCAACCGTTCTAGTAATATCAATCACTGCTGCAGCCTGGTTGCCACCAGGAAATAGGAACTTGGTTGTCCAGTCCTCTTCCATTTCAGATTGAAGTAGTTCTGATCGCTTCTCTAAATTGATCAGTGCCTCTCTTTTGAGCTTTGCTTCTGGTGAAGCCGCTAGCTCAGCGCCAATATAAAAAAGTGTTTCCTGAATGGAAAGGAGAAACTTTTTTTGATCTGAGAAACTACTTTCCAAAAGAGCAATTGAGTAGCCAATCCATGAATTAAGTTCATCTTGAGTTCCCAGTACATCAAAAATCAAAGCATCTTTATCTACTCGCTGCCCATTTGCCAGTCCAGAAGTTCCTTTATCTCCAGTTTTGGTAGTGACTGAATTCATAGCACGCCTTTCTTTTTTTAGGGCATAATAGTATCTTACCAAACTATGCAGATACAAACCTTCTCAAATCCTGACTGTTTCGCCACACTTGCTTCGGATTGGCATGATCTTCTAAAACGCTCTATGACTCGTCAAGTCTTCATTACTCCAGAATTTCAAAAAGCCTGGTGGGATACCTTGGGAAAAAGCGAAAACGGAACGTTGCAGGTGATCACGATTCGCAATGAGTCGGGCCTATTGATTGGCTTAGCACCCTTATATCACTTTATTACTTCTGAAGGTCAAACACAGATGAGTTTTATTGGCTGCGTCAATGTTTCTGACTACTTGGATTTTATAGTTGATCAAGATTATGTGAATGAAGTGTACGATGGAATTATAGAAAAATTGCACGCAACTCCTCAAGCTGTCAACTCATTTTTCTGTAGTATTCCCGCTACTTCACCGACGCTTAGCACATTTAAAGAGAAACTTTTGAAGGACGCTTGGCAGATAAAAACGACCCAACAAGACGTCTGTCCTGTGATCTCATTGCCCAAAACTTGGGATGAGTACTTAGCTGCAATTGGGAAGAAGCAACGTCATGAGATAAAACGCAAATGGAAAAAACTTTTTGATGAACAAGACGCAGAATTTGAATTAGTAGAACTTCCCAACCAGGCTGAAGCTGCAATCACTGATTTTATAACACTACATCAGGCATCAAGCCAAGAAAAGAAAAACTTTTGGAATGATGACCACGTACGTTTCTTTATCCATTTTACCCAAAAAACAGCAGAGAAAAGTTGGCTAAAGCTCTATTTTTTAAAAGTGAACAATGTCAGAGTAGCTGCGATGCTCGGCTTTGCCTACAATAATCAGTTCTTTTTATACAATTCTGGCTTCGTTGCTGATCAATACCGGGAGTATGGAATTGGTTCAGTCCTGACCGCTTACACCATCCAGCAAGCAATTGAGCGTGGAAATGTGAGATATGACTTCCTAAGGGGGGACGAGGCGTATAAATTTAGATTTCGAGCAGTATCCGAGCCTGTCTTTGATATACAATTAACGAGAATCAGCGGAATAGTCTAGCGAGAGCTGCGACCTTTTTTCCAGTCTGCTTTTTCTAGAATTGGTGCATAGGCATCATCTTCCATCTCAATTTGTAGCGCGGCTATCTCAGTCTCAGTTGGAACATGATCTAGAAACTCAATATTCTGTATATCACTAACCAATCCCAAAGGTGTCTGTTCATCTCCTTCACCCATTTCCATGACCGCACCAGCAGTAACGCTCTGCATGATGTTTAGCTGCTCCATCTTCATCATTCTCCCAAAAAGATCTGATTTTCCAATGTAATTTCTAAGTGGATTAAAACCACAGTATGCAATGGCATGTCCAATCACACCCCAATTTAAAGGGATGCTCGTACTGTCTGACATCGTCACCCCAACTTCTTTTAATCTATAGTGTTCTCGCAAAAAATGCCAAACCTTATTGAGTGACTCCTGAGGATCTTTTGGCCAAAGTATGTACTGATTGTCTGCGTTTGATTCGTCAATGCCAGCATTGACAAACATCCAGTTCATTTTTACTGTGAGCATAAGATTGTACTTTGATGAATGTGCGTCTATGTACAGATCCGCTTCTTGCTTGACGAGTTCGTGCTTTTCACTTTTATCATTTGTGGTTTTGAGTACAAAACGATCTTCAACTGTGCTGACAATTTTGGAAGTGATGACAAGAATTGATCTTTCAGGAAGTACGGGAATTGCCGCAGCTATCACTTGGTTTAGGTCATCGTGCGATGTAACTAGTCGAGTTTTATATGCTTGAATTTGCATAGCTATATCTTACCATTAAATTACTCTGTCCTTCCCGTAAGATTCGGATTGTATTTGGGTACATTTTTCGCTATAGTAGAGACTTATTTTATTTTCACAGCCATATGATATTTGACCTACAATCAAGCTATAAACCAACTGGTGACCAACCCAAAGCTATCCAAAAAATAGTTGACGGAATCAAGAACCAACGACAGTACCAAACTCTGCTGGGAGTGACAGGATCGGGGAAAACATTTACTATGGCAAATGTAATTCAAGAAACTTCGTTGCCAACTTTGGTAATGGCACACAATAAAACACTAGCAGGACAACTCTATCAAGAGTTTAGAGATTTTTTCCCTCATAATGCAGTCAGCTACTTTGTTTCGTACTACGATTATTATCAGCCAGAAGCGTACATTCCATCAAGTGATACCTACATCGAAAAAGAAGCCACAATTAATGATGAAATTGATAAGTTGCGACTCGCTACGACGACTAATTTATTGACCCGCCCTGATTGTATTGTCATTGCTTCCGTTTCCTCGATTTACAACCTAGGCTCACCCGTTGAATATGGAAAATACGTGCTTGAGATCATGGAGGGTGAAATTATTCCGCGAGAAACCATTTTGTTGCAGCTAGCCAATCTTCAATACCAGCGCTCTGATACCGACTTAGTCAGAGGAAGCTATCGAACTCGCGGAGACGTCATCCAACTTTGGCCTGCTTATGAGGACACGGCGCTGCGCATTGAAACTTTAGAAAATAAAATTACTTCAATTGATCGAATCGATCCGATCACAGGCTCACCAACAGTAGACAACAAAAAAATGAATCAGTGGAGTCCTCAACAAAGTCAACAAGGGTTATCTGCAAAACGTTTTGTTATTTATCCAGCCAAACACTATATGACAAATCCCATGACACAAGCTGATTCGATTGCCCTGATCGAAAAGGACTTGCAAATTCGGTTAGCTGAACTAAGAGCTGCTGGCAAGATCGTTGAGGCCTATAGATTAGAACAAAAAGTGAATTACGACGTAGATATGATCCGTGAATTAGGGTTTGTGAATGGAATTGAAAACTATTCTCGCTACTTTGATGGTCGAAAAGCTGGGGACCCACCTTTTTCGTTAATTGAGTTTTTTCATGAAAATGCCAAAATGTTTGGGAATAACGATTTTTTAACTATTGTGGATGAAAGTCATATTAGCATTCCCCAAGTAAGAGCCATGTACAACGGAGATCAGGCCAGAAAGAGCACTCTCATTGATTACGGATTTCGACTACCTTCTGCACTAGACAATAGGCCGCTGAAGTTCATTGAGTTCATGAGTAAGATGAAAAAAATGGTCTTCGTTTCAGCTACTCCCAACGAGTGGGAAGTATCGATGTCCGGCAATGAAGTGGTGGAACAGCTCATTCGACCGACTGGGCTACTAGATCCTAAAGTCGAGTTACGCCCAACGAAGGGTCAGATTGAAGACCTGATTGTGGAGATCATCGATCGAAAACGTCTTGGACAGCGAAGTATTGTAACCACCTTGACCAAAAAAATGGCTGAAAAATTGACAGAGTATCTGAACGATCCAGTTAAGGTAGCCAAACTGATTGCCTCAAAGAGAGAAAAAGTTGAAGGTGAAAAAAACTCAGATAATTCAGACAAAGTTATTTATCAAGGCGATGAATTACCAATTGACGATATGGAAATTGGTCGAATAGATCCAATATTTTTCACAGAAGCCGTTGCACCAAATCTCAATATCACCGAAATAGACTTCCCAAAAGTGGCTTATCTTCATTCGGACATTATTACTATGGAACGATCTGATATTTTGGATGATTTACGCAGAGGTGAGTACGATGTGGTGGTGGGGATTAACCTACTGCGAGAAGGACTCGATTTACCAGAAGTCACTTTGGTAGCTATTCTCGATGCTGATAAAGAAGGATTTCTGCGCTCAAAAACAAGTTTAGTGCAAACAATTGGTCGAGCTGCCCGTCATGAGTCTGGCCAGGTAATTATGTATGCAGACAGAATGACCAAATCAATGAAGTATGCAATTGAAGAAACCCAGCGCAGAAGAAGAGCTCAGTGGCAATACAACCAAGATCATGGCATCACTGCCACTACCATTTACAAACCAATTCGTGAACGGATGATTGCCAAAACGGCGGATAGCGAGAATAAAGATACGTCAAATAATCGAGGTAGCTGGGGTGAACAAAAACCAACTAAAAATATGGTTCTTCTCAGCAAGCACGAACAGATAGATTTAAGCACTATTGACCCTGAATCATTTACTCCGGACGACAAGAAGAAACTTGCCGCTAAGCTTCGTAAAAGAATGAAACAAGCTGCCAATGAGATGGACTATGAACTAGCCGCTGAGATAAGAAATGTAGTTACGCTGTTGGAGAAAGAATCATTATGACAAAAGACGTAATCAAAATTACTGGTGCACGACAGCACAATTTAAAAAATATTTCCATGGAAATTCCAAAAAATCAGTTGGTGGTTTTAACCGGAATGTCTGGAAGTGGAAAAAGCTCTTTGGCGTTTGATACGCTTTATGCTGAGGGTCAACGCCGCTACGTGGAAAGTCTGAGTTCATATGCCCGTCAGTTCCTAGGCGTGATGTCAAAACCCGATGTAGATCAAATTGAGGGACTCTCTCCAGCTATATCTATCGATCAGAAAACAACTTCGCATAACCCTCGCTCCACCGTCGGCACAATCACAGAAATTTATGATTATTTACGTCTTTTATTTGCTCGAGTAGGTCACCCGCACTGTCCAAACTGTGGTCGTGAAATTTCTACTCAAACTGTTGACCAAATCGTAAATCATATTATGGATGAGCTTGACCTACGAGCAGAGTCTGGACTAGCTAGAATGTATTTGCTTGCGCCTGTAGTTCGTGAACGAAAAGGTGAATTTTCGGCTTTGTTTGACTCTTTACAAAAGAAGGGATACCAGAGAGTCCGCATTGACGGCGTCGTGTACGAAATGACTCAGGATTTTTCTTTGATAAAAACCAATAAACACACCATTGAGGTTGTCGTTGACAGATTATCTATTATTAAAAAAGAGCTTGCCAACGATGACACAAGAAAAAACTTTCGCAGCCGATTATCTCAATCTACAGAAGAGGCATTAAAACTGGCTGACGGGATGGTGACGGCAGCTTTTATTGACGACTCGTCTTTGGAATTTCCGACCAGCCCAAAAGCATTCGCCAATAAACTTTTCAGTGAAAAATTTGCATGTAGTTTTTGTGGCATTTCACTTCCAGAAATTGAACCTCGTCTTTTTTCATTTAACTCTCCGGAAGGCGCTTGTGAGACATGCAGCGGATTAGGTTCTTTGCTGAAGATCGAGCAACCCAAAATCTTAGCTCCATCTCTTACTTTGAGTGAGGGTGCTGTCATCCCATTTTCAAGAATGTTGAGCAATGATACTTGGTGGGCGAGATTGGTCAAAACGGTGGTGGAAGAAGCAGGTTATGACTTCCGTAAAACTGCATTCCAAGACATGAAGCCTGAAACTCAACAGATGTTGCTATTTGGCTCAGATCGAGTTTATCAGGTTGAAGGAGAAAACCGCTTTGGTCGACAAACCATGATTGAAGAAAAGTTTGAAGGCTTTGTAAACAATTTGGAACGCCGTTATCACGAGACAGATTCTGATTTCATTAGAAAAGAAATTGAAGAGTTCATGGAAAGGACAATTTGTCCGAAGTGTCACGGATCTAGACTCAAGCCAGAACCACTTTCTATTACTATCGACGAAAAAAATATTGCAGAAATTACTGGACTACCGATTGATAAAGCAGTTGACTGGGTGAACAAAATCAACCAGAAACCTAGTTCAGAGAACCAAACAGAGCTATCTACAGTTCTATCGATAAAAGAATTTACGATTGGTGAATCAATTTTGAAAGAAATAGCAGTCCGTTTACGATTTCTATCTGCCGTTGGCTTAAACTACTTAACCCTTCATCGGGAAGCAGCAACCTTGGCTGGTGGAGAAGCTCAAAGAATTCGTTTAGCCTCCCAAATTGGAACTGGTCTCACCGGAGTGCTCTATGTCTTAGACGAACCAACCATTGGACTACACCAACGAGACAACTTACAGCTCATCGAAACACTCAAAAACTTACGGGATAAAGGGAACTCTGTGATTGTGGTTGAGCACGATCGGGATTTAATGATTGCAGCAGACTATATCTTCGATTTTGGTCCAAAGGCGGGAAAACATGGCGGCCAAATCGTCGCAGAAGGCACACCTACCGAGATTATGAAGAATCCACATTCAATCACGGGAAAGTATCTTAGCCGCCAGAAACAAGTCACTCGAATAGGACAAAAAATCCAAACTGAATCCCAGTTAATTGATTCAGAATCAGGTCCTCAAGCAGTCTCATCCCAATCAGCTATTCGAATCACCGGCGCTTCACATCATAACTTAAAGAACGTAGATGTCTCTTTTCCTTTGAACACGTTAACTTGCATTACCGGAATTTCTGGATCAGGAAAATCTACTTTACTGCACGATACACTCTACTACAACTTGGCAAAACATCTAGGAAAATCTATTGATGATCGCCCTGGAGAGATTACGAGTATTAGCACGCCAGATGAAGTAAAAAGAATCAGTTTAATTGATCAAAGTCCGATTGGGAAAACCCCTCGCTCAAACCCTGGCACTTACACCAAGATTTTTGACTACGTTAGAACTGTATTTGCTAATACAAAAGAAGCCAAGGTTCGTGGCTACACTTCAGGCAGATTTAGTTTCAACGTGAAAGGCGGTCGTTGCGAAGCGTGTCAGGGAGATGGTCAGCTTAAAATTGAGATGCAGTTTTTGCCAGACATCTACGTAGAGTGCGATGTCTGTCATGGTTCTCGCTACAATGAGGAAACACTCGCCGTGAAGTACAAAGAAAAAAGTATTGCTGATATTTTGGAAATGACAGTTGATGATGCCAGCGAGTTCTTTGCTGGTCATAGTACTCTTCGCAATAAATTGAAAACACTTCAAGAAGTGGGGCTCGGATATATTGAGATTGGTCAACCAGCACCGACATTGAGTGGAGGTGAAGCTCAACGAGTGAAGTTGGCCAAGGAGTTGTCCATTCGAACCACTGATCACTGTATCTATCTACTTGATGAGCCAACCACAGGACTACATTTTGAAGATATTCAAAAACTACTCCAGGTCCTAGAACAGCTAGTATCTCAAAACAATACTGTTATTCTTATTGAACACAACCTAGATGTCATCAAAAATGCTGACTGGATTATTGACTTAGGACCAGAGGGTGGAGACAAGGGTGGCCAAATATTGATATCTGGCACTCCACATCAGGTTGCGCAAACACCATCCTCTTTCACCGGACGGTTTCTTAAAGAGGAAATGCGGTTGTAGCGCACTCAGAAAAGATACATGAAAAAAGTTGCTTCTTTGTGTTTAGCATTACTCTTTACTTTGGGATTTTTTTTCGTTCACCCAAACAAAGTAAGAGCAGATAGTAATTTCTCTATTTCTCTTCAATCTACGTATAGTGTTGTCACCAGTGGCAATACATTTGTCGAACAGAAGTTTGAATTAACCAACAATACACCGACGTATTATGCCAAAGACTATGCCGTTGAGTTCGGCTCTAGTAAACTAAAAAATGTCCGTGTTTCTGACACACAAGGAGCAATTCCCGCAAATATCGTCACCACAGATAGTAAAACTTCTGTTGGTATCACCTTCAGAGATCAGATCGTGGGGGAAGGGAAAAGTCGAGTTTTTACGATTACTTTTGAAAACCCTGATAGTGCTCAAGTAAGTGGGAACGTATTGGAAGTTGATATTCCCAAACTTTCACAAGCGGCTGACTATGTAAAATATACGGTATTTATCAAAACCCCCCTCCAATATGGAAAACCCGTACGAGTTACGCCGTCCGATTACTCAACATCAGAAGACGATAAAGATCTGATTCTTCAATTTAGCAATTTGGGAGAACAGAGTATATCTCTGCTGTTTGGCGATAAACAAGTTTTTGACTTCACTGTGATTAATAATGTAGAGAATCCAACTAGTAATCTAGGCGTCATCCAGCTTGCACTCCCACCCGATACGGCTAGGCAAAAAGTAAACTATATTTCTTTGGATCCGCCTCCAAAAGAGATGTCACGGGATGGTGATGGGAATTGGATAGCGACATATGAAGTTGCAGCTCAAAAAAATCTTAACGTTTCATTGACTGGGAAAGTCATGATTTCACTGGATAACAAGCAATTGTTAGATTTACCAGAACCAAATAGCCAGCTGACTCAGCCTCAACCATACTGGGAAAGCAGTAGTAGTCAAATTTCTCAGTTGGCAAAAACACTCAACACGCCTCGATTAATCTATGACTACGTCGTACAACACTTATCGTACAACTATCAAAGGGAAGAAAATGCCACTACGAGCAGGCTTGGAGCAGTAGGAGTTTTAGCAAATCCAAGCGATGCCGTTTGTCAAGAATTTACAGATTTATTTATTGCCTTGGCCCGAGCAAATCAAATTCCTGCTCGAAGAGCAGTTGGTTATGCATATACTGCAAATAGTCGCTTGCGACCACTTGGTTTTGTTCGAGATACACTCCATACCTGGCCTGAATACTTCGATCAAGAGAAAAAAGAATGGATTCCTGTTGATCCAACTTGGGGAGACACGACAGGTGGCATAAATTATTTTGACCAATTTGATTTCAATCATATCGTTTTTTCTATTAATGGAGCTTCAAGCTCACTCCCATACGCTGCCGGCTCTTACCGAAAAGAACGACAGATTTCAAACAATGTTGAAGTGAAGTTTGGTAATGACATGGACTTACCAAAACCAAGTTTCAATTTTGAGCTGGTGAGAAAATCAATTTGGCAATCAGTCCTCAACCCACAGTACACGCTCAGAATCACGAATAATACTGGGGTCGCTTGGTATAATATTCCCATTCAGCTACTCTCAGATAACCCTGCAGTTCAAGTCCGGAGCTCTGTCGCAGTTGTTGATTATTTGCTCCCTTACCAAACCAGAGAAGTTTTTATTACAGCCGTAACTCCTCAAAAATGGCGTGCGTATCCCTTTCGCTTGACAGTCTTAGTTGATAGCCTATCATCAACCTATGATCTCAACACCAGCCTCAGCTTCCAAGGCGCTCTCGCCCCCAACGTCATTGCGATTGGCTTGGTCGGAGGCGTGGTCATCGCTGCCGCACTCTCCTGGAGTGTATTGGTTTCTAGACGATCAAGATACCGTGCTTTACGTCGGAAAAGCGAAAGATCTCAAAAATAGAATTACTTCCTACAAACAGTGGCAGGCGACAACTGGAAAAACGCGAAAACTCGTTTTCCACGCACAGAAATTAAAGCATCAAATCCTGCAAAGCGAACTTGAAGCTCTTTTAGTGGAAGCAGAATTGATTCGCACCCATCAACCTCAATATAATATTCTATTGAAGGATGATAAAACCCCGCTCTATGTTCAAATCACAGATGAAGAGTATCCAAGAGTAATTACGATTCGTAAAAAAGAAGTAGAAAAATTTAAAATTTCTGGTTCAGTATTTGGACCTTTTCCCAGCGGATTTAAGGTCAAAGAAGTGTTGAGAATTGCGAGAAGAATTTTTCCTTACTGCAATGCCCCACGCAGTCCTTTGTATGGAAAACCCGAGAATAAACCTTGTTTCGACTACCACTTAGATCTGTGCGACGGGGCTTGTATAGGGTGTGCTTCACCAACTGAGTACAGGGAAACCATACTGCAGCTGAAACTTTTCTTGAAGGGTAAAAAGAAAGAAGTCATTAAAGCAATTGAAGAGGACATGATGCATGCATCAGATCGAGAAAAATATGAGTATGCAGCTGATTTACGAGACAGAATCTCTCTCATTAAAGAAGTTACAGAAAAAAGATACCAGCTCCGTCCAGAACTGCTCCTACCAAATCTCAAAGAATCAATGCGAGCGGAAGGACTTATCTACTTGCGCAGACTTCTGTCTACGCATTTTTCATTACCAAGAACCTATCCTCTCACTCGAATTGAAGGCTACGATGCGAGTAATATTCAAGGGACAAACGCCACCGTGGCGCAAGTCGTTTTTATAAATGGGCAACCTGCAAAAGATCAGTATCGTTTGTTTAACATAAAAACGCTGAACACGCCCAATGACTTTGCTATGTTGCAAGAAGCTTTACTTCGCCGTCAGAACCATATTGACTGGGGAGCGCCAAATCTTGTTTTAATTGATGGTGGAAAAGGACAGTTAAGAGCAGCACTAAAGGTTTGGCAATGGCACTGTCCCGTCATCTCAATTGCCAAAAAACCTGATCGAATTCTGATTCCGTACTTTGATGACTCAAAAGCTGAAGCCGCTTTAAGAAAGAAAGAAAAGAAAAAAGAAGTTGAGACTAAAGTAGTTGCTTTGGAAGACAGTGGTCCAAACATACGCTTCCTGAAGTACCATGAAATCAAGCTTGCAGAACAACATCCTACTTTAGTTTTACTCCAACAGATTCGAGATGAATCGCACCGCTTCTCAAAGTTTCAACATAGTCGAATGAGGGACAGAAGTATGCTAGAGTAATTACATATGGGAATACTTAAAGCCATCATTATTACACTGTTGTCTATTTTTTTGCTGTCAAAACTTGTTCCAGCAATTACATATAACAGTTGGGCTACACTTATTGTAGCGAGTGTCGTTTTGACTTTTCTTCAAAAAATTGTCCGTCCAGTCTTAAAAATACTCTTTCTTCCAATCAATATTATCACCTTAGGTCTTTTTTCTTGGATCATCAATGTCATTATTTTATGGTTGGCGATGTTAATCGTGCCTGGATTTCATATTAATAGCTTGATAATTGGCACGTATCATTTAGGTAGCCTATTAAGCCTATTACTCATCTCATTTTGCTTAAGCCTCTTTGAGTCTTTAATCGACCGTGTCATCTAGCGAATACCACATAACAAGAAAAGAGGTATAATAGACAAATGTTTAAAAAGTTGAGCCATATCTTTCTGTTCGTTGTCTTCTTATCTGTGTCTGCCGCTGCACACAATCAAGCTTTTGCAGTTCCCATTGCACAGACGATACAAAGAGGTAGCCCATCACCCGATCCCAAAGCAACGGCAGTCAATGCTACAGTTTCCGCAAATGCAAGCGGAAGTGCTGTCGCTTCCCCCGCCGCCCAGATTGAACAAGCTATTCAACAGAAAAATGATAAAGACATTACCGAAACGACCAGCAAGCAGAAAGATAAGCTGGTAGAAATTCTTGATCAAAACCCAGTTCAATCTCTTTCTTGGTATAACTTTTTGCAACATGGTGTTCGGCGCGCAATTACAAATGGCGTGCCAGCGAATATTATTGTACTGATTTTACTCTTTCCGGTGATCACTTCGATTATTTCTTTTTCCAGACATGTGGTAGGACTGAAGGGCTTTGGTGTGTATACTCCAGCCGTTTTGGCCGTAGCTTTTGTGTCTACTGGAATTGTTAATGGTATTTTGCTGTTTGTAATTATCTTACTTGCAGCAATGTTAATGAGAAAATTACTGGGAAGACTCAACTTGCAGTATCTCCCGCGGACAGCAATGCTGCTTTGGGGCGTTTCAATCGTGACGCTTGCAGTGTTAATCGGTGCATCATTTTCACAGTTCAGTAGTTTATTTATCATTAATATTTTTCCATTATTGATCATCATGCTACTGACTGAGAATTTTATGGAGTCTCAACTGGCGAGCAGTCAATCAGAGGCATTGCAGTTGACTTTAGAAACGCTGTTAACAGCGGTGGTGTGTTCCTTAATTATTGGATCGAATCTCGTTCAAAAATATGTCATTCTTCAACCCGAACTCACATTGCTGATAGTAGCCGTAGTTAATATTATTGTTGGCCGCTACTCCGGCTTAAGACTCTTGGAATGGATCAGGTTTCGATCGGTGATAGAGTAGTCATTCTATGCCAAAAGCACGAGATTTATTGGGCATGAACGCCCGCAACCAGCTTTATACTATTCTAAACTCAGCCAATGCGAAGCGGTATGGCACGTCAAAGTATGCAACCAAAATTTTGCTTGAGAATAAAAACATACCCACCGCAAAAGTATTTGGAATATTGGGCACCAATGAAGATGTGAAAGACTTTCCTTGGGAGAGCATGGAAAAGAATTTTGTGGTCAAACCCTCGAATGGAAATGGTGGGAAAGGTATAGCTATTTTTCGAACTCAGCAACCAGATAAACAGCACTGGCTAGATACGGTCGGCCAATCGTGGAGCTTGGATGAAATACGGCTTCACTGTGCTGATATTCTTGAAGGCGAATACAGTACATACGGCGCAAACCCAACAATCATCGTTGAAGAACGAGTCCCGATTCACACCAAATTTTTAAAGTATGTGTATAAAGGAACTCCTGATATTCGGGTGATTGTTTTTAACCACGTACCGGTCATGGCCATGCTACGTTTGCCAACCAAGGAATCTGAAGGCAAAGCTAATTTACATCAGGGTGCAATTGCAGTCGGAATCGATATGTTTTCTGGTGTTACCACGTATGCGATAACAGGTGACGGTAAGCCAATTTCTTTTTTACAAGATTCCAAGCGAAAGCTGAATGGAATTAAAATCCCCTTATGGAAACAGCTTCTTGAAACCGCTGTCCAGGCATCCGATGCGGCAGGGCTGGTGTTCTGCGGAGTCGACCTCTTTCTTCACGAAGAAAAAGGTCCTATGGTCGTAGAATTAAACGCAAACCCAGGTCTATCGATCCAAATTGCTAATCAAGCGGGCTTGCGTAGACGCTTAGAAAGAGTTGAGGATATCACCGTACTCAATCCTGAACATGGAGTAAGAATTGGTCAAGCACTTTTTGCAGAAAATTTTTCAGATAAAATTAAAGCTGAAGAGGGACTAACCATTATTTCTCCTTTTGAAACAGTCGCAATCACGGGAGATAATAAAGTAAAAGAAGATGTTCTCGCACTCATTAATACTGGTCGCTTCCGAAGTGCAATTTCTAGTCAATTGGCAAAGAAGCTGGGATTAATTGATTTAGATGACTTACTCTGGTATCAACAAGAGAAAGAGGAGGGGAAAGTTCCAGTTATTGAAGTTCAATTTAAACTTAAAGGACGAAAATTTACCGGCGCGATGGTAGTGTCAAAAACGTTAAATAAATCAAAACATCAGCTGGAAATTGGACGCAATGACCTCAAAGGATTTTTAGTTGGAGAAAGCGAATAGTATGAGTTTACTGTCAGATTTGACTCCACTCAATATTCTGTCTGAAAAAGATAAATTTTTTGCTCAAACAGATCTTAATCCTCAATTTATTTACAAAAGAAATTTCAGCCCTGGGGAACTTACACGTTCTGGTTTACCTGAAAAAAATGTGGCTGACTATTGTTTGGATCAGCTCCTTCAAGACAATCTCCAAGAACCCGGAGTCTATATTGATCAAACATTCATCTTAAAAGCAATCCAGCAATTTAATTTGGATTATCAACTTGATCAACCCATTCAAGTCCAATTCTCTGAGCATTATGCAACGAAGTGTCATGTTTCTAGTGAAACCATTTTTTTTAAAATTCCCATTCGATACACTGTTCAAACCTTTCGGGGACTTTATCGTCACGAACTAGAAAGTCACGTTTTGAGAAGGCTTAATCATCTCCATAACTTTGGCTCTAAAGAGGTAGATGATGAATATGAATACAGAAGTACTGAGGAGGGTATCGCCAACCTGCACACTCATCTCTTCCGGAGAGATAAAAAAATAAAAAAAACATTTTTGAGCTACTACTCAGTTTATTTATCACAACATTTTTCTTTTTCACAGATGTTCTATGAACTATTAAAACTAGGCATGACAAAAGAGCGAGCTTGGAACCTTTGTCTTCGAAATAAAAGAGGACTCTCCGATACAAGTCTGCCGGGTGGCTTCACCAAAGATGTCTGTTATTTACAAGGAACGATTTTGGTCTGGGACTGGATCGTTAATCAACAAAATAATCCTGTCAATCTATATCTTGGCAGACTAGGTTTAAAAACAATTGATTCTATTAAAGATGAGCAAGAAAAATATACTATTTTGCAACCACATTTTCTGGAGAAGTCTGAATACTACTTAGCGATGATCAAAAAAATAGGAGAAGTAAATGCGTTCTCCGAACTCAAAGGAATTGTATGAATACTCCACAATTGAACGCGAGTGCTAGAATTATGTACCTTGAAGCTTTAAAGAGGGGAATAGAGTGTACAACTTTTGATGATAAACAAACTATTCTAATGAAAAAAGGAAGCTCAACTTGGTACACACGTGGCTCTAGAACTTCAACTCAGTCTTCAGTTGGTGTGACCATTGCCGACAATAAATCGCTTACAAAAAAAATTCTTAACTACTTTCATCTGCCAACAGCCGCAGCAGTAGAAGTGGGAACCATTGGTGACTTCGGTCAAGTGTCACAGCTCACATTTCCCGTAGTCATGAAACCGCTCAAAGGCGCACATGGTAAGGACGTAATAGTAGGAATCAAAGATCTCATAGAAAGTAAAAGACTCGTTGAAAAAGCAGAATTACCCGTTTTGTTTGAAGAAAAATTAGAAGGCATAGAGTATCGAGTTGTATGTGTAGACTTTAAATTTGTAGCCGCAGCATTTCGTAAACCTGCTCATATCGTAGGAGATGGCGAGCATTCAATTCAAGAGTTAATTGACAAAAAAAATCAACATCCTTGGAGAGGTGAAGGGCATAGCAATAATTTAAGCTTAATCAGAGTTGATAATCTTGTGCTTGAGTATTTGAAAGAACAAAATGTTGACCTAGCTTATGTTCCTTCTCATCTAACAGAAGTATTCCTGAGAAAAACAGCTAACTTATCATCTGGCGGAGAGGCCTGGGATGTCAGCGATGAGGTATGTTTAGAAAATCGTAAGTTATTTGAAAAAATTGCTACAGTCTGCGACTTGAATACGTTGGGAATAGACATTATGTGTCAAAACTTAACTACGCCCATTGTTTCTCAAACACAAGCCGGTGTGATTGAAATCAATGGCTCACCTGGTCTGAGAATGCATCACTTTCCTTTGCAAGGAAAACCTCAAAATATAGCCGGACATATTTTAGACATGGTTGAAAAAACAAGGAAGTAATGGAAGCTTTTTTTGTTGATAAATACGCACAACTTTTGGTGGATTTTCTCTTTACCTTTCAGCCCGAGTCTACTAAATCCAAAATCATTGTCTATCTCGTGCCAGAAGAGTGTGAAGGTATTGAAACTGCATTGGTTCGCGCAATTAAAGCGAGTGGGTTGAAAGCGGTCAATAAAAAATTCATGAAAGAACAAGTAAACGATCCCACCTCATACATTGAGGTTGTTGGTGATAATGTAAAAAAACCACTGTATAGTGAGGAGCTCAAAAAGCCACAACTTTTTCAAAAAACGCAAATTCTGCTCTCTCCATATCCCACTCTTGAAAGAGCTCGTCTTGCTGGTCTTGCATATGATGAGTATGTCCAAGATTTTATTTCACTCAACTTTTTGAGCTCACTTCATCCAATTGAAGCATGGAAAGAAAAAATTCAAATGGTTCGACAGAGACTTGACACACTTAATCATTTAAACATACAAAAAATTCGAGTCATTTCAGAGTCAATTCAGTTTGACTTGTCATTAGGAAAGAACAGGAAGTGGCTTGGTGCGAGTGGTCGGAATATTCCCAGCTTTGAGACATTTATCTCGCCTGATTGGCGGACAGTAAATGGAACGATTGGTTTCAATATACCAGTCAATAAATATGGCCTCACTTTTGAAAACATTCAGTTCACCTTCAAAGAAGGCAGCCTGACCAGCTTTCAATCTTCAAATTCATCTTTTTTTCAAAAAATTTTAAATCAAAAAAATATGAGACGTGTGGGGGAATTTTCTTTGACAGATAAATATATTTCTTCGATCCAACGATTCCTGGCATCAAGTATTTTTGATGAAAATATGGGTGGAGGGTTTGGAAATTTGCACATAGCTCTTGGTAAATCTTACTTGAAGTCGTATGATTCCGATGACGCATCAATCAACTTAGAACAACTTGGGGATCTTGGATTTAATGACGCTGAAGATCATATTGATTTTGTAAATTCTGAACCCAAAGAGGTTTTTGCCACCACAAAAAATGGAGGAGAGTTTCTCCTTTATAAAGACGGGGAGTTTAAATAATTAAGCAAAGGGAGTATGCCAGAACAAATACCAAACACGTTGTTTTACACAACAACAAAACCTCAGGGTTTAGCAGATGGGGACCCCGTTACACTCAGTACAAGATTGATTCTAAAAGCAGCAGACGAGCTGGGCGTCCACTGGAATATCCTACCCAATACTAAAATCATTGAGCTTTCGTATCAAGGGGTTACAAAGTATTTTAGATACCAAATTAGCACTGAAACGACAGATGTAGGATTTTATTCTTGTTTGGATAAGAGTATCACTAGTGCATTACTGACAAATGCTGGTATTTCAGTTCCACAGGGATTTCATTTAAAAACATCCGATTCTGAGAAGTATTGGTTGGAAGTATTTGCGGCGCTGCCAAAGCCAGTGGTGGTGAAACCGACAACTGGGAATCAAGGAAAAGAGATTACACTAGGAGTCGAAGATGAAGGCGTTTATGTACATGCAGTCAAAAAAGCATTTTTGTTTTCGAATGACAAGGAGTCTGGAGTGATTGTGGAATCTCAATTTACAGGTAAAGAGTATCGGATCATTGCTTCAAGAAAGAAGGTCATCGCAGTTGCATATCGAATGCCAGCTAATGTTATTGGTGATGGTGTGCAAACAATCGCTGATTTGATTGCTGTCAAGAACTCTGATCCAAGACGATTTGACGATCCGAATGAGTCGCTTGTGACAATTAAAATTGATGATCACGTTTTAGAGTACCTTTCAGACCAACGATTGGAGCTTACATCTGTTCCTGAAAAAGACAAACGCATTTTTGTCAGAAGAAATTCAAATATCTCCACAGGCGGAGACAGCATTGATGTGACTGATAAAATACACCCTTCTGTTGGAGAGCTAGCAATTAAAGCCGTGAACGCAGTCCCAGGGTTAGATTTTGCGGGTGTGGACTTCATGACCAAAAATATTGAAGCTGAACAAAATTCCGACTCTTACCGAATTATCGAAATCAATAGCTCCCCAGGCTTTTCAATTCATGAATTTCCCTTTGAAGGAAAAGCTCGTAATGCCGGTCGAGAGTTTATTTACATCTCATTTCCAACTTTAGTTGCCTCTATCTGATAAAATAGCAGGATGTCTAAAAAAGTTGCACTGGGCATGTCCGGCGGAGTTGACTCTTCACTCTCAGCTCAGCTCCTGGTTGAACAAGGCTTTGACGTGACTGGAATATACCTAGAATGTTGGCGTGCGCCCGGCTGTAGATCTGAAGAGGATCGTAAGGATGCGTTAGCAGTTGCGCTTCACCTCAATATTCCTTTCAATGTTTTAGACTTTAAACAAGCATATAAAGACAAAGTGGTTGAATATTTTTTTGATGAATACCAAAGAGGAAAAACACCAAATCCAGATGTCATGTGCAACAAAGAAATCAAATTTGGTATGTTTTATGACTGGGCGATGGAACACGGTTTTGACTACATCGCAACTGGCCACTACGCTCAAATAAGTTCTGATTGTAGATTAATGACTTCCGCTGATGAGCATAAGGATCAAACCTACTTTCTATATCGAACAAGAGTTGAGCAGTTGAGCCACATATTATTTCCCATTGGTCACCTGACCAAACCCGAGGTCAGAGCAGAAGCTAAAAAGAGAAAACTGGCTGTCGCAACTAAAAAAGATTCTGTTGGTATCTGCTTTATTGGAGATATCAATGTGCACGAATTCCTCAAAGAACGACTCGGAGAAAATTCTGGAAAAGTAGTTGATACTTCAGGAAACGTGATTGGAGAGCATCTCGGTTTGTGGTTCTATACGGTGGGTCAAAGACATGGTTTTACCATTTATCCCAAGACGATGGTGGAGCAAAGCGACGGGTGTAAAATTGACAAACATAATATTCCACCATTTTATGTGATTCATAAAAATGCACAGAAAAACCAGCTTGTGGTTGGCTTTGGTGCGGAAACATATCAAGAGAAATTTTCAGTTTCAGATCTGCACTGGATTAATTCAGTATCGAAGTCAACGCAGCTTCTGGTCAGAATCCGCCATACTGGTCAGTTATTGCCGTGCGAGGTGGAGTACACAAATCTGGGAGTGAATGTGAAGTTGATGGAATCTGTTCAAGGAATTGCTGATGGGCAATCAGCCGTTTTCTATCAGTCTCAAGAGAAAGGACTAGAACTATACCGTTGCTTAGGCGGTGGAATAATCTCTTTTTAATTGGGCGTAGTAGTCGATTTAATTATAAAAATGTTCGGTAAATTTAAACCAAGAGAGCTTGCCTTGTCACGCAAGTCAGCTATCTTGGCGGTATCTGCTAGAAATTCATGAGCTGATTTAAGTGAATCTTTGAGTATTGCGAGCGTTCTCCTTGCGTTTATCCCAAATTCTACTTCCCCATCTTGTTCAGTTGATGAAACATTTGCATTCGCTTCTTTCCGATGCATTTCGTTATCCTCAACAGTTGTCTGTTTTGTCACTATTCTTTCATTTATTGCTTCAACAACCTGTTCCAGTAGTTGCACCGTGCTTTGTAAATTTGGATAAAACATTGAAAACTTGTTCAAGCTCGATTCAAAAAAACTACGATTTCTAGCTTCTAGAGCTGGCATCGCTAATAATTTTGTGAAAGTATGAAGACAACTGCTTACAGTATTATTTTGCGCAAGCTCTTGATGGATTGTGAAAAGAAGTTCATATTCTTCTCGTTGCCTCTTTACTCTAAGGAGTGGATTGAGAGCCTCTTCCTGTTTAATTTCGAATGATGGTGTGAGTCGGCGACGTACTTCATCCCAGTTGAGTGCAATTCCTACGATGGTTTGTGTATTTGGGTCTTTATTAAGAGTGAACTCATCCGTTATGCGTTTAATTTTTACAGAATCTTGTAAAGTAGATAGTGACTCATCATTCGACAACAGCCCCAATTTTCTGAGCAAATATTCAGAGTGAGAGAGATTTAAATCTACCTTAAGTTTTTGAGGAGGAGGAAATTTTTCAGAATTTATGTTTTTTTTATTTTCTTCAGTCATAGTTGGTAAAAATTATATACGAATTGTGACAAAAAGCAAACCATCCTGTTAGCAAGCGTGGACAGCCGAGCATCTCTATTCACCCTTTGACATTTGAAAAAAATTTGCTATTATAACTTCTCTTCAAGAAACAAGTCCTTTAATCTGGAAACTATTTCTCCAAAAATACCTAATTTTGATTCAGAACCATACTCGGTTTTGATTTTTTGGCGTCTGAATGAGCTTGCTCATACAGGATGAAGGCCCCTTAACAAGTGAAGAATTCTATTAATGTATATAGCAATGCATATAGAATCATCTGAAATAGACATGGTGGTAGAACCTGAAGTCATTAAGCATTAAAACTTAATGATTGGATTGTTCTATCGCCATATTAAATTTAATTTAAGATGGTAAGAAAGTACAATCCGTTTAATTTCTTTTTTTTAGTAAAGAGCTAATTCAAACTTAAAATTTTTTTTGAGAGTTTGATCCTGGCTCAGGATGAACGCTGGCGGTGTGCCTTAAGCATGCAAGTCGAGCGGGCCGCAGCAATGCGGTCAGCGGCAGACGGGTGAGTAACGCGTAGGAATCTACCTCGAAGTGGGGAATAGCCTTCCGAAAGGAAGGGTAATACCGCATATTATCGCAAGATCAAAGCCGCAAGGCGCTTTGAGAGGAGCCTGCGTCCTATCAGCTAGTTGGTGGGGTAATAGCCTACCAAGGCAATGACGGGTAGCCGATGTGAGAGCATGATCGGCCACAAGGTTACTGAGACACGGAACCTACACCTACGGGTGGCAGCAACTGGGAATCTTGCGCAATGGACGAAAGTCTGACGCAGCGACACCGCGTGTGGGATGAAGCCCTTAGGGGTGTAAACCACTGTGACGAGGGATGAAATTTTGACAGTACCTCGTTAGAAAGCACCTGCTAACCACGTGCCAGAAGCCTCGGTAATACGTGGGGTGCAAGCGTTATCCGGATTTACTGGGCGTAAAGAGTACCGTCGGCGATCTAGTAAGTCTTCTGTCCAAGCCTGGGGCTTAACTCCAGAAAGGCAGGGGAAACTACTAGAATTGAGTCTGTTCGAGGAACCTGGAATTCTCGGTGGAGGGGTGAAATCCGTAGATATCGAGAGGAACGCCAAGTGCGAAGGCAGGGTTCTAGGACACGACTGACGCTCATGGACGAAAGCTAGGGGAGCAAAAGGGATTAGAGACCCCTGTAGTCCTAGCCGTAAATATTGAATACTAGTTGCCTCAACTCCGTTGGGGTGACGTAAGCTAACGCGTTAAGTATTCCGCCTGGGGAGTACGACCGCAAGGTTAAAACTCAAAGGAATTGACGGGGGAGCGCACAACCGGTGGAGCATGTTGTTTAATTCGATACGAAGCGAAAAACCTTACCCAGATTTGACATGTAACTGCACGGTCATGGAAACATGGCCTTCTTCGAGAGTGTTACACAGGTGATGCATGGCTGTCGTCAGCTCGTGTCGTGAGACGTCCGCTTAAGTGCGGTAACGAGCGCAACCCTTATCTCGTGTTGTATTTCACGAGAGACTGCTCTGGCTCTGCCAGGGAGGAAGGAGAGGACGACGTCAAGTCAGCACGTCCCTTACATCTGGGGCCACAAACATCCTACAATGGAGCCGACAATGGGTAGCGACGAGGTAACTCCGAGCCAATCCTGAAAACGGCCCCTCAGTTCAGATTGAGGGCTGCAATTCGCCCTCATGAAGTCGGAATCGGTAGTAATCGCAAATCAGCAGGTTGCGGTGAATACGTTCTCGCTCCTTGTACACACTGCCCGTCAAGCCAGCAAAGTTGGCAGCGCCCGAAGCGGGTGACCGTAACTCGCAAGAGAGCGGCCCTTCTACGGTGAGGTCAGCGATGAGGACTAAGTCGTAACAAGGTATCCCTACTGGAAGGTGGGGATGGATCACCTCCTTTCTAAGGAGATGGGTGGAGGGTATCACGACCCTTCCGTTTCCCATTCAACGCAAGTTGAATGAAACCAATCAAGTGTAGTCTGTTGACCACCATATCACAGCCAGCGTTCTACCGCCATGTTTGAGTCAGATGATAAAAAACCACCCCACAAGGGTGGTTTTTTGGTTTTAAAAAGGAGTTTCTTCTTCCATTGGCTCTACGCAAACCGAGAACAACTCTTCCACATTTTTATCAGAATACCATGCCAATTTAAAAGTCATTAAAAATAGAAGGCTGTCGAGTATTATTTTCAATTTCGTATAACGTCTGGCGTGATACACCGATTCACTCAGGCAAAGTGGTAATGGAAATACCATTATCTCCCCCTCATAAACTGGAGCCTATTTCTAATCCCACAGATTCCCAGACGACCAGACAACGATCTGTCAATAAAACGTGACAACTCTTAAAAAGAGGGGTAAAGGAAAATTCATCCTAGCACCTCAATCTGATCCACTTTGTTCTACTTTCCAAATAAAACCCGAAACACTATACTCAGCCAATGTACCAAACAATAGGCGAAAACATTGCGATCATCGGCATCTATGACCATGGCTATTTTAAGCCCAAAAAAATGCAGTGGCACAAACAAATATTTCCGATTGACCAGATCTGCTCAACCCATGACTTTAAAGATGGTGCGGTCAAAAAAAGGCGCTTTTCCGTCATGTCTGGTTCGACACTGTACTTAATTGAGTTTAATCGAGATCTAGAAACCTGGATTTTGCAACAACTTTGGGTGGAGTAAGTCACTATGAACAGTTTTTATCCAGATTTAACTCCTTGGATTGGCCTCATTGATATGAACTCTTACTTTGCCATTTTGGAACAGCAAGCAAATCCCTATCTGAGAGGCAAGCCAATTGGAGTTGTGAAAGATGTTGGCAGAACTTGCGTCATCGCCGCCTCTCCAGAAGCAAAAAAGATGGGCATTAGAACTGGTTTTAACGTCTATGAAGCCAAGAAAATCTGTCCTAACTTCATTACGGTTGCAGCTGACTTTGACAAGTATTTTTACAACACAAAGCTCCTCAAAGACATTTTTGAATCACTTTCACCAAAATCAGATATTTTTTCACTAGATGAAGCTTTTCTTGATTTAACCAACTGCCGAAAGCTCTACCCTACAGCAGAATCATTTTTCCAAATCGCCCAGAAAATCGTTAAACAACAACTTGGTGAGTGGGTAACTTTCTCTCTAGGATTGGGTCAGAACCGCCTCCAAGCCAAACTCGCCTCAGACATTTCCCAAAAAAATAACTACTTTGAAATTACTCCAGACAACTTAACTGGTTGCTTAATGGACGCAAATGTAGAAGACATTTGCGGAATTGGCTTCCGACTGACTACCAAACTCCACCAACTCAATATTCTACACCCGTATCAACTCAATTTTTTTGACGATGCGTTTCTTAAAGACCACTTTGGCGTTTTCTGGGGACCTGAGCTGCGCCGAATTGGCCGAGGCGAGAACAGCCACCTACTCGATCTGGTGGACAAAGCACCTCGCCATATGAAGAGTGTTGGCCGGACAAAAACCTTATATAAATCTAGCAGTGATCGGGAGTTCTTGCGCCAACTCATCTGCAACTTGACGGAGGATATGTGTTTTAAAGTCAGACGAATGAAGTTGGCAGGTCAGTTTGTGGGCTTATCGCTCTGCGACACCGATGGCAAGTACTACGGCAACCAATTCAGACTGAAAAGTTACGTCCGGCACACCAATGACGTTTTTGAACTACTCAATCGAGTTTTTTCCACCATCAACTTTCGCCACCCAATTATTAAAGTGGGCGTTCACCTAGGAAACTTACGACCTCTAGAGGAAGTTACGATGTGTTGGCTACCAGAATGGAATCAACGAGAGAAAGTTTTCGCTGCAGTCGACGCAGTAAATCAAAAGTATGGCTTGTATACCGTCAAAGCCACACGCTTAAAAAATTTTAAAATCTTAATGCCAGAAGTAACTGGCTTTTTAGGAGATAAAACCTACCAATTTGGCGATTTCTAAGCCGCAATTATTGTGAACAGATGGTAAACTTCTAACGCAAATGGATTACTCTTCAGACCAACAACGCATCTTAGATCACCTTCTCAAATGGACACTTCACCCCGAAGGTGGCTCTTTAACTATAGGTGGCTACGCTGGGACCGGTAAGACAACATTAATTGGGGCTTTTCGCCAAGAGTTGAAGCAGAAATCTCCAGACTTGAAAGTAGGTTTTGCGTGTTACACCGGCAAAGCGAGTCAAATTCTCAAACAAAAATTGCAGGAACAAAAAGCCGTCTATATTGATGACTTTTGCGGCACAATTCACTCGCTCATGTACAGCCCAAAGGTGGATGATCAAGGCAAAATTACCAGTTGGCGCAAAAACCAGCTGATTCCTTACCAGCTCCTAGTTGTTGATGAGGCGTCCATGGTCACAGAAGATATTTGGATCGATCTATGCAGCTATAACATTCCCATCGTTGCGGTAGGAGACCATGGTCAATTACCACCAATTGGCGGTAATTTCAACTTACTGCAAAGCCCACAGCTACGTCTGGAACAACTCCACCGCCATGCGGAAGGGAATCCGATTATCGAGATCGCCACTTTCGCCAGAACGACTGGCAATATTCCTTACCAGACTTTTAGTCCTACAGTCAAGAAAATTTCCAAAGGCTCAGATGAAGCAGGTGATTTATTGGAAAATGTATTGACTAATCCAAATAAAGATGTGTTGCTTTTATGTGGCAACAACTGGACGCGCAATAGTTTAAACAAACGAGTCCGCAACCTGAGAGGCTACGAAAGTGAACAACCGCAAGTCAAAGAAAAACTGATCTGCTTAAAGAATAACTACAATGCCGAGGGTGGACCGATCTACAACGGCATGATCGGAGAAGTACTCAAAATCTCGCCAAGTGGAGAAGATTGGTATGAGACTGAACTTGATTTCACCGAACAAAATCAACTCTATGAGGGCAAGATCTCAAAACACCAGATCAATAACAAAGAAATCGTAGAAGCAGTCAAAGGCTTACCGAGGCAACTGATCGGAGACCGTTTTGACTTTGGCTATGCCCTGACAGTCCATAAAGCCCAAGGCTCACAATCAGAAACGGTGATTCTATTTGAAGAGCGATCTAAGTACTGGGATCAAGAACAGTGGCAGCGCTGGTTGTATACAGCTGTCACGAGAGCAGTTGACAACCTATACATTATTGGCTGAGCTCTCCTAAAGCATCCTCAGCAACTTTATGTTAAAATAGTCTTCTTCTGCACGGGCGTTTAGCTCAGATGGTTAGAGCGCAGTCCTGATAAGACTGAGGTCCTTGGTTCGATTCCAAGAACGCCCACAAAGTAAAGAGCGATGTTTCCCCATTCAAAGTCACTTCAAAGTTTATTACAATAATTACACCATTTTAATGCGAACACACGTTGTGTATCAAAAGTGTGGAAAGTAGGAAAATACTCAATAGAAGTAAAAACCGCCGCTCCATATCGAAGCAGCGGTTGATTGGGCAGTTGAATCTGCCTCGAGTGGTCACTCCTCCTTTATCAGGCGGTAGACCATTCTTTCTCTCAATTCTCCGTTGACTTCAACCATGTTTCTGGAAGTAAGGTTTCGGTCAATCACATACCCGCAACCCAAAACCTTGTTGACCGCTTCGGCCTCAGGTTCTCCGGGAACGAGATTTGCACTAAATAATTCTCCGTTGACTTCAACGAATTTGCCGTCGAGAGTTACGACGATTATGATACGCATTTGGCCAATCTCCAAGATACGTTTACGATGAGTAGATCATGTCACATCTAGGCCAAGATGTAGTAGCATTCTCCTCAATCACCACCTCTATATATCCACTCTTTTTTCCACTTGCACGTTAGCAGACAAACCATTAGAATGCTAAACACTATGTTAGACGCACTAAAACCAGACGATCAAAAATCACAGAAACCAGACGTCGAGGTCTTCAATCAAACAGAAAACACTCCCAGTTCAAATACGATTGAGTTACCACCACCGCAACCAGAGCAATTGACCTTACCGGTAGTACCTATTCGTGAGGGTGTCTTGTTTCCCAGTACTGAATCGGTGCTCACTTTTGGACGAGTCATCTCCGTAGAAGCAATTCATGAGGCCAAAAGAACCAAGAATCTAGTCGTTCTGTTATCCCAAAAACAACCAAATCTAGAAACTCCAACTCAACACGATATGTATGGAGTTGGAACACTCGCCATTGTCGAGCGAACATTGAGCACTGAAGGACAGATGAATGCGCTTGTTCGCGGAATCGGTCGGGTGAAAGTACTAAACATCTTATCTTCTCACCCTCAAATTATGGCAAAAGTGGAGAAGTTATCTGACATCTATGTCAATGACGATGAGATGCAAGCCCTTTCTACCCACCTGCAAAAAGAATTTAAGCGGGCAGTTCAAATGGGGAAGCCAGTGGAGTTTCTCAACTTCATGAAGCTCATGAGCGATCTAAACAATGGTGAACTTGTTGACCAAATTGCCAGTACATTAAATTTAGAAACAGCCGAAAAACAAGAAATATTAGAGATCTTAAACGTCAAAGAGCGCTTGCAGCTCGTGATCAAACATCTTTCCAAAGAAATGAAAATTTTGGAAATTGAAAAAGATGTCGCGAGTAAGACTCAGCAGAAGTTTGATAAAAACATGCGTGAAAATGTGCTGCGAGAGCGCGTCAGAGTTATTCAGAAAGAGCTCGGCGACTTAGACGACGAAGAAGAGGTTATTACAGAATACGAAGACAAGTTGCGACACGCGAAATTTCCATTAGAAGTTCGTAAAAAAGTGGAGAAAGAAATTCGACGTATCCGTCAAATGTCAGTCAATAATCCAGAGGCAGGCTACCTGAGAACTTGGCTTGATATCGTCTTTGAATTACCGTGGAGCAAACGAACGAAGGGCAATATTGACCTGAAAAAAGCCGCTCTCATTTTGAATAAAAATCACTATGGCCTTGAAGAAGTTAAAGATCGAATTTTGGAGTACATTTCAGTCATGCAGTTGAAACAAAAAAATAGCGGTAGCGCTCAAATTTCTCTTCCCACTATTCTCTGTTTTGTTGGTGCGCCGGGTGTGGGAAAAACCAGCATTGGCAAATCAATTGCAGAGTCGCTTGGTCGTAAATTTATTAAAGTCTCATTAGGTGGAGTCAGAGACGAAGCCGAGATTCGCGGACACCGCCGGACCTATGTTGGGGCTATGCCAGGAAAGATTATTTCTGCGATGAAGCAAGCAAAATCAATGAATCCAGTCTTCATGCTTGATGAAATAGATAAGCTTGGCAGTGACTTTCGAGGCGATCCCTCGTCTGCCTTGCTAGAAACATTAGATCCTGAACAAAATAAAACTTTTGAGGATCACTACTTAGATATCCCATTTGATTTATCAGAAGTCATTTTCATTACGACGGCAAATACACTGGATTCCATTCCACCAGCCTTACGAGATCGTTTAGAAATTATTCGCTACTCAGGCTACACAGAAGAAGAAAAATTCCACATTGCACACGATCATCTTTTAGACAAAGTGCGTAAAGGAAATGGTTTAAAACCGACTTTAATTACCCTCAACGATGACCAAATAAAGATGATAATCAGTCGTTATACTAGAGAAGCTGGCGTTCGTAATTTAGAGCGAGAGTTGAATAAAGTGATGCGAAAAGCGGCTCGTCAAATCGCAGAAGGAAACAAGAAAAAAGTTGACGTTACGCCTGCCGTTATTAAAGACTATTTGGGTCCAGAAAAATTTGATCCTACTCTGACGGAAAAAAAGGATGAGGTCGGACTAACCACAGGACTCGCTTGGACATCTGTGGGTGGGGAAGTGCTATTTATAGAAGTTGCCCTCACTCCTGGAAAAGGTGTAATCAAACTGACCGGAAAACTTGGTGACGTGATGAAGGAGTCTGCTCAAGCGGCATTAACCTACGTTCACGCAAATGCTAAAAAACTTGGCATATCGGAATCAAAAATAAGTAAATCAAATATTCACATTCATATTCCAGAAGGAGCAGTTCCAAAAGATGGTCCCTCAGCTGGCGTAACGATGTGCACAACGATTGTGTCCGCGTTTACCAATAGAACAGTCAAGCGTCAGGTTGCCATGACCGGTGAGATTACCTTAAGAGGTAGAGTCATGCGAATTGGTGGCTTGAAAGAAAAAAGCATTGCAGCACATCAAGCTGGCTGTACAACCATTATCATTCCAAAAGACAATGAACGAGACTTGATTGAAGTTCCAGATTCGGTCAAAAAAGATATCACCTTCATTCCAGTGGAACACGTGGACGAAGTTCTAAAAATTGCGTTGAACTAACTCTAGAGTAGTCTTCTCTTGCTCTTCTTGATACACTATGGCTGATGAAAAAATGGTGTACATGTTTCATTCTCTTGATAATTGCGACGACGTTCTCAGGTTGCTCTGTTCTCGGTCTCAATGCAAAATCAGGACTCCAAGTCATGACCAGTGATGGCGTTCCCGCACACGTCTACTTAAATGGAAAGCTAATTGATAAGACACCTTTTATTAGTCGTGAATTGCTGGCAGGAGAATACACTTTACAAATCAAGCCGGACGATTCACAACTTGCTTCCTATGAAACAAAAGTTTCTCTCAAGAAAAGCTTATTGACTGTTGTAACTTGGAAATTAGGAAATAGACCTGAGACAAGTGGTGGGGTGATTTATGAAATGGAGAAATTAACAGATTCAAAGAGTTCAGAACTCTCAATCACAACGATACCAGATGGTGGAATTGTTCAGGTTGACGGCAAAGCCCAAGGATTTTCACCAATTTTATTAGAACATCTCTCTGCGGGAGAACATGCATACGAGGTTACTTTACCGAGCTATGATGCTCAACGACATACTATTAACGTGGTACAGGGTTTACGCATGAATGTGACGTTAAAATTGGCAAAACAAGACAATAAATCTACGCCAACTTTAATTGAAGAAATGCCTCCAATTGCTTCAGAAACTGCACAGATAATTCCCGATGTTGTATTAGTAGCCACCAAAGCCAGTGAGCTCAATCCGACTATTCCCAAACCCAAAATTCAAATTAAACCAACAAACTATTTTCAAAATGGACAACAGGTACTTAACGCTCGCCAAGATCCAACCCCCGAAGGCATTAGCTTGGGTTTTGTGATTGCGGGGTCTGAGTATCCGTATCTGAATCAAAAACTAGATGGTTGGTACAGAATAAATTTCAATGGCCAGCAAGCTTGGGTAAGTGGTCAGTATGTTGAACTGATTCAATGACACACATGAGAAAAATAATTGTTCGCAACTGGCCAGTTTTTCTTTTTTTTGAGTTTTGGTTTTTCTATTTCGTCAGTTTTTGGTCTAGAGCAGTATACTTTGATGCAAACGGCAATCTATGGGCAGGACATATCAATATTTGGGGAGACTGGGCGGCTCACTTTACTATGGCAAATGCGATGGCGGTGAGAGGCTTATTCATCCAAAGTCCATTTTTATTACACGCTCATTTTAGCTATCCATTTGTGGCTGACTACATTTCAGCTCTCTTTCTGCGTGGTGGATTTTCACTTATTCAATCATTTATCTATCCCAGTTTGTTCTTGTCCTTTTTGATCGTTGCTTCACTGTATTTCTTTTACAAAACAGTGTTTCAATCAAGAAGGATAGCTCTTCTCGCGAGCTGCATTTTTTTATTTAATGGGGGAGTTGGGTTTTACTACTTTTTTCGAGACGTAATGAACTCTGCTCAACCTATTCTTACATTTTTACAACCTTTGCATGAATACACTCGTATTGATGAAGAGGGAATTAAGTGGATCTCAGTCATTGATAGTATGATTATTCCGCAACGCTCTTTTGGGCTAGGCTTCTCATGTGCAATAGTGGCCTTAGCCGTAGTCTACAGAATTTTTTTCAGTCAAAATAAAGTTCATTCCCAGAAAAAAGATTTGCTTTTATCAATTTGCGTTGGCTTGCTTTTGGGATTCCTCCCAATTTTACATACCCATTCATTCTTGGCTTCTTTCTTATTTTTGGTCTGCTGGTCTATTGCCGATCTTTTCTTTCTCGCTCCCCGGGAAAAAAGATCGGATCATCTCCTCAAATGGGGGATCATTGCCGTGGTAACTGCCTTGATTGCACTGCCACTTATTCATCTTTATTTTTTACATAATGTTAGTCAAAACTTCTTTCAACTACGCCTTGGCTGGATGGCAAGTGAGTTTGAACAAAACTGGCTCCTTTTTACCTGGAAGAACTGGGGCATTACTCCTTTACTCTCCATCATTGGCTTATTTCTTTTATTCAAAAAATCAAAGAAAAATCACTTGGGAGTTCTTTTCCTGCCCAGTTTTCTTATTTTTACTTTGAGCAATTTATTTCTTTTCCAGCCTTGGTCTTGGGATAACACCAAGTTATTCGTGTGGTTTCTACTTGGTTCTTCTGGATTGATTGCGTATCTTCTTTCTTACTTTTATCAATTAAAGTGTGAAAAAATAATTTGGCAGTACTGCAAAAGCGTTGTAGTGATTCTTCTTTTTTTTGCAGTCACAGCTTCTGGAATTATAGACGCATATCGCATTCAGTTGGTGCAGATTCATTCGTACATGATGTATAGCGTTTCAGATGTCCGTTTAAGCAGCTGGGTAAAAGAGCACACTAATCCTCACTCAATTTGGCTGACTGGGCATTCACACAATCATTGGTTGTTCAATTTAACGGGCAGGCAAGCAGTCATGACATATCCTGGGTGGTTATGGACACAAGGATATAGTTACCTTTCCTTTGAGGAAGACGTAAAAGTCATGTATGCTGGAAGCATCAACAGCAACATGCTTCTTGAGAAATATCAGGTTAACTACGTGGTGGTCGGAGAAAATGAACGCAATGAGCAATTTGCCAATGAGCTATACTTTAAATCACATTTTCCGGTTGTTTATCAGGACGAACAAACAAATATTTATCAAATAAAGTAACCTAAACCGCCGTGATTAATTGAATGAACGAAGCAACATCCAAACTTGCTGCACCTGGCACTACGCCTGCAATTTCAGGTTGCTCCATATACTGCGACACATTCTCAGCAGACACAGAACCACCATATAAAACACCCTTTACTTGATAGTTATTTTGAATGAGTTGGGCTGCTTTTTTCACACTCTCTAAGTCTGCCGCATGCCCAGCACCTGCGATACTAATTGCTTCAGGCGGTTCATACATCACTAACATTTTTTGAAGTTGTTCACGGTCAAACTGATCAAGTTGACTCGCCCAATTTTGATCGCTGACCGCCACGATTGGAATGAGATTATTATCAACTGCTTGAACAACCTGAGCTGCAATGATTTGATCAGTCTCACCAAAATGAGTTCGTCTTTCCACATGACCTAAGAGAGCAAATTGTGCGTACTCTTTGATTAGGCGAGCTGATACTGCCCCAGTATATGACCCGTCTCCATAGGGCGACACTGATTGAGCGCCTAATCTAAGTGTTGGGAGAAGTTCGTTCAAAATAGGCAGACCGAGCAGAGTTGGGCAGATCACAATCTGGATGCCTTCTTGAGCGATCATCATGCTGTTCAGTTTCCAGACAGTGACCCAATCTATGATCTCAGAACGCGTTTTGTGTGATTTCCAGTTTCCAATGATGTACTTCATAAATATCACTATAGCCAAACCCGTTGACTCTGCAAGCAGGAAATAAAGCTAACTGTCCGTTTTCCTGGCATATCTTTCTCTTGAGACGTTCAATACTTTCTCGCGACCTTGATTCTTTGATGTTGCCAGATTTAAAGTAAAAGCTGGAAATGGCTGACTTACTTGACCATGAATCATTAGTTTATTAATAATTTGATATCTGCCCAGAGAAACTAAGTCCTCCTGTGTATATTTATTTCCAAACTCTTTCTGCATCCAATCTGCATCTTGAGCTCCAAGGATGAAACTGACCATGCTTCCCGCATTCCCAAAAATTGCTGCTTTCACTTCATCTGGGATCTGGGCCATATACTGATTTGCTAAAATGAGGCTCAGTCGATACTTTCTCGCTTCTGATAAAATTTTGACAAAACTCGTGGTGGCAAAGTTTTGAAATTCATCAATGTATAAGAAAAAATCTCGACGATCTTCTTCGGCCATATAGACACGACTCATTGCAGCAAGTTGAATTTTGGTAATAATCATCGCACCCAATAAAGCACTGTTATCTTCGCCCAACTTACCCTGAGAAACATTCACTAATAAAATCTTTCCACTATTCATCACGTCTTCAATATCAAAAGAACTCGTCGTTGTATTCACTACATTTCGGATCAATGGAGAAGTGACAAACTGACCTACTTTATTTAAAATCGGTGAAATTGCCTCGTTCCTCAGCCGCTCTGGCATCATATTAAACTCAGCCTGCCAGAAATTTTTCAAAACTTTATCTTCCATATTTTCAACAATTTTTGCCCGATACTTCTCATCCGTTAATATTCGCAAGACGTCTTCTAGTTTGGCATTCTGTTCGAGAAGCGTGAGTAAGGAGTTACGTAAAATGTACTCTAAGCGTGGACCCCAAGAATTGGCATACATCTTTTGAAAAATGGCGACAATCCCAGAGGCAATCAACTCTCGATGAACTACAGAACCGCCTTCAAATAGGTTTAGTTTCACTACCGCTTGCGGATCTGAAGGGTCCAACACAATGACATCATTAATCCTGTGCCGAGGAATGTAGTTTAAAACCGTTTCAATCAAGTCACCATGCGGGTCAACGACTGCCAAGCCTTCATCGTGTTTTAAATCATTGATGATCATGTTGGCCAATAAAGTTGATTTGCCGGTACCACTTTTTCCAATTGCATACATGTGTCTGCGACGATCTTCCCGACGAATACCATAGATTTGGCTCTGATTTTTAAACTCAGCCTTAGCAAATAAGTTTAAAGAGTTGCGTTCTTCTTCAGCTGAATGGACGAAGGTTGGCAGATCTTCTGGTGGCTCTCCAAGCAAGTTTTTACCCCAAGCAATGTTTCGCAATGTAGCAAGCTGTTTATTGGGCATGTGCCAGATGCTCGCCACCTCATCCACTGATAAATACTGATTCGTGAATCGATGTTTTCTCTGCAAAATGCTGTCCAAAAAAACATTTTTTCTGATAAATGGCTGTCGTAGAAAAAGGCTGTTTGTTTGTGAATGAAAAGAATTATAGGCACTGAAAAGTGAATGGAAAATTTGATCTGCTCGTTCAGCAGTCTGGGCTTGAGTTAAAATAAATAAGCGTGCCTCAAAAGAGGATAACGCTAATTTTTGACTGATTTTATCTTTATTTGGATGATTGACCGCGGGTGCACCTTCTACTGCAACGCCACCTGCTGCAAGGTGGTGTCCGGCATTCTTCCAACTCTCTTTCCCTTTTCTTAATTGCAGTTGAATCAGAGCGGTCTCTCCTTCTTGAAGCTTGGCAAAAGAAGAAAAAATGGTGGCGAGTGAATCTGTCTCAGAAAACTCACGAAATGTTTTTAACGGTAAGTAACTAGAGTGTGATAAAACCAGCTCGCCAAATTTTTTAGGAAGTGGATGCAGAAAGTCATCTAGCGGATTGTGCTCAAGCTGCTTAACCAAAATTTCGGGATAACTGGCAGTCAACTGACTAATAAAGTACTCAACCAGAGGTTGTGGCACTGTAATAAGCTCATAAATGGTTTGACCTTGATTTAAAAACTCAACTGTAAAGCGAGGTGCACTCTGCCACATTCTCAATAATCCTTGAGGTGGATTGGGTACAGAAGAGAAGAATTGGACGGCAGATTCAGGAGTTTGAATACTCTCTCTTGAAGTACGAACTTCTAGCGTCACAAAAGTCAGCTCAGGCATGACCTAAGTATATCAATTTTGTGTTACTATGTGAGGATGAATCCTGATTTGCTCGATAAATTGAATCAAAAACAACTTGAAGCAGTGTTACATGAGGAAGGTCCCGCGATTGTCCTTGCGGGAGCAGGATCTGGCAAAACCCGGGTTCTTACCACTCGTGCAGCATGGTTAATTGAAGATAAAAAGATTGATTCATCATCAATTTTGCTTGTAACATTTACGAATAAAGCAGCTCAAGAAATTAATGAGCGGATGTTCAAAATGACAGGCCATGAACTACCATTTGCAGGTACTTTTCATCGGATTTGTGCCAAGATTCTTCGTCGTAATGGGTACTTAATCGGCTTGCCAGCCAACTTTACCATCTTTGATAGTGACGATCAGCTCGATCTTATCAAGCAACTGTACAAAAGAAATAGTTGGTCAGAAAAAGAATTTCACCCCAAAGCAGTAAAAGCCACTATCTCTACGGCCAAAAATGAAATGCTAATGCCTCAGGAATACGCGGAAAGTGCTGTCGGTTCTTATCAGGAATTTATTGGCCATGCATATAAACAGTATCAGCACCAACTTGCAGAAAACTACGCAGTAGATTTTGACGACCTACTCATTCGTGTGATAGAATTATTTTTGAAGTTCCCCAACGTCTTAGACAAATATCAAAGTACGCTCGAACACGTGCTGATTGATGAGTATCAAGATACCAATAAAGCTCAGTACGCCCTTAGCAAAATGCTGTCGTTTCCTCAAGAGAATTTATATGTCGTCGGTGATTTTTCTCAGTCAATTTACTCTTGGAGAGGAGCTGACTTCCGCAACATGTTGAACCTTCGCAACGATTTTCCGACCATCACTGAATATAAGTTGGAACAAAATTATCGCTCTATTCAATCTATTTTAGATGCAGCGACGAATGTTATATCAAAAAATACCACTCACCCAATACTCAAGTTGTGGACTGAAAACACCGAACAAGATAAAATTATCCTGTACGAGGCAGAAAGTGGAGAAGACGAGGCTCAACAAGTAGTAAAGTACGTGGCTACCAAAGACCTAGACTACACTTACGCAGATCGGGTGATTCTCTATCGGACCAACGCTCAATCTCGCGCCTTTGAAGAAGCGTTCATTCGAGCAGGTATTCCATACAAGCTCGTTGGTGGAGTCAAGTTTTATGCCCGCAAAGAAGTAAAAGATGTATTAAGCTACTTACGTTTTTTTGTCAATCCAAAAGACGAAGTCAGCGTAGAAAGAGCCCTGAAACTGGGCAAAAGACGCTTTGAATCATTCCTAAAATGGGTGAACGAAAAAAAAGCACGCACAACTCAAGTTCTAGAGGGAGTAGACCCTACCTTCGAACCGTTCTCCCTCTTACAAGAGATCTTAAAAGTAACTGAGTATGATCAAAAGTACGATAAAGATGATCCAGAAGACATCGCTCGATTAGAAAACATTCAAGAGCTACTGTCTGTGGCCGCGCAGTTTAGCCAAATTGAAAACTTTTTAGAAAATATTGCTTTACTTCAGGACAATGAAATGGCCGACGTCACCGTAGAAGGAAAAGCAGATGTCGTGACGTTGATGAGTTTGCATTCGGCAAAAGGCTTGGAGTACCCAATTGTGTATATGGTGGGCATGGAAGAAGGGTTATTTCCACATTCCAGATCATTACTTGATAAAGCACAAATGGAAGAGGAGCGAAGGCTATGCTATGTGGGAATTACTCGAGCCAAATCAAAGCTCTATCTCACATATGCCAAGCGGAGAATGATCTATGGCACTATTACCAGTTCTATGCCCAGTCGATTCCTAAATGACATTCCGGAGGAACTCTTAGAGAGACATGAGTCTCAATATTACTCATCAAAGGCAAACTTTGGTGGTAAGCCACATGGTTTTAAAAGTGGTTGGGGTGAGTGGGGAAACAAGCAGGACAAACAAGAAGACCAGTACGGCTTAAAATTACTCAACAAGAAGCTAAAGACGTATGGCAGTACTCACACGTACGTTCCACTTGATGATGCTGTTTTGGACGACGTTTTGAGCGGAGATATTGATATTGATGATTTTTTGAAGAAGTAACCCCTGTTCACATCTACACGCGATCGGTATAATAAAATAACTAAGGAAGTTTTTCATATGTTGCTGAGACCAATCCAAGAGCAAGAGCGCAGCCAATACGACGCCATCGTACAGCACCCATTACAATCTTGGGCCTGGGGAGAGTTCCGTAAAAAAACGGGTGTGGCGGTAGAGAGAGTTGGTTTTTTTGAAAACGGTGTCCTTGTTAAAGCCTTTCAAGTCTTTTTCCACTCCATCCCGCATTTCAACCTCACCGCAGGCTACCTTCCAAAGGCCGAGATGCCAGACGAGGAGCAACTGACTGCACTCCATCAATTAGGTAAAAAACACAACGCTTTGTTCGTAAAGTTGGAACCCAACATCGCGCAAAAAGTTGGAAGCCAGTCCGCTCACTCAGCCATTGTAGATTTCTTGTTGGCTCGTGGCTGTGTGGAAGGTAAATCATTATTTACAAAATACACTTTTCAACTAGACACGGCTCATTCTGAAGAAGATCTCTTTAGTAATCTCAACAGTAAAACTCGCTACAATGTTAATCTAGCTTTTAAGAAGGGCGTCAAAATTGTAGAAAATACGACCGAGCAAGGAATGGAGCAGTACCTTGAGATTCTAGCAGAAACAACTCAAAGGCAAGGATTTTATGCTCACGGACCAGAGTACTTTAGAACTATGTGGCAATCTTTTGGTCAAACCGGCATGATGCGTATTTTCAACGCTGTCTATGAGGATCAAATCTTGGTTTCATGGGTGATGTTTATTTTTAATGGTAAAATGTATTACCCCTATGGAGCTTCTCGAAGCATCCACAGAGAGGTAATGGCCAGTAATTTAATGATGTGGGAGATGATTCGTCTAGCACAAAGCTTGAATTGCAACTCTTTTGATATGTGGGGCTCTCTTGGTCCTGAACCAGACGAAAAAGATCCCTGGTTTGGTTTTCATCGATTTAAAAAAGGGTTTGGAGGAGATTTGGTTGAGTTTTTAGGCACGTATGATTTGGTCCTCAATCCGCAGATGTACTCGCTCTATAGAATTGCCGAAGACTGGCGTTGGAAGTTGCTTCGTTTAAAAACAAAGTTTAGTACTGCCAAAAAATAATTTATTATTTATTGATTAATCAATATTTTTTATTTTTTCCGTAAAGTGTGTTTGTAGTTTCAACCAGAGCTGTGTATATTGGTCAATATGATCAAATACCTGACTAACTATAATCCAGAAAATAAAAAAGTATTACTCCGTCTTGACCTTGATTTGCCCGGAGAACATGGTCATTTTGACACCACTCGTTTGGAAGACAGCTTTGAAACTCTGAAGTATTTATGGCGTGAGAAAGCAAAACACGTCACCGTCATTGCTCACCGAGGACATGAGCCAAAAAAAACAAAAGAGTTTTCACTCGCCCCAATTGCCGACTTACTTTATGATGGTTTATTAACACAAGCCGGCTTTAAAAAAGCCAAACGAGAGCAATTAGAGGAGTGGTTGGATGTACTAGAAAACCTGAGATTTGATCCTCGGGAAGAAGCCAATGACTCCCGATTCGCAAAAGAACTTGCTGAAAACCAAGACGTATTTGTTAATGACGCGTTTGCCACCTCACACCGAGAACACACTTCAATTGTGGGCTTGCCCAAAGTTCTTCCGACAGTTTTTGGATTTCAATTTGAAAAAGAGATGGCAGTTCTGAAGAAAGTAACAGAAACTCCCAAGCGCCCATTTGTTTTTGTTTTGGGTGGTGCTAAATTAGAAACCAAAATGCCATTGATTGAAAAAATGTCAGAACTGGTAGACGTAATTTTACTAGGCGGTAAATTAGCAGTAGAAGCCCGGGCAACAAATTTCAAACACCGCAGAATGATCGTGGCTGAACTCACCGAAGATAACCTCGACATTACCTTAAAAGCAGCTGAGCAATTTGAGCGATTCATCACTGATGCAAAAACAATTGTTTGGAATGGACCCATGGGTAAGTTTGAAGACCCAGCTCACATGGAAGGCACTCAATATGTGGCCAACGCAATTGCTCGAACAACAGCTTTTAAAGTATTGGGCGGTGGAGATACTGAAGCCGCAGTGACTCAATTGAAAATAAATGAAGGTAAAGCGTTTAACCACATCAGCGCTGGAGGTGGAGCAATGCTTCATTTCCTCGCGTATCGCAAATTACCTGCTCTAGATGCATTACCAAAATAGCCATCCATATTGTGAGGTTTGATTTCGAAAGTGATATAGTAACTTCTAGGAGAAGATATGAAAAATTTTGGCATAAATGGTTTTGGTCGAATTGGGCGCACCTCATTGAGAGTTTGGTGGGATAAGCACACGGAAGAACTTGATTTAAAAGTCATTAACACTTCCGGTTCAATGGACATAGAAGATTGGGTTCACTTATTAAAGTACGACTCCAATTACGGCGTTTTTTCTCAGACGATCAGCTATACCAAACAGCAATCAACCAAAGAAGTAACAGATGAAAATCCAGTCCTCGGATTGATTCATATTGGCCAAAAAAATATTTTAGTTACGGCTCAACGCGACCCTGCCAAAATTCCTTGGGGGACAAATGGGGTAGAAGTGGTGATTGAATCAACTGGAATCTTTATTTCAAAAGAGAAGGCACTTTTACATATTCAAGGTGGGGCAAAAAAAGTTATTATTTCCGCTCCACCAAAAGGTGAGGGAATTCCGACGGGCATTATCGGCGTCAACACCTTCGATACAAATCAACTCGTTGATTCCAATGCCTCTTGTACTACCAACTCAGTTGGTCCAGTCGCACAAGTCATGCATGAATTTTTTGGTATTCAAAAAGCAATGCTCACGACGATTCACTCGTATACGGATGATCAAAATTTGCATGACAACTCGCACCGGGACATGCGCCGAGCAAGAGCGGCTGCCCTAAATATTGTGCCCACTTCTACCGGGGCGGCGATTGCGGTAACTGAGGTCATTCCAGAACTAAAGGGCTTGTTTGACGGTCTTGCAGTACGCGTACCTACCCCAGTCGGTTCGTTGTCAGACATGGTCTTTGTTACCAAACGAAAGACGACCAAAGAAGAAGTAAACCGGGCATTAATTGCTGCTTCACAAGATAAACGCTGGGCAGGAATTCTGGCAGTAGTTGATGAGCCAATCGTCTCAAGTGACATCGTTGGAAGATCTGAATCCTCCATAGTCGACTTGGCTTTAACTAATGTAGTTGGTGGCGATTTGGTCAAAGTTGTTGCTTGGTACGACAACGAGTTTGGATACTGCAACCGACTGATCGAACAGATAAGCAACGTTTAGCTTTTTCTACGCTTGATGTCAGGAATGACGATTAAACTAGCGTTATGACCTTTCGAACCTTCACAGCAATGTTGGTGGGCTTAAAACCTATTCAAATTGACGTAGAGGTTGACGGTAATCAGGGAGTTCCACAGCTCCTTTTCATTGGATTAACTTCACAAGCGACAGAAGAAGCAAAAGAGAGAATCACCACTGCACTACTAAATTGTGGGGTTCGAATGAGAAGTAAAAGAACAGTGGTAAACTTAGCTCCAGCAGAAGTTCCCAAATCTGGCTCCGGTTTTGACCTTGCGATCGCAATTGGTTTACTAAAGATGTACGGAGAAGTAGAACTCAATACAGACGACACCTTATTCTTAGGAGAGTTATCGCTTGATGGCAAACTCAGGAAGATTCGCGGCGCACTTCCACTTATTCTTGCCGCCAAATCATTTGGATTTAAAAAAGTAATACTTCCCTACGCAAATGCGGCAGAGGTAGCCATTATCTCTGAGATTGCTCTCTTCCCAATTCACCACTTGAACGACTATTTGGCTTTTGCGCGGGTTCAAGAACCACTTCATCCACTCAAGCAGGAGCTATTTCATCCACCCATTTTTCCCTCACCACAAGAAGTAGATTTTGCAGACATTCGTGGTCAAGAGTATGCAAAGCGAGCATTGTTGATCGCGGCCGCAGGTGGTCATCATATCTTACTGAATGGCGCTCCAGGAATTGGCAAAAGCTACATGGCAAAGGCATTCCGTTCAATCTTGCCACCCCTCACTGAAACCGAAGCAATAGAGGTGACAACAATCCATTCTGTTTACGGCACAAATGAAAACGGGTTGGTCACTGAAGCTCCATTCCGAGCACCTCACCACACGACATCGACGAGTGGGTTAATAGGAGGGGGAACTCAACTTCGGCCAGGTGAGATTTCATTAGCTCATCGTGGAGTGTTGTTTTTGGACGAATTCTTAGAGTTTCACCAAACCGCAATCGAGGCTCTCAGACAGCCTCTGGAAGATGGTTATATTGCCCTGTCCCGCGCACTAGGCTCAACTACTTTTCCAGCAAAGTTTATGTTGATTGCAGCCACTAATCCTTGTCCTTGTGGGTACTCTGGTTCAACAAAAAAAGCCTGCACTTGTTCAAAACAGGTCGTAAATCACTATTTGAAAAAATTATCTGGTCCGATTTTTGATCGTTTTGATCTTCACGTTCCGGTAAGAGAAATTGAGCTAGAGAAGTTAACTCAACATCGTGCTACTACCGCAATCACATCCGAATATTATAAAGAACAGGTTGCTCAAGCACGCAGAAAACAACAGAAGAGGTATGTGGATCAGTCGTTTTCACTTAATTCAGAGTTACCGAGTAAATTTGCGTCAAAGTTAATTTCATTTTCAACGTCTGGACTGATCGCTCTTAATCGAAGCGTAGTCAAACATCAGTTGTCAGGGCGAGGCTACTTTAAACTAATAAAAGTTAGTCAAACAGTCGCCGACCTCGAAGTAAGTGCAGTGGGAAGTCAAATAGAGGAACGTCATGTTGCAGAGGCTGTTCAGTATCGATAGTTACTTACTCAGTATTTCTTCTTTTATACCAATCGGCCAGAATTTTTCGTACAGTGTCTTGACCACCCAACCCTATCGCCAGTCCCGAGCCTATTGAAAAAGCAAACACAACCCCACCAAAAAGAATGGTTAAGAACTGACTGGCAATTCCTAGTTCTGCCACCGCCGCAAGTGATGCTACAGTAACTACTACGTAACTTGCCAACTTGGCGAATAACCGAACCGTCGCAATGTCAAAAGTTTGCAAACTACCTTTGACCACACTTTCAACTATTCCAGCTAACAGCACACCAAAAAAGAAAATTAAAAAAGCAGAAAAAATATGTGGAATGTAGGACAACATGCTATCCATCACTATGGTAAGTGGGGTGAGTCCCAGGATTGATGCAGAGCTATAAATCACCAGAAATACAATCAGCCAGTAAAAAATTCCAGAAATAATTTCTTCTAGTTGAGAACCAAGACCTGAACTCGAAAAAAATAACTCTAGAGGAGTTTTCTCCACGATTTTTGAGATACGAAATGTCTCCAACGTTTTAAACACTAGCTTCTTGATCAACTTTGCCAGCAAAACACCCACAAACAAGACCAATATCCCAGCAAAAAGTCGAGGTAGAAAAATGGAAAATTGGCTCACAGCATATGACATGCCTATTTGGAAAGATTCTTGCCAAGTTTGCGAAACTGGGTTCATACTCGCTCCTTTTTTTGTTGTGTGTCACCCGTAAGCCGGATTCTGTTTTAGACAATGATTTCTCTAATGCCTGCAGCATTATCACCGAGATAGGGAACATCTCCATTATGGTGAAAATCGGCAGTTGCAGCTGGGAGGATTGCCACGTAACCTCACCAAGGTGAGATCCGTACCCAAAAGCTTGGTCGTTTCACTCGGCGCTACCCGATTCGTCACTGTTGCTCTAACTGTATCCCCACCAAAGTGGAGACCCCAACCTTTCGGCTGGCACCATATGTTCTGCTGTCCGGACTTTCCTCCTCTCTTCGAGCCAAAGCAAGAAAAAAGGCCATTGTCCGGTGACACAGTCTTAGTATACCAGAGTTAGATTAAGAATTGGCGCTCTCTCTAAGCCAGAGAGAGTAGATGGTTCGCAGCACGATATAGACTGGGACGGCAAGCAAGGCCCCCAGCACTCCTCCGACTTTCAAGCCAGTTAAGATCAAAAGGATTGTAGCCAATGGATTAACGTCCACATTGTGCTGCATAATTTTTGGCACAATGAAATTATTCTCTACCATTTGGATAAGCATAAAAAACAGCGCCACAAATCCCGCTGTTGGTGCGCCAAATGTCCCGTACGCTACCAACACTCCTGGGATAGCGGCTAGAGTAGGACCCAAGTTGGGAAGGATTTCGAGCAGACCAGCAACGATGGACAACGGCAGAGCATAGGGGATAGAGAGTAAGCTAAGACCGATATAACTAAAAACGCCAATCGTTACCATCAAAAACAACTGCCCTCGAATCCAACCGCCCAAGTACACCTCCACTCGATCAATTAGTTCTTTGGCCAACTCAAGGTGGTGTGGGTCTTTACTGAACCAAGAAACTTTTTTATGGAGGTGGTCACGGTCGATGAGAAGATACGCGGTCATCACTAAAACGGTAAAAAACCCAAAAATACCTTGGAAAGTTGAAGTAATCACATCATAAATTGCCCCAAAAGAACTTTGAGCTTGACCGAGTAGACTACTAATTTCCGTCACAGAAAATTTTAAAGAGGTCATGTTGAGTAATAGAGGTGGCAATTCCAGTGAATTCATCAAGTTAGGAATTTCAGATAAGAGTGGAGGAATTATCAATATGAGAACAAAAGCCACAACAGCAATAACGAAAAGATACGAAATAATTATTCCAACTGCACGAGGAATTTTTAATTTTCGCTCCATGAGTTTGATACCGGGATTAAGCGCAGACATGAAAATTAATGCTAGAAAAAGGGTGATGACAATCTCTCGAATGTAAAATAAGAGGTATAATGTGAGTAAGAAAAAAACTGTAAACACGATCGTAGAAGGATGGATTGAGACGGAGTGATCGTTATTGAGAATTTTGCGCATGCTTTGCAGTATACAAGAAACGTTTGATTTGAGAAATAGCCTCATCCCTCCATGAAGCTTCATGAACAGCATACCAATGGATTGTATTTTGCTTCTTCCACCAAGTGAGTTGTCTTTTCGCGTACTGAACCTCTCTTCTTTGCCACAGTTCCTGCATCTGTTGATACGATATTTTGTCTTCTAAATAAGCTCGAACTTCTTTGCATCCCGTTGCAGAAAAAGCTGGCTCCATCCACGTCGTTTCTTCATATGCTGTCATTAAACGCTGCACTTCTTCCAACACTCCTTGTCCTAAACGACTCTTTATTCTTTCTCCAATTCTTTGTGAGATGTGTTCCATTGAGTCCGTTAAGCCGATCATGCAGTGCTGAATAACCGATGAATCTGCTGCTATCTCCATGTGTACCTTTTGCTGCCGCAATGGTGTTCTACTTGCCAACTCAATTTCAATTGCCCGAATCAACCGACGCGGATTATGACGATCTGAGTTATTCATCGATTCAAATTTTATGGCATTTGTTTCTTTTAGCCATCTTTGTAGGTCGGCTAAACTAATTCTTTCTGCATGTTGACGAACTGCATCATTTGGAGGTATCTCTATTTTTTGGTCGTGAGTGAAGATATGTTGATGGTAAAGACCTGTGCCACCAACCAAAATTGGCAGCCCGTTTCCATTCCATGAAGAGGTCATAATGTTCTGGGTGAAGTCTCGGAACTGGGCCACCGACCATTCCTGATTAGGTTTTAAAATTGATACCCCATGAATTCTGACGGCACCTCGCTTGAAGTACGGCTGTACAAAGTTTGAGACGGAACTTGGATCATACTGCTGTTTTTGAAAATGGGGCGGAATATCAGCTCCAGTACCTATTTCCATACCCTGGTAAACTTGCCTAGAGTCGGCGGAAATAACATCAAAAATATGAAATTCTTCAGCAAGAATATTCGATAGATCTAGAGCAAACTGGGTTTTACCGGTTGCAGTTGGCCCTACGATTGAAAGAAGCACGTTTCTCATATCCCAACTTAAACCACTGTCGGTCTGATCGACAGATTATTTTTATTAATCAGTTGATCAAGCAGCTCCCAGCGGGCTTTTTTGACTGAATGAGGGATATCGTCTGGATAAATTCTCCAGCTGGCAGTTCCCGGGCGAGGAGAGTACATCGCCACAAAAGCAACTTTCCAGTCCATTTGCTGAGCTAACTCCACCGTCTCTGCAAATTCGGCTTCCGTTTCTCCAGGAAATCCAACGATGAGATCTGTTCCAACTGTTATTGTGGGGTCAGCAGTTCGAAGTTTTTGAATGACTTCAGCGTAGCGCTCTTTCGTGTATCCGCGATTCATTCGATAGAGAACACCGTTACTGCCAGACTGAATTGGTAAGTGAATAAATCGATCAATTTTTTTATTTTGAGCAATTTCATCAATCAACTCGTCGTGGAAATCCCAGGGATTACTGGTCAAAAAACGAATTTTTTCAATCTCGGAAAATGATGAGAGCGCTTGGAGTAGTTGAACAAATGGCGGAATACCATCTACCTTTAAGTACTGTGTTTGATTATCTGGCAAATCTTCACGCTTAAAATCAGATCTCTCCATCAATAACTTTCGAAAACCAATGCCCACTTTTTCTAAACCCCATGAGTTCACATTTTGACCCAGTAAAGTGATTTCTGAGTAGCCTTCACTTACCAATCGTTGAACCTCTTCCATAATTGATTCAAATGATCGTGACTGCTCTCTACCTCTGGAGTAAGGCACAATACAGTAGGTACAAAATGAATTACATCCAGCCGAAATAGGAATCCAGGCATGTCTCTTACCCTCTTTGGTTAGGTAGTCACGACGGACTGCGGCTTGGTTGAAACCAACCTCATTAATAGGTAGAATCTCGTCAACCATCGGCATCATTTGATACAGTTTTTCATGGCCATGATGTGTCATGCAACCAGTCAAGATTATTTTCGGTCTCTTCTGACCAACTTGATTAAAATGAACGATGACGTTATTCAAGAAACTTCTCGCTGAGTGTTCAGCACTTTGTCTGATCGCGCATGTATTTACAATGAGTTCATCACAGCTGCGCCAGTCAGATGCTGGAACATGCCCTCTTGCTTCATAATCACCAGCAATTCGCTCTGAATCACTCTTATTTGACTGACAACCAAAGGTATGAATAAAGTATGACTTCGCCACATATTGCATAGACATATTGTAGCAGAGGCGAGGAGGAAGAAAGGAACGGCTCTTTTACGCAGAAAGTATTACTTGCGAGCTGCTTTTTTGACTGTTTTGACAGGCACTGCTCGGCCAATAGAACGCACAGAAGTGACTTTTGTTGCCTGATGCAACACATAGAGCGTAAATACAACATAAATCAAGAAATACGCTGGACCAGCAATTTGGACAAACGGAGTAAAACCAAATACTGCAGTTAAGACAATCGGTAGTGTTAAACTATGTAAACTGACTTGCCAAATTTTAATCAAAGATACGGTTGCGTTATTGAGGATTTTTGCTTTAAAAATAGAGGCGATAAAGTAAACAATCAACGCATAGAAAAAGGCTGTTATCAATCTGAACACAAAAGAGAACGGTACCATCAGAATAAAGAGACCAACAGAAATTAACGGAATATATCCTTTTGATTTTATCAGTGGTACGTTCATAAACGTGTTTTTCCACTCAAGAAGGGTTGGTTGTATCAACGTTACGTTGTCCAAGTCTTTTGGAATCGCATACGCTTTTACTCCCGAACCGCTCCTCTCTTGAACCGTATACACTGACGTCTCTGTCACCAAAGCAATGGTGTTGTAGTCATAAAAAGAGCGAACTCCAGTCACGTTCTTATCCGTATCAAAAGCAACGATGTTTGCAGGAGCTCCTTCGCTTTTCCACTCTAAAGGCATAGAAATAAAGTAAGGGAATGGCTTATTGATTGATAATCGACTGTTATTAATTTTCACGACTAAATCTGCAGGGTAAATCTTCACTATTCTAGTGAGTGATGCATCAAGGTTGAAAAGTGACAGGGGAATGGCAACTTTGACAGCAGTGACCAAGCTTAATATAACAGTAAGCAAGAAAAAGTACTTGATTGAGAAACTGAATTTTGCATGTAAAATATCGGCGTAGTACGTGGGATCGATTAAAGACTTGACGAATGAAGTGAAAAAAGTGAACAGTTTGCTCATAGTAGAATCGTAGCACAAAATAACTCCACCACAAACAATCAAGTTTTTTGATAGAATGATGACTCAGTTCAAGTGGCGCGGTACCAGAGCGGTTAATGGCGAGGTCTGCAAAACCTTCGTTCGCGGGTTCGAATCCCGCCCGTGCCTCAACTCATTTTTCCTCAATAAATAGGCCTATAACTATTGATATCTCTGATCTTAAATAATATAGGTTTGAGGTGTCAAAATCTGAAACTTGCCTATAGAACCATTCGTTTCCCTCTGGCAGAAGAACATTGAGGCGCTCTTTAACAGTCTAGCTAACAACTTTTTATCAGGCGAAGTGTATATCATTTTTGGCATGCAACTTGCCTGATAAAAGGCAACTTTTTTTTGTGGGCTTTTGCCCACTAACACAGGAGAAATAAAAATGGAAATTGTTTCCCAGGCGAGGCTGCTCGCCGTTTACAATGCTTTTTATCTAGATTCTGGGCTGAATCTTAAGCCCACAACTTCTGAAGAGCTGCAGCGGTTTTGGGTATGGCTCGAAGAGCATCCCGAAGTTGCCGACGGACGAGGCCTAAGGTCTCTCTCTCTGCGACTTTTTGGGAAGTCTGTCGCAAACAAGTGTGGTTGCAACCAGCGCTTGATGCGCTGTTCATCCACTCATCGAGCAGCCCGGTCAATTACGACTCTTGGCAGCAACGCGCTCGCCAAGAGCTCATCCGCACGAGCTTGGGAGGATTTACCTCCAGGCTGTTTCATGGAGGCGCAGAGTCTCACACGTTCCGCTGAATCACAAAGTTCGCCAAATCTACCAGAACCGCAACTTCTGGATTGACATCATTTAATGTCTTCAACGCAGCAACTCCCTCAGCTACGTATTTTTTTGCCAATTCCTGAGAGTAGGCGAGAGAGCCAGTTTCTTGAACGATACTTTGGACGCGTTTCAGTTCTGCGTCGCTTACGTTTTTTCCACATACATCTTCCAAAAACGATTTGTCAGCTTGACTAGCTAACTGATATGCTCTTTGCAGTAAGAGCGTTTTTTTGCCTTCACGGACATCGTTACCTACTGGTTTACCAGTATCTTGAGGGTCTCCAAATAATCCAAGGATGTCGTCTTGAATTTGAAATGCAGTTCCCACCTGAAAACCATATGTTTTGAGCGCTTCTTTTACTTCATCACTGTTGTTAGCCAGCGTGGCACCTATTAAGAGTGGTCCCACAAATGTATATTGAGCCGACACCAACGTTAATCCTCTCATGAACTCTTCCTCAGTCGCCTCACGTAAAGCGACGTGGTTAAGTTGATAGTGAATTAACCAGCCCGCAACAGTGTCAAAGTACATGAACTTATTAATCAATCCCAAAACGGTAAGTAGTTTTTCGGGTGGGAAAGCTCCCACTGGCAAACTTGCAATTTGCTGAGTGGCAAGGGAGGCGAGGAGAGCACTATCGATTTCCGCTAAAGTCCGACCGTGATGTTCTGGATTCTGCCAACCTTTCTCGCGAAAGAGTTCTTGGTAGTGTTTCCACACAGTTGGCTGACTATTTCTCATCTCATCCTTATCAGCAATGTCGTCCAATACCAACAAATATTTGTGGACCATCTCAATCGCGGCGGCAACTTGATAAATTGGTGCTGATTGCGCTCCTTCAACTATTTTTCCACCCGCACTCAGATAGCCAAGTAATACAAGTAATGACCGGACTCTCTTACCCCCGTGCATCACAAATCGGTCCAGTTCGATCACTGTCCGTTCAAGATAAGAGGAGAGTGCCCCTGCTTCAGCTTTTTTCTCATCCAAAAAAGTAGAGAGTGCTAGAGAAATGTTGCCTTTGTGTGATTGAGCAAAACTAGCAAAGGGACTGTGAAAAGGAGTGTAAGTCATAGGAGAGGAGTTTACCTTGTTACAAGCCAATTATCCAACTGAGACTTACAATTTCAGGGTTATCAGATATAATGGTGAGGTTATTAATAGTGTTCTAACTGGCCTCTCTTCGTGATGAAGAGCAAAGTGCGGTATTGAACAAGGCAGATGCAGACGCACTCTTCTAGTCAGTTTTTTTCTCACTGTGACGTAGTATGTTCTTCTCATGCCCTCTTTTTAGGAAAGAGGTGAATATTTTTATGGATCAAGCAACATTCAACCCTGGTCAAAACCAGAGTAATGGTCAAGTCAACCCAAAAAAGCTGTTTATCGGCAATTTAAGTTGGAACCTTACTCTCGATGACCTGCGAGCAGAATTTTCTAAATTTGGAACAGTGGAAGATGCCGTCATTTTGATGGATAAATTCCAACGTTCTAAAGGATTTGGTTTCGTTACCATGTCATCTGAAGAAGAAGCCCAAGCAGCAATTGAAGGTTTGAACGGCGTCGAATTAGACGGCCGCCAAATCGCTGTTAACGTAGCTCAACCTCCACGTCCTCGAGATGATCGAAGAAGTGGTGGCGGATTCCAAGATCGCCGCGGTGGTGGTGATCGAGGTGGCTATCGAGGTGGCAGTTCTTCCCGAGGTAATGGTGGTGGCTACGGCCGCGACAATGACCGAGGTGGACGCAGAGACTATTAATTAGTTTTTGAAAACCTTAACAAAACCCCCTGCCTTTGGCAGGGGGTTTTGGGTTCTACATGGAGTAAAACTCTTTAATTGACTATGTTTTGAGCTGCTTCTAGGTTATCGTGCAAAACCACTCCAATTTGTCGGTCTTCATCAACTAAATTACGGTCAACAGCATCTGCGTACTGTTCTAAAGCATTGGCAGCATCTGTGTAATTCAATGCCAGCTCTGCTTCATTAGCTTGTGCAGTAAAAAGATAGTCTGTAACTTGTTGAATGTGATCTGAAGATAACTCATCTGGCATATCTGCCAAAAACCCCATCACCTCTTCTTTTATTTCTTCTGGAGCAGACTCAATTTTGAGTTGTTGGATTAATTCGATTTTTGTCATAAAAAAACCTTTCGAGAGATAATATAGTTACGTTGTATGATCTGGATTAATAATATTTCCTATACGATGTCGCATCGTAACAAACCAAGTACTGTTCGTTTGATGTCCTTTGGCGACTTCTCTAAGAGCCTGCGCCTCAGTCGCAGCAGTATCAGCTTGATTAGCCAGACTACTTTCTTCACTCTTCTTGAGTTCCAATTGAGCTCTCAGTTTTTCGATTTTTTCTTCCAGCTTTACTTGTTCTCTCTGAACTCTCTCTCTTCTTGGATTAATCTTATTCTTCACTTTACGATCTACTGCATCGGCCTTCCTTTTATCACCCGCTGATTGAGCTTCTCCCACAATTTTACCCAAAAATTGATCTAATTTTGCAGCTGCTTGTTCATTTGTTCGTGCACCCCAAGCGTTGATGTCGTAAATTGCATCTTCAGTTTTTCCAGCAATGTCCTGGAGTAGTCCTTTTGCTATGTCTGGGGTAACTGCAAGAACTCCAACAGTTCTGTCAATGGCCTCGTTAAATCTGAGCATAGTTTGTTGAAAATGATTTTTAGCATTATCTTGCTTTATACGCCTACTCGCATCGCGTTCGGTTACATTTTCATTCCGCCTTTCTCGTCTTTCTTCTTTTTTTTGTTGATATTTTTCCGCTTGTGATTCAGATGATGTGTCCACCATAGTGTCTCCTTTTTATATTGCATACCTTCAAGAAGGTTATACTGATTAGTCATAGCATATAAAAAGAAGGACATCAATCACTATAAGTAGACAGAATTTACGACAAGAAATTTTTAGTATCGTAATTAAATAGATGGGTCTAAGCAAAACTATGATACAAAACAAAACGTGTAATCTTGAACAAATCTTGATATAATGCCCCCTAATGTCCAAAAAAACTCCCTCAACTGATCCAAAAACCCACACACATGCTGATAGCATTGTACATACCGGAGATCATCCTCAAGACCCTCCAAAGTCGCCATTAGTCGCCTCAAATAGCAGTGTAACTGTTACGTTACCTTGGGAAAAAATCAAAGCGGCCTACGGCAAAGTTTTGGCCAAAGCTGCCCTCAACATAAGATCGGATGGATTTAGAAAAGGCAAAGTTCCGGCACATATTGCGGAGGGCATGGTTGATCAAAATAAATTATATGACCAAGCCGTTCAAGAAGTTTTCCCGGAATTCTATTTGGCCGAGATCCAAAAATCACAGAAAAAACCAATTAGTCAACCAGATGTGGAACCGATAGAAACCGAGCAAAAAAAGGATTGGAAATTTACGGTCTATTTTGCAGAAAGACCAGAAGTGAGGCTTGGCGACTATAAAAAAGTGATTATGAATGCGTCAAAAGAAGCGGCAAAAGAAATTGCTGAGAAAGAAGCTGAACTTGTCAAACCAGAGGAGAAAAAAGAACCTCTCACAACAGCTCAAAAAGAAGATATTGCGTTAAAACATATCTTCCGCAGCCTTGCTGAATCAGTTGCACCACAAATTCCCGAACTTTTGATTCGCCAAGAAGTAAATCGTGAGCTTGATCAACTCGTCCAACAGTTGAAACAGCTCAATATCAAGGCCGAGGACTACTTGAAATCTCGCCAAATGACTGCCGAGCAACTCCAGAATGAGTACGCAGGTATGGCCTTATCTAGCCTGCAAATTGAGTTTATAATCGCTGAAATTGCAAAAGATCAAAAAATGACAGTTGAAGATGCTGAAATTGACAAAACACTCGATCAACTTGGCGGAGGAAAAATGTCTGAAACAGATCGCAAAAATCCAGATACCAGAAGCTATGTATTCAGTTCACTACTCAAACAAAAAGTTATTCGTAGTTTAGTTGAAAGCAAGTAATCTAGCATCAGCCTTCCTCAAATTTTTCCTGTAGTGCAATTCCTATTTTGCGGTATAATTGAATTTAGATTGACATCTCGAGATAAAAGGCCTATAATTCGCCTCTCATCGTAAAAACAAGCAAAATAGCTGTTTGGAGATGTTTTTGAGTATCATGAATACCTCACTTAGCCAGCCTACTAGACATTCGCCAACCCAAGGAGTAAATCCTTTTGCGCGCGCACTTGCTGAGGCTCGAGGAGGTCAATCAAGTGAAGATCAATTTGCCTCTCCCAAAAATAAGGATTATCAGAATTCACCATTAAATCTTGACGAGCAGCAACTCCAACAAGCAGAGAAATTGAAGCGCGAACGGATGCGTCAACAGCGTTACAGAGAAATCAATCCGATTGAAGCGCACGACGTCTACAACGCTAAACAAGAACAGGTTAAAAAAGAGATCGACAGCATTCGCTATGAGCTCCGGATGTTATCCAAAGAAGTAGTCGCTTTTGAAAAAGATGTCGACTTAACTTTGATGTCCAATGTAGCAGAACCAGGTCAAACTGGGACCTACTTCATTACTTTTTTTCAACAGCTGCGTGCCTGGATTCAGCTTCTAAGAGCCAAAGTCCACAGCGCTCGCACTTGGGCTACTACGTTTACCTCTAAGAAACGAAAATCAAAAAACACGCCTGGCATGGAAATTGGTGGCAAAAATTATGAGCAAACTGCAACGATATTTGACATGATGCACCACGAACGCTCAACTGCCTACTCCGGTAGTTAAGGACACTCACAAGTTCTGCTATAATGAACTTTCATGACCGCGTAGCTCAGTTGGTTAGAGCGCCTCATTGACATTGAGGAGGTCGGGGATTCGAGTTCCTCCGCGGTCACAGCACTTTATTCACTTCTGGCGCTCCATTGTCAAACTCTATATACTTTTTCCCACAGCACACTTCATGTTTATTTTTCTCGCACTGCTTCCATTTCTTGTTTTCCTGAGCATTATCTCTTTGTACCGATTTAGTGGCCGGAGGAGCTTTCTTCACTTTGATCTCGTTCAATTTATCTTTATCTTCATCGTCTATCCGGTCTGCTACATCTGGATTAAACACTTCTTTTTCTTTTTGGTTCAAAGAGAACTTGGTGTTTCAATGAGTTTAAATGAGTGGATATGGATCGATACCGCGATCAGTATTTCCTTTTTATATTTTTACGCTTTTGGGGTCATTCACTCACTCACAAAAACGTTTAGTCTTCGCTTGGAGAGAGATCCGTTCTATGACATATTTGCTCAATCAGAGTATTTCCATGAATTTCTGAGTCATGTAGGCATGTACTCCTTATCTCTTATCGCGGTCGCATTTGTTGGACTTCTAAGCATCCCTTTTCCACTCAGCATTCCTGTTGATAAAAAACTCATGTGGGGACTTGTTGTGATCGCGTTATGCATGGGATTACTTGCTTATTTTGGACTTTTTGGTTTAACAGATAAGGGAGTAAACTATGATATTTATAAGAGGTTGGTGAAACTGACATACGGTCTCTGCTTTGTCATTCTTGCTGCAGCTTCTTTTTTCTTTTCAGTCAGTTTTTCTGAGAGTTACACTGTTTTCTGGACTGTTTTTTTCTTCTTCTTTTCGCTGACAATTTCCACTTTCTTTATGAATTCAAGTCGTAGAATTTATCGTTTTTTTGACTACTTACACTTAACCCATGGTATTGATTAATCTAAATTGTAGTCTTTAATTGACCACAGCTGTTTCTGGTAAAAACCCAACTTCCGAACACAAAAGTCCAGCCATCTGTTTTCATAGAGCAAGTTCAGTACTACTGCCGCATGGTTTTGCTCTAACATCGCAATTTTCTTCTGCAGAAAAGAAGTTTGAGGTACCGCTTTATTTTTAATTAATGCGTGGCGAACAGGCTTTAGATCTAATTTTGGCTTTTTTAAATCCGCTAGTCGCAATGCGTGCCATTCCCCACGAGTCGTGAACTCAGTCGTTTTAAGACAAGGTGCGTAGCTCAAATGGCTACTTTCGCTGAAAATAGAGTCGATGTCATGCTGAGTAAACTGTTCTTCAAACCCAATTCCATTTTTGTATGAGACGACAAAGACCGTTTTTTCTTGACGTTGAATAAACTGAAGAAGGTGTGAATTTCCAAGAGGAACACGAGCTGGATGAGCGTGGTTTTCAATTAAAAGATAATCGAGGAATGGCTCAATTTTTTGTAAAGAGTAACCAAAAAAAAGTTCCGGGGCATGGATGAAGGGATCATACAAGTTGACACCCAATTGTTTGTGGAATTTTTGAGTCAACTGGTGGGCTTTTCTAAGAAAGTTCTGCGTGCTCATACTTCTAAAAAATAAAAAGTCTTTTATGGTTTTTGCGGAGAAACCGCTGATTGGCAATGGATAGTGGAACGTTTTATAAAAAGAGTCTTGACAGTATGAGCAAGCACACCCATAGAAAGGGACAAAATCTTGGCTCACGTACATCGGCGGTAAGCCAAAAATAATATTATCAATAAAAATGGAAGAGAAGTCTTCCTGACAGGCTCTTTTCACTCGATCCAAAATAATTTTAGCTGCTTGGGGATTGTTTGGGCAAGTCAGACTCCGACCTTTGCTATACGGTTGCACATGACCTTTTGCGTCAACACAGAAAATATCTTGACCTGAAAAATCAGCGGTCACGACGTTAAATCCTTGAACATATCCATGACATGCGATTTTTAATTTTTTAAATGTGGGTAATTTTGATTGAATAAATGTATAGTCTTCTCGTTCTCGCTCATCAGAAAACCCCCAAGAGTAGGTTAGCCAAGCGTCCGTCACTCCAAAGAGATCTTTTGCTTTGCGCCAATAGTCTTCCTCATACAAGCTCAAGAAACTTTTTTCGTCGATCTTCGGTTGGTGATATTTTGTGCGAAGTAAGCGTATAGTTCCCGGCCCACCCCAAGCATACATGCCAATGCGTTTTTTCATTTTAGTGATTACTATGATATAGTATAAAGCACACCATGCCAGACACAACTTCGGAGTATTTAAATCATTTACGTCATTCTGCCGCGCATTTACTAGCTGCAGCGATTTTGGATTTTTATCCTCAAGCCAAAAGGACAATCGGTCCTGCCATCGAAAATGGCTTCTATTTTGATTTCGATTTTGGTGATCAAAAAGTTTCTGATGAAGACTTTGCAAAAATTGAACTTAAAATGCACGAACTCGCCAAATCATGGAAAGGTTTTGAGCGCTCCGACGTTTCTGCTGATGAGGCCAAAACAGCTTTTCACGACAACGAATACAAGGTTGAACTGATCGAAGAGTTTTGTCGAGAAGGTCAGGATTTGACGTTCTACAAATCAGGCAACTATTCAGACCTTTGCCGTGGAGGACATGTTGAACATCCCGATCAGGAACTGAAACATTTTAAGCTTTTATCGATTGCTGGCGCGTATTGGCGCGGTAACGAAAAAAATAGAATGCTCACTCGTATCTACGGGACAATTTGGCCAAGCAAAGAAGAGTTAGATACGTATCTCACTCAATTGGAAGAAGCTCGCAAGAGAGATCATAGAAAATTAGGCAAAGAGCTTGATTTGTTCGTTTTTTCAGATTTAGTTGGTCCAGGATTGCCTCTTTATACTGCAAAGGGAGCTTTTATACGTCGCCAATTACAACAGTTCGTCAATGACCTCCAAAGTACTATTGGTTATGAAGAAGCTTGGACGCCACAACTCACCAAAGCCGAACTCTTTAAAGTGTCTGGACACTATGAAAAATACAAATCAGATATGTTCAGCGTCAAGTCAAATTACAGCGAAGAAGAGTTTTTTCTTAAACCAATGAACTGCCCGATGCATACTCAAATTTATGCGAGTAGAGCCAGAAGTTACAGAGACTTACCAATACGAATCTCTGATTTTGGCAATTTATACCGTGATGAAAAGCCTGGAGAACTTTCCGGCTTGACTCGATTGCGAGCATTCTCCCAAGATGACGGGCACTGCTTCTGCCGTGAAGATCAAATTGAAGAAGAGTTTAAAAATGTGGCGGAAATTATCAGCAAAGCGATTGCGCCTTTTGGTCTAAAGTATTGGATTCGGCTTTCACTTTGGGATCCAAATAATACAGAAAAATACTTAGGCTCACCAGAAGTATGGGAACGAGCACAGTCAAAATTGGAAAAAATTGTGATTGAGCTTGGAGTAGAGCACAAGCGAGCTGAAGGAGAAGCAGCTATCTATGGTCCAAAAATGGACTTTATGGCGGTTGACGCCTTGGGAAGAGAGTGGCAGATTTCTACGATTCAACTTGATTTCATCCAACCAGAACGATTTGGCTTGAGGTACGCCGACCAAGACGGAACCATGAAACAGCCAGTGATGATTCACCGAGCCATTTTAGGCTCTCCAGAGCGGTTTATGGGCTTACTAATTGAGCACTTTGCGGGAGCTTTCCCGTTGTGGTTATCACCGATTCAAGTTGTTTTAATCCCAATCAGTCAAGATCAAAATGACTACGCAGAGAAAATGATGAAGCAATTTAAAACCGCTGGCATTCGTGTTGAAAACATGAACGAATCAGAATCGATGCAAAACAGAATTCGTAAGGCGGAGAAGTTGAAAACTCCATACATCGCTGTTTTTGGTAAAAAAGAAGTAGCAAGTCAAACTATCTCTATTCGCCGCCGAGGTGGCAAAAACGATGGGGAGTGGGCAGTCGACCAATTTATTGAAAAGGTGAAAAAAGAAGCCAGTTCAAAAGCAAGGTGGTGAGTGCTATGCCAGACAAGTTTTCAGCTGTTTGGGTTTCTCACTCATCTATTGGCGACTTTCAAAAATGCCCTCGATCTTACTTTTTGAAGAATGTGTATAAGAGTCCAAACACTGGCCACAAAATGACGATTATGTCACCCGCCTTGGCTCTTGGTGCCACAGTTCATGAAGTGATTGAAGGACTCTCAGTTCTCCCCACAGAGACTCGCTTCAATGAGTCCTTAATTGCCAAGTTTAATGTCGCTTGGGATGCAGTAGCAGGGAAAAAAGGTGGATTTAGCAGTCCAGAACAAGAACAACGTTATCGGGAACGCGGCGAAGAAATGCTGCGCAGAGTCACGCAACATCCTGGACCACTCAAAAATTTAGCTGTTAAGATTAAGATGGACTTACCACACTACTGGCTTTCGGAAGTGGATGGAATTATTTTGTGTGGCAAAGTTGACTGGCTGGAGTATTTACCAGATCTAGATATGGTCAATATTATTGACTTTAAAACTGGTAAAAGTGACGAAAAAGAAGATTCACTACAGCTACCTATTTACGCCCTCCTCGTTGCCAACTGCCAGAAGAGGAAAACCAACACTGTTTGCTATTGGTATTTGGATCGAAGCGACGAACTTCAAGAACGACCTTTGCCTGATTTAGCAGATTCTTTTCAACGTGTTCTGGCCGTGGCAAAAGAAATGAAGCTTGCCCGCAAACTGGAACGGTTTAAATGTCCAAATGGAGTAGATGGTTGTCAACATTGCAAGCCATTTGAAATGGTCATCGCTGGAGAAGCTGAACTCGTTGGAGCCAACAGCTATAATGCCGACGTGTATGTCTTGAAACAGAATTTTAGTTCTGAAGAAGACAGCATTATTTTGTAATGAGCCTTATTTTTTCCCATTGATTCTCTTGTTGTTTGTTTCTTGGTAGTTTTTGAGCAAATGGAGTACTTGAAGAGATTCTGTGTCAAGTTCCAAGGGCATTTTGGATCGATATTTCCTTCTTTTTAACATTATAGAACCCTCCGCATCAATAGAATCTAGATCTACAATCAAATCTAAATCACCTCTTTCCAATCGAAGAGAGTGGAGATTCGTCACTAAGCTGATGATTCGTCCTGTATTCAGCTTACCTTTGGGGAAAGCCAAGCTCTTGACCTCCGCGTAGTCCCATCCTGTCAGTTTTCGTAATGCCTTTAAGAAAATTCTTTTATGTGCGATTTCTCGATTCCGGTCAGCCTCCTGCTCCTGCTCCTGTCGTCCAGGATTATCCGGAACAACTTGAAAATCATTTGGTCCTTTCGCCATATCTATGGGAGCTTTTTCTCGAGCTTTTTCTCGTAAAAGATGCTCTGGCGTTGCGTCAGAGGTTGCAAATCCGCTGTAAACCATTCCAGCAATTTGACTATCAGTAAGTTGGTTGCCCAGCAAGGGACTTCTTATTGAGCCCGCTTCCTTACTAGAGTACAACTGTCTTAATCTACGTTCGAGCGAGCTTGGCATAAATTTCCTCCTCCAAGTGTGAGAATAATAGTTAAGAAAAATGAATTCTGAACTTCAAAAACATACGCCTATGAGAAGAAAGAAGCAAGCCTATCGTACAGATTTTTACCACATCCCGATATTTTGACCTTGCATAAACAGCAATGCGATCAACACAATCATCCCAGCCAACATGACATAAAGCAGTGTTTTCAAAGCAGGATTTTCTTTATGTAAACGATCCTGATGCTCTAATAGGAACTGTTTTTGATGCCAAGGAGCATTTTTTGAAGGCGAAATTACTCGACTAGAAGTCATCACTTTTTTGGCTTTGACAGCTTGTTTTACCGTTTTTTTCTTGGTCTGGGCAGACTTTGACATAATCATCCTTGTACTATCTGTGTAGATAACTTTAATCAATATTTGATGACTTGTAAAGAAGGGGTCGGATAAAACAAACATTTGCAGACCTCCCTCTAGATTTCTGATCTAGTCCGTGCAATAATACTGATCTGTTTTACAAAGGAAGATTAATCCGGACACATGATTAGAAGAAAGCCATTTCAGCGGCCACCACAACAGCCGCAAGTAACTGCGAATTATCATATTCGTGTTCCAGAGGTTCGTGTCTTGTCTGAACTAGGCGAAATGATTGGCGTGATGCCCACAGCAGAGGCGATGCAGAGAGCTAGGTCAGAGGATAAAGATTTAGTGTTGGTGACAGCTACGGCTCAACCACCAATTGCGAAGATCATCAGCTTGTCGAAGTATCGATATCAAGTTCAACAGAAAAAAGCGGAAGGCCGTAAAAAAGCCAAAACACAGGAAATTAAAGAGCTGAGACTTTCACCCTTTATTGGGGAAGGTGACTTACAAACCAGATTGCGCCGAATTGAAGAGTTTTTAAAAAGAGGTGACAAAGTCCGATTAACGATGGAGTTTAAGGGCCGAGTCATCACAAAACAAGAGTTTGGTCGGGAACAATTTGATCGAGTTTTTGCTGCAACTGCAGAAATTGCGACCATTGAGATCCTACCAAAATTAATTGGAAAGAAGATGATGGCTCAATTAATGCCACTCAAGAAAAAGTAATATGACAAAATACAAAGTTAAAACCAGAAAAGGTGTCGCTAAACGTTTTAAGGTCACCGGAACGGGTAAAATCCTGCGCCGAACACAGAACATGAGGCACATTCGTCGCAACAAAAGTAAAAAAGCTATTCGCGCCTACAGAAAACCAATTGAAGTGACCGGTAAATGGGCACGAAAAATTAAAGTTATGTTAGGTCTCGCCTAAAATTAGTATCAATGGTTACCCCGCTAAAGCGGGATACACTTTCGCGATAGAGAATTATATCGCTCAAGTTAGGAAATCTATGCCTAGAACAAAAACTGGTGTCACCCGAAGACACCGCCATCAAAAAGTGCTCGCTAGAACAAAAGGTTTTCGTGGTGCCAACAACCGTCTTTACAAGCGCGCTCATGAAGCACTTTTACACGCCGGCCAATACGCTTATGTCGGCCGAAAACTCCGTAAAAGAGACATGCGTTCTCTCTGGATTCTCCGAATCAGTGGCGCTTTAAAAACGATTGACGAAACATTGAACTACTCCCGTTTTATCAACATGTTGAAAAAAGCCAACGTCAGCTTAGATCGCAAGATCCTTGCTGATTTAGCTGCAACTGATTTTAATACGTTTAAGATGGTTGTTAATACAGTGCGGGGCTAAGCACAATTACTACATCAAAAATCAGAAACCCCGCTACCTGCGGGGTTTTTAGTTCTGCTAGAATCAAGTAGAAGGAAGCGAATATGAATACTGAACTTATTTATTTACATGATGCGTACTTAAGAGAAGTAACCGCGCGCGTTGTTAATATTCTTGAAGAAAATAATCAATTTTCAGCTATTCTAGACAAAACTATTTTTTATCCACAAGGTGGGGGACAACCTTCAGATCAGGGGGAAATTATTGGTCTCAGTGGAACGTTAGAAGTAAACCATGTTTCATACAACAATGGAGAACCATTGCACAAAGGTCACTTGACTGGCACCCTCAAAATTGGTGATGAGGTCCAGCTCAGATGTAACTGGGACCTACGGTACACCCACATGCAGTGGCATACCGCTGGACACATTGTCGACCAAGCGGTAAAGAATGTTCTTCCAGATGCAGATTCTATTGATGGTAACCATGGCATTGGTAAAAAAATGTACATTGAGTTTGCGACAGATCTTTCAAAAGTTGATCTGAGCAAAATCCAAGAACAGACTGATCGAATTGTCAAAATGTCACTCTCTATTTCGACGGAAATGATTACTTTTGATGAGTTGATCAAAAGAAAAATTAAATTGCCTTTCGACTTACCCCAAAATAAATCCTTGCGCACTGTTCAAATTGGTCAGTATCCTGTCATGCCAGACGGAGGAACACACCTCAAGCTCACAGATGAATCGCAGCCTATTACAATTACACAGATCATTCAAAAAGACGGTGGATGGCGCGTTGTATATGAAGTAAATAAAATGGATGTGAAAAAACTTTTAACTCAAGTAGTGGAAGAACTTTCACCGATAAGTTTTGATTCAAGTAAACAACTACCGAATTCCATTGAATTAATTAAATCTCAGTTAAAAACTGAAACAGGTCCGGATTTACGCATCAAGTATCTTGGAAAAAAAGGACTCTTCAATCAGGTTTCCCAAGTTCTGAAAGTGCTCGATCCTCGTGAACGCAAAGAAGCTGGTCAAAAACTCAATGAGTTTAAAACGTACTTAGAACAAGAAATTTTGAATAAAGAACAATCCACCAATGCCAAGTCTACCTGGATTGACCTGACTGCTCCAGGAATTGAACCGAAAGTGGGTCATATTCATCCCGTTTCACAAGCGATGGAGGAGATTACCCACATTTTTGAACAGATCGGCTTCACTCGTGTCAGATACCCAGAAGTTGACTGGGATCACTATGTGTTTGAAGCGCTCAACATGCCACCAGATCACCCTGCGCGCGATGAGTGGGAAACATTCTTCATGGATGCTCCAATTGATCAAAAAATGGGCAAGATTGTTTTAACCACTCATACCTCCAATGGCCAAGTCAGAGAGATGGAGCGACTCAATTCTCAGCCACCCATCCGCATGATTAACATGGGTCGTTGCTACCGCCGTCAGCAAGATGCCACTCACACCCAGATGTTTCACCAATTTGAAGGGTTAGTGGTAGACAAAGGAATCAATATTCAGCACCTCAAAGGGACTTTAGATTACTTTGCTGAGCAATTCTATGGACCAGGCACAAAGAGCCGCATCAGACCATTTCACTTTCAATTTACAGAACCTTCTTTTGAAGTGGATTTTAGTTGCCATCTCTGTGACGGAACTGGTCAAGTCAAAGTTGATGCGGAAGTGACAAAGTGCAAGTTCTGTAAATCTGGCTGGCATGAAGTTGGTGGTGCGGGCATGGTGCATCCAAATGTACTAAAAGCAGGTGGCATTGATCCAAACATCTACACCGGTTTTGCTTTTGGTTGGGGCGTAGAGCGAACATACACGTTGAAAAAGGGCCTAAATATAGATGATATTCGCTTACTCTATTCTGGAGATATGCGATTCTTGGAGCAGTTCTAATATGAATATTCTTATTCCACACACTTGGTTACTTGAGCACCTTAAAACGGAAGTGAAGCCTCTAGATATCCAACGATTTCTATCACTTTGCGGTCCTTCTATTGAACGAATCAACCAAAGAGAAGGCGACTCTGTATACGATATTGAAGTCACCACTAACCGAGTCGACTCGATGTCAGTCCGAGGTATTGCTCGGGAAGCAGCGGTCATTCTGAAGCATTTTAACCAAAAAGCAGAGTTACAAGAACTCATGATTACAGAAGTGCCTGCACCCCAATTCACTTTACCGCTTCCCCAAATTATTGACGATGAGAGGTTATGCAAACGCATAACGTGTGTCGTGCTTGCCAATGTCGAGCGAACTGCAACTCCAGATTGGATGGCGAAGCGACTGCGACAAATTGATGGAAACGTCCATGATGCAGTCATCGATATTACCAACTACATTACTCATGACTTAGGTCATCCTTGTCATGCCTTTGATTATGACAAAATAATGGAACTTGGTGGCATTATTGAGGTAAAAACGGCAAAACCAGGTAAAAAGTTCAAAACTTTAGATGGTGCCGAATACACCACTGTCGGTGGGGAAGTCGTCTTTGAAAATGGCGAAGGAGTCATCATTGATTTGCCAGGAATTAAAGGGACAGCAAATACCTCCATTCAAGCTGATACAAAAAATATTTTATTTTGGCTGGAGAATATTGAAGCCAAGAAAATTCGCTTTGCTTCTATGACTCACGCGATTAGAACCGTGGCCGCTCAATTAAATGAAAAAAATGTGGATCCAGCGCTGGCAGAACCAGTGCTTAAAAAAGGTGTCGAACTCTTTATTGAGTTCACTCAAGCTCAAGTTGCGAGTAAAGTCTACGATGTATTCCCAGCTCAAAAAAAGCGGACTGAAATCATCGTGCCTCTAACTCGGATCTCTGACTATTTAGGCGTTGAGCTGACCATTAATCAGATGGGCCAAATCCTAGAAGAACTCGCTTGCGAAGTCAGTTTGAAAGGTGGCGCATATGTAGTCACTCCGCCATCGTTCAGACCAGACCTACAAATTCAAGCCGATATTATTGAAGAAATTGCCCGAATATACGGATACCACAACTTACCTAGTGTGCTGATGCCTACCGCCATTCCATTGGATAGACCAACAGAAACAAACTTTGACGTAGAAGAAAAAATTAAACACTTTCTAAGCACTCTGGGCTGGCAAGAAACGTACTGTTACTCCATGGTGAGTGAAGCAATTGCCAAACAGTCTGGCTATTCTTTGGCTGACCATATTAAAATTCAAAATCCATTAACAGATGACCGCGTGTATATGCGTCGTTCATTAGTACCTTCTTTAATTGAGTTTGGTCAGGAAAATCCAACCTTTACCGATCTTCGGGTCTTTGAAATGGCGATGGTGTATAACCCTGTAATCGGTGACATTCCAGACCAACCAGTTCAACTCTCTCTCCTTTCAACTCGTGCGTACCGAGAAGTAAAAGGTTCTCTGGAAGCGTTGTACCACCAGTTTTTTGTCAGGAATCTCGTCATTCAACCAATTGAGATAGAGAGAAAATCAATGATGATCCAACAAGCTCAAATCTTCGTCAGAGAACCTGGTAAAGAAGTGCTCCAAGGCACAATAGAAATCCTCGAAAATGACATGGTTGCTGTCTCCATCTCACTCTCCGCATTTTTAAGAATCGTAAAAAGCCATCCTACATATCAGCCTTTGCCAAAAACAAGCACAATTCTTGAAGACATCACCTTCACTTTACCTGAGAGAACACTTACTGGCGTACTCATCACTGAGGTCAAAAAACTTTCTCCCTTTCTTACTTCAGTGGGTTTGAAAGGCATCTATCAACACAACTGTACTTTTACTTTTACATATCACAATCCAGGAAAAAATCTGACCGCAGAGGATATCATCCCTATCCGAAAAAAAATGGTCAAATACGTAGAAAAACAGTTCGGAGGAACGTTGATCGGTACGCTAGAATAGACACATGAGAAAATGGTACCTTTGTTTAATTTGTCTGACTATCTTTTTGATTCCAGCAAATTTATTTTTAAAACTTGATCTTTCTCATGCCTACATCCACGGACTCTTGATTGATTACTTAATTCCCAAGTTATATGCAAGTGATTTGCCAATTTTGTTGATCTTGGTACTCTGGAGCAGAGAACTGATCAAACAAAAAAAATCACTTCAAATAACTAAACCCAGCTCTTTGTTCATTGTTTTAGGAATTGCTACTATCGGCTTAAGACAGTTTTTGACTGAAAATCCCACCGCCAGCCTATGGTTTTTTATCAAGCTTTTGGAGATGATTATTTTCTCTTCTTTTTTGTCCAGACATCAAGAAGTTTTGAAATCAAAGTGGATTAGCATCACGGTTTTTTTTACCTTGCTTTTTCAATCGGGACTAGGAATCGCTCAATTCTATTTTCAAACATCAATTTTCCACTCATATTTGGTGTTAGGTGAAGTCAACTTTGCTCACCCGATCGGTTTAGCCAAAGATAGTTTTTTTGCGAGCGAAAGAATTTTACCCTACGGAACGACTGCGCATCCAAATGTGTTGGCGGGTTTTTTAGTTATTGGAATTCTCATCACACTTCATTCTTTTTTAAAAAATCAACACAGACGCCTTGTTTCCGTATTTATATTAGGCATCTCTTTTTTTGCTTTACTTTTAACCCAATCGATTTCAGCTTACCTGACATTGATCATTGGCATTTGTATGCTACTTCTGCCGAAGACTACTCCGAAGGTACGATTGGCTGCACTGTGTTGCTTTTTTGGGTTCATCTTCATTCCTTTTATCATTCACTTTGGAGCAGTCAACTACCCCGGGAATCAATCTTTGACTCGTAGGGATGTGCTCAATCAAGCGGCTATTGCTATGATCATTGACCAACCTATTTTGGGTGTAGGACTAAACGAATTCACCGCAGTTGTAGAACAGTACAGATCAAGCAAGGAAGTTGTCCAGTTTGATCAGCCCGCTCATAACATTTTTTTCCTTTGGTTAGCAGAAACTGGTGGAATTGGAGTAATTTTGGGAAGCTACTTACTCTGGAAATATCGTCAAAAGATAGCTGTTCCGCTTCTTATTCTATTGCCAATCATAACACTAGATCACTACTTACTCACCCAACAGACTGGACTGCTTTTAAGCATTCTATTTTTTACATTCAGGGCATTTTCTGCGCCAGATCCTGAGATATAATTCTGCCAAAAGAACACAAATCCAAACAGAATGGTTCAAACGATTTTCATAGTGAAGATTTTTTTCTTACGGCGAAATGCTAGGCAAGACTGATGGCGAAGGAGATGGAGAAGGACTCGGAGATGGGGTAGGAGAAGGATCTGGCTTTTTCCAGTCCTGTCCACCCGTCCCGATGCGAACTGTCCCGCTCTGAGCCGTTTGGCCATTGTGTGCAAATGCTTTAAAGAATATTTCGTGTTGGCCGGACGGCAGGTTGATTGTTTCTTTGTATGAATTGCCCGTTTTAGAGTTTTTCACAAAGCCATCAATCCACAACTCAATCTTATCTATGCCATCACCTGAGCTGGCGGAACCTCGAATCTCGATCTCTTGACTCTCAATTTTTGACTGATCATTTGGTGCTTCCACTTTGACAGAAATATCGCCTGTACTTCCACAGTAACCAGTTGGGAACTTGTATACATCATTATTTTGTGAAGAAATCCAAGAATTAATGCCATCTTGCCAGCGATTCTTGCCATCCTGACTATATGGGTCATCTTCTTTCAAAACAACATACTCTTTTTCATCGTACTCACCAGCTCCAATCTTGGCGTCTGTAGCCAACTTATTTTCACCTTTGCACACTTTTAATTTTGAGTGGATCGGATCGGGTAAATTAGGAAGAGTTCCTCGAATTACGTACTCTTTATGAGATGGGTACCCGTCGTGTTGTGGATACCCAGAAATGTTGTCTACCTCTACTTGATCGATACCAGAAGGGATCACCCAGTCTGGTGCTTTGTACCCATCAGCGAGCAGCCCATTCACGATTTCTCGCCAAATCGGAGACGCACCTGTCACGCCCGATGCTACTTTTTTCATCGCTGTGTTATTACTATTTCCCACCCAAACTCCCACCATGAAGTTCTGACTCCAGCCCACTGCCCAGTTATCTTTCTTATCGTTGGTGGTACCACTCTTTACCGCAATTGGCTTACCGGTATTGAAAAGTGAGTTTGCGCCAAACTCCATTATCCGTGCCGTGTTGTCTGACAAGACGCTGTTCATTAAGAATGCTTCCTCTGGAGTCATAACCTGCTTACCCGCCACCTTATGAAACTCATAGAGGGTGTTTTTTTGCACATCGGTCACTTTCAAAATTGAAATTGGTTCTACTTTTGTTCCGCCATTGGCAAACGCACTGTAGGCAGTCACGGTATCAATCAAGTGAACTTCACCACCACCCAAAGTAAGTGCAAGACCGAAGCGGCTGAGATTGGTTTTGGTTGGCTCTAAAGTGGGAAAGCCCATGTCGTAGGCGATCTGTAAAAAGTCCGGAATTCCCACCAATGCCAATGACTTCACCGCTGGAATATTAAACGAATTACCAATGCTATTTCGGAGGTTGACCGGGCCTCGAAATTTACCATCGTAGTTTACTGGTGTATATGGAGCAATTTTCTCGTTCTGCTGAAAAGTTGTGGGCGCGTCAACCAGCATAGTAGAGGGAGTGTATCCTTTGCGGAACATACCTAAATACGTAATTGGCTTAATTGAAGAGCCAGGTTGTCTTAATCCATCTACAGCAACATTAAACTGCCCATCAATTGTTTTGTCATTGTAGTCAGCGCTACCGACCATACTTAGAATTTCTCCAGTTTGAGGATTTAAAACCATGGCCGAACCATTCGTGATATTAATATCTTTGACTTTGGCGATTTGATCTCTGACAATTTGCTGGGCTTTTTGTTGTATATCTAAATCGAGTGTAGTGGTAACTTGCAACCCTTTAGAAACAGCATCCTGACCAAACTGTTTTTCGAGCTGATCACGCACATAAAACACAAAGTGTGGTGCGACGATTTGACTTTGTGGAGTTTGAAACTGAACCGTATCTAAATCTGTCACCGCTTGAGTTAACTGGTCTTTAGCAATGTATTTATTTTGATACATACTGTTCAAAACTCCGATTGCTCTGACCTTCCAGAGTGAAACTCCGTCAGAATCTCTTCTATCCGCAAACGGCGAGTAACGACTTGGGGATTGAGGCAACCCAGCCATGACCGCCGCCTCAACGAGACTTAGATCACTCGTTGATTTCCCAAAGTACATCTTGGACGCTGCACCTACTCCAGCCGAGTTCCCACCGTATGGAGCTTCGTTGAGATACATTACTAAGATCTGTTCTTTGCTGAAGTTTCGCTCAATTTCTATAGCGAGCACAAACTCTTTGAACTTTCTCATTACAGTTTTTTCATTGGTGAGAAATACCATTTTTACAAGTTGCTGAGTCAAGGTAGAGCCACCTATCACTCGCCCACTTCGGAAAAAATAATTATATACAATTCTAAAAGGAGTTAAGTAGTCAAAGCCACCGTGATTATAAAAGTCTTTATCCTCAATCGAGACAGTTGCTTGTTTCAGGATGGGTGCAATTTGGTCCGAAGTGACCGGCTCACGCAGTTCATCTTGATATAAGTCATACAGTAGTTTGCCATTTCGATCGAAAATTTTGGTACTATACCCATCATTTCGGACGATCTGACCAGGTTGTGGCAAGTCTTTAGAAACGAGCGCATAGACAATAAAAAAGACTATCACTGTCGCGACTGCACTGATCAAGGCTAAGATAGCCGCCAGTCGGAAGAGTTTCATCATTCTGATTTTCTTTTCCATTGCATTCAGAGGACGACCACTATAGCGACGAGAGCGGGGTTTCCCCATCAGTTTGGCTTCAAACCATCGAAAAGGAGAAGTGAGCGTTTGCCAAATTGCAGTCAAATTAATTTCCATACCATCTCAGTATAACAGGCAAGCACTTGAGTTGTCGAATACTCCAGTCCAAAAAAATCAATATTTAGTCTACCCCGATTGGCACGATGTGGTATAAACTTCTTGATACAGGAAAGCACTGCTATGAAGTCTACAATTACAGACATCTTAACTAGAGGCGTAGAAAACATTATTCCAAGCCGTGAAAAATTGGAACAGGCATTGGAAAGTGGTAAAAAACTCAATGTCTATTTAGGTATAGATCCTACGGCAACCAACATTCATATCGGCCATGCGGTACCGCTCAGAAAGTTGCAGGCCTTGGCAGAACTTGGGCACCACGTCATTTTCTTAATTGGAGACTTCACCGCGCTGATTGGCGATACATCTGATAAAGACACCGAGCGTCCAGTGTTGACGACGGAACAAATTCAACAAAACTTTGAAACGTACAAAAAACAAGCGGAAAAAATTCTAGATTTTAGTCAAGTGACGGTCGTGTTTAATAGTGAATGGCTGAGAGAACTTACCTTTGCCGACATCATCAAATTAACTCAGCATTTTTCAGCTGGCGAGTTTGTGGGTAGAGAACTGATTAAGAAACGTTTGGCTGCTGGCAAAAAGGTCGGTCTGCATGAACTTTTATACCCGGTCATGCAGGGTTACGATAGTTATTTTATGGATACAGATATTCAGCTTGGCGGTACCGACCAAACCTTTAATATGCAAGCTGGTAGAGTCCTTCAACGTGATTTGCGAGACAAAGAGTCGTTTATTCTGGCGAATGGCTTTTTGGCTGGAACAGATGGGAGAAAAATGAGCAAATCCTGGGGTAATGCGATCTGGTTAGCAGACTCACCAGATGAAATGTTTGGAAAAATCATGTCACTCAATGATGATTTGATCATAAACTACTTCCAGCTTTCAACCAGTTTATCTCTCGCAGAAATTGGTGATGTTGAAGAACGACTGAAGACAGAAAACCCAATGATTCTCAAGAAAGAACTCGCCCACCAAATTGTCTTAGAACTCCACAGCAGAGAAGAAGCAGATCTTGCACAAGCAAACTTTGAAAAAACAGTCCAGCAAAAAGAAATCCCAACTGAAATGGAAACACTGACTTTGCGGAATTCAGATAGTATCCGTTTACTTGATTTGGTGAAGCAAGCCTTGCCTGATGAAAGTTCTGGAAATCTCCGTCGATTGATTGAACAAGGTGGAGTAGAGCTTCTGCCAAATGGTGAGCAGCCGACAGACTTGAATCTTATGGTTGAGGTCAAAGATCTTGAGGTCATTAAAATCGGCAAACGAAAATACTTCAAAGTCGTCGTCTAATCAGGACACATGGTTCAATACTCACCCTCATCGCCACTGCAGGTTGTTAAAGGAGTAGGTCCTGCCCTCGCATTGGCATTCAACCAAAAAGGCCTCTCTACTATAAAAGACGTGCTTCTTTTCATTCCACTTCGATATGAGGATCGATCAATCATCAAAAAAATCAGCGAGCTGAAAGTTGATGAAACAGTCACTTTGGAAGCAGAAGTTGTCACTAGTAGCAACTTCTATAAAGGCAGACGTTCGATTCAAAGCGCCTCAGTGAAGGACGAAACTGGAAAGTTAAAATTGATGTGGTTTAACAATCCTCATGTGGTCAAGAACTTGATCAAAGGAAAAGTATTTTTGATTAGTGGAAAGTTGGGTGATCGAGGAGTGATGGTCCAACCCATTATTGAGGCGGCACGAGAAGAATCCATTCATACCGGACGGCTCGTGCCAATCTACTCGATGGTGGCGGATATTCCACCCGCCACTTTTCGGCGCATATTGAAGGAAATCGTAGATCACCTCGCGCCAATTGTTGACTGGCAAAAATTACAAAACGACTCCATAAAACGAGAAACGACTCTATTGAGCCTCAATGAGACATTGAGTCAAATTCACTTCCCATCAGAGCAAGAAAAAGTCATTTCTGCTCGAGAACGTCTTGCTTTGGAAGAACTCTTGGGCTTAATTCAACACTCACAACACCTTAAGGAAGAGTGGCAAAAGTTAGGCAACGCAGTTCAACTACAGCATTCAGCCGATGTCATCTCGAAATATGACTTACCATTTACTTTGACAGGAGCGCAGCGAAGATCAATTACAGAAATTTTGAGTGATCTAGAGAAAAAAGTGCCGATGAATCGACTATTAATTGGTGATGTTGGCTCTGGAAAAACCGCCGTAGCGGGCATTGCTTGTGGTCAATGTATTAGTCAAGGCCACTCAGCGGCGATCGTCGCGCCCACCCAAATCTTGGCAGAACAACATGTCGCCACCTTCAAAAAGATATTCCCTCACTTAGCAGTCCAAATTCTGACTGCTAAAACGAAGATGGCTCGAGAAGAAATGCTTGCAGAGCCAAAACTTTACATTGGCACTCACGCTGTGCTGAACTCCTTAGATCGGATTCAACCTGCTCTTCTGATTTACGATGAGCAACACCGATTTGGAGTGAGACAACGCTCTGCTAGTCAAAAATTGAGTCGTCCACCACACATCTTAACCCTGTCGGCAACGCCAATTCCACGCACGCTCATGCTCTCACTTTTTTCACACTTACAGCTGAGCGTCATTGATGAGATGCCTGCAGGAAGAAAACCAATCAAAACCTGGCTTGTTCCAGAAAAGAAGAGGGCAGAGAGCTTGCATTGGATTCAACAAGAAATTGAACAAGCTAGCACAGTGGTAGGACAGCAATCACAGGCCTTAATTGTTTGCCCATTCATCGATACGTCAGAGGCAGAAGGCTTAGATCATGTCGCGGCCGCCACACAGACCTATGAGAGCATTAAGCTGTTCTACAAAGGCAAGAAACTGCGGGTCTCTCTCCTTCATGGTCGGATGAAAAATCCAGAGCAACTCCAAATTACAGAAGCGCTCTATAACAAGGAGATCGATATCCTGGTGACTACGCCGATTGTAGAAGTTGGAATTGATCTGCCGGCGGCGAGCATCATCGTGATTGAAGCAGCCGAGCGATTTGGCTTGGCGAGTTTGCACCAGCTCAGAGGTCGGGTAGGAAGAGCGGGACAACAAGCGTACTGCTTGCTTTTTACCTCTTCTAAATCTGCAGAAACAACAGGCCGGCTCAAAAAGTTTTGTGATATTCATGAGGGCTTAAAACTGGCTGAACTAGACTTGCAGCGACGCGGAGCTGGGGATCTATTTGGCACACAACAACACGGACTAGACCAACTTCGATTTGCCGAGTGGACCAACTTCAGCCTCGTTACTTTGGCTAAGCAGGTTTCAGATCAGCTAATCCAAAGCCACCAAACTTGGCAACCTTTTATTGAAATCAAAAACTCAACTGAACAAAAAGAAATTCCTTTGGCGAACTGAAAAAGAGACCAATTGCAAAAACGGCCCCCCCAGACTATAATTCATTCCTATCATATTCGTACTCAATTCTTAAAGGATTCGCATGGGAGCACAACCAAAAAATAAAATCACTCGAGCAGAACAGGGCAAGCGCAGAGCTGGCAACACGCCAAAGCTGTTAAAAGACGCAAAAATGGCAAAAATTCCACTTCACAAAAAAACCCTTTTTGGCAAAATTTCCGCACTTTTTCCAAGTACGAAGTAATTTTATATTCCTGCTATTCATTCCTTTGCAACTTTACTACACTGAAGTTATTCTTTTGAACTCGTTTGCCCCTTGTTCAATTGGGAAAAAAACGTAATATACTTGTTATAGGCTAAAAAATACGTAATCAATATGCAAAACGGAGAAGATCACAAAAGTAACCCACAAGATCCACGTCATGTTCGGAGAATTGGATTGATGCAGCAAGCTTTTGCTTACACATTCTTACCAAACGAAGAAACACAACTCAGTTTTGTTAAAGCGAATCCAGAAATGGCAGCTTTTATTACACAGCTACATGAGCTTGATGAAAAAATTCAAGCTGCAGCCATTGAACGGCCTTTAGCGCAGATAAACAAAGTTGATCTTGCTATTCTACGAACAATTATGTTTGAATGGGAAACGGTCCATACCCCGCTGAAGGTCTTGATTAACGAAGGAGTCGAGATTGCCAAAGAGTTTGGCACGGAAAGTTCTCCTAAATTTGTCAACGGTGTGCTGGCAAAACTACTAACTGAATCAGTAAAGTAAAGAAAGATTTATGCAACTAAACACGCAAAAAGAAAATACATTCGCTCGCCTGCAGCGAGTGATTGCTGATTCTACTGGTCACGACCACGAAGAAATTACTCTGGATACAGATTTTGAAGTCGATTTAGGCTTAGATCCAGAAACGGACTTTCCCAATCTTATCCCAGCCATTAAAATGGAGTTTCAAGAAATCACCCTACCAAATCAAGACATCCTAGCTTGTGCCACTGTTGCGGAGCTCGTAGAACGGATTGACGACGAGTTATTTTAAATTTTCTATGTCCTTACCTACCTTTCAGAATCAAGAACTGTTAACAAATGCGCTGACCCACCGAAGTGCTTTAAATGAGCATCTTTCCACTTCGCTGGAATCAAATGAGCGTCTCGAGTTCCTTGGAGATGCCGTTCTGGAACTTGCAGCTACTCAATTTTTATTCAAGAAAATGCCAGATCAACAAGAAGGCATGCTCACAGCCTACAGAAGTGCTCTGGTAAAAACGACCACTTTGGCAGAAGTTGCGCTTGAGCTCGAGCTTGGAGAGCGACTACTCATGAGTAAAGGTGAAGAAGCCTCTGGAGGACGCCAAAACATCGGATTACTGGCAAATACCGTGGAGGCAGTCATTGGAGCACTGTACTTAGATCAAGGCTTTGACGCCGCATATAACTTCATTGAGAGTGTTGTTTTCCCTCGTTTAGATGAAATAAAAGAAAAGAAGCTCTACAAAGACGCCAAGAGCCAGCTGCAAGAACTTGTTCAAGCAAAAGGATTTAATGCACCTGAATATATAGTGATTGAAGAGTCCGGTCCAGATCACGATCGGCAATTTACAATAAAAGTCTTGATTGATGGATTAGAATCTGGTCGAGGCAAAGGAAAAAGTAAACAACTCGCTCAACAATCTGCTGCTCAATATGTGCTTGAACACCTTGAAGATTTGAAGTTTTAGCCCTTTCCATTCCTACTTGAGAAAGAGTCGAAAACATCGTATAATTTCGCCTTATGTTAAAAATAAAACTCGCTCGCTTTGGCAAAAAGAAACAACCTCACTATCGAATCGTCATCAATGAAGCTCGTGACAAACGCGATGGTAAGTATGTAGAAATGATTGGTCACTACGCTCCAACTATGGAACCAAAACTTCTCGAAGTTGACATCAAGAAGTACGACGAATGGTTAGAAAAAGGCGCTCAACCAACAGATACCGTGCTTTCCTTAGTTACCAGATTTAAATCAGGTAACCCATTTCCAGCAAAAACAAACCAGCTTTCTAAAAAAGCTCGGACTAAAGCCGCTGCCGCTGTGGAAGCCGCCAAAGTAGAAGCTGAGAAACCAGCCAAAGAAACACCTATTGAAGAGAGTACTCCAGAGGTTGCTCCTATAGTTACTCCAGAACCAGTCGTTGAAGCTCCAGCAGACGAAACAGCAAAATAATCGTAAGATAATATCCTTATGAAAAATCTCCTTGAATTCATCATAAACCACTTAGTTGATCATCCTGAAGATGTCAAAATTGACGAAACAGAATCTGCAGATGGTTTTACTTACACGATTCACGTCCATACAGATGATATGGGTAAGATCATTGGTAAAAATGGCAGAATTATTCAGTCATTACGCACCCTGGCGAAAGTTCGTGCGGTCAAAGAAAACATTCGCGCTTTTGTCAACCTCGCTGAATAAAAGAATGCTCAGCTGTTGCTTACTGTTCAGTTCCAAATAAGTCTATTGATCCGCCACCTTGAACTTGTTGTTGTTTTTGGTAGTCAGGAAATTGATATGTGTCCAGACTATTCAGAAAGGCTTGTTCTTTTTTGCCGATGCTAGGAAGGGGAGTGTCAACTGTCACCGCAATGGGCTGAGCAAAATAGTAGGTGCTTAACTCTAGTTCAGATTCATAGACGTCGGTAGTAGTCTGTAACACCGCAGAACCTGAGGCAGCTGGCTGAATCGCCACTGCTGGCGCCAAACTTAATTTGAACTTCGTTGCTTGAGTAATTGGCGTAATCTTTTCGATTAGATCCAAAAAAGTATTAATTTGGGTCAATGACCCTCGAGCTTTTAGTCCAATTGTTAAAACATTTACCCCATCTATGCTGATTTTTGTATCATCTCCTATTCTTTGTGGAGCAGCAACGACAGTAGTCCCATCCAAAGCAACTTTAGCGCTCTGAGTTGCCAATTTTCCCGGAGAAGTTGTGATATCAGATAAAGAGACGCCTGATTGTTGCGCCACACTATTTACACCAGAAATAAGCTGTAAAAGTGGCTTCTCAAAAGGGAGTGCTAAATCAACCTGAGGACTTTTAGAAAACTCTTCCAGGTAATCTACTTCTTGAAGGGACTTCACTTTATTTTGAAGAGCTCTGGATGTGTTTTGAGCTTGATTGTTCGCGGTGAGTAACTCAGCGAAGCTGCCCACTTGAGCAATAACGCCAAAAATCACAATTCCAAGTCCAATGACAACCATCACACTTGCAAAAAGCATGTATCGTCGACTAGTAATAATAGTTCGTATATCTATTTTATTGATGTCTAATTTCATATTTTTGGTGCAACTGTTGAAACAGTGACATTTATTTGATACTTTCCATCTAGTGATCGAGTTAAGTTACTTGGACGAACAGAAGTAAATTTATCAAAAACTTCTTTATCGGTTAGCTTTACTAACACATTCTTCAACTCAAAAACAGAGCTCGACTGCAGTTTCAACGTGAGTAACTTCTGATTTTGATCAAATTCCACTCCTATAATTGAAACGCTGCTTCCAAAGTAACTATTAAAAAACTGAATAATCACTTTCTTATCCTGTCTGTCTTGATCAATTTGCGCTAAACTGCCGAGCTTATGGACAAAGATCACAAATGTTTTCTCCGTTGTTTGGTTCCCAACTATTTGCGTGCGTAGCGAGCTTTCTATGTTCTTTGTCTTGTTCAATTGAAATGAGAGAAAAAGCTGAACTGCAGATGCAGCTACAAAGATTCCAAAACAGGCACCCAAAAAAATCGAGCAGATCAGCATGATCTTACGATCGGCAAGCTCTTGCTTGACGATCTCTTTGTGTCGATCAGATAGAAAATTAATTTCTCTTGGCATACATTATTTTAACGGCTTTAAGATTAATCCCATCGCAACTCCAAAAGCAAGTTGATTTGTAGCTGGAACTTCACCTTCTAATCCAGTAAAGGGTGCTGCAGTTAAGACTTCACAGTTGAGTTGTTCTGCAATGAATTGTGGCAATCCTGGAAGCTGAGCGCCTCCACCTGCAAGTAGAACTCTTTTCACAGGATCCAATGTGTTTTGGGAAGCAAAAAACTGCATTGCTTTCTGCATTTCCAAAATACTCGTCTTTACTGGAGGCAAGAGGATATCTCTCATCTTTCCCGCCAGCTGAGTAGGATCTAAACCGTAGCTTCGCTTATACTCTTCGGCCTGTTTTGCATCTAGCTGAACAGCCTGCTCCGTCGTTCTAGTCAACACTTGGCCGCCGCTGGCAAACGTGTACACAAAACGCAGCTCACCTTGATAGACAATTGCTAAATCTGTCGAACTCGCACCCATATTGGCAACCAAGGTAGGGACATCTTCCTGAGTAAACTGCATGGCACGAATTAATGCAATCATTTGTGTCTCCAACGCAGTCGGCTCAATTCCCGCGCGTAAGAACACATTTAAATACTTTTCAATCACAATTTTTCTCGTTCCAACCATTAAAACACGCATCTGTTCACTTGGATTCTTCCTGTCTGGACGATACAAAACTTGATATTCCAAGGAAAGTTCATCGAGCGGAATAGGAATGTGCTGCTCTGCTTGCCAGTTTATTGCAGATGCCAGTTCTGCGTCTGTGAGCGAGGGAATAGAGATAATCTTGGTGGAGACCAACGCCTCTGGCAAAGATAAGCGGACATCACTTTTACTTAATTTATGATCGGTAAAAATGTTCGTGATCAGCTGAGTAAGTTTATCAGCAACTGCGTCATCTGTTGGACTACTGACACCCACGGTATTTGGGACTTCAACAGCACGCTCCACAAATAATTTTTTACCCTGACGAACTTGGAGCACCTTCACGGCATAACTTCCAAGATCGAGGGCGACAGATAGTTGTGGCATAAGGCAGGCCTTCCTTTAAATCCGCTACTTCACAATCGTGTTTCCACTAAATAATACGTAATCCAAAATTGATGGTGCTGTGGGCAAACTGCGAACAACTTGTACATTTCTATTCTCATTTCCAGCATTGTTACTTCCACTTGACCGGATGGCATACGATTGAACAGGCATTTGCCCACTACTTGGCTGAACCAGCATTTTTGTGTCGTTGTATACGGGTTTAATGCGAATGAAGTTATCGTTGGCAGCCAGAGCAATTGTTGCCCGTTTGAAGTAGCCGTTTTGTCCTGCTCCAACTCCAGTGGTACTGAAGTTATTTGGCCGAGAACACGCCTCATACGTTTCATAACGAACTTTTACATCTGGAGGAGAAGCCGCTTTATTAATGGAGTAAACCGAAACGAGTAGAGAAGCGGGTGACTGAGTTGCGCAGCTATTTTCTAGCGACCAGTCAACGAGCAGTGAGCTTGGCGGAGTCGGGTGGGCAGCATCCGTGAGCTGAATCATAGAGCTGACACCTTGAAACACCTGCATTTCCAACTGATATTGCTTATTGATCGTGTAGGTGACTGTTGTATTTGAGCCAGCAGGAGTGATTGGACTTGAAGTAAACACGTCACCAGCAAAGGACAAGTCAGATGAAAGCGCTTGTTCTACACCTACTTCCGCCGCATTAAAAACTCGAGTGGACTCTTCCTCTTGGGTGGAAAGGGCAACCTCCTTGGTTGTTCTACTCGCAAGCGAAAGACCGATCGTCAATAACACCACCATGATAAGGACCACGATGATACCAATTTGACCTGACTGGCCAGAATCGTGTCCTGGCGGAAAATATTCCATGCCATAAGCTTAGCAAAGGGGACGGTCAGAGTAAATAGTGTCTAGGCTTCGTTGTATTCGCGATTTTTCTCGCGGTCTCGCTCAATCAGCTCACGAAGGTAGACAGAACGAGGAATTTTTCTCTTTTCAGAAATCCAATCCATATATGACATGAGAGAAGGAGGTAAGAAAAAGTTAAATCTGGTATCTGACTGATCTTTTGCGTAATCAATACTATCTTTGACCGTCTCGATAATATTTTCATCGGTGTACTCAACCAAAAAAAGTTTATCAGAGTGAATGCCATTCAAGAAAATAGAGTCAAAACCTCGTTTATACAGAACCACTACTGGCTTGCCTTTTTCCAGTGAGAGAGTGATTTCGTGCCCAATATTGAGACTAGATGGAAAGGAAGCTTCTATGACGACGATATCTGAAAGATTGATCCATTTTAATACTTTTTTGTAGAACACATCTTCTCCGGCAGTTCTTTCTGAGAAACGTGACTTCAAGTCATCAAAATCTGCACCAGTGATCTGATCATGTTGAACAGTGTGACCAAGAGACTCTAAAGTCTTCACAATTTGATCGTAATATTTCCCGTATTTGTCTTTTGCGTAAATGGCTGCACTAAAATAAATTTTCATACATTCCGTGGCTTGTTATTAATTAATTTGATGCATTGTACCAAATCATTGCTTTTTGAATAGGGAGATAAATGTAAAGGAGTTATACCGTAAGAAAATTAGAGTGATTTTTGACAATTTTTATGTTAATAAAGGGTGGCTTATGCGAATCTGGATGGGAAGTTAGAGTCTCGACAATAGTGACCTCAACTTCAGGAAAACCTTGCATCACAAACCATGCTTTTAACTCTGCGACCAAAGCAACAACCTCAGATAGAGTGTAGGTCGTAAAGAAACGCTCCCCACCCATAGCGGTATCCATAAAAGTCCTACCCTCTTGAGTTGACTCATATCTCTCAACATCCGCTCTCAGGTTGCAGTGAAGGATACTGCCAGGCCTTAGCACTCTCAGTTGCTCAACAAGAGTGGGTAAGACTTGATCTTTCTTCAGGTGAGGTAAGACACCTATCGCCATAGCCAAGTCAAAGCATTCTGAAGGATAACTGAGCCTACGGATGTCTTCTTGGATCAAGAAGGTGCGGTCATGAATTGTTCCTAAGATTTTGTCTGTGTTTACGACACTTTTTCCATTCCCTTGATTATCTGTTGCCTTGACGAGGTTGTCCAATCGATCAATTAGTTTAATTACCTCATTAATCATGAAGACTGGACTACCTTGCTGGCTTGCAATGTCACTCACTTCTTTGATAATTTTAGCAAGCAACTCAATATTCTCCCAATTAATATGCTCCTGACCTACCGCCAACATTCCTGGAGAAATATCTGAACCAATCACTTTTAAGTCACCTCGCAACAGAGCCAAAAAGATTAAATCTCGAGAAGTTCCGACACCAGTGAGTAAAATTTTTGCATCTGGAGGTAAATAGAGAATAATATCTTGATAGTCGTTGAAAATAGCTTCCCACATCCCTTTAATAGCCGTTGGATCCCATTCTGAACGAGAATAGATCTCCGCGGAGGCTTGATACGACTCACGAGTTGTAGCAATTTGTTCAGGACTTAAGTCCGTAGTGCCAAGATACCGATACACTACTTCTCGACTAGAAACCTCTGAGGTGACTCCAAGATTGCTGTTATCTTTTCCATTCAAATGATTTTCATTGAGTGGTGATACTAGACTTCGTTCGGTGGAAACCATATGTAAAATTGTTCTGGATTAATAATAAAAAAACTTGGTCCATTCTGATTGGTGCCAAATCTTATGTGCAAATTATATCACTATTTTCAGAATTTTACACATAACAGATATGTTATTCAACCACCATACTAGTAGCGATACCACTATAAAACATGGTACTGTGACGTATGTCTTCTTTCTCTGCAATCTCTCAAAAAACAAAAATCATTACTGGCCTACTGATTTTGTCCCTCCTAGTCCTGTGTGCTGGAAGTATTTTTTTCGCTCAAAAAATTCTCGTTCAAAACGCTGTGCCTACTCCCATCACTACTCATTTAGCTCCTTTTTCTGATTCCACAGACCTACCTGCTCGTCCCGTCTCAGTCATTCAACCACTGATCCAGGACTGTCTATTTGTTTATTTTCAGGGCTGTGTACAACGAATAGCGCAAAATTTAGTAAACGAAAACAACAAGTATGAAAATTTTGCTGCCAAAGATATTCAGTACATCTTTTCATTCAACCAACAAAGCACGCTATTCTCCTATAGTGAGGTCGTTGATCCGTCATTCACATCGCGCTACTTTCCAGAAAGCGCCACCACAAGCTCTTCCACAAAACTAGAGCAACGATTTACTGCAGAACAAATATTGCAACGTGTGTCTATTAAAGAAAACATCAATCCTCGAGTTCTTTTAACACTGATGGAGGTAACGCAGAACGGCAAAGGCGTCATCTCAACTTCTAGAAATGCTCAACAGCCTTTCTTTGACAACGATCTGGGTTTTGCTAAGCAACTCACTACAGTTTCTCAAGAATTATCTGCCTCTGCTCTCAAGTATCAGCTTCAAAAGCAGGACGGCAAAGCGCTGCCAAAACAATTGGTGTTTTTCAATAAAGCCTACACCGTGGGAGATCAGACCACGGGTGACACCTTGGCGTTGGTGGAGTTTTTAGCTGCACATTCCAAAGGAAAAGGGCAGTTCGAGCAATCCATCGAGGTAGAGCAGACTGAGTCAGCGCCAGCGAACAATTTTGTTGGTCTATATACTCAGCTTTTCTCTGTTGACCCAATTCAAAACATAATCACACGATAGCGTGAACTCGCTCGATTCTTTCTCTAAAAAATACATAAATAAGACGTATACACACGTCCCTTTTTATTTGTTATAATCTGCTTATAATAATAGCTACAGTTCTTCTTGAGAGAAGTTCCTTATAGAAATGCTCTCAAAAAACATGTTACAACTAGTGCATGCTACAAGACCAAAAAGATAATATTATGCCAAGATCAAGAGAAAATGAACGAAACGTCAGAAGACCTAGTCTTGAAAAGCTCATTAGCATTGCTCGTCAAGCTAGTATACTTGGACTATTGGCTACAACACTTGTACATGGACGAGATGTCGAGGCTCAAAGTGGGGGAATAGTAGATGTTCCTTTTGGAGATACAAATAAGTCTGCTCAAATCCAAGATAAGAGTTGGTATGTTCCTGAAACCCAGACCACCGGAAGACCGCCATCGGGAGATCCCGCTTTTTTTGATGTAGTAAGTGATCCTCTTTCAGAAAAAGAAGGTAGCAATTTTCAAAGAGCTGAAGTCGCACCTGAGGTCAATGTTGACATTATTATTCCCGGCATAACAGAGCCGATTAAAGTTCCAGAGAGTCTAATCAATGGATCAGTACAGGTTGTTTTTCCTCCAAGCACCAACTTTAATGTTCGACAAGTTCCAGGAGAGGGAAATTCTTTAGCTCAAACACTTAATGGTGGTGGAACTGTTTTTCTAGCAAACCAAGAACTTATAGCTGCAATCCAAGCAGCTAATCCAGAAGTATGGGCCATACTTAATTTTCAAGTTGGACTTCAAGGAGTGGTGACTGTCAATCCGACTGGAAATTCTAACTACGACATTTGGAACATGGTTGTAATTCCTAACAATCCAAGTGACTCAGATCAACTATTTTACACAGTAGGCTTCATGCCAGCAGACTTTGTGAATCAATATCGCCCTGCAACAATGCCGGTAGTCCCTGATGGAGCTCCTCCGGCGTCAGCTTTGCTTGAGCATCGTGAGCCTCCAGTTGCTCCTGCAACTGATCTGGCAACAGCTACGGCGGAAAACAACCTTCAAGGGACTCAAGTTGCGCCAGGAACTCCCGAAGCATCGGATATAACACCAACTCCAGCACCGACAGCTGCCGCTGAGATAGCTCAGTTGCCAGGCGCGACCCTTGCAGAGCAACTAGCGGGAACAGATGCAGTAATTTATAGACCGGTTCCAGTAGAATTTTTGGCACCTACAGACGCAAAAACCTATTGTCTTAACTGCTCAGGATTAACTAGGCCTGAATGGATTGAAGTACGAAATAGTTCCAACGAAAAATGGAGAGACTATTTGGCTTCAGGTGGGCCATCAATAGCTGATTATCTTAGGGTAAGCAACAATTCACTAGAGCGAATGGCCCCAAGATTTGTGTTTACAGAGGATTTAAACGATGGGTCTCAGTCTGAAAACCGCGCTGGGTTTATATCAAGCACAGAAGTCGTGAACGGTAAAACGATTCTAGTTGTGCGATTTATAAATACAGATGAAAGGACACACCATTTACTCGTTTACGACGAAGCAGATACTAGTGGCATAGAATATGCTTCTAATTATATCTCTGTTCCTTCAGCACAAGAATTTTTAGATTCAAATCCAAATAGACTAGGATCTAATCTAATTTTTACACGATCAGCTGCTGAAGTAGCTGCTATTCTTAATGACAATACAGGTAGACAGGTATTAGTTAGGTATCACAAAGTTGTTGCAAACATTGGCAGACATATTCGTAATGGAACCCAAAGATTATTTAATGAGTATTACGAAGCTTTATGGAATTCAGTAAATCGGGGAACGCCTCCACCCCCTACAACTCGCAACACTGAACCAGTCCTGATCACTCCTGGCACAGATGCTGATTTTGATGTCCTTTTGCGGTTCGGTGCTGGTCAATTGATTTTTCTTCCCAGATAATCTGCAAACGCTCTGAGTAAATAGTCCTTTCTCTGTCGTTTTATTTATGTCATACTTTTGTCGTGAAGAAGATTATTTTAACTGTTTTTGCCTTTCTTTTTTTCGTTGGAGTTGTTGCAACTGCGTTTTATGTTGTTTTTTTCAGAAAAAACACCCTCTCTCTCTTTGAGAAACCTCAGGAAAGTCTTCAAAATACAGATCAAGCGTTTCCCCTTTTGGCAGAAGAAATTAAAATACGAGGCGCAAGCATAGAAGAAATTGATGGTCTAGGTGAGAGAACTTACATTCTTCGCGCCACGCTCACACAACCACTATTTATGACTGGAAAGTTTCTAAAAGGAGAGTTTACTATTGATGGGAGCTCAACTCCTCTTTATTTCAACTTGGGTGTATCAACTGGACAGATTTTGTTTGGCAACGTAAATACAAGCGCATCCACTTGGAAACGTATCTCCGCAGGTGAAGTAAAAAAACTTGTTGGAGAGAATAAAAAAATAGTTATCTACGTGGTAATTCCCAAAAACACCTCTCAACTCCTGCCCAATACTCAAGAAGATGTTTTTGCAAAAAGTCAGCAAGGATATTATAAAATAATAGGTGATATTGTACGTGGATACGCAAGTACTATTCCCCAACCCATAGAATTTGCAATTAATCAATTTGGAGTTATGGAATGAAGAAAAAACTGCGTTCCTTATCTATTCTAGCAACTACTCTTTTCTTCTTTCAAATGACGGCAGGTTCTGTTTCTGCGAGTGTCTGCTATGCCAGTAGAACAATCAATCAGTGGTATTGTAGTAACGGAAGTAATTTTATTTGCAATGCTTCCGAATTACAATGCGCCGGTCCTGCACCAATTGGCGGTAGCTCGTGCACAACGAGCGGCAATACCACGTATGGATACTGCAACTGTATTAGAGTTTGTCTTAGTTATAATACAAATTCTGGCGGAACATGCCAACAGGCAGCACCAATTTTTGGGGCTTGCAACCAAACTTCCTGCAGCGTAAACGCCACTATTAAGAACTGTGCTTACCTATTGGGTGTCTGTAATGAATCCACCACCACCCAGCCACTCAGTTGTTGGGGGCCAGGAAGCCCTCCGCCTGTCTGTGGCAACAATATTTGTGAGACTGGAGAAACATCCGCTACTTGCCCAGCAGACTGCACAACCACTCCGGCGTACTGCGGAGACAGCTCCTGTAATGGGGGGGAGACCTGCTCTACTTGTTCATCAGACTGTGGCACATGTACCAGTATTGTCTGTGGAGATCTTATTTGTAATGGATCAGAGACCTGCTCGAGTTGCGGCGTGGATTGTGGCACGTGCATAGGACCGCATTGCAATGATAACATTTGTAATAATGGCGAAACATGTAGTACTTGTCCCAATGATTGTGGTAGCTGCGTCTGTAACCCATCCTGCTTTCCTCAATGTGGGCAACAAGACGGCTGTGGAGGAACCTGTCCGAACACTGGCGTAGGAACTCCGGCGACACCTACTGGATTGACACCGGCGGATGGGAGCTCTATTAACTCTAGTCTTGGTCAAGTCATATTAAGCTGGAATGTTGCGAATCTGGCTCAAACATATCAAGTGCAAGTCTATCCCACTGGTACTCCAGCTGGTCAAGAATGCACCGTCCCAAATAGTCACTGTCCAGCTGCTTCGGCAGGTACGTCATACACACTCATCCTTAATGCTGGTGTAACTGGTTACACATGGCGCGTCAGAGCGATGAACACAGGCTGTGGCTCCACTCAAATCAGTACTTGGACTGCACCCATTTCATTTACCTTAAATGGGGGATTCAGTGGCAGGTTCTATGATGATGCGACTGAGCTGGCGGCAATTAATCCCGGCACAGGCTTGTGTGAAAAAGTTGGTGCTTCTGCTTTATCTGCACCAACCGGGTCATCTGTGAGAGCGATCTGGGGAGCAAACACAACCCCTGGCACGGTGACTGGCTCTTCTTACACAATTGATAACGTCGGGTACAATGCGAATACGCTCGTTTCTCTGAGCTTACCACCTGGATATCGCTGCACTTGTCCAGCAGGGTGCTCCTATTCTGGTATCGCCCAGCCACTCGGAAATGTACACTTCTTCATCACCACCGCACCATTAAATTGGTGGCAGACGGCCAATGGCTACTTATTTGCAGGTACGATTACCGGCATTGGCATTCAATCTCAAATCCCGCAATCTTGTGCCTCCTCAGGAAGTTGCACAGCCGCACTCTCTAGCTATGACAGTAGTAATACGCCAAAAAGTGATGGCACCAGCCTCACGTCAGGTGGCAGCATTGACTCAACCGTTGACACTGGCTCATCCTATTCCTACTTAAACCAAAGCGGAACAAATACCCACGCAGAAGGGATGAGGTTGAATGGAGCAAAAGAAGACTACACCTACTTCAGTCAACAGTATGGCATCACCGCTAGCACAGCCGTTGACTTCACTGGAGCCCAGCCTGTATCCAACCCCAATCGCGCATACTATGCCAATGGAAACGTTACTATTAATTCACAGTGGACACTCAATACGGCAGACTCACTTGTCATTTTTGTCAATGGAAACTTGACCATTTCTCAGCCAATTAGAGTAGCCAAAGGAGCTTTCCTCGCCTTTATTGTCAAAGGAAACATTACTTTTGATAAATCACTTGGATCCAACGTATCAAATAACCCAAGTGTGGCCGGTGTGTATGTGGCGAATGGACAGATCATTAGTGAATCAAATAACCCTGGAGATGACTTGAAGCTAGTAGGCGAGGGGACATTTATCGGATGGTCGGGAGTTCAGTTACAAAGAAACTTTAATAATGCAAATGTAAATAGGGGCGGAACAGAGCCCATTGAAACGTTTAAGTTTAGACCGGACTTCCTCGTTACCGTTCCAGAAAAAATGACCAAACCAATCTACTTATGGCAAGAAACAAACTAAGCAAAAAAATCTGCTCATGAACACATCATATATTCAACCAGAAAAAACCTATCAAGCCGGTTTTACCCTTCTAGAAGTGTTGGTTGCCACGTCAATTACGGTGGTGATGATGATTGCTGCTACTGGCTTATTCTTAGCCACCTTACGCACGAGCACTAAAAACTCCCAAGTCTCGGCGATCAAAACCGATGGCGACTATGCTTTAAGCCAAATTGAGTTTTTATTGCGCAATGCGGTCACAATCGTGCCAGATCCACAAGCTCCATTGGGAGCAGTTTGCTCTGCAGGAATGTCAAGCATTAGTTTCAAACTCAGGGATGGTGGGACAACAACCTTAACCTCAGCAAACAGCTTGATTGCTTCCAAATCGGCAACCGCAGCAAACCCGAGCTACTTAACCTCACCCTCCACTACGTTATCAAACCTGTTATTTGATTGTTCGCAGGCTGGCACAAATTATGGAACGTATGTTACTGCTTCATTTACACTGTCAAAAGATGAAACGAATTCAAATACACCCAATACAATTACTCAAGACTTCCGCACCAGTGTCAGTGTCAGAAGTTATTAGTTTTCTGTTGAAAAGCAGGGACCACCTTATAAACCACTCCAGCCGCCCAATTGCTCTGAGCCAAATGTTTCAGTTGGCTCGTTTACCACATACTTACGGACCAACACAAAGTCTATTGTCATGTCAGTGATATTAAACGTCCCTGCATTTGCTCCAAATAAAAAGCCGAGGGATAGATTTGGAGCGTACTGATTAATAGTGGCTGTGTAAGAATTTGGTGTTCCTCGATTTTGAGAGAAGCGCACGCCAGAAGAGTGATAGGCAATTCCATTGATGTAGTACGTGTTTGCAACGGGTGTGTAAAGAGTCACATTATTCGCAATGTCATAAATGCTGGTTGTTCCTGTTGTGGCAAAAATCTTCATGTCATTACTTTGACTAGAATTGGTGACAAACATTGCCAAATTTTTTAAATTACCACTATTATCTGTAGAGTTGGTATCAGACAGATGTAGTCCTGAATAGTTGACAGGGGGGGTTGCCCATTTAGCTCGATCTTCAAAGATTTGATTGAGGTTGGAGGCGGTAACAGCGAATTTGGAAAAAACAGTTCCTGTACTAATTGTTAACTCGCCGTTGGAGATTGAGTAAGCACCAGTTGCACCCCATTTTACCGTATTCAAACTAGAGTTAGTAAAGTCATCAAAAAAGTCAAACACTTGGTTTCCATTTGCAATGGATGCTGCCGTAGAGTTCCCATAGTACAGATAAAAAGTATAGATTGGAGGCGCAAGGCTGGGTATTTTTACCCAAATCAAAGTACTCGAAGTATTACACCCATTTGAGCCAGTTTCTATCCAGTAAGGGAGCGACACACCGCTAAAATCTGTCACTCTCACATCCTGGCAACCTACCTGCATTTTCCCAGCACTGATTAGTGCACTCGTATTTACAGCTATTTTTGCTTGGAACGCCGTCTGAGGACCACTCTTTACTTTCAAGTCTACTTGCTGACGATACCGCCAACCTGAAGAAACAGGACTTGGAGGAGGACTATATGGTTGAGGGGAAAAAATAACAGAAACAGGTGCATCCGCAAGGTTGTACTCTTCAAACTGCTGACTAAGCGTAGATTGCTTACTAATCCCAGAATCGTTCCAAGTTGTTGTTATGGTGACAGACACAGAAGTCCGACTTCCAATGGTCGTCACTGAGATTATTGCGCTACGTTGAAACAAGCTTTTTGCATCAACAAATTGCGTCGTCGTACATGGGGAGTTTGTGAGCGCGGTAAACTGGACGGCCGTCTGAGGCACTGTTGATAGACAGTACGTCATAGAACTGCCATCTGCTTGGAGTGTCGCGACAAAAGAGTCCCAGCCCAAGACAGATCTCATTTGGCGTACTGACTCCATTCCTTCTTGGGAGTACTTTGTTCCGAGTGTTTTCGCTTGCGAGAAAGAAGCACTCTTCAAAGAAACTGTCATTAAGCTCACTAGCGTAGTCATGACCAGGGTCACAATGCCAATTGCTATAATTACTTCTAGAAGTGCCGCACCGCGATTTTTTTGCATATTACATACTGACGACAGTTCCTTCACTAATATCACCACCCGCACCTACAGTAAACGTATATGTTGTGCCTGTGACTCCCGTTAAGGTTACCGAACTTGGTTGATTTGTGCCTCCTGTCAAAACCTTGAACGTCACTAAGAGTGGCTGTTGAAGTGTCACGTTATTTGGCAAGTCATAGAACTCTGTTTGGACCAATGCACCTGCACTACAAACTGCCTGCAGTTGCACTCTAGCATTTGCAGTGGTAGTACCGCTCAACTGATATCCTTGCAAAATACCACAGCCGATTGGTTTGTCACCCACCCGAGCTTTCTTCTGAGCTGTTCGCAGAAGCAGCTGAACTTGTTGTCCGGCAGTAATAACTGTCTGATTATCGTTAAAATGTAGATAGGAAGTAATACCTACTCCAAAAAGCAGAATGAGTATTGTTGTCGAGACAAGGAGTTCGATCAAAGTAAAACCGCGGAGTGCAAATTGCTTCTTCATAGTTTTATGCTACGGATTCTTCACACAATACGTAGTTGGATTGGTATTTTCTAGAGTGGCACAGATCGTAAATGTCTTACACAAGCCACTTACACAGCCTGCTGGTGTGTACACATAACTATCACCTTTGGGACCCGCCATAGATGGGGTGCTAATGTAGCTGCCAATAGGGGACATGGTTGTCCAGTTTACCGAGCTTGGGTAACTTCCGATGTCTGTGCGATAGAGCACGAGAGCACTTTTAACTGATTCTAGATCCCTGTCGTTTGGCATTACGTGAATTCGCCAAAATCTTTGTGTACATGACTGCGCCAGATGTGACTAGTAGGGCAATAATTGAAACGACCACAATTATCTCAATCAGAGTAAAACCTTTTGTAAAATGTATTTTTCGCATAGATCTAGTTTACAACAGTTCTCAAGGTACAAAAAAGGGGGAGTTTCCTCCCCCTTTTGGTAAATTTCATTCTGAGTTACTTACTGTCTTTGTGATGTACAGAAGTAGTTGCCACCAGCTGCGGCGTACGCACATACTCCGCCTGCTCCAACAGTTGTAGCATTTCCCGTTCCTACCTTTTCTAACAATGCACATGAGCAAAAGGTTGAACCAGTGTTACCTGTCACTGTGTAAACACTTGCTCCACTGTTCTTTGGATCAGTTGGAATCAGACCGTTTGGGAAGTAGGTAAGAATAGCACTGGTGATATTTGCGGCCACCGGATACGAATTATTCTGTGCGGCGTACTGCTCCTGGGCTTTTGAGATCGCATCCATGTCTGCTTTTCGCTTGGAGTCACGAGCAGATTGCTGTGCGTTGGTAAATGCTAAGATACCTGCAGCCATCAACACACCAATGATCGAGACCACAACCATTAACTCAATGAGTGTGAAGCCCTTCTGTAGTGATTTTTTAAACATATCTATTCCTTTTATTTACATCATTGACGAAATTTTTATAGAATAGTATTAATCATAGAATACTTTTTGTTGTAGTGTCTAGTAGGGAGTTTTTAGTAGGTCGTGAGCTATGGCTGAACTCGAATAGTCATTTGAGAGAGTGGTGTTGGAGCAGAGGTAATTTGATCTGCTGCTTGCAAAGTTAGATGTGCAGTATAGTTACAAATCCCCACATTACACGTATATAAATGATCTGCTTTACCACTGAGCGTGGTGAGTGTTTCAACTTGGCCGTCCCCGTAGTCCAACGTAACCGTCAATGGCTTGCGAACATCGTAGCTCACGACATATGCAAAAGAGACTGTTTGATTTGGGGCAATAGCAACTGTTCTCGTTTGACTATCACTCACGGGATCAGAAGAAAAAGACAAGATCACTGGCCTTGGCAAACATGTAGCGTAACAACTTTTGAGACAGTCAGTAACTTGGCTTTGAAGCTGACCTGTGCCGAATTGCGAATCAGCAATACAGCAAGAGTACCCCCGACCAGCACACGTCGTTTGGGGAGTGATTCCGGTGGAGGCGGCTTTGGCTGTAGAGACCACTTCTCTGTCTTGTACACCTAGCGCTTGCTTTCTTCCGAGCACTTCTAAAGTCACCGCACTCAAATCTTCTCCCCAGATAATTCCTCCTGTACCGGGCTCTTTTGTTACCAACGGAGGAAGCACTACGCTTTCTATTACGATCGGATCAAGCTGGAAACCTGAGCAAATAATTTCCACTACGTAGTCACTAGAGTTGAGAAATCTCAACTGCAAACTGGAAATGGGTGCTTGATTAATGCTCGCTCCTTTTTCTCGACAACGACCCACATAGGCGCCATTGTTTACTGAAAGAGAGGCGAGTTGTGTCAAGGACGCTTTGACTTTGGACACTCCGAGAAGCAAAAGTACTTCTCTACCAATAAAGAATCCTGTAGCCGCAATTACTAGACAGAGGACGATTGATGAAAGTAATAACTTCAAAACACGCATGTAATTATCTTACAACAAATGAAAGTACCACTGCACGAGCTGATTTCCCCAAACTAATGAGACGACAGTACCTAGAATGAGAAAGGGACCAAAAGGAATCGCCTGTTTCCAAGTTTTTTTACCAAAAACTAATAAACTTATTCCAACTACACTTCCAAAAATAAACGCCGCAAACATACCTGCAATCATATCTGGCCATCCCATTAACAAGCCGAGCGGAAAGACCAACTTCACATCACCAAATCCCATGCCCTTCTTTTTAGAAAAATACCACAGACAGTAGAAGAAAAAACTCAAGCCAAAAGCACCTACCACTGCTCGTGCAAAATCTTCTATTTGCATTACTCCGGTGGTAACTAACGCAATTCGGTAGAGGAGTGTCACACCACTTAGCATGAACACCGCCTCATCTGGAATACGGTAATACAACAAATCTGCACAAAAAATAACGAGTAAGATCAGGCCCACAATCAACCAAAAAAGCGGCTGCACATACCGTAACGGCTCATGTGTGATGTGAAAAAAGAGTGAACCACCCAAGTACCACCACACAAAAAGAGAGCCGGTTAAAAACTCTACGACAGGGTGAGTGATGGCGATTGGTGTTTTACAGCTCCTGCACTTTCCACCCAGAACAAAGTATGAAAGAAGCGGAATATTGTCATACCAGTGGATGAGAGACTGACAATTTTCACATTTAGATCTGCCCTTTACCCAAGACTCATCCTTCAGCGTACGGTAAATCACTACATTCAGAAAACTACCAATCATCGAGCCAAGTAGAAAGAGGAGAGACGCAATCAGTAAAAAGAAACTCGTGAGCATGGCTAGAATCTAGAAGCTGGCCGTTATATTGTAAATTGGCAAAATGATGGCCATCACCATTAAACCTACCCCCAATCCGAGAACTACCATAATTGCTGGCTCCATGGCGGTGGTCAAGTTTTTTACTGCTTGCTCACTTTCTGCTTCAAAGTACAACGACAACTTGAGCAAGACCTCATCTAGTTTCCCTGTTTCCTCTCCCACCGAGATCATTTGTGACAAAATCGGAGGAAAGACTGGAAATTGACTTACTGATTGTGATAAAGAAATGCCTTTTTCCACTTCCTGGCGTGACTTTCTCAAGTCATATTCGTAGACCTTATTGTCCAACGCTTCAGTCAGAATCTCTAACGCCTGTAAAACCGAAATGCCGGCTCCCAACAAAAGCCCCATAGTTCGACAAAATTCAGTCAAGACAATCTTTTGCCTCAGCTCACCAATCACGGGGATTTTCAAGATAAGACCATCTAGGAGTAGTGCGTTCGAAGGAATTTTTTTCCACGCTTGAAAACCAAAAAAACCACCGACAGCGAGTCCAATAACGAGCCACCAAAAATTAACACAAAAATCCGATATCCCTATCAACACTTGAGTAGTTAGAGGCAATGTGGCACCTAAATCTTTATACATTTGAGTCAATTTTGGCACGACAAAGATCATCATCACAAAACCAACAATTGCCATAATAATGATAACGATGACCGGATAAATCAACGCGCCTTTTGTTTTTGACTGAAACTCCTTTTGTTTCTCTAATGTGTCTGCTAGACGTTCTAGAACCTGGTCCAACACACCTGCAGTTTCTCCAGCTTTTACCAACTGGATATAGACCTTAGAGAAGAGTTTTCCCTGACCCTCAAGCGCCTTTGCAAAACTCCCTCCACCTTCAATTTCCCGAAGCACTTCATCAACCATTTTTTTCATGGGACCTTCGGATTGTTGCTGCAAAATGGAGAGCCCTTCAATTAGGGTCAATCCAGCAGTGATCATCGTAGAAAGCTGGCGAGTAAAGTTGACGATCTCACTAAACTTAATACTGGAAAAAAGTGCGTTCAATGCCTCCAACCTCTCTTCTCCCACTGGCTGAAGGTCAATTAAAAGGAGATTTCGCTCTCGCAGAATAACCGCAGCCTGACTCTGTGTTTGCGCCTCAACTTTGCCATTGATTTTTTCTCCATGCTGATTATGAGCCGCGTATCTAAATATAGCCATATTTTTATCACCCTTTTCCACTTAGTCGGTCAAATTCATCTGGTCGAATCGCATACATTCTGGCTGTTTCAAAAGTAATTGCCCCTCTGTTCGCCCATTGGATCAAGCTACTTTCCATGAGTGACATCCCTTGTTCACTCGAAGTTTGAATCACATTATCCAGTTGATACGTTTTTTGTTCACGGATTAAGTTTCTGACGGCAGAGTTGGCCAACATAATTTCTGTTGCCACAATCCGGCCTCCACTAATTTTTGGCACTAATCGCTGAGAAACAACAGCTTGGAGAGTAAGCGAGAGTTGTTGACGAACTTGCGACTGCTGATGCTCTGGGAAGACGTCAATAATACGATCAATTGTTTGGGGGGCAGAGTTGGTGTGTAACGTGGCAAAGACCAGATGTCCTGTTTCCGCTACTGTAATTGCGGCTGAAATTGTTTCAAAATCTCTCATTTCGCCTACAAGAACCACATCTGGATCTTCTCGGAGTGCAGAACGCAGGGCAATTTCCCAACTGTTCGTGTCCTGGTGCACTTCTCGTTGAGAAATAATACTGCGTTCAGGTACATGAACAAACTCAATGGGATCTTCAATCGTTACGATATGGTCTGATCTATTTTGATTTATTTCTTGAATAATGGCTGCCAAGGTGGTGGACTTCCCTTCACCTGTGGGACCCGTTAATAAGACTAGTCCTTGTTTATACTTGGTGAAATCGTGAAAAATAGGGGGGAGTGAAAGCTCGTCAATTGTTTTAATTTGGGTGGGAATTAAACGTAAAGCTGCGGACAAAATACCTTGCTGGTAGTACGAGTTGACGCGAAATCTGCCCAAATTCTTGTATTGATAACTGAAGTCCACCTCTCTGTTCACGATCACATAGTCCCGTTGTTCTTGGGTCATGAAACTACCGACGAGTTCTTCTACTGACTCTTTGGTTAGTCGTGCCTGACCATCAATCGCCAAAAGTTGACCATCAACCCGAATTGCTGGAGGATATCCAGCAACTAAATGGAGATCAGATCCCATACGATCGATCAAAAGTTGAAGCATTTCTGGCACAGCCATTGTTGTGTTTGGCATAGTTTAAACGTCAGCCACTCGAAGTACTTCTTCGATGGTTGTTTTTCCTTCTAGTGCTTTTAAATAACCGTCTTGTTTCATTAAAAGCATACCATTTTTTAACGCAACTTTCTCGATATCACTTGCCTGTTTTTTCTCAAGAATCATGGTACTAATTTCATCGCTGATCTTAAGTACTTCAAAGATCGCCATCCGACCTTTATAATCTGGTTCTGAACTCGGCCGATCTTTCTTAGCTCTGTAGAGTCGGACATCATTTGGATCTTTTTTATTTCTGGTACACCAAGCGTCAAATTGTGGTCCCAACACAGCTTTAATATCATCTATTACCACTTGTTCTGGCTTGTATTCTTCCACGTATTCAGGATTGATTTTTCTCACCACACGTTGGCCCAAAGAAAGCGTGAGCGACGAAGCCACCAAAAATGGTTCTGCTCCCATATCCATTAACCGAGGCAAAGCTCCAGCGGCAGAATTTGTATGAAGCGTAGAAAAAACTAAGTGGCCAGTCAAAGAAGCTTGGATCGCCAAATCAGCCGTCTCCATATCTCGAATTTCTCCCACCATGATGATGTTGGGATCTTGTCTCAAAAAAGCTCTGAGTCCAGAAGCAAAAGTTAAGCCGGCTTGAGGATTAATTTGGACTTGGTTTACACCGGCAATTTGATACTCAACGGGATCTTCCAGGGTAGAAATGTTCACCTTCGCAGTGTTCAAAATATGCAAAACAGAGTAGAGCGTCGTCGTTTTACCAGAGCCGGTAGGGCCCGTGATCAAGATAATTCCATGCGGAATTTTGATTGATTCTTCAACCTCTCTTAAACCTTGACCCCATAACCCCAGCTCTTCCAGACTTGGAATTGCAGCGTTTTTCTTCAACAACCGCATTACCACTTTTTCACCATGAACTGTTGGCAGTGTAGAGACACGTAAATCCACTTCTTCGCCATCTGCAACAAACGAAAAGCGACCGTCCTGTGGAATACGTTTTTCATCGATCTTCATATCTGATAAGATCTTGACTCGAGAAAGAACGGCGTCATGAACTGAACGTGGTAAAATTAATTTTTCTCCCAAAATTCCATCAATTCTATACCGAATTCGAGTCCGATCTTCTTGAGGCTCAATATGAATATCAGAAGCTCTTGCTTTTAAGGCGTACCCCAAAATTGTTTCTACAATCTTCGTAATTGGCGCTTCTCTAATCACTTCCTTCGATAAAACAGATAGGTTGTCTAAACTCCGATCAGAAGTAGCAAGCTTTGTCTCTTTCAGGGCCTGGTCGACCTCTGAAGACAAATTTTGAGCGTACCGCTCGGCTATGGTTTGAGCGATTTCCTGCGGAGCGGCAAAATAAGGCAAAATCTTATAACCAGTTTTTTTCTCAACAAAATCAATCGCGGTTAAGTCGAGCGGATTTTTCATCGCCACTGACAACGTTCTGTCTTGTTTATTGACCATAAACGGGAGAATTTGATAACGATGGGCAACACTCTCAGGAAGAAGGCTGATTGCTTCTGGTGAAACACCGATTTCAGCGAGCTGAGCAAATGGCAAGTTATATAAAGTCGCCCGAGCTTGCGCCAAGACTGAAGAACTGACCACATTTTTTTCTTCAAGTAAGGCCTCTATCGGTCTACCAGTACTGGCAACGTCCATTTCCAGGGCAGAAATTTGCTCACTTGATATAACTCCTTGCTGTTTGAGAATATCCAAAACCGAACTTCCAGTTGCTGCTGGGCTTGGTTGATCTGAATTTGGCACAACGGGCAGGGTGGGCAACGTTTCGGGAACTGGAGTTTTGGTCTTTTCACCTTCTTTGAGAGGAGGGGAGAGGACTTGAGTCGCTGCAGAATCATTTTCCGTCAAGTCGACCACCTCATTTTTAACGACAGGAGAAACCGTGAGTCCTGGAGGTAAGTCATCTACGGGATCAAGGATAGTCGGCTGGATCTCTAGAGTTGGTTTATCTTGCTGAGACTGATCCATTTCTGTAGATTCTCTTAAATCAGGAACATCCGAGCTAACCGAAATGACGGGGGTTACTGGAACAGTGAGCGCTGGGTGAGTCTGGGCAGGATCAATCATAAGCGTATCCTTCCATTCTTCACTGTTTTGCGAAAAATTTCAATCTTCAATCGCAAGACGGTTCAAACAAATCCTCATCTTCACTTTGGGTTTTTGTAGTAACCCACATGTTGTACTCTTAAATAGTTGTAAGATATGTAAATGCCTTCAAATATTTCTCTTCTCGTCCATTGTTCAGATAAATCCAGTCATTCTACTCAAGTGACAAAGTATTTAAGTCAGCGATATCAACTAAAAACTGCAGATTTTTTGAAAAATCCCGATCTACACTGGCTGAATTCAGATATCAATTCAGAAGAATTTAGTCCTATCTCCATTGAACAAGTCAGACAAATAACAAGCGAAATGGCACTCACTCCTTTTCAAGGGATTGGGGAGTCAAAACAAGCCATATTTATCCTGTGTAAAATGGATCAGGCATCCATCCCTGCTCAAAACGCACTACTCAAATCCCTTGAAGAGCCGCCAGCTCATGTCCAGTTTGTTTTAACTTCAACACAACCGCAACGTATCCTTCCTACGATTTCCTCGAGATGTCAGTTGATTGAGCTACAATTTGAGACTCATTCAACCGATGACACCGAAGCCAGTGAAATAGATCTGAAAACCCTGACCAACATGACCTACACAGATCTCATTGAACTCGCAAATCAATACAAAGAAAAACCTGAAGCAGTTGGTTTTCTGAACCGGTTATTGCAGCACCTCCATCGAGAAAATACTCTCCAACCAACCAATCAAAAAACCAAATTGCTCCAAGCAGTGATCGTAGGTCTGGATTATCTTGAAAAAAACGTCAATACTCGACTGGTTCTTGAACATCTTTTGTTTCAGTTTAAAACTGTTTGATCCATTCCTGTTGCAGATTGAATAACTTTCTGTTAAAACTAGGGATCTCGTCATCAGTTCGACAAGTAAACCAAATCAAGGTATCATTTACGTTTGTACGCATATGCCAGTAACATCCAAATATCAAGCTTCTGAAATCAAGGTACTCGAAGGACTAGAGCCAGTTCGAAAACGACCTGGTATGTACATCGGCTCTACGGATGGTCGGGGACTACATCACTTGGTTAAAGAAATCATGGACAACGCAGTTGATGAGGCATTGGCAGGATATGGCAAAGTTATTCAGTTATTTCACACACCACTGCCAGGTGGTCAACCTGATGAAGGCGCTATTACCATTGTGGATAACGGCAGGGGCATTCCGACAGACATTCATCCCAAAGTTGGTGTGTCTGCTTTAGAAGTTGTATTAACAACACTCCATGCTGGTGGCAAGTTCGAAGAAACTGCTTACCAAGCATCCGGCGGTCTACATGGAGTAGGTGCTGCAGCCGTAAACGCCTTGTCGATTCAAATGCAGGTTGTGACTTGGCGCAACAAAAAATATTTTTTCCAGGAGTATCAAATTGGTGCGCCCAAGGCAGCTGTCAAAGAAGTTCCTGAAGCAAAAGTTTTAGAGATGTTCCCACTTCAGTCTCGAAGTATTACGACCTATGAAACGGGAACATTAGTCTACTTTGTTCCTGATAAATCAATCTTTTCTACTACTTCTTTCAGTCCAAAAGTGATCACAGAAGTGATTCGTGATCGAGCCTATCTGATGGCAGGACTCTACTTTCAATACACCGATACTGTTCACAAGTTCTCCAAACATTTTTGCTTTGAAGGTGGTATTCGATCTTTAGTTGAGCACATCAACATGACCAAGAAACCACTACATGAAGTAATTTACACTGCTGGTACTTGGACAGATGAGGTCACTGGCAAAAAAATTGGTGTTGAAGCCGCGCTTCAGTACAACGATTCGTATGTAGAAAAAGTAGAAAGCTATGCCAACGTCATCAATACCCCAGATGGAGGAACCCATTTAACTGGTTTCCGTATGGCTTTGAATAAAGTTCTCAAGGACTACTCGCTTAAAAACGGTCTTGCAAAAGAAAAAGAGATGTTTAGCACAGAGGACTTAAAAGAAGGTTTAACCGCCGTCGTTTTCGTCAAAATGCCGTCTAATGACATCCAGTTTGAATCCCAGACAAAGACGAAGTTAAATAATAATGAGGCTCAATCAGCGGTCTACTCAATTTTTAAAGATGGTCTAGAAGTGTTCTTAGAAGAAAATCCAAAAGCAGCCAGAGTTATTGTGGAAAAAGTCATGCTCGCAGCCAGAGCTCGATTAGCTGCCAGGGCTGCAAAAGATGCTGTCATCCGTAAAGGCGCACTCGAAGGCTCAACACTTCCAGGCAAACTAGCTGACTGTCAAAGTAAAGAAGCATCTGAATCAGAAATCTACATTGTAGAAGGTGACTCTGCCGGTGGCACCGTCAAGCAAGGGAGAGACCGCAGGTTTCAAGCTGTGTACCCACTGAGAGGTAAAATCTTAAATACGGAACGCGCTCGATTAGATAAAATTATTGCTTTTGAAGAGTTAAAAAACTTAGTGGTAGCTTTGGGTGCTGGTATTGGAGAGACATTCAAACCAGATAAAATGCGCTATCATCGCATTATTTTAATGAATGATGCTGACGTGGACGGTGAACATATTACGACTCTTGGACTCACTTTTTTCTACAGACACTTGCCAGAAGTCATTCGTCGCGGCTACTTATACATCGCCATGCCACCACTTTTTAAAATCCAGTATGGTAAAGAGAATACATACGTCTACTCAGATCAAGAACGGGATGCTCGAGTTGCGGAGATTGTCAAGAAAAATCCAAATGCGCAACCAATTATCCAACGCTTTAAAGGTCTTGGAGAAATGAACCCAGAACAGTTATGGGATACAACGATGAATCCAGAAACTCGTATGTTGAAGCAAGTGACAATTGATGATGTTGATCGCGCTGATAAGGCCTTTGAGACATTAATGGGTGATGACGTCCCACCAAGAAAAAAATTCATCCAAACTCATGCGAAACTAGCCGATTTGGACGTATAAGCAATATATTTATTTTAAAAAGGAACAGTATGTCTGACAATCAAACACTTCATGTCCTCGTTGAGATCCCTGCTGGCTCAAATATTAAGTATGAACAAGATGAAGAAACCGGTCGCATATACGTAGATCGATTTGTGCCAACCCCGATGTTCTATCCAGAGAACTACGGCTCCATAGAAGGCGCTCAAGGCAAAGACGGGGATTTACTTGATGCTCTCATTTTAACCTCCCAACCAATTGCTCCTGGAGTTTGGATTAAAACTCGGGTAATTGGTATGCTAGAAATGGAAGATGAGGAGGGAATTGATCACAAAATCTTGTGTGTCCCAGCCAAAGCCAAGATGGATATCCAATGTGGATCCTGGGAAGACCTGAGTGACGTTCCACAATGGCGTTTAGACAAATTAAAACAATTTTTTGAACACTACAAAGATCTAGAACCAGAAAAATGGGTCAAAATTAATGCATTTGTTGGCAAAATAGCGGCACTAAAAGAAGTTGAAGAAGCTCAGGTAAAATTCACAAAGTAGAGATTGAACATTATGGCAGACGACAAAAAGACAAAGTCCCCGAAGGGGGAAAAACCACTTATCACCGTAGAGTCATTGGATGATGAAGTAGAATCCATTGATGACGTTGACCCTGTGGTTGCAGAGGAAAACCAGGAATTAGCCACGGAAGACGAGGCGATTGATTCCGCCAGAATGCCTGGAGAAACGCAGGTTTCACTTGCTGCAGAAGGTCCAGCAATCAACTCTATTACTGAGGGTCGGTTCGGTAAGATTAAACACATCTCTATCGTTAACGAGATGGAAAAATCATACCTCGATTACGCCATGAGTGTCATCGTTTCTCGGGCCTTGCCTGATGTCCGAGATGGCTTAAAACCAGTCCATCGTAGAATTCTTTTCTCGATGTATAAAACTGGTTTTCATCACACTGGAGTCTATAAAAAATGTGGACGTATTGTTGGAGACGTCTTAGGTCGTTATCACCCACATGGTGACTCAGCTGTGTACATGGCTTTAGTTCGATTGGGTCAAGACTTTAGTATGCGCTACCCACTGATTGACGGCCAAGGAAACTTTGGTTCTGTGGATGGAGATAGTCCTGCAGCGATGCGGTATACAGAGGCTCGTTTAGCCAAAATTTCCAAAGAAATGCTGACTGATTTGGATAAAGAAACAGTCGACTTCACCAATAACTTTGATGGTTCTTTACAAGAACCCGTGGTCTTACCAACTCGTTTGCCAAACTTATTGTTGATGGGATCTGAAGGTATCGCGGTTGGTATGGCAACAAAGATTCCACCACACAACCTAACTGAGGTGTGTAAAGCTATTATGGCGATGCTGGAAAAGGGGAGTGCGGATAATGGTCAGGTCAAGAATACCGATGCAATTCCCTCCACACATTCGCTTAAAACTGAAGACATCAAAAAAACCAACGAAATCATCGATCACATTTTAGCAACTCCAGCTACTCAACTGGCAGGTAAGTTTGTTACTGAAATCGAAATTGATGACATCATGAGTTACATCAACGGTCCAGATTTCCCAACTGGCGGTATTATCTACGACTTCCAAGCAATTAAAGAAGGCTATCACACCGGCAAAGGTAAGGTTGTGATCCGCGCCAAAACCGATATCGTCGAAGACAAAAAAGGAAACTTTCAGATTCTAGTGACTGAGATCCCATATCAAGTGAACAAAGCCAAATTAATTATGAAGATTGCAGACTTAGTTCGCAACAAAAAAATTGAAGGTATTAAAGACTTGAACGATGACTCGGATCGCACTGGCATGCAGGTTACTATTGAATTAAAGCGTGATGCACGGCCAAAAGTTGTTCTCAACAAACTTTTCAAATACTCTGAATTACAGACCAGTTTTCCAATGAACATGGTGGCTTTGACTAGTGAAGGCACTCCGCAACTGATGAACGTCAAGCAAATCTTGATGGAGTACATTGCGCACCGCCAACTCGTGATCGTCCGTCGCTCTCAATTTGAATTGAATGAAGCGAGACAACGAGCTCACATTTTGGAGGGCCTACTCATTGCTCTAGACAACTTGGATGAGGTGATTGCTACGATTCGTAAGTCAGCAGACACCGATACTGCTAAAGCCGCTTTGATGAAAAAATTTGGTTTAAGTGAACTTCAATCTTTAGCTATCTTAGAAATGCAGTTGAAACGATTAGCAGCTTTAGAGCGCAAGAAAATTGAAGATGAGTATAAAGCGATCAAAGAGCAGATGGGCATTTTAATTGAGTTGTTACGTCATCCTTCAGCGGTTATGCGTGTAGTCGCCGTCGAGACCAAACAAATTATGGAAGAGTATGGTGATGACCGCAGAACTAAATTAATTAAAGGCAAAATTGGCGAGTTCAGTGAAGAAGATCTCATTGCAAATGAGCCCACCGTTATTACCGTCACTCAAACTGGCTATATTAAACGATATAACCCAAGCGTTCTACGCTCTCAGCAACGTGGCGGTAAAGGTGCGATCGGTATCAAAACCAAGGACGAAGACGCGGTTCAAAGTATCCTAACTGCACAAACACACGACAGTCTCTTTATGTTTACAAACAAAGGTCGAGTTTTTAAATTGAAATCTTTTGAAATTCCTGAGAGTGGTAGACAAGCTAAGGGAACTGCACTGGTGAACTTGATCAACTTGCGTGGTGAAGAAACAGTTAAATCTATCTTGATTCTTGATGAAGAAAAAGATAAGACGAAGTTTATTACCTTAGCAACTCGCAAGGGATTGGTGAAAAAGACGGCTGTGAAGCTCTATGACAATATTCGCCAAAACGGAATTATTGCCATCTTACTCAAAGACAATGATGAGTTGGTTTGGGGAAAGTTAACGAGTGGCGATGATCACATTATGCTGATCACTCATTCTGGCAAATCAATCCGCTTCACCGAAAAAGAAGTCAAAAATTCTCAGCGAGATACACAGGGTGTCAAAGGCATTGAGTTGAAGAAAGAAGACTATGTCGTTGGAGTAGAAGCTTTTCCAGCAAGTGGAGAAGTCGCTACACCAGAAAAAGGCAAGAAAAAAGCCTTTCAACAGTTGATTTTAATCACAGAAAAAGGGCTAGGGAAGAGAACTGTTTTGTCACAATATCCAGTTCAAAAACGTGCTGGTCAAGGCGTCAAAGTAGCTGAAATTACTGCAAAAACAGGGGACGTTGTTGCTGCAATGATGGTGACACAAGATCATGAAGAAGTTGTTATCACCACCCAAAGTGGCCAAATGATCAAGCTTTCCGTTGAAGATAAGAGTATTCCAGTGCTAACCCGACCTACCCAAGGCGTCATCTTAATGAGACCAAAAGCTGGCGATAAAGTCGTTGCCGTCGCACTAACGATGAAAGAACCAGAAGAAATCCTGTTGGCTAAACCAGCTGAAGATCCAACCGAATAACTACTTATTTATTGTTTGATACATCAATATGCGTTGTGGCATGATTTGATTTTTCGGGATCGGTGAATACCGTAAATCTTCTAGAACTTCTTCATTTTTACTATAAAAGGGAAGTGGTTTTTGAAATAGTGAGTCTTCTAGTTGATGAGCATTTGCAGCTCTTAGGACACGCCCTTCTATTTCGTGCGCAATTATTCAGTCTAAGTCCGAGAACTCCCAATTTTTGGCGATTCATTAACATTCTTTTCTTGGTCAGGCTTCACCCGCATTTCAAAGTCCAGAATGTCTAGGTTTTTTCTCCCAACCTTCTAAGTTATATCTGGCAAATATTTGTAGAACCGTCTATCTGGCCTCCTCAGCAGAAACATTTTCTTGAAATGATAAAAAAAATGATGAATCAATATCTTTTTGAGCCATCCATCTAAATGGATTCATGAGAGCTGATATCGCTTGAAGTATCTCTTCATAATGCGGAGTATTTCGCTTCCTGCGTGCAGCATAACCTCAGGGTACATTTCTCAGAAAAAATATAATACACTTTTGATAGGTATTTTATATATTGATATACTTTGACTATGCGCCTACTGATCATAGACGATGACATTGAACTCGTAGAAACATTGACTCATACGCTTAAAAAGCAGTATGCCGTCGATGTGGCGTACACAGCCAGTGACGGTGAATGCAGCGCTAATACACACGACTACGATGTCTTGATTATAGATTTCAATCTTCCAGATCAAAGTGGAGTAGTATTGTGCAAGCAACTCAGAGAAGGCGGCTGTCGGATTCCCATTTTGATGTTAACTGGTAGAAACGCCATGCAAGATATTGTACTGGCCTTAGATCACGGAGCTGATGACTACCTTACTAAACCATTTTCCACTCCAGAATTTTTGGCTCGAATACGGGCATTATTTCGTAGGAACGCACTCATCACTCCCCAAACATTTTTAAAACATGGTGATTTACTTATCGACCTAAGCACTGGGACAGTTACTAGAAAAAATTTAAGAATCTCTTTGAGAAGAAAAGAATTCCAAATTCTCGAATTTTTACTCAGAAACCGTGGTCAAATCATTCAACGGCATACTCTACTGGAGCATATCTGGAATGAAGATCGAGAACCCACCACCAACTCGATTGATGTACATATAAAACAGTTAAGAAAAAAGTTATTTCCTGACAAACCGCACACAGCCACTTTTATTAAAAGTATTTATGGACTCGGATATCAAATTACTTGAACAACAAAACCTAGCTGAGCTCTATCAATTTGCTGACTTTGGTCGACTGTCTGCAGGTTTATTCCATGATTTAGCTACGCCTTTGAATATCGTGCTCCTCAACTTAGAAGAACTCCAAGAACAGTGTGGTGGGATTAATGATGCCAGAATTGTAGAGATGCAAGGAGCGATCAATCGAGCATTTAATGGCACTCAAAGAATGATTTGTTTTTTGCAACTCGCTCGAGATCAAATTCAGCGGAAAACGATCTTAAGTGAGTTCTCATTAAACCATGAAATACGACAAGTCATCTCATTATTCGATGAAGCATCATATTCAAATAGCATCAAAATATCCGTAAGTAAAAATAAAGAGATCAACTATTTTGGAAACTCGACCCAGTTTTTTAAAGTAATCATGAACCTTCTTTCGAATGCACACGATTCTTATCCAATCGATAGTTATCGAAAAAAAGTCCTTGTTTCGATCTCAGAGGGGGACCTAGAAATTTTAATAACCGTTCAGGACTGGGGGAGGGGAATGTCTGATGAAGATCAGACCCAAATTTTTGAGCCACTCTTTAGCACGAAAACAGAGAGTAACGGATCAGGCATCGGCTTATTTATTTCAAGAGAAATTATTGAAAAACATTTTCGTGGGAGTATCTCGTTTGTTTCTTCCCTTGGACATGGCACTACTTTTGCCATTCATTTGCCTCGACGAGTTTCGCAAAACGTTTCAGAATGACTCTGAGCAGCAAGATACTACCCGCGATACCAAATGCCAAAAACAGCCAATCTATATGGTCTAGGTGTGCTGACTGAAAAGCAGTCGGGATAAACTCGCTCGGAAATAAAATTGCCACGGCTCCAATTGCAAAAATAATAATAAATGAGGGAATATTTTTTTTGATTGAAGCGAATGACCGTATATTTATTCCATGGACTTGAAAAAGAATAAAAGTACTGAAAAGTGAGGCAAAAAGACTTACTTGCGTTCTACTCGTGTCAACATCATTTCGGAAAATGACCTGTGAAATAATCATAATTAAAGCCATGAACAGTCCACCGATAACCCCGGAAACTAGAGTGTATTGAATTAATCCTTTTTGTATATTTTTTGTTGGACTAGGTTTGAGAATCTTAAAGGCAATCAATGCAGTTGGAACACCAACTACAATAAATCCCAGCCAAGTTGTTTGTCGTAAAGAAATAGGAAAAGCAAAACTAGCAAAACCAGCTAATAGGAATAATGTAATCAGATAAATCACTTTGACAAAAAAGATTTTAGCAACCGCGTACACACGCTGAGTAATATCTCGACCTTCTTCAATCGCATTGGGGAGCGATGTAAAAGAGTTGTCCAACAAAATAATATCAGCCACATCTTTTGTAACCTGGGACGACTCATTTACGGCAATAGCCACGTGTGATTTTTTCATCGCCCGAACATCGTTCACACCATCACCAACCATTGCCACCAGCTCTCCTTGCGCCACCAACTCGGAAATAATTTGCTCCTTCATTGATGGCGTAATCCGTGCAAAGAATTGACCCTGCTTTACTTTAAGAGAGAACGCTTCTGGTTCCAAATTAATTAATTCAGCTTGTTCATATAAGTACGTTATTGGTAGATGCAGTTGGGCAGAAATACTCCTGAGTGTCTCTGCGCTGTCACCAGAAATAATTTTAAGTTGAATGCGTTGCTTTGCCAAAGCAGTGATCGTCTCTTTTACATCAGTGCGTAAGTGATCTTGAAACGCCAACAAGGCAATGACCTTCATCCCCGATGGCAACTCATCTTTCTTCAGTAAGGATTGATGAGATTCAGATAAAGCCAACACTCTAAAGCCTTTCTTAGCTAAGTCAGATACCTGTTCCAATACCAGAACATCTGTTGTTAATACATCAGGAGCACCTAAAACCAGGGTCAACTTCTCAAAGCTGATCCCACCCCATTTGCGTTCTGAAGTAAAAGGTGTCTCTGCCTGTTTGATGAGAAGTGGAGTGTCTGTTTTTTGGTCTACCTGTAGAAAATGTGCCACGGCTTGGAGTGTTTTATTTGCCCAGGAAACGTGTTGGGTGAAGTAAGTTAAATGAGTCTTTACTTTTGCCAAGGAGTAATCTTGAAGAGGGATTATTTTTTCTAGGGAAAGTTGGTTTGTTGTTAAAGTACCTGTTTTATCTGCACAAAGTACCGTAATGGTTCCCATAATCGCTATCACATTTACTCGCTGAATGAGTGTATTTTGCTTGCTAATATTGACCATGCCATAGGCGAATAAAATCGTCATACTCACAATCATGCCTTGAGGAATTAAACTTCCAACTAAGTTTACGACATTGGTAAGTGTTTCAGAGAAAGAATAGCCTTGATTTATCCCGCTAATTAGCGTGAGCGGAGCCAAGATTAAAATCGTATACAACAGCACCTGAAATAATTTCTTCAGCCACTTTTCTAAAGTTGTTTGAGAAGTTCTAAAATTTTTCGCTTTCTCAGTTAGCTCAAACAAGCTGCTTTTCTTGCCCACTTTCTCAGCTTTCATTAAACCAAATCCAGCTAAACAATAGGCTCCGGAAGTTAATTCGATACCCACTTCTTTTGCGACTGATTCTGATTCGCCGGTTAAAGATGACTCGTCAAGTTCCAAGCTATCAGAGTAGAGAAGTACTCCATCAGCCACGATTGGTTCTCCCGGGAAAACCTCAATCACGTCTCCCTGAACTACTTCAGTCAGGGGAACTTCTTTACGCTCACCATCTCGGCGGACGTGCACTACGTGCGTTTGAAGTGTAGCAAGTTTATCTAAAATTCTCTTTGCTCTAATCTCCTGAAATAGACCGATTCCAATATTTAAGATCACTAATGACAACGCAACCAACACGTCTTTACTTCCTTTTAAAAAAAGAACTAGCAGCGATGAAACAATCAAAATCACGTTGTAGACGTTAAATACATTCGCTTGGACAATGTTCCAATACGTTCTATTGGAGCGCAGGGGGAGTTTGGCTTGGCGACTTTGGTCTTGTAGTGACTGAGCTTGAACAGTTGTCAGTCCTGTAATTTCAGGAGCTTTTTGCAGCATAACTATAGTTTAACAGAGGAATGAGGTATTGATCAGGCAGGCTGAGTTCTGCTAGAGTACACGTTATATGATTGACAGGAGAAATTTCTTAAGAGTCATTGTAGTGGGAACGGGTGCTGCTGCACTAGCTGCATCTGGAATTGAAAGGATTGCAACGCAAAAACCTGACTCACCAGAAGCTCCCGAAGTTCCACCCACGCCCGAAGAACTAGGTAGTTCTCATTTGCCTGCAGAAATTGGACGGGTAGATCTCTTTCCTTCTCTAGATCAGCAAGCACAACTGGATGCCTTCGACATAGACGCTGCTCGTCAACAAATAATTGACTCACTAAGCGCTCTATTCAATCGAGTCAAGAATGAGCCAGATCGTGACGCTCTGATAAGTGCTGAGTTAGCTAACCATCCTGAACTCACCAGCTCACTCATTCTCTTGCTTTTAACGGAGATGGGCACTCACGGCGAATTCACTACCAATATCACCGAGTTCACGTTGCGTTGCTTCTCTGAGCAAACACCCTTAGGTGGCCAATCTGCCCACTTAGAGCTATCAAACTTAGTGGACAGGAATACAGCAGCTCTTGAGTACTACGAGGATATAGAAACCAGAGGACTACACCTATCTATCAGTATTGATCACAGTCAAATTACGCAGTTCTGCACCGATCATCCTGAGATAAAAATTCTTAACTGTAGTTTCGAAGTGGGAAGATATGCAATAGAAGTGAAGCTGGATAGAAAACAAACTCGCAGAGAAGTAGAGGAGAGTCTCTTTTCTTATGCAACTACTATTGGAGGTAATGATCTTTTTATTCAAAACAACCCCGATGGGACTGCACCGGTTTTTACTGTTGTAGGTAATAATACCGGATCAGTTCTGAAAGATCATGCGGGTAACGTTATTCCCACTTTTACGGAACAGGAAATGGTTGCAAGAGTTGATCCTCTATTTGCTGAACTCGAATACAGACCTTTGCAAAGTGCACGAACACGAGTTATAGAGCCCTATGCTACAGATAGAAGTGAATTAAGCAGTTTGGGACGAACAGTTCCAGATGTGCTTATTATTACCGCCGGGGGAAATTTCAGTAGTTTTTCGGAGTACAATCAGCCATCACCAAACGTAATTGTGACTCAACCACTTTATACTGCCAAATATTATGGAACCCTCCGGACAGGAATTAATGGCTATGCAGATGTCTATATTCCTTTGGACTCGCTCGTTAAATTGAGTGGTTTAAACCCTAGTCTTGCGACTACAGAACTTCCTGAATTAGACAGTAGTAGTGCCGTCACTGCACTGATTTCTGGCTTAATCTTAAAAGTGAAAAAAAGCCATCCTGAATTCAACGCTGCTGAAACAAAATCATACTTCCTGGAACACTACTGCAAAGTAGAAGAACATACCACGTATAGAGGTGCGCCGACCACACAATATGGTCTAGTTGCTGAAAAATTAAAAATGAAAGTCTTGGACATAGATTTGATTAAGAGAGATTTTGCGCCGAATCCTGTTGCGACTCCTGTGCGGCGTGTTTCGAGAAAAAGTCTGTTTGCATCGACTAGGAACGTATTCAATACTTTTTTCTAGAAATCAAGAAAAATGATACTCCTCCGGCGGAGTTTAATACCTACAGTTTCCATATTTTGACCTTGACACAAAAAATGTATCTTTTGTGTATAAGAAAACAGAAAATTGAAACACACTTTCTCTTTTTAATGCATTAGGTGTGTCAAATGTGTGGAAAGTAGGAAAATGAGAAAAAGTGTAATTTAAAGTCACGTTCCGGAATGAGGTTTGAATGATTTCCCAAATTCGTGGACCTTAGGGGATTCGAACCCCTTACCTCTTCTATGCCATAGAAGCGCTCTACCAAGTGAGCTAAAGGCCCTCTTTTATCTGGTTTTGCTAAAAACCAATAAAAGATATTTTACCATGACTTTCTTGATTGGTTATAGTACACTAGTTTTCAGGAGAATATATGACACTAAAACAACTTCCAACTCTATTCATTCAGGCTGCATTGATCGCCACCGCGACGGTACTAGCGATCGTTTTGGTCAGCAAGTTTGTCTCTCCTATTCCAATCTCAGTCAGTCAGACCACGGTTCAAAAAGATACAGCATTTTCCGCTACTGGCAAAAGCAGCATTAGCACACAGCCAGATAAAGCCGAGATTACCCTAGGAATCTCTCGCAAAGAGTCGGACATTAAAACCGCCCAAAACAATGCCAACAACATCATCAACTCCTTGACCAAGCAGTTGACAGATTTAGGAATCAGTAAAGATGGAATCAAAACACAAAGTTATAACATTTATCCCAACTATGACTATCAAAAAGAAGGTCAAAACATCATTGGCTATTCAGTTGATATTAGTTTGAACATTAGTCTTCAGGAACAAGATTTTGAAAAATTAAATAAGGTTGTTGACCTTGCCACTGCTGCTGGGGTGAATCAAATCAGTGGGATTCAATTCACTCTGAGCGATGTTAAAGAGAAAGAAGTACTGAAAGAAGCTCGAGAAAAAGCAATTGAAGATGCTCGTCAAAATGCCTTGGAGCTCGCTCGTTTGTCTGGGATCCAACTTGGTAAAGTCATTAATGTCGTAGAAGCACCGGCTGCTTCACAGATCATGCCGATGTATGACAAAGTGGCAAACTCAGCCTCGGGTGGCGCAGCAGGTAGTCCAACAAACCTCCAACCCGGATCGACGTTATACGACTACTCAGTCACCCTGAGTTACGAAACACTCTAGGGTTGTTCCATCCGACTATTTAACGATCAACGTCTCTTAGCAATTCTAAATTTTTACTGCTAATTTTAATCTGTATCAATAGATATCTCATTAGTAAAATAGATATTAAAAGAATTCATTTCAAAGAAGGGGAGAGTAGCGGTATCAAATAAATATTTAAATGATCAATAGGTATATTAAATGAAATAAAGAGATCAATATTTACTCCTTTTGCCAATTAATTGGAAAATTCCCCTAATCTGAAGAATGAATGAAAACATTGATCTATCAAATTTAATTGCAGGAAAGACCTGTTGGCAGTTGAATTGAATGATTGCTAATTTTTCTCTGTAAGCTCAGCCGAGTGAAACTGTTGGTGAATCTTTTTTAACTGTGGTTGAGTCACGTGTGTGTAGATTTGTGTGGTAGCAATATTTTTGTGTCCGAGCATTTCCTGAACATCACGCAAGCCCGCACCATTGAAAAGCAGGTCTGTCGCAAAACTATGGCGAATTCCGTGTGGTGTAATCTTAACTGGTAGCTTCGCTTTTCGGCAATAGCCATCTACAAAACGCTGGACACTGCGCGTGGTTAAACGAGTTTCCTCTCCATCGGCGAGTAAGTCAGGATGATGCTGAGAAAAGCGGATGAAAACAGGCCTCCAATTATCAGCTCGAGAGTCCAGCCACTTCTGCAACCAGCTAGCAGCACGATCACTTAAGAAAACTACTCGAGGTCTACGACCTTTTCCAATCACGCCAAACTCTCGGCGACGGACATCAACTTGGTCTCTATTTAAAGACACCAACTCACTCACTCGTAGGCCAGTGGAGAAGAGGACCTCAAGCATCGCTCTATCTCTCAACCCATTTTGTTTTTCTAAATCTGGTTGTCCAAGTAAACGTTCAATTTGATCAATATTTAAGAACTTCATTGACTTGGATTCTGCCTTTGGTAAGTCAATTTTTTCTGGATTCAGTACTGGCATGTCATTTTTAACCAACCATTTGAACCAGGAGCGTAAACCGATGACGTGATAACTCTGTGTTTTCTTCGATAAAGCTTGTCCCTTATCCCCTTCCAGATGAGCTAAATAGAGTCTGTATGATCTTAAAGTATCCATATCGAGCTGCTTCAAATCCGTTTTTTTCTGAGCTATGAACCAATCATTAAAGCGACGAAGATAGTGGCTGTAATTTCTGATTGTGAGTTGACTCACGTTTCGCTCAACTTCCAAGTGCTCCAAAAAGGAAATCAATGCAGAAGATGGATTTGTGGTAAGTGCCATAGTTGTTTTTATTGTGCGACATCAAAAATAAGAAAGATAGTAGATAAATTTTCATTCTTGCTCTTCATCAACCTTTGAAAAATTAAAAAGGATTGATAGTTAAAAATAATAATTAGTCGCTAAAATTCAGGAAATTGAGAAGGCTCAAAATCGGCTTTTTATTTTTCAAATGATGAATTGGTCGTCTCACTTTATACGCGACATCGGCAACTGCTCCTATTTTGTATTATAAAACGATGAATAGGTCATCTCAAATTTTTGAAGCCGAAAAGAGGGGGTACCTGATCAAAATTACCAGGCTTGACCAGGCTTAAACTAACCAGGAAAAATAGAAAACATACTCTAAACCAGACAAAGACACCAAAGAGGGAGAGACAACCAGGCGAGTATTCAGTAAAGAGAGAAATAGACAATGTACTACAACAATTAAAAAAAATAGAAAACCAGATCACGATTCATTTTTTCACTCTCATACTTCGCAAAAGTTATATTGTGCGACGTATGAATTAGCTTTTTTCACTCCTCTTTTGCAGGGGACAACAAAGAAAAATAATCATTTTTCATGTCACACTACGTTGTCCTAAAGAATGGTACATTCTCCTTCATTCTGAACCTTTATGTTCCTCTGCTTGCCGCTACTCAAACACCTCTCTTGAGCACTCTCCGAAAATAGATAAAAACTACTCAATTTGTGTCAATATTATGAGATTTGACTTCGGGTTATATTCATTTCACGCTCTTGTTTGAGTGGACTACTGTCAGTATTCTTGCAGATCTGCATATTCATCTAGAAGATGTTCATCTTTGCCTTTTCGAAACCGAGTCACATCTGAAGTTTTCCACATTGATAAAGTCCTATAATCATTGAGTTATTCACAATTTGTTAAATATATCAAACTATATCATTCCTCTCTTCCCTGCCTGGTATTTTGCAAGTTGAAGATGATGTGTTTAAATTTTTCACACTCACACTCTTCCCTGCTTGTTTAGAAAAAAACGAGATTCTTATTTTCCAGGAAATAGAATGAGTAAAAGTGATCCAATAAAAAGAGCCACTCCCGAGTACTCGGTTAAAGCACTTCGAAACAATCGATCTTGTAAATAGCTTTGGAGTACTCCCAAACCAATATACAAAAAAGTCATTAAGAACAGTGATATATTCCAGATTGAGAGTGGCATAAATGAGAAGATAATTGCTAATTCCACCATCAGTAGCGTAAAAAGCGAGGCCAACTGAACGAGCGATTTATCAATTTTGGGTTCCAATTTAACAGACCAAATTGACAAGAAGATGATCGGAAAATGTAGGAGTCCAATGAGTATGCCGTTCCAGTAAAATGGCAGTCGTAGTGAGAAGACGGTGTTAATGAATAATAAAGACGTTAATAGACTAAAGAGCAGCCCAATTGCGTGTGCGGCATGGAGCAATTGAATCGTTCTCCCCTTCGCCACTGAGTAAATATTTGAAGTCAAGTACAAGGCATACATACCCATACCAAATAAAGCGATATCAAAGACGCGACTAAAGATATTGACCGGAAGCAAGAAATAAAATGCACCTACTGCGGCAGCATACAGGGCAGGTCTGGGCAAGATCACAATCCACTCAAACCACTGTAAGTCATCAGATAAAGCCCAGGCAGAAACTAGATAGGAAATAATTGTGAGAATCAGCACTCCCAAGTAGCGCCACTCAAGACTGACATATTGGACTGCCAGTAAGCCTAGGCTAAGTAGGATTGAAGCTAGAACAAATTTTTCTCTTCGCCTCATTCTTACTCTTTCTCTTCCCAAATTGCATTTGTAAAGACATCCTCAACATCTTCGTTGCCACGCAATGTGTCCATCAACTCCTCTAGTTTTTCGATTTGGACCGAGTCTTCCAGCTGCATTGGAATGGTGGAAATGAACTCTTCTCCATTTCTATCAAACATAAACTTGACAGAGTTTGGACCACCAAGCGCTCCACCAGCTTTTGACAAAATACTCCGCACTTCAGCAGCACTTCTTTGATGATTATCAGTATGAGCCAAAATAATTAGTCCAACACCACCAGTGGCATACCCCTCATACACGATTTCTTCGATCAGACCGGACTTTCCTTTACCTAGACCTCGATCAATTGCGCGTTGAATGTTTTCTTGAGGCATGTTGGAAGCATGAGCTTTATCCACCATTAATCGCAAAGAGGCATTGAATCGAGGATCTCCAGATTTTCCTTCTCTAACCGCAATTCGAATGTTCTTTGAGAGTTGGCTAAATACCTTGCCTCGCTTTACGTCAGCAGCTCCTTTTTTGTTCTTTATATTGCTCCACTTACTGTGCCCAGACATATCCCTCCTTGCTCCGTTTATCAGGCTAATCAACTTTATTTTACCACTCTCTTCTCCCCTTTTTGTTGATTGACTTTTAATGCAATGCACCGTATCCTTTCGACAATTTGGAGGACGTAAGCTCATGAATAATATTCCAATCCCAACTTTGGAAAACCAGGCCATTCAGGCAAGTAAAAACCAAGAGTGGAGTCAAGCTCTCTCGTTGAATTTGTCTATTTTGGAACAAGAACCAAGTAACGTTCCAGCAATGATGCGGTCTGGAATTTCATACATCCAACTCGAGAAAAAAAATAAGGCCAAAGAGGCTTTTGAGCAGGTCTTGGAGGTAGATAAATCCAACGCACTCGCTAAGAAGCACCTGTTAAAGTTGAAAAATAATCAAAAAATTATATTATCACGATTACCAACCAATGAAGAGTTTATTGAAGAACCGGGCAGAAGTAAAACAGTCGACCTGCACCGTTTAGCTGGAAAAGAACAACTAGAGAGTTTGAGCCTAGGTCAACCGTGCACATTGAAGTCCAAAAATCGATTTATCTCAGTCGAATCTGATAAAGTCTACATTGGCTCTCTACCAGAGGATTTATCTGCTCGATTGAGCAAACTCATCGGTGGTGGCAATACCTACGTCTGCTACATACAATCTCTTTCATCTACATCCTGCACGGTCTTCATTAAGGAAACGAGTCGCTCCAAACAAAATGAGTTTATTCACTCCTTCCCAGTGGCGAAAAGTCTCGGCAACAATCTGAATGATATGTACTTAAATGACGATACAATTCCACTCCAAATGGAAGATATTCCACTACAGATGGTTGAAACCGATACAGATGATGAAAAAGCTCCTGATCGATTTGATATTGATGAACCACCTTTAGAAGAAGGTCCGGTGGAAGAAGACGATCAGAACTAGAAGAATGGCTTCAGGTCAGAGCCAATAAACAGGACCATATTGGCTCGATACTCTTGAGCTCTCGCCGCATCTTGAACAACTTTTATGTGCAATGGCATGGCATGAAGCGTATGTTCTTGCTGGTCTCGACAACGTTCTGCCTGATCACCCAACACGAGTTCTGTAGTTGATATTGGCTGGTCTTGATCGGTAATTCGTACGATTGAAAAGCCACTATTTTCCAACATCTTTCCCACCCGAGTCCCCGCACCGGTCACTGAAATGGTATTCACCACTGCAAAGTTACAGTTTTTAGACTGATCCGCAAATGGACTGTCGGCTTGAATTTTCTGCCAATCTGCAAGAGTATCAACATAGGCAACTTTTACTTCATCTGGTCTTAAACCTTGTGTAAATCGGTACAGCCACAGTCGATCGCCCAACGTTAAGTGACTGGCAATTTTAAAGAAAAGCAACTTCTGTGTCACATTCTTAAATGAAAGATTTTCTGGATCAAAGTTATTTCGATCACTCTTCCACACGTCGTCAATTACCTTTCCCATTGCGAAAGAATATACTGATGACAGACTTTTTTCATCCTTTTTTTCCAGAGTCCAAAGTGGGTAGATTGACCGTAATGGGTAGTCACCATATCCCCCAATAACTGGCAAACTCAGTTCTGGGTTTAGCATTACAACATCAATTTTATGATTTGTAGGTGAAATATGTGCAAATAATATTTTGCCCTTATATCCATTAATTGTCTCTGGAATGAGTAAAATATTCCTGTCTGAACCCTCCGACCAGCTTCGTTTAAAAAACGCCATTAAAAACAGCAGTACGGCTACAATCAAAATACCAAAACCTATCAGAGCGACCAAAAAGACGCGAGAGGTTTCTCTTTTTTTTATTCGATTGCGATCTTGGGAAGCTGTCCGTTTCATATCACCAAGAAGTATAGAGAGTTTCTGATTAGTCTACAATCCAAGTTCTCAGCTGCTCGCAAAGTCGAATCATAAAACGAACATTATGAATTGAGGCTAATCGGTAGTAACTGAGTTCTTTGGTTTTGAACAAGTGATTGAGATATGCTCTAGAGTAGCCTGATTTACAGGTATAACAGTCACAACCTGCCTGAATTGGTTGTGAATCACTTACGAATTGAACATTACTAATGTTCAGCCTTCCTTTCGCAAAATTTGAGACAAAAATGGGGAGATCATTTTTAAATTCCAACTGACCAGAGTAAACCGCGCCATTGCGAGCTAGTCGAGTTGGCGCCACACAGTCAAACATGTCAAATCCAGCCAACACTGCATCAATAATATTTTGTGGGTCTCGACCCAAACCCATCGCATACCTTGGTTTATTTTCTGGCAACAACTCTTGAATCCACTCCATAATCTCTACAGTTCCAGCCATATTATATCCAACAGTTTCACCACCAATTGCAACTCCATCAAATGGCAAACCGGCAATAAAACGGGCAGACTCTTGTCTCAGTTCTTTATGCAGCGCACCTTGAACAATACCGAATAAAGCTTGGTAACTTCCATAGAGACTCAGGCGCTTCTGCTCTTGCCAATACGTCGCACATTGTTGAGCCCAGCGGTGCGTTCGCGCTAAAGCTTCTCGAGCGTACTTCATGTCTGCTTGATCTGGAGTACACTCATCAAAAGTCATGATAATGTCTGCCCCAATTGCTCGTTGGATTTCAATTGCTTTTTCTGGTGTAAAAAAATGCGTAGAGCCGTCTAAATGTGAGATGAACTCGACTCCAGAGTCAGAAATTTTAACCTGACTTTTATTGGCGGTGAGCGTCTCCTCACTTGCCAATGCTCTCTTTTCATACGTTTCTGTTCTTTTTTGATAGAGGTCATTTCCAGGCTTTGAGATCGGTTCCTTGGCTTTCTGATCGAGCTGCTTGCTCTCCATTTGCTTACCAAGAGAAAAAACTTGGAAACCACCAGAATCCGTCAGAATTGGTTTATCCCATCTCATAAATTGATGTAAGCCGCCTTGTTTTTGGAGCTCTTCTGTACCTGGTCGTAAGTACAGATGATAAGTATTGGCCAGAATGATTTGAGCATGTGACTCATGCAAATCACGATCGTCTAATGCCTTCACGCTAGCTTGAGTACCAACCGGCATAAACATTGGTGTTTGGACTGTTCCGTGTGGAGTTGAAAATGACCCCGCACGTGCCTGTTTTTTTTGTTTTTGTAAATCAAAAGAGAAAGAGTTCATATGGGTATTATAATGAGCGAATGTCTTTTCGCATTGAACAGTTTAATTATCATCTTCCACCAGAGTTAATTGCTCAGACTCCTGCCCACCCTCGAGATTCCAGCCGACTATTACTTCTCAATCGGCAAACCGGTCAAATTCAGCATCACCATTTTTACGACATACCTGATTTTTTAAACGACAGTGACGTAATTGTGCGGAACAATACCAAAGTCATACCCGCTCGAATTTTTGGCCAGAAAGATACCGGCGGCAAATGTGAGATTTTACTGATTAAGCAGCTCAGAATTGACGAGAATTCATGCCAATGGGAATGTCTTGCAAAGCCTGGATTAAAGGAAAATCAGGTCATTCACTTTCCTCATTCCTCTTTATTGGCAAAGTGTATTAAAATTACAGGATATACTCGATTATTAGAATTTAATTTGAATATTCAATCCTTTTATACTGAGCTAAATACACTTGGAGAGACACCAATCCCACCCTATATCCATTGGGCAGCAGGTGACGAAGAGCATCTTCGACAGCTGTATCAAACAACATACGCTCAAATCCAAGGCTCTGCTGCTGCACCAACTGCTGGCCTTCATTTCACTCCAGAGTTAGACGAAAAGTTGCGAGCCAAAGGGGTCCAAATTTTGGAAGTGACCTTACACGTTGGATTGGGGACGTTCTTACCACTTCAGCCAGAGCAGATCGCAAGTGGCAAGCTTCATTCTGAGATATATGAAGTCACCCCTCAAATCGCAAATGAGTTGAATCTCGCCAAACAAGCTGGCAAACGGATTATTGCGGTGGGGACCACCAGTACTCGCCTTTTAGAAACAATGTGCTCAATTGAGGATGGTCAAGCAATCTTAAATGCAGGCTCTGGTCAAACTGAACTCTTTATTCAACCAGGAACTGGTTTTACATTTGTAGACAAGATGATTACAAATTTTCACTTGCCAAAGTCAAGCTTGCTCATGCTCGTTTCTGCATTCACTTCCCAACCAAATACTCCTTTTCCATTTACTGATTTTGCGAGTACTCCAGTAGGTAAAGCCTACACTGCTGCCATAGTTGACGGGTATCGTTTTTTCAGTTTTGGTGATGCGATGTTTATCTACTGAAACTCAGCCCATCGCACCACTCCGAACTGATCTTTACGAAATTTTGCCGAAACAAAACCAGCTGTTTTGGCGAAATCCGCCACTGCATCTTCCTGACCCATACCAAACTCCAAAACCAGTATTCCATTGGTTTTCAGTCTTTTTTTTGAATTTAATAAAATTTGTTCTATCAATTCTAAACCGTCTTTCTGAGCAAATATTGCATGTGGTGGTTCAAACCGAGTTTCATCCCCAACTACACCCAAAGGAAGTACGTAAGGAGGATTTGAAGCGATCAGGTCAAACTCACCGGAAACCTGCTCAAACACGTTCCTTAATAAGACCGTCGTCCGTTGTGTTGGTATTTGATTTTGAACAATGTTGAGCTTCGTTTGAGCAACAGCGTTAAGGTCAATGTCAGTAAATGTGACGTGACAATTTGGCAGGTTTTTTAAAAAAGCCAATCCAATACAACCAGAACCGCAGCAGAGGTCTAGCACTCTCAATTTTTGATCTACCGAATGATTGATCTGAAGCTGTTGAATCAGTTGTAGCACCCAATACTCGGTTTCTGTTCGAGGGATCAGTGTTTTTAGAGAAAGGTCAATTTTACAATTAAGAAAGTCAACCCAACCAATAATGTAAGCGATTGGTTCACCACTTTTGAGGCGCTGAATATCGGCCATTACTTCTGGATCGTCTACACTCCTTTGATTATGATACTTATCTTTTAAGATCCAATGAATAAGCTGGTTTTGGTCTGGAAATGAAGACATCTTAATCAATATCAAGGAGAGTCAACGCGTGGAGAAGATCTGCCGGTAGCTCCATTTGAAAACAAAGCTCTTCATTTGTGCGAGGATGTTTAAAAATGATCTGTTTGGCATGCAAAAACAAACGTGGACACCATAAATGATCGAGTTGCTCTCTTTTGTGACCCAAATAAATTTCATCGGACACAATTGGATGTTTTAAATGTGAGAGGTGAACTCTGATTTGGTGAGTTCTCCCTGTCTTTGGCCAGCAGTTGACTAAAGAAAATCCTTGATAAGTCGTTTGTAACTTGCGATTCAGAGGCTTGGGCAGAAACTCTGCGTCGGCAAAAACCCGATGAATTTCAGTGACTGTTTTGGGTACATTCAAGCGAGGGAAAAATTGTTGAACTTCATATCGCGTAATTGCCACTCTTCCATCTGGGAAAACTGCATGGCGCAAACGGTTTTCTCGTGACCTGTCCAATGGCAAGTTAATCGTGTCTGCCACAATTTGAAACTTGCCATGAACCAAACACTGATACTGTTTCTGAACTTTTCTGGTTCTGAACTGTGTGAGTAAATTCAAGAGGGCGCCAGGATGCTTTGCCAAAAGCATCACTCCGCTGGTCTCCTTGTCCAATCGGTGCACTATTCCACCTCGTTCAGCAAAAATTTCTTGCGGAGTGCCATATCCAGTTGGATAGTCGTCTGGCACCATTTTCTGCCAATCTGCCGGCTCAGAAGACTGTTTTAATGTACTCCTCCACCACTCTTCAATTGATTCATCTCTGTTTGTGTCTGCATCATTCACCACTACACCAGCTGGTTTATTAATAACGGCAAAATCTTGATCTTCAAAAAGGATTTCAATCTGCATATTTTTTCTTGTTTTGGATCACTTGAATTAAAATGAAACCAAGGCTTAGGAAAACGAGCCAATCTGCCAAGTTATTCTTCAATTGAAAACCCGGAACGATTAACCAATCTCTCACACCACTATACAGCATCCGGTCAAGCAAATTTGAAATTGCTGCCCCAAAAAAAAGACCAGACCAAGCCGGAGTGTGTCTCCACGTCTTTCGCCATGCCCATCCAACCCCAACTAAAAAAATGAGCAAACAGGCTGTTATCAACAATTGGTTTGAGCCAGGCAGCCAATTGAACGAGATGCCAGAGTTATATTGAAGTGGAACGTATCTACCTGCTAAAAACTTGGTAAGTTGGTCAAGAAAAAGACTCAATAAAAAAGTGCCAAAAAACTTCATGATGACGGAGCCTGGTAGGTTTTTTTGGGCAACGGGAGCAAACCATGACCACTTTGAATCCACAGTCGAATAACTCCAAACAACAAAATTCCAACTCTCAAAGGAAGATCTAGGTTCACCTCAAATAAGACCAATTGAGGTGGACTAAAGAATGATAAGATAATCCCAAAAATTCCATAGCCAATACAAAATGCTGCAAATAAAAAGCCCGTCGGAGCACTATGTTTCTTATTTCGATACCATTCAAACATTCTGTACCTGGGTTCCAACCACTGTAGGTAAATGAAAAGAACCAGGTAAAAAAAGGCGGCATACAGTTGGGTTGGGTGTCGTTTATCAAAAACTGCTGGAAAAGTAACTCCCCAAGGCATTGAAGTAGGATTTCCGATTCCAGACCCATCAAAAAAATTTCCCAACGAGATGATGAAAAGATTGATTGAAAATGCCAAAACTGAAAAGTCTAGAATCTCGTTCTGGTCCCACTTTTGTTTCTTAGCTCGCTGATACAAAAACCATCCTCCAGCCACCATGCCCAAAAAAGGAAATGTGCCTGGATAACTAAAAATATCCAACCATTTCAAAGGAGCAAACCCAAAGTTACCAAAGTTAATGATCACAAATCCAATTCTGGCCCAGACTGCACCCCAAAGAGTGGTAAGAAGAAATGCGTCAAACAGCTCTTCTTCTTGATAGTGTTCTTCTCTGCCTTTTCTCCAAAAGACATATCCACTGACCAAAAATGCGATCAGCATAAAGACGCCAATCGTATAAATCGTCAATGGATGAAGAGAAAGGAGAATCGGGAACATATGAACAGTATAGCAGCTTTGACTGAATGCGTTATAATTTTATATCTATGCTGTCCATCTCACACTCATTAACTGGTGCTTTCATTGCCACAAAACTACCCTCACCTCTTCTTTATGTTCCACTTATCTTTGCCTCACACTATCTTGAAGACTGGATCCCACACTGGGATGTTGGGACTGGCTTGAGTAATGGCAAGCGATCTAGACGAACAGCAATTTGTCTTGAATTAGTCGATTTAGCTATTACGATTGGCTTAGTGTATTGGTTTTGGCAAGCTGGTTCCACTAACTTAAGCTCAACTGCTTGGATTGGAGCATTTACCGGTTTAGTCCCAGATTTTCTTGAGTCACCAAGAAACTTTTTAAAGTGGGAGCCAAATATTATTAAACCCTTAAACCAAGTTCATGCTCTTTTCCACCACTCTACTCCAAATATTTTATTTGGGCTGACGCCGCAAGTGCTTGTCGTGGCGTTTATTGGACTTATGAAATGAGTCTGTCTGGAACAGACCAAGCAAGCCACAAAAGCTCATAAAAAAAGTTCTGATTTTTCTCATCGTCAATCACTATCCTACTCCTACTATTTTTTTCGTTTTTGGGGATCGAGAATAATACGTATTTTCATTTGTTCTTGAATATACTTACCACAACAAATATCCCCAATGCCAGGAGCACAATCGCTCCCCCGGCAGCTAAATTCAGGTAATACGAAATAAACAGTCCTGCTAAAACAGAGAACACACTAAAAATGACTGAGTAACCGATAATTTGCTTGAAGCTTCTCGCAATCTGAGTCGCAGTGATTACGGGTATGACCATCAAGGCTCCGACCAAAAGAACGCCAATAATCTGCATAGAAACTGTCACCGAAATGGCAGTTAAAACCATCAACATCACGTTCAACAATCGAACTGGTAAACCGCTGACAGTTGCCGTTTCTTCATCAAACGAAATATAAAGCAATTCTTTATAAAAACTGGCCAAAATAAGTAAAACAAATCCACTCAGCACTGTAATAATCAGCACATCTGTCAACTGAACTGTAGCAATACTGCCAAATAAATACGACAGCACGTTGATGTTCATACCTCGAGTTGCGCTGATTAGGGTGACCGCTAAAGCCAAGCCACCTGATAAAAACATTGCTAGAGCAGCTTCACCCGGAATTTTCTGATCGTGACGCAGTTTCTCTAAGATAATCGCCGCAACTACAGTCACAAATACTGCCGTACTTAACGGAGAGATGCCCAGTAAAAATCCCAAGGCAACCCCTGCTAGAGAGACATGGGATAGCGTATCCGCTAAGAGTGAGTATCGTTTTGTCAGCAAAAACGTCCCGATCACTGGCGCAATAATTGCAATGACTCCTCCTGCTATTAAAGCACGAATCATAAATGAGTATTCAAAAATACTTAACATACTCTTTCTTATCCTTGTGCACTAATGTCCGTGGATTAAAAATTTCCTTGACTTTCCATACATTTTTTCCAAATACCTGCCTGCTACAAAAGTCTGTGGACTCCCTTCAAAGATGAGCCGTTTATTGATACAAGCCACTTGATTAACTTCGTTTAAAATAACGTCAATATCATGAGAGACAATTAAAAGTGTTAAGTTTGTTTTGGCCAAATTGGCTAAAAGTTGATAAAATTCTTCCTGGCTTTCACTATCTACACCAGCAGTCGGCTCATCAAGCACGAGCAGTTCCGGCTCCGAAGCCAAAGCCTTGGCAATAAATACGCGTTGTTGTTGACCACCGGAAAGCTCAGTAATCAATCGATGCTGAAACTCTCTCATCTCCACTTGATCCAATGCGTTGTTCACTGCCGCAAAATCTTTGGCGCCGAACCTTTTAAACAAACCAACTTTGGTGACTCGCCCAAGTGACACAACTTCTTCAACTGTAATTGGAATTTGAAGATTTGCCTGATCTGCCCGCTGAGGCACATATCCTATATTTGCCCAGGTCTTAAACTCTTTAATTGGTTGGTTATAAAGTTTTACTTCTCCACTAGACGGTTGGACGAGGCCTAAAATAATTTTTAGAAGCGTGGTTTTTCCACCTCCATTTGGACCAATAATCCCCACAAAATCACCTCTGGAAATATCTAAATTAATGTCTTCTAACACATCTTGCGTTCGGTACTTAAAAAAAACATTCTTCAATGAGATGAGTGACTGATTAGATTGAAGTGAATTGTTTACTGGCATTTGAGAGCAAGACGGAGGTTCTGTAAGTTTTGTTCTTGAACAGAAATATACTCTTTTCCGGCAGAGATGTCTGCTTGTGCTAGCCCCTCTAGTGGATTAAAAACAAGTGTTTTTGCACCAGTTTCTACAGCAATAGTATTTGCCAATGCGGGAGAAACTAAACTCTCAAAAAAGATATACGGCGTCTGGTTTTTTTTCACCTCCCGAGCAATTTGAGCTAAACGCTGTGGACTCGGTTCCTCATCTGGAGATAAACCAGAGATGGGTAGCACTTGAAAACCATATTTTTTTGCCAAGTAGCCAAAGGCAGCATGGGACGTCACCACTTGACGGCCTTGACAGTTGCTCAATCCAGTTTTGAAAGATTGATCGAGCATTTGTAATTTTTGAATATAGGCATCAGCGTTCTGTTGGTACTGAATCTGATGAATTGGATCTGCCTTGATGAAGGCAGCAGTAATCGTCCTCACTTGTTGCTGCGCAAGTGTGGGATCAAGCCAAATATGAGGATCAGCCAATGATTCTTCTCCGCTCAAACTTTGGTTTGCTGCTAGTACAGAAATCCCTTGACTCGAATCCACAAGAAGCACTCCACTCTTTTCCAAATCGGGGATAACTTTATTTAACCACCCTTCAAAACCTAATCCATTATACAAAAGCACTGCAGATTTGTGAGTCTTGGCAATATCTTGGGTTGTCGGCTCAAAGTCATGCGGTTCTGTGCCAGTTGGGACAAGTGTCTGGATTTCAACCAAATCTCCACCTACTTGCCGAGCAAATTCGGCTAAGGGATAAAAAGTAGCCACCACGGGTAATTTTAACGGTGTGTCTTTTACTTGAGATTGCCGAGCAAAAATAACTCCCCCAATAACAGATAAGAGAAGAATGACTGAGAACAGAATTTTTTTATTCATTTCTACAATTATGGCACAGTATTTTACTTATGCAAATGAGTTGCGTGAATGCAAGTGGAAAAAAAACGGTGAAATTTAAAGGCTGGAGGCAGAAATAGGTTGAGCAATAAAGCCAAAAAGTAAGTACATCAGACCTCCTGAAAGAATAAGGAAAAGAAAGAATAAGCCTAAATTCTTTTTGACATCAGAAGCTGAGGATTCATAGTTTGACGTATCGGTACTGATAATAATCACGATTCCAATCGCAAACCAAATTCCTGCCCTCAATACCACAGACCAGATGCTATCTATCTGAAAAAACCCCCGAATGATCTCTTGTACATTTTCCATGGAGACTACTATGAAGAAAAATATAGCAAAAATCAAGCAGAACTGATACAATGGTCTACTCACACACCAAGAAGCCGAGGTGCTGGAACGGTAGACAGTCCAGTCTCAAAAACTGGTGGGCTCACGCCCGTGAGGGTTCGATTCCCTCCCTCGGCACATGTTTAGTCAACTGGTGACTTTTCTCTACCTTCTCGTCTCCATCCCATAAAACTTAATTCGGTCACCTTTAAAGTAAAGGTCAATGTCGCCAAGTCCACCATTTCTATGCTTGGCAATTTTTAAGTTCACCGCTTCACGAATATCTTCATCTTTTCGATATAAAAACATGACCACGTCAGCATCTTGTTCGATTGACCCTGACTCACGTAAATCTGATAGCTGAGGCACTTTCTCTCCTCTACTCTCCACCGCCCGAGAGAGCTGCGCCAAAGCCAAAACGGGCACCTTTAATTCACGAGCAATATTTTTTAGTCCCTGAGAAATTTCGGCGACTTCTTGAACACGATTTTCTTGGTTTCTACCCCGAGCTAGCTGCAAGTAGTCCACCACGATCATATCGATCCCCTTTTCGGCCATTAATCGCCGCGCCTTTGTTCTCATCTCAAAAATCGAAGCTCCAGGGGTGTCATCAATGTAGATATTGGCATCTGCTAAAACACCCATGGCATCTGAGAGTTTCAAGAAGTCTTGCTGGTCTAAACGCCCCGTTTTTAACCGCCAAGCATCAATGTCTGCTTGACCGACAAGTAAGCGGTCCACCAACTCCTCTCTACTCATTTCTAGAGAGAAAAAACCAATTCTTTTCTTTGCAATCACTGAGGCGTACTGCGCCATATTCAACGCCAGTGCTGTTTTTCCCATACCTGGTCGTGCAGCCAAAATAATCAAGTTGGAACGCTGTAAGCCCGCAAGCAAACCATCTAGATCAGAAAAACCAGTTGGAATCCCTCGCAGTTCCCCACTATTGCGTTGAAGCTCATCAATCCGTTCAAAACTCTCTGCCAATGCATCTTTCAATGGTATAAAAGCCTGTTGAGTTTGGTTTTGAGAAATTTCAAAAATGCGCTGCTCCGCCACATCAATCACGTTTTGAGCTTCTTTACCTTCATCAAATGCAATTTCCGCCAGCTCCCCAGATAACTTAATGATGGAACGCTTAATCGCCAAATTTTTCACAATTTGTGCATATTGCAAAGCATTCGCTGCTGTTGAAACAGCATTGGAAATCTCAACTATTTTAGAAGCACCACCGACTATCACCAACTTCTTCATTTTTTTTAGCTGATCTGTCAAGGTGACGACATCAATGGACTGTCGCTTGTCATACAAAATCACCATTGCTGAGTACATCTCTTGATGTGCTTCTTCATAGAAAAATTCTGGGTGTAGCGTATCAGCGACATTTACGATCGCATCCTTATCGATCATAATTGCGCCCAAAACTGATTGCTCAGCATCGAGATTGTGCGGTGGAATTTTTGGTTGCATCTATAATAACTCTATGCTTGTGACTGTAGCACAACCAACTCGGTTTCTTCAGGCAACTTGTTTTTATCGACCATCAACTTTGGCTGCGGCGTAGTTGCTGAACCGTACTCCTTCAAGAATGTTTCTATTGGCTGAATATCGGCAAATAGCTTTCCATGTTGAGGAGTTCTGTAGTGCATTGGAATGACATACGAAGGTTCAATTTGTTGAATAACTTTCACCGCAATTTTGGCATCAATTGTAAAGTTGCCTCCAACCGGACAGATCAAAACATCAATAGTCCCGAGCTCGCCAAGTTGTTCTGAGGTCAATTCATGGCCCAAGTCTCCTAAATGGCAAATCATGAGTTCGTCCATAAAGATAGTGAAGATGGTGTTTACTCCTCGATCTTCGCCTGCTTTTTCATCGTGAAAAGAAGGTGTGCCAAACACTGAAATACCACCCACTTCATACTCACCTGGATCCATCACAATGAAAGGTTTTGGTCTACGAGTAGTTCCATTGATCTTTTGACTTGCATTGTGGTCATGATGTTGGTGTGAGACAGTAATGATATCTGCACTGGTTGATGGTAAAACCAAACCAATTGAAGAATCATATGGATCAGTAACAACTGTTCCATTTTTGCCTTTTAACTTAAAACATGAGTGACCGAGATACGTAATTTCCATAGTGCTTCCTCCGCATGCCTAGAATACCAAAGGAAGTGTCTTTTGTCATGCGCTGGTATATAATAGGGCTTCCGAATATGAAAAAAGAGGTTCTTTTTGCCATCTTTCTTGGCTTAGGCTTAGGCTTAGTCGTGACTTATGGCATTTACACCGCTCGCAGCGCTTTCTTAAAACACCCTCTCCAGCCTGAGGTTTCTCCTAGTGCCACCCCTGCAGCTTCACCGACCGACTCCGCTCTCTCGCTCTTCTCTCCAGAAGATGAGAGCATTCAACTTGAAGATAGCGTCAAGGTCACTGGCACTACTTTTCCAAATGCTCACGTCATTATTTTTGTCAACAACACTTCTTCTATTACCGATGCTGATACTACGGGCAACTTTTCAGTTGAGGTTATTTTGATCGAGGGTGCAAATGTGATCACTGTTCGCGCACTCGATGACAATGGAAATCAGGCAGAACAGCGCCGCACTGTAATTTACACCACCACGGATTTAGACAGTTCTCCTCCAGCAACGCTTTCAGCATCACCTACAGCATCACCTAAACCAAAAACGAGCCCGAGCCCAGCAACTAAAAAGTAACTATGAAAAAAACATTTTTTATTACTCTCTTCTTCTTCATTATTGGCCTGACAGCTGCTCAGAATAGTTTTGCAGCCACACCTTCCCCATCTCCAAAATCTTCTGCCACGCCAAAGGCGTCTGCTACACCCTCGCCTTCTAGCCCATCACCAACTCCACAATCGCAAGAAGATACCGCTCAAAAATTGAAAGAATTAATTCAAAAAGGCAAAGAAAGAGTTAAAGGCGCTATGGATCGAGTCGGAGAAAGACCCAGAGGTTTTGTGGGAGAAGTTCAACGGGTAACCGACAAAACAGTCACTATAAAAGGCTTCAAAGGAACAGAAATTCTCACCATCACACCAGCAGCTATTTTAGTCAAAGACAGTAAGAAAGCTACAATTGATGATATTGTGATTGGTGATTGGGTCGCTGCCCTGGGATCGACAAATAAAGAAGTCTTTTCCCTCAAAAAAATGCTCATTTCTAGTACTTCCTTGCAACCCAAAACTTTTGTCACTCAATTAGCCAGTATTAAGACGATCAAAAAAACAGAAATAACAGCAACTCCAAGAAATGATCAAGAAACAGTCACCTATATCGTAAGTAAAAACACCCTTTTCCAAGATAACCAAGGAAACAAAGTGGATGTTAAAAACATTAAACCAGACTATCAATACCTATTTGTTGGTATTCAAGATGATGCTGGTATTACCTTAACCACCGTACGTACTCTGGGAAATTAAGGTGATGAACCGCATTTCTTTACTTCAAGCTCAAATACAGCCAAATGAGGTAGTGCTGCTTTCCACTGCAAACGATATTTCATATTTCACTCTGTTTGAATTCTTAGTTCCAGAGGAAAGAGAAGCTTTCCTGATTCTCACTCCCCAACTAGCATACTTAATTGTCTCGGCTTTTTCTCCAACTCCAAACGCACCAGAGCTAACTATTCTGCGTGGTTGCTACCCATCAATGGTTGCCAAGCATTTGAAGCAGCTCGTCAGTGAACAAAAAGTTACTCATCTCCTTTATCAAGGCAATAGTTTGTATGTAGACGAACTCGAAGAGATTAAGAAAAACCTTTCTACAATAGAATGTAGTGCTCTTCCGCCTGGTTTCGTTTGGAAACATCGCATGTTCAAAGACACGATAGAGGTTGATTACCTCAAGGAAGCAGGTCGAATTGTGACTGACGCTCTCGCAGAAATTGAAACTTTTTTTACAGTTGGGATCACCGAGCTTGAATTAACAAGTCGATTAGCCACTCTTTTTGCAGAAAAAGGTTCTCAACAGCTCGCCTTTCCCACGATTGTCGCATTTGGTAGTCATTCTACCTTACCTCACCATCAACCAGATAATACTCCGCTTTTGGAAAATACCGCCATTTTGATTGACTGTGGAGCGGTCGTACATGGCTATCGAAGCGACATGACTCGTACTTGGTGGTTCGGGAAAGCAGAAAATGACACTTTTCTGGAAATAAGCCAAATCGTCAAGCAAGCCTACGCCCAAGTAGTTGATCAACTTCGACAGCAGGACCACCCACCAATAACGGCCAAAATGATTGACCAACTCGCCCGAAAGTATATTTCTGAAGCCGGATATGGAGAGAACTTCATTCATACTACTGGTCATGGAATTGGGTTAGATATTCACGAACCTCCGTCTTTGAGTTGGAGTGATGAAACAGAGATTTTGCCTGGGATGGTGATTACGATTGAACCAGGAATTTATCTTGAAGATACGTTTGGCTACAGGTACGAAAACACCGTACTCATTACCCCCGATGGCGCGGTAGAATTAACGCATGACAGTCCGCCTACTCAATAGTTCTGACGCTTTGGCGTATCAACAACTCCGTCTCAAGTCACTACAAGAATCGCCAGAAGCGTTTCTGTCAAACTACACATCGGAAGCCGAGTATAAAACACAAGTTTTTTCAGACCACTTAAATTGGTCTATTCATCCACCTTTTCTTGGTTATTTTGGTATTTTTGACTCTCAAAAACTGGTCGGCTACGTGCAAATAAGTAAGACCATGCTGGAGAAACAAGAGCACCTCGTTTTTATTAATAATTTATACATCGATAGTCAGTACCAACGCCAAGGACTTGCCGCACAACTTTTAAACTATATTTTTGATCTGCTCAAGAAAAATGCGATTGCTGAGCGAGCATTTGTTTCTTGTACTGCTAAAAACAAGAAAGCGTGTCAGTTTTACATTCATCAAGGTTTTCGTCGGTATGCGATTCAAGCAAAGGCAGTAAAGTGGCTAAACGAGTACGATGACGCCATTGAGTTTGTAAAAGTGTTGTAAAATACATGGAGTACTCTTCTCAAGATACTTATTTGGGCCTGTAGCTCAGCTGGTAGAGCGCTGCATTCGCATTGCAGAGATCAGGGATTCGAGTTCCCTCAGGTCCACTTTATGAAGTTTGCCATCAGTATACGACATTCACAATGGACTTCTAGCGAGTAGCGTTTGTAATGGTGTACAGAGGAGGCTCATACCATTGTTACGCTCTATTCGCAAAAAATTATTGTTGATGTCCAGGGAAACGATCCGGCCAAATTTGAGTACACCTTTTAAATTTTTAATTGACATGTAACCCTTTTCTTGATTTAATATGCATATGAGCAATGTAAATTACAATCTTCTAGCAACTCAAACACATCATCACTCTCATCTTATCTCGGGAGTGGTTTCCTCTATCTAATTCTTAATCTAGACATCTAAGCCGCACACTCCCGAGAAGGGAGTTTTTTTGGCTTTTGGTGTCGTCAGGAATTAAAGATAAGTCAAATATCTATGAAAGAGCTGTTGTTTCAGCATTTCAAGGTCAAGTAGACCAAGGCTTAACCAGCCGACCGCGCAGTTAAAAACAGTTGAGCGAAGAATGAGAGGTTTATCAGAAAGAGATCAGGAGGTACAGCCAAACCTAGAATCTCTCATTAAGTGTTTGGTCGAAGGACTGTTGGTCCAAATTGGTCCTGATTAGTTTGTGGCGCACTTAATGGAATCACTTTACCAGAATTAGAAACAATGATGATCACGAATCCATCGATATTAATTAAAAAAGATACAGTGTTACAATCTTAAGAAAGGATCTATGTCTATAAATCAAAATACCACTACTCAGCCGCCCCAAACTTTGAAAGGTTTCCGGGACTTTTTACCAATGGAAAAACGTAAACGCGACTTTATCGAAGCAAAAATGAAAGTTGTTTTCGAACGATTTGGATTTGCTCCTTTAGAAACGCCCACGCTTGAGTACGCTTCTCTGCTACTCGGTAAATACGGCGACGAAGCAGACACACTACTTTATACTTTTACAGATCGAGGCGACCGTCAAATTGGCTTACGATACGACCAAACTGTCCCCACTGCTCGAGTTCTCTCTCAATACCAGAATGAACTTCCCAAGTTCTTTCGTCGCTACCAGATTCAAAACGTCTTCCGAGCAGACAAACCGCAAAAAGGCAGATATCGTGAGTTTAAGCAGTGTGACTTAGATATTTACGGGACAACTTCACCAATCGCAGATGCTGAGCTTCTCGCCGTCGTCTACTTTACATTTAAAGAGATCGGGTTTAAATCAATCGTTCTACAAGTCAATGATCGGCAAACGTTAATCAGCACGCTTTCGCCTTTTACCACCCCCGAAGTAGATGTTTTCTCTCTTATTCAATCCATTGATAAATTAGACAAAATGACCCCTCAACACGTGGTGGTTGAATTAATGGGTAAAGGCCTTAGTCAAGAACAGGCGGATGCTGCAATTATCACCATTGACCGTGCGGAAGCATCAGACAATTTACGAGAAATTGTAAACATCTCTCTAGCTTTAGGTGTGCCAAGGGCAGCTCTCAGCTTCAACCCGAAGATAGCTCGTGGATTGGATTATTACACGGGTTTAATTTTTGAAGCGTCTGTACCCGAATATCCCGTTGGTTCTATCGGTGGCGGTGGCCGATATGATAACTTAATCAAAGATTTGTCTGGACTGGAAATGCCTGCCTCTGGTTTTGCATTTGGCTTTGACAGAACAGTGGAGGCTGCAGATCAACTCGGATTAATTCCCACTGATGAATCTGGGACACAAGTCTTGGTGGCGGTGTTTGAGAGTGAAAATAAGCAAGTTGAGATGAAAGCGTTTGAAGTTGCAGCCGCCCTCAGAGAAGCTGGCATTTCCACAGAAGTTTACTCAGAGAAAGATAAGTTGGGAAAGCAGTTTAAGTTTGCAGATCAAAAAAAGATCCCCTATGTCGTGTTGGTGGGCGAAGATGAGTTGGCGCAAGACATGATTATGCTGAAAAACATGACTACTGGCGAGCAAATCCTCTCCCCTTTAGATTTAGTGATTGAAAAACTACTTTAGCAGACGAGTATGGTACTCTTAATGACGTGCCCAAACGAATCAAACTTAAGCTTGTTAAACACGTCAGTCGTTGGCATTCGTATGGACTTCTTGGTTTAAGTGTCACGCTGAACGCAGTAGCTTTTCCACTAGTCAAACCCGCTTTTTCCACCACCACTCCGTTCCGTTTTTTGTTTTATAGGTTTGTAGTTGCGGCAATTTTGAGCATGCCTATTCTCTGGCATTTCGGCCGGAAACATCAGATTACTCTAAAAAGAGTTGGATTGATCACGTTGATTGAGGCTCTCGCTTGCATCTTTACGCTGGGTGTCTTATATCTAGGACTTGCCAGAACAACTTCACTCGAGGCAAATTTAATTTCTACTGCATCCCCCATCTTTACCGTGCTGGCTGGAGTGATTTACTTAAAAGAAAAAGAAGAACGGCATGAGTGGCTTGGCTTGTTGCTCGCTTTTACGGGCACATTAATGATCATCTTTTTACCAATTTTAATGGGTAGATCATCCTTTTCATTCATGTCATTTACAGGAAACGCTTTGATTTTACTTCAAAATATAACCGGCGCTTTTGGCTTAATACTCGCAAAAAAGTACTACGTCCATATTCCCAAACTGCTCGTGACGAGCGTCACTAGTTATGTCGCAGTCATTGGTTTTGGTTTACTTGCCTATTGGGAACTCGGTGGTTTACAGCACCAATTTACTCAAGTCATTGCTCACGATTTAACCCAGCCCTCTGTCTTGATTGCTGTGTTTTACATGTCGATTTTTTGTTCTCTGATTGCCACTACAGCATATCTAAAAGGCCAAGAATGTATCGAGGCATCTGAAGCAAGTCTTTTCTCCTATTTAAGTCCGCTGGTCTTTTTCCCTGTTTCTGTTTTTGTTCTCCGTGAGGGCTTTAACTTCCTTCATTTAGTCGGACTCTTGATCATTTTGACAGGCATTGTCATCGCCGAAGCTCGCGTAAGACGCTTGATTAAAGTCAAACCGAAAAAAGCCTAAGTTATGGTATAATTTCACCTCAATAAATACTTCTCGTATACCGCGAGAAACAAGGATTTGAAAAGCACCAGCTACTTCCCCGCAGACGCGTAAGTCCATTCCGAACCTGGATTACCTTTTCAAAAACAGTTATGAAACAAAATTTGCACCCCAAATGGAATCATCAAGCTCAAGTTACTTGTGCTTGCGGAAATGTCTTTAGCACCGGCTCACAACAAGATACAATTACGGTTGATATCTGCAGTGCCTGCCACCCATTCTTTACCGGGGAAATGAAGTTTGTGGATCGTCAAGGTCGTGTGGATAAATTTATGCAAAAAATGACGACTGCTTCTGCCAAACAAGCTGCAATCGCCGCTAAGAAAAAAGCTAAAACTCAAGAAACTCCAGAAGAAATTGAGATTCAAGAAGAAGTGGCAAAATCTAATTCAGATGAACCATTGAGTTATAAACAAATTTTGCAGAATGAACAAAATAAGTTGAAGAATGTTGCGATGAACAAAGCCAAGCAAGCAGCTTAGCTATCGTATCCGAATTAAAACCAGTATGATAAGCATGTCATACTGGTTTTTTGGAACTCACAACCAATCACGTACTATGTCATTTAATCCTTACCAATATCAACTCGATGAAATCAGCCGTAAAATTGCCGAGAGTCAACTGTTGTTGCAAGATCCTGAGTTGGTAGATTTGGCCACACAAGATCTCGCTCAACTCGAAGAAGAAAAGAAGATGTTGGAAGATGCTGCTGCAAGCATGGAGAGTAGCGATGAGGGTGGTGTACAACTCGCAGATTCGATCGTCAACTGCGTGATGGAAATTCGCCAAGGTGCAGGTGGCGATGAGGCCAAAATTTGGGCCAATGATTTACTACGCATGTATTCTCGCTTTTTTGAAAATACAGGTACAATTAAAATTGAGCTAATCGATGAGTTAGTCATTCGAATTAGAGGCAGAATTACTCTGGCTGATAATACTGAATTAACTGCGTATGAATTGTTGAAATACGAATCTGGTGTCCACCGAGTACAGCGTGTTCCAGCAACAGAAGCTGCAGGTAGAATTCATACTTCTACCGCTTCCATTGCGGTCATTCCAGAAGTCAAGAAAAATGCAGTAGAAATGAAAGATAGTGATTTAGAGTGGTCATTTATGCGAGCTGGTGGCGCTGGCGGACAGAATGTCAACAAAGTGAACTCAGCTGTACGCTTAATTCATGTGCCGTCTGGTATTGCCGTCAGTTCTAGGCAAGAGCGCAGCCAAGCTCAGAACCGAGAAGTGGCTTTAACCATGCTCCGAGGTCAACTATGGGAAATTCAAGAAGAAGAACGAATGAAGGTGCTTGGAAACGCTCGCAGTGCGATTGGCAGAGCTCAGCGTGCTGAGAAAATTCGCACCTATAACTATCCACAGAACCGTGTCACTGACCATCGAATCACTATTTCTTGGTATAACCTGGAATCAATAGTGGAGGGTGATATCTTGAAAATGCTACTAGAAGTCCGTGAGCAGCTCCATCAGCCAATCGTCGTCGAGACTGCTACTTCAGAATCTCATCCACCGCTTTCTGAATAACTTCATCTTGAGTAGTTGCCAAATCATCTTTGACTTCCACGTTAACTGGAATTCCAGTGCCGGTAATCCAATCACCTTTTGGCAGCAACCACTTGGCAATTGTGACATGTAGACCGGATCCATCCTCAAGTTGCATCGCATCTTGAACAGAGCCCTTTCCAAACGTCTTTTCCCCTATCAACTTCGCTTCCTTATTGTCTCTTAACGCGCCGGCAGTAATTTCTGCGGCTGAAGCACTGCCACCGTTTACCACTACAACCACTGGGTAGTTCGCTAACCGAGCTGTGCCTAGAGCAGGATAGTCTTTTGAAGTGTACTTGCCTTTTTGAGTGACGATTGTGCCTTTGGCAATAAACTCACTGGAAACAGTAATCGCTCCTTCAAGAAAACCACCTGGGTTGTTTCTCATATCCAAAATAATACCGTCAGTTTTTGGAGACTGAGACTGAATATCTTTGATAATTTTATCCATTTCAGAGTTTGTTCTCTCGCCAAATCGACTCAGAGTGATATGAGCTACTTTTTTACCATTCTTTTGCTCATATGCTATTTTAGCGGATGGAACCACAATTTCACCTCGTTCTAGAGTTACCGCAAATGGCTGATTGTTATTATTCTCTTTTCGGAAAAGAGTCAAGGTGACTTTGCTTCCTTTATCTCCGCGAATTTTATCGACGGCTTCTGGTAGCGACCAACCCGCTGTGTCTTTATCTATCTTGTCGTCTTTGACGTGTAAAATTAGATCTTTGGCCTGTATGCCAGCCTTTGCAGCTGGAGAATCTACTAATGGAGACTGAACAGCTAAGGTACCCTCAATGTAGCCCAGCTCAATGCCTACGCCAAAGAAAGAACCTTTGAGATCCTCTGCGCTTCGTTTTTGATCTGTTGGAGGCAGAAACAGTGTGTATGGATCACCCAAAGAAGCAGTCATGCCTTTGATGGCGCCATACACCATCTGTTCAGATTGAATTTTCTCAGGATCAACGTAGTTTTGTTCTAATATCTTCCAAACTTGCCAGAATTCTTGAAAATTGACGTTTCGATACTCTACTGGCTGCTCTGTTCCAGCCAGCTTTATCAACTGTTGAGGTTGGCTCAGCACTGAAGCAAAAGTTCCCTTTTCTCGAACTCGATAGCCAATCACGGTTCCAAGCACAAGAAGTAGAAGTCCAAAAATGATGTTTTTCAAAGTGCTCATCTGGGAAAATTTCTGCATAGGTTCTCTATTTTAGATTCAAGAACTACAAAAATCTACTGGAGTATTTAGACAGTTTGTGTAAATGGCAACAAAGCGAGGTGACGAGCATACTTCACCTGTACGGTTAGGTATCGTTGTTGTTTTTGAGAAAGACCAGTTTTTGCTCGGGGCAAAATGTATCCTTGCTCAGTCATGTAACGACGCAACGCTTTTGGATCTTTGTAAGAAAAAACCAAATCTTTATTTTTCATTTTACGAACTTTAATTTCCATCATATATTCCTTTGTATTCCGCTCTCGCGGTTGACTTTTTTATTAAAATGGGATGTCGACTTCTTCGACATCTTCAGAAACTGGTAAATTAGCAATTCCTTCATCCACAGGAGTTGCAGCTTTTGTTGAAGCATTTTTTGCAGGTGTTGGAGTACTACTACTTTGGGAGATTGAAGGTGCTCCTGATCTGGAATTTAAGATAATCATGTTATCGATGACAATTTCTGTGGTTCGTCTATCTTGTCCTTCATTGGTTTTCCAGTCTTGGGTTTGTAAACGACCTTCAACGTACACCTTGTCACCTTTGTGTAGTAATTGGCCACAGAGTTCAGCTAATTTAGACCAAGCAACAATATTATGATACTCGACTTGCTCTTGTTTTTCTCCACCCTCACTTGGCGTCCAGCTTCTATTTGTGGCTAAACTGAAACTACAGACTGCCGTACTTGTAGGCGTGTAACGTACGACCGGATCCTTGGTTAAGTTTCCGATTAACATGACCTTGTTCAATGAACGTACAGACATAGTTCCTCCTAAATAATATTAAACAGTTTTCTCTTGACTTACTGATTCATCCTCAACAACCAAAAGTAAATGACGCATCACTTTACTCAATAAGTAAACATCTCGCTCTAAAGCTTGTGCCTGATTACTATGAGCTTTAAAAACAACATGGATGTACATGGCGTCGTTGCTCTTTTTGCCACTATGCGTAATGACGTAGGCTAGAGGCTTGCGACCCCAATCTTCATTGATCAATAGATCGGCCTTATATTTTTTGAGGAGAGTTTCTACCTCTGTTCTGACTTGCGCGACTTCAACGTCGGTCATGGAACCTGGCAAGAGATAGGTTAATTCGTACGTTCTTGATTGAACTTTATCCATGTTTTCCTTTCAGTTTGCCCGGGATAATTGGATTCTCCTCGATTGAGTGAGAAGGACAAACTTGGGGAATTATAGCACAAATTCGGATTTTTGCGGTCTGCGATCTATTCATTAAGAGTAACTATAACGGGTGAATTTGACACGAAGCGTAGGAGAATGAAAGCCGCAATCAACCTAAGAGCCGATCATAAATTCCACCACGTCACCTTCTTGCATGATGTACTCTTTGCCCTCTTGGCGCATCTTGCCAACCTCGCGGACGTTCTTCCAACCACCTGCAGCAATAAAATCTGCGTAGTGTGAAATATTGGCTTTGATAAACTTTTTGATGAAATCTGAATGAATTTCTCCAGCAGCTTCTACAGCAGATGCGCCTCTACGGACTGTCCAAGCCCTCACTTCTTTTTCTCCAGCAGTCAAAAAGCTTTGCAGGTTTAACGTTTGATACGCCGCATAAATGAGTCGATCCAAACCACTTTCTGATAAACCAAGATCTGTTAAAAAAAGATGCTGATCTTCTTCACTCAGACTTGAAAGTTCACTTTCAATTTTTGCCGAAATAATAATAACTTGATCTGGATTAACCTGTAATTCAGTCGCAAACTTTGCTTGCAAAGCAGCCTGATCTTTCACTTCATTCTCACTGACGTTAATCGCGAAGAGTTCTGGCTTCGCTGTTAATAATGATAGCTCTTTAGCCACCATTTTTTCATCATCTGTAGCCATCACAGAAAAAATTTGTTGACCCCGATTTAAGCTCTTTAAGAATTTCTCGATCGTGCTCCAGCGTTTTGCCTCAAGAGGAGTTGGACTACCCTTCGGTTGTTTTTGTTTTTCTACAGTTGATAAATCAGCGAGTTGCAGCTCTGTTCTAATAATTTCTAAATCCGTTTTTGGATCAACGCTTCCTTCACGAATAATATCTGGATCAGCAAAGCCTCTCAACACATGACAGATCGCCATCGTTTCTCTGATATGTGATAGAAATTGATTCCCTAGTCCCTCACCTTTACTCGCACCTTTCACTAGCCCCGCTACATCGACAAACTCTACCACTGCGGGCACGAGCTTGGTTGTGTTTACTATCTTGGCGAGTTCTGCTAATCGCTTGTCTGGAACTGGCACCATGCCCACATTGGGCTCAATCGTGGCGAAAGGATAGTTGGCGGCCAATGCGACTTGCTGTTTGAGCAAGGCATTGAATAATGTGGACTTGCCTACGTTTGGCAGACCGACGATGGCGATAGAGAGATTCATGAGCTGAATTGTAACATTTTAAATCTTGAAATTTCTTGGATTTTTTTTGAGGATGCAGCAAACTTGTAAGTAACTACTTTTTACTCAAACCGATCGCTCGAAAACGATTCACAAATCCCAATCTTTTGTAAAATTCGTATGGGTAGTTCCCTTCTTCTGTTCCCAAGAAGTGGTATGTATTTTCATTCCTAATTGATTGGTCAACACAAAATAGCGTAGCTAATTTACCAAACCCCTGTCCTCTGACAGATTGCAGTGAACCAACATTTGAGATGTAGCCTAACTTTTTGAACGTTGTTAGAGAGGCCACTGCCACCGGTTGATCTTGTTTATAGACCAGGAAATACTGCAAACGATCGGTGCCATGGTGTTTTAACCAGCCCTCTCTAGCCACAGTTAAGTACGCTCCCAACTCACCGTATGGATTTTGAGGATCACCTTTTTGAAAACAAAGATTCATAGTTTCTAGAAAAACGAGTAAATCTTCTTCTGATTCGACTTTCTTGACTTGATTGAATTTTGATCTATCAATATTTTTTCCGTCATGAAACATCCAACAGTCTTCAAAAGATTGCTGATGCTTTCTGGCTTGAAAAAAGCTCTTGAGCTGGTCTAAGCGAGAGGTCTGTTGAAAATGAAAAGTTGATTGACGATTCTTTGACTCAAAAAGTTCCTCTGCTTCAGCAAGTTGGGTATCATCTAACATATGGTCCACTTCTTAGAACTGCCATCCCTGTACACCTAGCACCATTTGAACTTCGTCGTCGTAAATGCCTTTATGAAACGCAAACTTTGGAATTCGGCCAACCTCTTTGAATCCAATCTTTTGATAAAGTTTTAAGGCGTTTATGTTTGAAGCAAAACACTCTAGATGGATCAACTTGAGATCCGCCATTTGAACGGTTGCCTCTTGAATCACAGTCGTCATCATCTCGAAGCCGATCCCTTCACCGCGAAAGTCTTTGGCGACTGAGATGCCAAACAGACCGACGTGCTCACCCCTTTTTTTCAGTTCTGGCTGAGCATTCACACCAGAATATCCAGCCAATTTTCCATCAATAACACAAACCAAGTAGACTGCTTTCTGCATCTCCATTTGTATAAAAGTAGAGGCTAAGTATCTTGCTTCATCTTCCAAAGACTGCTGTTCGCCAGAAAAACGGACAAACGTGTCTTCAGTGGAAAGCTGATTGATATAGTCGAGAAGATCACGTAGATCACTCCACTGAGTATACCTCAGTGTTGCTGATGTGCCACTTTTTGTGGTGAAAGACTTGAGCTTTTTTCCAGGAATAAATTGAGTCATACCCTCCAAGTATACAGGAAGCAAAGAGAAAAAAGTATTGACTGCTTCACATTTTTCCTAAATGAAGTATAATATACATTCAAATGACGTCAGAAAATAATCAAATATTTTTAACAAAAGTAGAAACTTTTCTTAAGACGCAAGAAGGTGACTCCGACATTCTTGCTGGACCAATTATTAATTTTTTAACTATTCACCATAATGAGTTAACTGAAGATGCGCTAACAGCAACTATTGACGAATTTGCCAAAAATTATCCCGATGAAGGAAAGATCGGTCTTTTGAGAAAATTGGTTCGAGCTGCATTCACTCCTCAGACTTCATAGTATAGAGATTGACTAGGTATTTTCCTTTTTACAGACCTGGAAACTACTTTTGCTCTTTTCTTGCTTCTCTCACGCGAGCAACAGCTGTTGCCATCATCACCGCATCTTTCTTCAGCTCCCACTTTGCATGTTCTTGAATCAATTTTTTGAGTGTACCAATATCGATCGAGTCGACTTCATTCAGTTCTAGAATACCATTTGGATTGGTATCAAATGCTTCCAGCATCGGAAAATAGCTTTCCGCATTGGCAAAAATATAGGCCTTGTACTTGACTATCAATGCATCCCACCCTTCCCAAGGTGTTTCCCCATTCGAAATGTCAAATAAATTAATGTACGGACGTGCTTGAAAGAGTGGATTTCGGTGTGTAGCCTGGTGATCTACATCATGAGACCACAACGAAAATTGTGCAGAGTTCAGTAAAAAAAGAAGCGGTTCTTTGGTCAGATCATCTCTATCAATATCAACATTATCAAAATAGCCATATGAGTCAAAAACCTGAAAAATCATGGTGAACATCCTCGAGGCTTTGATATTTTTACTTTGCCAATCTGGGTCAAGCTTGTCAAAAGGTGTATTGGCAATATTCATCAACTCCCCATTGCTATTCCTTCTCAAAATTTGAGTATCTCTTGGCTTTCTTCCAGGTTTTAATGTATTCTTCATGTTGCAGTAGGCTTGGTACGACTCGTGCAACGATTTTGCCAACCCCTCAATCATCATCTCGTTTGCCGCCCAAAGTTCTTGTTGACCAGTTGGTTTGGCCTCAACTGCTTCTGGATTGACCAAATCAAAAGCAAGCAGTTCTTGATAAGCGCAACCTGTAATTTGTATCAGTGTTTGTGCGTCTTCTGGAGTAAATTGTGTTTCGTTTGCAATTGTGACAGCTTCTGGAAGAGGTGTTCTCAATTCCTTTCCAGGCAAACTCACCTCAACTTTCCCTTCTGGAGATAAGCTAGGTAAGCGATTCTCTTGAGAAGCGCCTGTCTTTCTACCTAGAAATATAATTTGCAGTGGATTAAAATCACGAAAACCAAAGACCGCCTTCATTTTATAAAAAAGTGAATTTATCTCTGTTTCAGTTCTTTTTGTTGGTTTTGACTGCTCCCGCCCACTTGCTTGTTCTGGCATTCCTTTACTTTAGCATCTGGGGAACAACTAGACAACGACTTGACAGAATACCACACCTGTAATTGAGGAAATGATGTGCCTAGGCTACAATCAAGGTATGAACCTTTTCTTAGCCTCTAGCATGAGCGACGTCGCGGTAAGCATTTTAAATCAAGTCAGCAGTTTGACCAAAAAGAAAAAATTAATCTTTATCCCTACAGCTTCTGAGCCTGAAACTGGAGAAAACGATTGGGTGGAAGACGATCGAGTTTCACTGGCTACACACGCTGGATTTGACGTTTCAATCTATTCAATTACAGGAAAGACACCTCTTCAAATTGAAGAAAAATTTCGAGATGCAGGAGTCATCTGCGTAAATGGTGGGAATAACTATTACTTGATGAAACAAGTGCGTTCAAGCGGATTTGATATAATCGTAAAAAAGCTGGTCAAATCTGGATTAATATACCTTGGGTCTAGCGCCGGTTCGATGATTGCAGGACCAAGCATTGAAACAGATCTAGATGATAGATCTGTCGTGCCAGGGATGACGGACTTTTCTGGCTTACAGCTCACAGATGTATCTGTACGACCTCATTGGGGTAGCCCATACTTCAGCGAACATTATGAAAAAGAAATGGCACTCCTTCAACAAGCTGCATTCAAAACTATTCTGCTTAATGACAGCCAATATCTTCACGTTCAAGATGATTGGTATCAAATCGTGACAGTTAAGTAGTTTCTTTTTGAGTCACAACTTGTCCACTCAAGACGTCATCCACCACATCAAATCCTTGATCAACAATCTGTGTTCTCAATTCGTCTGCGAGCTGCCAGTTTTTAGCAGTTCTCGCAGTAACCCGCTCATTGAGAAGTATTTGAATTTCTGGGGGCAAATCTGCTACATTTACTGGGTCTGCTATCCGAACTTGCGTTGTGGTCGCATCTGACAAGTTGAGACCCAAAACTTCATCAAAATCGATGATCAAATCATACTTATCAGCTCCAGGAATATTGGACTTCATCACTTCCCAAATGAGAGAAGTTGCCTCTGGCGTGTTTAAGTCATTTTCCATTAAAGCAAAGAATCGTTCACGGTAGGAATCTACTTTTTCTAGCTTTTCTGGACTTAATACAGTTCGTTGCTGCTCATTCTTTGCAGTTCGGAGCTGTGCAGTCAATCGCTCCCAGCTCTTCTGCATACCCACTAAGTTTTCCCAAGTAAAGTTCATTTCTGAGCGGTAATGTGACGTCAAAAATAACAATCTCAATGCCTGCGGGCTGAGTCCTTTTTTGAGCACGTCATCAATGGTGAAAAAATTTCCCAGTGACTTACTCATCTTCGTTTTATCAACAAATAAATGATTGTGATGAACCCAATACTTGACGAAAGGTTCTTTGCCAGTAGCTGCTTCTGCCTGAGCGATTTCGTTGGTGTGATGAACTGGGATGTGATCAATACCACCAGTGTGTAAATCAAACTGTTTGCCAAGATAATGAATTGCCATGGCAGAACATTCGATATGCCAGCCAGGAAAACTACGCTCTGACCAAGGACTTGGCCAGACCATTGCACGATTCTCTCCAGGTCGTTCAAATTTCCATAAAGCAAAATCGGTCGGATTCCGCTTACCAGTCACTGCCTCAACTCGAGCTCCCTCTTGCAAATTTTTCAAATCCAGGCGGGCTAACTTGCCATAGTCAGCAACTTTGGACGTATCAAAATAAACGCCATCTCCCACAATCACGTACGCAAAGCCTCTTTCTTCCAAGGTTTTAACCATCTCTAATTGCTCAGTAATGTGTTCAGTCGCACGGCAAATCACATCTGGCCTCAAGTTACCCATCAGATCCATTGACTTGAAAAAATACTCTTCAAACTCCTTCGCAACTTCCCAGACTGTTTTATGATACTTCTTTGCTCCTTTTTCAAGCTTATCTTCTCCAGTATCTGCATCTGAACTCAAGTGACCAACATCTGTTACGTTTTGAATAAAGTGAACAGTGTAGCCGGCGTGCCTAAGTGTACGCACCAGCACATCATCCATGGTGTACTTACGCAAGTGACCCAGATGAGTGAAGTCATACACGGTGAAACCACACGCATACATACCCACGTTCTTTTCTTGGCGAGACACAAACTCTTCAATGGAATGAGACATCGTGTTATAGATACGCATAGTTCCTTATTTTATCCTGAATTCGTCATTTTCTTACGATCACTTTGGAGTTTTTGCGTTGCTTGATCACTTTTTGAAGCACCTGCCGCTGCTTCTCCGGTTACCCTACCAGTAGGAACGACCACGCTGTTTTCCTTCTCCACTGCTTCCCGTTGTTTTCTCTCCATTACTGCTTGTTCTTGTGCTTGTTTTTCAGCTTGCTCTCGCTGCATTTTTTTTTGCACGTATGCTTGCTCATCTGCAGACAAGCTTTGAAAGTTGTCAAAGATTTGCTTTTTTTTCGCTTTGCTGTCTGGAGAATCTGTATTTTTTATGCCCAGCACCTCTTGAAGAAAATCTGGAATCAAATCAACAATTCCTTGTCCAACGCCTTGCGCGAGGTACTTTGCCTCTTGTGGCGCTGAACCGATCGGACGTGGGGGCTTTGGAGGAGCTGCCTGTTGACCTTGTGTTGGAATACTTCCAGAACCTGGAGTTGCTGTGTTTGATTTTTGACCCGCAGACTGGTTCGCCAAATCCATCATTGCCTCCATGTCCCCAGGTGATTGTGAAGATGGATTATCACTCATAACTAGAGTTTAGTGTGGCCAAGTTGAAGAATCTCCATGCCATTCATTTCTGTTTTATATGCTTCGTCTTTTTGAGCTTCCTCTTGTTGTTGCTCAGCTTTGGCTTGAGATTGAGGAGAGAGTTTAATTTGCTCGAGAGAAACAAGCTCTGCCGCAATTTTTTGCTGGTCTTCTTCTCTCTTTCGTTCTGATTCTGCTTCTCGAGCAGCTTTTTCTTCTGCCTCTTTTTGTTCAGCAACTTGATCTGAATTGGCTTGAACATCATTTAAAATTTGATCTAGCATCTCCAATGGAGTCTTCCCTGGTACTGAAGCGCCTGCTAGAACTGAGTCAGTAGCTGGTGAAACTAGATTCAGTGGATCGACAACAGGAACAACCACAGGATCTACTGACGGTAGTACCGGATCAACTGGAAGAACTTGCTGAACTTGATCAGTCATACGTTAAACATACTTGAATACGACACAAGGCTCAAGAGACAAATCTTCAACTCGCTTCCAGAGGAACGACTTGTACCCGAGCTCTTCTCATGAGCTGTTTTTCTTTTGCTTTGTGAAGTTGTTGCAACGCACGGTCTGCTGCTGAAGTAATTGCTTGATACATGTCTTTGGCACGCTGTCGAACGACAATGTCTTTTCCCGGGACGGCAATTAAGAACTGAGCCGTAGCAGCTTGCATATCATTTTTCTTTTTTTTGACAATTTCCAGAAATACCACAACTTGTTCAATTTTCCTGCCAGATCTACTGAATTTTTTTGCCTGTTTTGCCGAGAAGTCACGCAGAGCCTGCGTTACGGTCATGGTTTTGGATTGAACAATCACGTTCATATTCCTCCTCCCCTGGCTTGTAGTCCAGGCAAAAAATAATAAAAAAAGCCCTGTGCTTCAATTGAAACACATGGCTCTAGCAAACGCTGTGAACACGATCTTTCACTATCGAACATCATACTAAAATGTATGGAAAAGACAAGAATACAAAGGATATCAAAAGAAATCAAACGGCTCTGCGACCTTCCAACGCTCTCGCTAATGTCACTCCGTCTGCATACTCGATGTCTGCACCAATCGGCAGACCATGGCCAATGCGGGTTATTTTCAAGTCTCGATTTTCGACTGAAGACTGCTTGATGAGTTCGGCAATGTACAGCGCAGTTGCCTCGCCTTCCATCGTTGGATTCGTAGCTAGAATGAGCTCATCTACCCCAGTAAGCCGCTTTAAGATGTCATGTAAATACAGTTGATCAGGGCCGATGTTATTTAATGGAGCAATTGAGCCATGCAGAATATGATACTTGCCGTTAAACGTTCCAGAACGTTCAATCGCCAACACATCCAAAGGCTGTTCGACCACGCAAAGTATCTCGCCCTCACGACTAGTATCTTCACAGATCTCACATGGGTCGCTCTCTGCTACATTATGACATTCTGAACACATCACCGTTTGTTGTTTTAAAGCAATTAATTTATCAGCAAAATCTTTTAGCTCACCCTCTGGATTATGAAGTAAGTAAAAGACTAAGCGCTGAGCCGATTTGGGACCCACCCCTGGTAAGCGTTCAAATTTTTCTATCAGTTGGCGGACTGCCCTTGGCAACTTAGTCATGTCGGAGATGGTATCAGGTTACAGAAATGTTTGGCAGAGTTAATTTCTATTCATGAATGAAAATCTATGAGGAGGTTACTCGCCTACAGAATATCTCATAAATCGGTTGACCACAAACTTCTCACCGATTTTACCACTCAGACCCTTCACGAGCTCCTCAATGGTTTGATCTGGGTTTTTGATAAATTCTTGCTGGAGTAACTCTTCCACATTTTCTGGAGCCATCGAAGCCACTTGCATCGCCACACCTCGAGCCATTTCTTGAAATTCTGGATTTCTAGCCACAAAGTCAGTCTCACACAAAATTTCTACCATGGCTGCAATTTTATTGTTATTGTGTGAGTACACGGCAACATAACCTTCTTTGGTTTCTCGATCGGCCTTTTTTTCAGCTTTGGCTAAACCTCGTTGACGAACCCACTCTCGTGCTTTTTCCATCTCTCCATTTGATTCTTCTAGCGCCTTCTTGCAATCCATCATTCCAGCACCAGTTTCTTCTCGAAGAGCTTTAATATCTGCAGCAGTGTAATTTGACATATGTTCCTTATTTGCTAATGCGGCCTGCTTCATAGCCAGAAATCACTGCTTTGACAATGTAAGAGATACTTCTGACCGCATCGTCATTTGCTGGAATTGGGATGTCAATGGCTTCTGGATTTGAGTTACTGTCAATCAAAGCCATGATGGGCACACCGACTTTACTCGCTTCTAATACTGCCACTTTCTCACGACCTGGGTCAATGATAAAAACAGCATCTGGTCTTCCCTTTAGTTCAGAAATACCGCCGAAGAATCGCTCCAACCTACCACGTTCTTTATCAAGTAAAACTCTTTCCAACTTCGTGTATTGATCAAACTTGCCTTCTTTTAAGCCTCTTTCAATATCCAACATACGTTTTAAGGACTTTTGGACTTGCTCCCAGTTGGTTAACAACCCACCCAACCAGCGTGAAGTGATCGTCATCACATGTTGTTCCAAAGCAGCTTCTTTAATCACTTCTCGTGCCTGCTTCTTGGTTCCAACAATAACCAAGTTCTTGCCTTTTCGACCTAAGTCAAAAGCAAAGTTATATGCGATCTGAAGTTGTTTGGCTGTTTTCTCAAGATCAAAAATGTGAACACCGTCCTTTTCAGCATAAATCCACTTGGCCATTTTTGGATGCCATTTGCGAGCTTGGTGACCAAAATGAGATCCGGCTTCAAGGAGTTCTCGTAAATCAAATTCTGGAGCTTGTTGAGGTAATGACTCAATATCAATCATAATTTCCTTTACTCGGCTTTAGAGGTTCGCCATTTGGCAAATCTCTAGCTGAGATTCATATGTCTGGCTGTCAAAATCGGAAATGAAGAACAGCCGACACGCTACTACAAATAAATATTGAGGAATTATAACACAATCTCTAGCTTCACTGCATTCTCCATCAAACAGATCACCGTCATCGGTCCAACTCCGCCTGGAACCGGAGTTATGAAAGCCGCTTTTTGAGAGATTGTTGCAAAATCTGCATCTGGTCTTGGCTCTCCCACATCGATCACAACCGCTCCTTCACTAATCAACTCACCCGTAATGAGGCTTGGATACCCCGTTGCCGAAATAATCACATCTGCATCAAATAACATTCTCCCTGAGTCAGCTCTCTCTTTCAGTTCTTTTGTGCCGATCATCTCGACTTGCTTGCCTTGATTTTGCAGTTCATAAAAGAGTGGTTTGCCCAAAATATCTGACTTGCCCAAAATAATGTATTTTGACTCTAGATCCAAATCTACAGTTTTTCGTGCTTGCTTCAAAATTTCCAGAACAGCTTGAACGGTAGCTGGCAAGACTTTACCCTCTTCTCGCCAAGTTCCTAGCCTTACTGCTTCCAACGTATCTGGATGTAAACCATCGACGTCTTTTTCAATCGTCATGTGAGAAACGAGTGTGCTCCACCAAATTTGGAACTCTTCTGCAGTTTTGCTAGTGACTTCCATCCATTTTGAGCGAAGCGGCTTCTGAACAATAATGCCGGTTACCGCCACATCTTCATTTAATTTTTCCAATTGAGGAAAAATTAACTCTACGTCAGTTTTCATCGAAAATGGATACGCCCGATACTCAATGCCAATTCGTGTGGCCGCTTCATGTTTTAGCCGAGTATAGAGCTGACTTCCAGCATCTTCTTGAAAGAGAATCGCGCCTATGGTCAAAAAACGACCAACTTTTTTAAGTTCAGCCACTTGTTGAGCCAACTCTACCTCTTTGCGAATTGCGGATGTATTTCCATCAAAAAGAATCATAAAATATCTTTCTTTATTTCTCTCCAACCAACTTTTTTAAGCGATTGATATTTTCAATATCTGGACCTTCTTTTTCTTCTCCAGGTACTTCGAGAATTAAGGTTTTCTCTTTCATCAGCTCATGATTCAAAAAGTATTTTAACTCTGATTGACCCATCTCGCCTTCTCCTAAATTAGCGTGCCGATCTCTACCAGATCCAAATGGATCTCGTGAGTCATTAACATGAACACACCTGAGCGTTTCGACGAGGTTTAGTCGCTCAATCTCTCCAATCGCACTCTTCACTTGTTGGCCTTTCAGCGCTTCTGCTGAAGGCACTTTGCCTGGTTCACCTAAGTAGTAGGCTCCGGCAAAAGCGTGACAGGTGTCAAAACACCAACCGAGTTGAGGTGATTGCAACGTATCTAACATCCAGCGAACTTCTTCCAGAGTTCCACCAACTTTTCCATTTTGGCTGGCTGCATTTTCAATCAAGAAATATGACTCTTTTGGGCTAGCCGCTAAAACCTCAGCCAGGCCTTTGGCAACTTGGTCTTTGACCACATCCCAACCTCTTCCCTGAGAACTACCCACATGAACCACAATTCCCTGACCTTTTATCAGGGCATTAAACTGCATATCAAACTTCAAAACAGCGATCGATTTTTTCACTAGCTCGGGATTTTCTGAGGCAAGATTTAAGAGATACATTGAATGAGTAATGATTGATTTAATGCCAAATTCTTTTCTTTTTGAGTATAATTTGTCAAGGTGGATAGACTCAATTGACGGTCGTTGCCAAACCCGAGGACTGCCCGAAAAAATCTGGGCGGCATTGCCCCCAATCGCGGCTGCGCGCTCCATTGCATGCTCGACTCCGCCCGCAGCTGAAATGTGTCCTCCGATTGTTCTGTGCATCATGAACTCCAGTGATTTGATTATAGACTAGCCACCACAATCGGAAATTGCAGGCACAGTTCTTTGACCTCTGCCCGAATGGCAAGGAGTTTTGAATGATGAGTGACATCTCCTTTAAATTTCTTCAGAAATGACCCTCGCTCAACTTTTTCTTTTGGCAGTTCAAATTGCTTCACTTCTTCAATTACGTCTGCAATCCAGTTGCCAATTTTTTCCATTTCCGCTTCCTTCATTCCACGGCTAGTAATGAGAGGCGTACCTAAGCGTACTCCAGATGGATAAAATGGTGAAGATGGCTCTGTAGGGACGGTATTTTTATTCGCATAGATACCGGCAACGTCCATGGCAAAAGCAACTTGTGTGCCTAAGCCATAGCCTTTATCAGATAAATCCATAATCATTAGATGTGTTTCCGTGCCTCCACCCACGAGCTGTACACCTCGTTTCAAGAGCGTCTCAGCCAATCTTTGGGCATTTTTGCGAATCTGCTGACCATATGTTTTAAACTTCGGTTGAGCAGCTTCTTCGGCAGCAATTGCGATGGCAGCAGTAGTCGCATTGTGGGGACCTCCTTGTAAACCTGGGAAGACAGCTTGGTCGATTTTTTTCCCAAGCTCTGGGTCTCGCTTTAGGCCTCGTTCCGTCACCAAAATCATTGCTCCACGCGGGCCACGAAAGGTTTTGTGGGTTGTGGACATCACCACATCTGCGTCGGGGACTGGAGATGGATGCTCTCCGGCAACGACCAAACCCGTAATATGAGAGATGTCCGCCACTAACCAGGCACCAATCTCATCTGCAATCTCTCTAAACTTGGCAAAATCCAAAATAAATGGATACGCCGTATTGCCAGCAATAATGACAGTGGGTTGATGTTCCAAAGCAAGTTGCCTTAACTCTTCAAAATTAATTCTGGCATCTGATCTCACTCCATACTGCACAGATTTAAAAAATCTGCCAGAATAAGTGACCTCTGGATGACCGTGCGTTAAGTGTCCGCCCATTGTCAACTTCAAGCCCATCAGCGCATCGCCAGGCTTCATCAGAGCAAATTGAATTGCTGAGTTGGCTGGAGAACCAGAATATGGTTGCACATTAACATGAGGGACGCCGAACAATGCTTTAATCCTGTCCTGAGCGAGAACTTCAATCTGATCAATAACTTGATTTCCTTCGTAGTATCTTTTGTGTGGATAGCCTTCTGAATATTTATTTGACAAGCAGCTCGACAACACTTCTGCCACTTCCGCCGAGACGATATTTTCCGAAGGAATTAAACCAATCATTTCTTGTTGTCGTTGTTGTTCTTGATAAATAAGTTCGCTAACTTGATCTGTCATAGTATACCTCCCAGGTAAATAGAGTGACCCAAAGGTCGACGTGTAAATTGTAGTAAAGTACGTTCTTATCGTACAGCAAAAAAATCTAGACCGACTGGAAGCTGTCAGGAGGTGGAGTAACTGGTGAGAAAATCTATCAGTGACTTAATCATATGGGTATGATCCATGATCTGGAGCCAAAAATCAATGTGTATTTTTCATCCCTGCACCATTTGGCGACTCAACTCTCAAGGAGTCTGAACTGTCTCTTTGTAGTTCAGCTAAGGTATGTGCATTTTGGAAAATGCTGACACCAATTTCTCCTTGAGTGAGGTTAAGCAAAGCTTGCAGCATCGTAGGTAATTTTCCAGGAAACGTTTCAATGACGATTCTTCTGGTTTCACCTTCGGTGTGTTCAACTCGACCAAATGCACTTAATCTGCCAGCCATAGCCCTCATTCGGTCAGACGCCTCACCTCCATAATACACAAATACCTGATCGTCTCTGTCAACAAAAACCGAGTACCCACCTGGATTTTCTATATTGCCAGCAAGTTTGCCTGCTGCCCCAATACCGCTTGCGCCTAAGACAAGCGTCACTCCAATCGCATCGCTCGCTCCCCCTTCTACAAAAATGGGAATGTGGATTTCTCCTCGCATTTCGGCGAGAAGTTGCGGCCAATCGATGGTTAAGTTACCAACCACACCAGTAACACATCTTCCCCCACCCCCAATCCCAATATAAATTGCATTTGCTCCCTCAGCTTCCAGTTGCTTGGCTTGTTTAAGACTAATCACTTGACCTACAAATAGTTCGACTGGCTCCCAAACTTTTTCTTCTTCCAGCGCTCTGAGCGATCGCAGCGTTTTGAGTGGACCATTGCCTGGCTCAGGTGAGTAAATGCGAAACGTTCTGACTCCCGCATCATAAAGCGCTGTCGCTCGTTTGACGGCTTTTCCAGGATTTGCTTCCAAAACTCCCACCACGTTATGGTTCCACATCTCAATTAAGTGACCCTGATCCGCTGCAGATTTTCCCAGTAGCACTGGACTCATCCCATTCCACTCAAATACTTTTGTCGCCAAATCAACTTGCCTCCGAGTATCTGCAAAAAAGCCATCTCTTGGCAAAGATGCCAAACTGTGCGCCTGAGCTAGTGTTGCAATAGACATAGCAGAGCCGAATACATCTGGATTTGCTGCTCCTACAATAATACTTCTGGCTTGCAGCCTGCCCTTGTTTTCCCAGCCTTTAACACTCGTTTTGCCATAATTCACAAAAGGGCCCTCTTTGAATCGATCTGTCCTGCTTGCTCGTTCAGCTCCATCTCCCCGAGTCACTAAAGCGAGATCTTGAATTGTAACTGCTCTATTTCTGGAAACTGCCTCGGCAAAAATACCATTGAAGTTGGTTCTTGGTGGAACTTCAAATGGGTGTTGTGACTGTTCAAACAGATGAAGAAGTCGTTCTGGATGATTGAAGAGTTCTAAGTAGTATATCCATGCATAGAGAACAAGCTCTACGTACTCGTCTGAATACTGGTCAACTCTTGGTTCTTGCCGATGTTCTAAATAACTATTTTTGAGTTGTGGTGGCTGGGCTGTATCATATTCATACCCGGTCCTCACGAGTCCTTGATCTGGATATGACGCTGCTTGCCTAGCTGCTTCTCTTAAACCGTTTTTCCCTTTTCTTGCTGGAGGCACTTGACTGACTTGACTCATTCTATCAAGTTCCGCACACAGCCAGTTCCACCAGGTTAAACCTGAGTCTTCGTTCACGACCATCATTTTGAGGTACTCAACTTTTGCTTGTACATAGTCAGGTATTTCAGAGTCCGTACCCAAATCGCGGAAAAACGCTTCAAAAGGAGGGATTTGTGCTTCAAATTCTTGAGTCATCTCTTTGGCTCAATAATACAGTAAAAGCAACTGAACGAAAGCTGTCTTGCTTATGTAGAAGTATGTTCGCTCGTAGGCACAGGTAATTTGAGTTCTATTCCATGCGCTTGTGAATCCAGGTACAAGCCTGTGCCAAGAACGACTTTACACAGCGATCCCAGATTAACATCCTTATGCAAGTTGATCATAATCCTTGCCATGAGATCAGTTGGCGTCAATCTGCGGTCCACATTTGGAACATTAAAAACATACGTATCTTCATCTGGATAGACAATAACTGGCACAAATCGAGCTGTCTCAATTGGCTCCGTCTTAGCCAATTCTTCACCTTTAAACACTCGTAACATAAGGTGGGGAAAGTGTCTTACAAACTCAAGTGATAGAAGCAGCTGAAATAATTCAGATAAGGTCATTTTTGGTTTAAGCTCTTGAAAAAAACCAAATTGAGGCGTTGTCAGTATATAGCGATTCTTGTCTTTTCTGAGGTACGAGATTGGATTTGTTTCCTTCGTCATGCAGATAATTATACGCCCTCGATAATTTTTTTAAGCAGCTCTTAGAAACCACCCGATAATATCTTTCATTGGAACTTGTTGAAACTCCGTTGTGACGTTGATGTTTCGAACAAACTGAGTTGTTGGATCAATCTGCACTGATTGGCGAATTATTTTTTGTAACATTCTCTCATTGGGAACAGATCTCCTGACGACTAGTTGGTAGGCCAATCTATGACTAATATCTCTTGTTTTGTCACTTCCCGCTGTCTGAACTGCGAGTGGAATTCCTTTTTCTTTTGCCAAAGCAATCAAGTCAATACCTGGAGAAGCATACGGTTCTAAATGTGTTTTTACCACTTTGCGTGTTAATCGAGGATACTCACCGATAATTGTGACTGGTTCTGTTACCATTCGGCGTTGGGTTTCAACTCCATGTGGAAGCGTTACTCCAAAAGAAGTCTGCCAGTCAGATTGGAAACTTTCTTGTCCGTACTTCGTCACTAAGTAGGCAACTAATGCATCGGAAAAATGCGTATGTTCTGAAAGAGAGTCTCTGACTTCGGGTGGACGATGAGTGACTTGCCCATTCATGCTCCAGACCACGTCTGATGCAACTAGATACGCGTATTGAATTCCCAAACCCTTAATAATCCCCTCAACTCTGAGTAACTTAAAAAGCACCGGCTCTATGGGATCATCGGCTTCAGGTTCCTTCATCTCTTCGTCTTCTGGGTTAAAACCCACGATTTCGCGTTCTCTTTTCAGACCCAGAGCCTCACCGTACGCATGAATCGTCTTTTCGTTGTGAGATGCAACAACTATTGTATACATCTGATCCTGTTCGGGATGATGGGACATGCTATTTCCTTACGAAACTGAGGCAAAAGAGACCTGGAGGTATAAAAAAACACCTCTCACTTTCTACTCTGCTTGGTTTCCCCCCGTATGAACGAGGTGCTGTTTCTTGGGAGCGAAAGCATTTGGTGCTATCGCAACATCTATGTTACTTAATTGTATGAAATTATACTCTTTTTACAAAGTTTTGACAATGGCAAAATGTGTACCTGTTTTGTAATGCCTTCATCAAACTCAAATGTATAATAAAGCGAATGTTGACATCTTACGATACACTTTATACACCTCGAATCTTAATCACCGGAGAAACTGGCGGAACAGGAGCGAGTACAACCTCTCGTCTTTTATCAGAACTTCTTGAGCAACCAAATATTTCTGGAGGAAGATTTTTTAGAGCAATGGCAAATCGATTTGAACTTTTTCAAACGCAAAACGTAGCGCTCACCAACTCAGAGCAGTACAACAGATTCTTACTCCTCTACCAAGAAACATTTCAACACATCGGCGTTGAAGGGATTTCCATTCTACTTGGTGATGGATTAGATCAGCAAGCAGATGGTAATCAGTTAGCTCGTTTTCAGGTAGCGATCACCGAAAGCCAGGTGAGGACGGGTCAGCTTGACTCTGTCTGGGACTACATTGTCGATCAACATACCTTACTTGATGCCTTTCAGAAACCTGGATTTATTTGGGAAGCAAAGTTGGCAATTTTGGCATTAGAGATTGACCAGCTACAATCTGTGATCACCGATCGACGCATTTTTGCTCTCCCACTGTTGAAAGTACTTTTGCAGCTAGATCCTGCTGTCGCAGCTGAACGAGTTGGACAAAGAGAAAAAAGACAAGTTTCAGTAGCTGAAATTGCTCTACGAAAAAAACGTGACTTTGAAAGATTTGGCAAACTGTATACAGTTCGAGGAACTCCAGTAGTTCATGCAGATTTGTTGCAAGCTGCGGAACTCGCCATTAATACCGAACAGTTTAGCCCAAAAGAAGTCGTCTCCCAGATCATCTGGCACTACATCAAGAAGGTCAAATTACTGACTGAGGCAGAACCTTCCCTGAGTTTTTCTTTCATTCAAAATTTAGCAACCGCTTTAGCGGAACTGCAGGATTAAGATACTCTGCAAGAAGATGCTTATCTAAGTTTTAAGGTTGCGTCTTTGGCAATCTCCTCAATCCGAATCAAAGAGAATATGTCCACCCCTGTTTCATTTTTGACAATCTCGATTCCATTTTGCCAAACTTTATCAAAAAGGACTGCTAAGCCAATAACTTCTACACCACCAGCTTGAAGTGCTTTTATCGCCGCAACTGCTGTATTCCCGTGTGCCACCACATCGTCAACAAGGAGCACTCTCATGCCAGCTTTAATAAATCCAATATGACTTTGAACGTCATCCGCACCCATGGTAAAAGATTTGTTTGAGTAACTAATCACATCTTGCCATGCACTAGGAATTATGGTGGATCTTTTTGAAGGGAGGATAGTTTTAACCCGAAGCATTTCTCCCAAAACAGAGACCAATCTTGTGCCCGCATCGGGTAGTCCAACAATTGCATCAATATGCGTATCGTGATGATAGTTCTCCGCCCAACATCTGGAAGCAAACTCTAATACGTCTGGATCTATGCTTAAATTAAACTCTTTAACTACAACGTATCCTTTTTCTACATCTTTGACGAATGCACAATCTAAAAATCGTTGTTTCAAAAAATTTAACTTTGCGTCGGTTGTCATACGTATCCTTTTTCTTCTAGAATCTGCCAAATTTGGGTAGTGACCTGATCGACATCTTGAGATGCTTGAATGATTTGCCAACGACCAGACTTATCCGCATGAGCTAACGAGAGATACGCCTCTTTAACTTGTTGATGGAAGTCTTTTTTCTCTAAATCAATTCTATTCATTTCCCCCGTTTCTTCTCTTCTTTTTAAACCAATTTCTACTGGTATGTCAAGTAAAAAAGTTAAATCTGGAAAAGTATCGTGAGTAGAGATAGTATTCAGTTGTTCAATCAACTCTTGACCAAACTTCCGTACAATTCCCTGATAGACAACTGAGGAGTCACGTGTGCGATCCATCAATATAATTTTACCTTGCTCTAGGTTCGGCAAAACGACTTCATGATAAATTTGGGCTCGAGATGCTTGGAAAAGCAGGACTTCTGTTGTGAAAGCAATTCCCATGTTTTTACTTGATAAAACGACTTCTCTGATCTGTTCAGCAATCGCAGAGCCACCAGGCTCCCGCAATGAAATCACATCTCTCCCCAGTTCTTGAAGACGTTTGAGTAAAATTGCACTTTGAGTGCTCTTTCCTCCACCCTCCCCACCCTCAAAGCTGATTAGAAATCCTTTTGACATGAAACCTTTCTCGCTTGAAAGAACTGTAGCAGTTCTTTTCCTTTTTTTAAAGCAAGCTAAATTGCTTTTCGAATAATTTGAACGACTCTCTCAACTCCCTCATCAGTCCGCCAATCGATCTCAGCTGCATTTAAAACCAGATGCCTGACTTGTTGGTCCTGTTTTAAGAGTGTTTTCCAATATCCAACTTGTTTTTGCCAATATGCAATCGGCGTAGCTTGCTCTTCAGGTCTGCCCCGTTCCTCCATGTGTTGAACCAATACCTCAACATCTGACAACTTAGTCGATGCAACTGTTGCAACTAAGAAAAAATCTGGAACCGCAATCTGAGATAAACAATCATCATATCTCGCTTTATACTGGTCATATTGAGCTTGTGACAGAAATTCTTGTCGTCTCAACAACTCGGCGTACATCAAATGTCCTTGAATCGGCACGTCCCAAATCACCAACCCTTTTTTCAAACTTTCTTTGGCAGCCATTGCTTGTTCAAACGCTGCATTCAGGAAAAAAAGTTCTGATTTCATGACCGCCACAGAAGCTTTGACCTTGTTGTGTAGATCGTCATAGAACTGTTGGAAAAATGGATTATCTTGAGGTTTTTCTTGATATACCAATCCATTCATGGCTTTTCCCAAGCCTTGAGCTAAAGTGGTTTTCCCAGCCCCAGTTGGACCGACAATACCAATAAGTTGGTGTTTTTCACTGGACTGAGGCATAAACGGGTGTTGACTTTGGGTTTGAATCCAAGCTCGTGAAGTTCTTTTCCTGTATAAATAACTCAAAAACAGTAGCATAGATACATAAAATCCACCATACTGACGTATGATTGACTGGAAGAAGATGGATGTAGACTGGAATTACTTCTTTACTTTGTACTCTACTAGTAACGTTTGAGGTGATAGTTGAGTACAGTTTTTTAGTTCAAGATCTACACTTACTTCTTCAGTGAACAGAGGCACACCTTTACCGAAAAGAATTGGCTCAACCGTCAAGTAGAGTGTATCGATTACACCAGCTTTAAGAAAAAGTGTATAGATAGATGCGCCGCCAGCAATTGCCACTTCAGAAAATCCCTCAGCTTCTAGCTGCTCAATGATGACCTTCGGATCTTCTTTTGTCGCCATCGCTTCAATCACCTCAGGCTTTGGATTGATGAACTCTTCTGGCCGATTGGTGTACAAGATATATCGATTGCCCTTGGGGTAACGAGTGAAGGTCTTAAACGTGCGCAAACCCATCACGACTGCTTTTGCTCGCTTAATTGACTTCACATAAAATTGTTTGTCTTCCTGGCTAGTCCAGTCAAATGATCTGTCATTGGCATCTCGACCAATATATCCATCTGCCGTGATCGCTGCAATTAAAAAAACGTGCATAATTTTTTTCTCCATTCTAGATTTGGCCAGTGCTACCAAATCCACCTCGATCTGGATTTTCTAGTTTTGCTACTTCCACTATTTCCATCACTTCTCGTTCAAGCACAATCATTTGCATGATCCGTTCGCCACGCTCAATGACCACTGGATGATCAGTGAAGTTATGAAGGGCTGCTTTATATTCATCCTGATCACCACAGTAATCTGAATCACCAATCCCAATTCCATTTGCCGGACCGACACCCTTTTTGTGCAAAGAACTTCTCGCACTCAGCAACACAAAGTAATTTTCAGGAATTTCCAAAGCGATGTTCAATGGCACTAGTATCACTTTGCCTGGATTAATTGTCACTGATTCTCTTGCATAGAGGTCTATTGCAGCTGCGCCTGGAGATTTGTATTCCGGCATTGGCAGCGTTGTGTCAAAACGTTTTATTTTTATCTTCATTATTTCTCACTTGCATCGACAGTATACCATTGCTACAGTAGCCGTATGTTAATCGTTGGCAATTCCACCCGTTCACCAGATACTCAATACAAAAAATTGCTCCAAGAAGTCCTGGACAAAGGCGAGCGCACCAATACTCAGCAAGATATCGATGCCATCAGTTTAATCGGCCCAGCTTCAATGCATTATAAATTGGAAAATGGCTTTCCAATGATTACCGAGCGAAACTTGGATCCCAAGGTTTCTGAGCGGCTCAAAGTTACAATCTGGCAACAAGCAATTGCTGAGATCATTGGCTTTATAAACGGCGCAAGAACTTTAGAACAATTGGAAGAGTTTGGCTGTTACTGGTGGGCACCCTGGGGCACTGAGGCGAAGTGCCACAAGAGAGGCTTGGAGACTGGAGATTTAGGGCCTGGATCATATGGTGCCGCCTTTCATGACTTCCCCACGGCCAATGGTGGAACCTACAACCAGTTTCAAAATATTGTGGAACAAATCAAAGAATTTCCACATCTGAAAACACACTTTATTACCCCTTGGGTGCCTCAATACACCGTTCGTGGAACTGGCAAACAGCAAAAAGTGGTAGTTTGTCCCTGTCACGGTTGGGTGCATATTCGTGTGATAAATAAGAAGTTAACTTTACATATGTTTCAACGTTCTGGAGATGTTCCAGTAGGAGTTCCTTCAAATATGGTTCAATATGCAGCGCTAACTATGATGATCGCTCAAGCTACAGGTACGATTCCATATGAATTTGTGCACAGCTTTTCAGATGCACATATTTTTGTTGATCAGATTCCTGCAGTTGAAGAGATGCTGAAACGAGAGTCGCTGCCTTTCCCAGTCATGAAGCTAACTTCCGATTCAACCGACTTATTTTCCTTTAGGAAAGATGATTTTGAATTAACTGAGTACGCCCATCATTCGGGTATTAAAAACATTCCAGTAGCAATTTAACGAGGGATCAAAAGCTATGTCAAACAACACTGCGACTTCTTTTGTAGATCTGGATAATGCTCGTCTTGACGAGCAGCGTCAAGTCATGACCGAGATCGCCAATCAAGAGCACTGTCCTTTTTGCCTAGAAAATCTACAGAAATATCACAAACAAGAAACCCTAAAAGAAGGCGAATACTGGATTATTACTCCCAATCAATGGCCTTATGAGCACACGCAGGTTCACTTGATGGCCATTTACAAGAAGCATGCAGAAAAGCTGCAAGAACTTGAACCAGCTGCTGGAGCCGAACTCATTTCACTTTTTGCTGAAATTGAGCGAGAAATGAATATCCCTGGAGGAGGTTTGGCAATGCGATTTGGTGATACTACTTACTCATCTGGATCAGTCAAGCATATTCACGCTCAATTTATCATCCCAAATCTTGATGAACCCGACTTTGAATCGATTCGATTTAAAATCGGCAAGAGTAGAACATAAACCAAAGTGATGGATCCATTCTTGGAAGAAGAACGGAATACTACCAAAGTAACTTGATGTAGTTGAACTTCTCCAACTGCTTCCCTTCAAAAGTAAAAGCTTGAATGATTGATTCAATCGTCTCTTCACTGAACTGACTTTTATAACTCCTCATGGCTTGCTTTTTCAGCTCCAAGTTGGCGGTGAGATCAAAATTAAAATTACAGTCCTTTTCGTCGGTGAGTAAAATATCATATACAGAGTGCTGCACTATCCCGTCTACATAGTGTTCGGGAAAAAATGATTTGTCTCGAGAAAATGGATAAACCGCATCGATCACTGCCTCCCCAACTTTTCGGTGGTCCCGATGCTGAACAAAGAAACCACTTTTATCATAGTTTTGAAGGTATATCTGACTTGGCTCGTGTGTGCAGACAATATCGACTTTATATTTCCTCAAGTACTTTGCAATCTCCCCAATTAACTTCATGTTACTTTCTACTTCCCCATCCAGATAACCCAAACAAAAGACGTTATCTTCTGGTAGTCCTAGAGATTGCAGTGCAGCTCGTTCTTCAGCCAGTCGTTGCTTTGCCAACTCAACTTCTGAAATATCATTTTCTCTACTTCCTCTGGCCCCGTTTGTTGTAACGACGACGTAAACATTTTTCTTATCTTTAATGAGTTGATGAATGAGTCCTCCAAAAAAGACGAGCACGTCATCGGGGTGTGCCGTCACAAAAAGTGCGGTTTTTTTATCAGTAAACACTTGACTATAGCTATACATAGTTACTCCACTTTGAAAATTTCTACCCCGTTTGCTTGTAGCAAACTCTCTCCATCCAACATGGCATAACCTTCGCTAAAATAAACTCTCTTGATTCCTGCTGCCGAGATCAATTTAGCACAAACTGGACATGGAA
>Ga0105048_10000021_pt1 | contig 177872 bp, 162 predicted proteins | sample MAT05_FD_78382 | JGI IMG/M metagenome (GOLD analysis project Ga0105048, IMG submission 78382) | Freshwater microbial communities from Lake Fryxell liftoff mats and glacier meltwater in Antarctica - MAT-05 | ecosystem: Environmental > Aquatic > Freshwater > Ice > Liftoff microbial mat | place...
AAGAAGTTGGCGATTTCGGAGCACAAAACTGTCAACCTGCACAAAATTTTGATTGGAAAACTGAACTTGATTTAACCACTGAACCGCCAATTTTTTGTAGGTGCTGTTATGCGGTCGGCTTTCTTTTTCTGTCGTCATAGCTGTTCTATCATTTTGTAAAAGTCAGTCTGCTTAATTTCCTTAATCGCTTTATCCTTGTCGAATTTCTTTTTCTCGTCTTCGTAACTGTCAGGAACGGCTATTTCAACATTGAGAAACTTAAAATAATATCTGGTGTATGAATAATCTTCTCTGTCGATTTTCTTAGAATATATTTTGCTTAGTGAATGGTCAAGCACTTCTTTAAGTCCTTTTTTGTCAGCAAGTAACTTTTTCAATTCTTCAATTACTTTTGAGTTGTCAGCAAGAGTTATAAATACTGTCGATAGTAGTTTTTCAATTGCTTTGTCTGGCTGTTCTAATTTCTGATAAATGTCTGCATAGCGTAAGGCTGTGTGAACATCATTTGAAGCGTATTCATTACCGCAAAAATGTAAGTATGGATAAGTAGTATCTGACAAAGCAAAATAATAAAGAGCTGTTTCATAGTTTGATTTACCATAATAAATTTCACTCAATATTTCGCTTGCTCTATGTCTATAATTTGTATAAGGGTCTGCCATTATACCACCCCCTAAATTTTCTTTTTCGTTGAAATTACTTTCGAGAATTTCTTTAAATATCGGAATTGCTTTGTCATACTTCTTTTGAATGAAGTAGATATATCCCACGTTGTAAAATGCTTTTGGAAACAGTTCATTTTTAGAATGATTATCTACAATGTATTGATAACCTTTAAGTGCTTCATCAAATTTTTCGTCTTCAAAATATTTACTTGCTTCATCAAAATAGTCAGAAGGCATTTTTTGTCCGTTTGCTACACCGGAAAAAAACATTATTATAATGGAAAATAGGATTTTCATAGGCTTAAATTGAATTGGTAGAAAGAACGTTTCTTAACGCCATAAAAAGTCAAGCTCTTTCCGTCAAAAAAGTAATTATCTGAAACAATGAAATCAACATCATCAAATTCTTTGTAAACCTGATTATTTACAACAATTAGAAACTTTCCATTTCCAATTTTTTGTATTGCAAAAAAACCATTATCGTTAATTGTTCCTGCAACAATAGCTCCTTGTTCTTTGTCTCTTGAAGAGTTTCGTTCCACAATCGGAAGTAATGGTTTTGAGAATTTACCATTAAATACAAAATAACCTTGATTTTCATATTCAAGATAGAAAAGCGAATTACCATTTTCTGTTTTACCACGAACAAAATTGTAAGGCAAAATTTCTTTATGTGGTTCAATTATAAAGTTAGAGTTCTTAGGTATTGGGTTGAAAATTAACTTCTCGTCTTGATATAAGTAGATTGAATCGTTTGTTTTAAAATAATGAATTGATTTGCCATTTGGGCTTATGTAAAGTGGTGTCGCTCTGACACCATAATTAGATAATGGTTCTTTGATTTTTTGTCCATTTACAAATTTGTATAGATAATAGTCTTTCATTCCAAAAAAGGCAAAATTTCCATTTTTATCAAGGCTCGGAAAATTTATTTCATCAAATTCGTGAGAGTAAATTTCTCCATTTACATTGATTTTGTTTTTGCCTTTTTCACCAAATGAATACAGAAATGTTTTTTTGTCAATGAGAGTAATATTTGAAACTGGTTTAATATCCTTGTAAAGCTTGTCATTTATTGCAATGTAATATGGCCCATTATCGTCACCGCTGTAATAGTATGCTCCGTTTTCTTTCAATTCATAATCCCAAACGGTTCTTACATACCCGAGGGCTGTATCCATTGAGTGAACGAAAAACATATAGTTATACTTCCCAATCGGTTGTTCAGGTCTTTTGCCCTTAGCAAATATGTAAGTCCCACTGTTGTTTACTGCCAATTGGTTAAATCTGAATTTTGAGCTGTCAACAAGTTTGTCGTTTACAAATAGCTTGTAAAGCGAATCTTGTATAAGGAAGTATATTACATTTCCGTTTTCGCTGAATGAAACCCAATCTCTCTCTGAAATGTAAAACTTTTCAACCTGCTCTTTGTGGTTTCGGGCAACAAGTCTGCCATTAATGTAATTATAAACAGAATCATTTAAGGTTGTTGTAATTGCAATATTCTCTTTAGTGTTACTTGTTTGATAGCTTTCTATTTTACCAATGGCTGTTCCGTAAACTTTTGTTCCTTTTGCATTTTTGTAGTAGAATGGTTTGTCTTTGGGGTCAGAATAAGAATTAGTGTAATTGATTTCTCCACCGTTTCCATAAGTTGAGCCAATAAATTTAAAGCCACCAATCGTGTCCTTGTTGGTTACAAAAAATTCTTGCTCATTCTTTTTAATAACGAAACAGTAGTTTCCTTGACTGTCAAATGATATTTTACTCGAATTGAGGTAAAGTGAATCTTTGTTGTCGGTTAGGATAAGTCGTTCTGTTAGTGTTTGTCCGTTTACAGTCAAACAAGAAAGAAGTATTAATATGTTTAGTAAATTTCTCAATGTTGTCGTCTTTTTAAGCTGCCGCATAACGTTTTGCAGCTACCCGAAGGGCGGGACTTTCACCACAAAACTTGATTTGAAAAACTAAACTTCCATTAACCGCAAAACTGTCTTTGGAACACGAAACCCCGCCTTTTGGGTAGGTGCTGTTATGCGTATGTGCTTTTCTGTCCGCAATCATTTGTCGTCTTTATATTCTATTGTAAAACATATAGGTAAAACCATTTTCATTTCGATTGGTATTCCAAATCTTGTCCCAGGAATAAAAGTCAACATTTTTACAACTCTAATAGCTTCTTCATCTGTAGAAGTCGTAATTCCTCTTTTTATTTCGATGTCTTTAACGTTTCCGAGTGTGTCAACCGTAAAACCAACATAAACCTTTCCCGTAACGCATTCTCCTGTCTTGGGATAACGCAAATTTTCTCTTATAAATTTTTTCAACCCAACGTCTCCACCATTCTTGAATATTGGAGGACTATCAGGGTCACTGAAAATTATTGTGTCATTGTCATTAGTGTTTAACTTTCTCTTTTTTGTAAATCTCTCTATTTCAGAAATCTCGTCTTGGTAGTATGACATTGTCCGCAAACAGATGTAAGTCCAAAATGTATTTTTTACTTTTGGAAATTTAAAGTCGTTGTTTACTTGTCCAAAGTAAGTTTCATTTTCACCATAAACAATATAACTTTTCCCAACTTCAAATCTTATTCCGCAGTCGCCACCACCAAGTCCAGTATAGATAGTCAAGGTGTCTTTGGTTATATTTCCTTTGTAAATATCTTCAACTAAAAAGTCGTAACGAGCAATTGTCATTTTACTCATTGGTGAGTTTCGTATTGTCGTGTCGTTGGGAAACATTTTAAGAATTGTAGAGTCAGTAAGCGTTATAATAGTTTTGTTCAAAATTGTCCCGACAAGAACTGCGTCTGCGTGTTTTACTTCTTCTTGAACTGTCCTTTGTCCAACGCAAGAACAGGCAAACAATTTGTCTGAAATGCTTGTCAAAAGTAGTAGTGTCAATATGGTTACTGTCGTCTTCATAGCATTACGCATAACTTACTTATAACCCCGACTGAGTCGGGGTTATCCCCCCTAAAATGGGTGCATAACCCCGACTTGGGTCCGGCTTATTCAAATTTATTCTTTTATGTTCATATATCCAAATCATCAAATGGACTCCGTTATTCTTGTATTTTCTTTGTACATACATTGGTTAGATTTCAAAGATGCAAAAATTACCTTTCCATGCAGCAATTCTTAAACTTCTTTCCTCTGTTACATGGGCATGGACTGTTCCTTCCCAATTTGGGTCTCACCTTTGCCGTTGCAGAAAGGAGCTCCGTGGTATCCTGATTAAATGCTTTGCATAACAATTTATATACCTCCGGGTGATTTTTTTCCAACAAATGAGGACTTTCAAAAAAATATTCTCCTGCTACAGTTAAAAATTCAACCTGCTCAGTTGCTCCATAAGGATTAATGTCTTTATGCTCACCTTCCATGATCTGTTTTGTTTTGGAACGAATTAATTCGAGCCATGGCAATACATATTCGTTTTCATTGAGGAAAGTGGGAATTCCATCTATTACGCCATCTTGTTTATCCAGTAAATGAATAAACTCATGGATGCCTACATTTTTTTTATCTCTTGAGTTAGCGAATCCTAAATGTAAAGATTGTTTCGAAAGGATTACCCTGCCTTCCATAATACCGCTACCAACCATACCGGTAATGTATTCGCTTTTGTTATCGAATTTAAAATTTATATCAAATGTACCTGGGTATAAAACCACATATTTTAGAAAATGATATTGCCAGTTAGGAAAACCAAATACCGGAATAACTGCACTACTGGCAACCAAAAGTTTATCCGTAATGTCTACCGTTGTTTGTACTCCTTCGAATTTTACTGTGTTGAAGAAATGTACAATGTCATCTTCGAAAAGAAGTTTTTTCTCAATAGTAAGGCTTCTATAATATTCCACTTTCTCTTCGAGAATTGCTCTCCACGAGGTGGGAAATTTAGGAGGTTCATTGTTAGTCTTAATCGTTTCGTTTTTTTGATACTTAACAATTAAAAATATAATGGTAATAATTACAAGAATTGCTATGATCCACTCCATTTACGTTATTTGTTTAAATATATATAAAATTCATTAAATGCAATGGATTGTTTTATGTTACGTAACTGCACTAACGATTAATGTTAGCACTTACTGCCCGGGGGTGCAGCGGCATCCTTTTTTGTATGACTGGGAATATTATATCTTAAATAAAAAATTTAACCACAGAGGACACTGAGAGTGGATGCTTTGTAACCTCTGTGTAAAAGACTCTGTGTCCTCTGTGGTTAAAACATCATACAAAAAAGATACAGTGGAACACCCGTAAAGGCAGCCATTTTTTTATTATCATTACACTATGGAAATTAGCCCATCCAATGGTTTAAAAAAAACATTAACTCCAATAATGCTTTGGGGTCTTGGAGTAGGTTATGTTATCTCCGGAATGTATTTTGGCTGGAACCTGGGATTAAAGGAAGGTGGCACTTTGGGAATGGCCATCGCTACTTTTTTTATTATCATTCTTTATTCTTGTTTTAGTTTTTCTTACGCCGAGCTGGCATGTTTTATTCCTAAAGCGGGTGGCGTTTTTGATTACGCCAATCGTGCTTTCGGAAAAGATGTAGGATTTATTGCAGGAATTGCGCAGATTATTGAATTTGTTTTTGCTCCACCCGCTATTGCCGCAGCCATTGGAACCTATTTTCATTTATTCTTTCCCCAGTTTGAAGTATTGCATATTTCAATAGTAGCATATCTAATTTTTACGCTGCTAAATATTTCAGGTGTAAAGGCCGCTGCAACTTTTGAATTAATCATAACCATTTTTGCAGTTGTTGAATTATTGATTTTTGCAGGTGTTACGCTTCCACATTTTGAAGTAAGTAACGTTACCAAAAATTCACTTCCTAATGGAATTCCTGGAATATTTGCAGCTCTTCCATTTGCCGTTTGGTTTTTTCTGGGTATTGAAGGTTTAGCAAATGTGGCGGAAGAAACACGAAATCCGCAAAAAGATATTTTAAAAGGTTTTGGTTGGGCCATTCTTACTTTGGTTGCCTTGTGCATTATTACTTTTATTTCGGCGGTTGGGGTTGCAGGTTGGGAGGCAATTGTGTTTGATTCTACCGGTGCAGTTTCGGATTCGCCTTTACCATTGGCTATGGGAAAAGTAGTAGGCAATAACGGCGTTATGTTTCATGTGTTGGTTACCATAGGTTTATTTGGTTTGGTTGCTTCTTTTCATGGACTCATTCTCGCTGCTGGAAGATCAACATTTGAATTTGGGAAAATGGGTTTTGCTCCTAAGTTTTTAGGAATCATCAATAAAAAATTCAAAACACCTGCTTATGCTTTAGTCTTCAACATGGTTATCGGAATCGCTATTCTATTTACAGAAAGAACAGGAGATATTATTACTATTGCAGTATTAGGAGCATTAACTCTTTATGTAGTGGCCATGCTTTCTTTAATTGTACTTCGTAGAAAAGAACCGAAGGCAGCAAGACCTTTTAAAGTGCCCATGTACCCGCTAACTCCTGTTGTTGCTCTTGTAATAGCATCGGTTACTCTGGTTCTCATTTGTTTTTATTCCTGGAATCTGGCGCTTATTTATGTGGGATTGCTAACTTTATCGTACATATTATTCAAGTTGTTTTATAAAAAGCCAGTTTCATGACAGAAGCAGAAATAATTGATTACGTAAAAAATCATCCTGATCAAAAAGTAAAGATTGCCATTACTGATATTGATGGTGTGCTTAGAGGTAAATACATTAGCACCGAAAAGTTTTTAAGTTCAGTAAAAGAAAATCTTGGTTTTTGTGCTGTTGTATTTGGCTGGGATGCGAATGATGTTGCTTACGACAATGCTCAATACACAGGGTGGCACAATGGATATCCGGATTCTCCTGCCCGAATAGATCTTTCTACATTTCGTAAAATTCCCTGGGAAAATGAGATTCCCTTTTTCTTATGTGAACTTGTTCATGAAAAAGAAAATCCTGCGGATGTTTGTCCGAGAAATCTCTTGAAAAAAATAATTGGACAGGCAGACAAAGCTGGGTATGTTCCATTTTTTAGTCAGGAATTTGAATGGTTTAATTTTGAGGAAACTCCGCAATCAGCCAATGAAAAAAAATTTAACGGGTTAACTCCATTGAGTCCGGGAATGTTCGGATATTCTATTTTACGAAGTACCCTAAGAAATGATTTTTTCTCTGCCATATTTGATGAATTAAAACGTTTTGATATTCCTTTAGAAGGATTACATACTGAAACGGGCCCCGGAGTTTACGAAGCGGCTATTACTTATTCAGGAATTTTAGAAGCAGCGGATAGAGCCGTACTTTTTAAAACTTCTGTAAAAGAATTGGCTTATATGCACGGTATCATGGCTACGTTTATGGCCAAGTGGGATGAAAATTTACCGGGATGTAGTGGTCATGTGCATCAAAGTTTATGGGATAAACGACCGAATAAAAATTTATTCCACAGTGAAGATGACAAAGAGGGAATGAGTGAATTGTTTAAGCAATATATTGCTGGGCAATTGTATTGCATGCCTTTTATTTTACCCATGTTTGCTCCAACAGTAAATTCATATAAGAGATTGGTTGAAGGTGCTTGGGCGCCAACAACATTAACTTGGGCTATTGATAATCGCACCGTTGCCTTGCGTGCTTTGCCTGGTGGAAATAAATCGTGCAGAGTAGAAACCCGTGTGGTGGGTTCTGATGTGAATCCATATTTGGCAATGGCTGCTTGTTTAGCAAGTGGGTTGTATGGAATAAAAAACAAATTGAAGTTACAACCCGCTACCAAAGGAAATGGATATAAAGAAACCTCCCATGGTGTTTTACCTTCTAATTTATGGAATGCAACTCAAGCAATGAAACAATCTAAAATTCCAAAAGAACTTTTTGGGAATGGTTTTGTGGATCATTTTGTGGCTACACGTGAATGGGAGTGGAAGCAATACAGCAAGGTGGTAACCGATTGGGAGAAGAAAAGATATTTCGAAATTATATAGGGCTAGATATATTTGCTTCTATAGCACTTGATTAAAGAGGTATTCTTTTTTGTAATTTACCTTAAATTTTTGAAGAAGAGTTTCAAATTCTTCTCTGAAATTTTGTTTGGCGTGATGCTTTTTTTGTTCATGAATATAATTCACAACATTGTCAAGTGATGATTGACTGTATGAAAATGCTCCGAAACCTTCTTGCCAATTAAAATGACTCGTAACCAATTTGTTTGTATTTATCCAATTAGACGATGATTTTTTTATTTCTCGAATAAGATCTGAAAGATTACAATTTGGTTTCATTCCGATTAGCATGTGAATATGATCGGGCATTCCGTTAATGGCAATCATTTTTTGCCCATTATTTTGGATCGATACCGTGAGATATTTGTGAAGCTGACATTCCCATTTTGGGGCGATAAGGCTCTCTCTATGTTTTACAGCGAATACAACGTGAATATAAATTTGAGAATACGTAGATGACATAAAATTTGGCAAATTTGGTTTCGTATAATATATTCATTTTTGGAATATATCCGACCCCGCTGGGGTCGACTCTTAAAAATGATTCCTGTTTCTATAGAGATTTGACCCATGGGGTCATTGTTGCTATATAACAGGGATAGACGAGGACTTGGCATGTTTCGGAATTAATAATGATCCTCTAGGATCAAGCCCAAATGAAATTTTTTGTCAGGGAGATTTGACTCCCTTTGGGTCATTGTTGCTATATAACAAGGATGGACGAGGACCTGGCATGTTTCGGAATTAATAATGATTCTCTAGGATCAAGCCCAAATGAAATTTTTTGTCAGTGAGATTTGACCCCATGGGGTCATTGTTGCTATATAACAGGGATAGACGAGGACTTGGCATGTTTCGGAATTAATAATAATCCTCTAGTATCAAGCCCAAATGAAATTTTTTGTCAGTGAGATTTGACCCCATGGGGTCATTGTTGCTATATAACAGGGATAGACGAGGACTTGGCATGTTTCGGAATTAATAATGATCCACTAGTATCAAGCCCAAATGAAAATTTTTTTGCGAGGGAGATGATGACCCCCAAAAGGGGTCAAATCTCTATAGCAGAATTAGGGCAAGGTTAAATACGACCCTGGAGGGGTCGGATCTATTCCAATGAATCCACCACATGAAACTTTTTCCTAATTTTGATGAAAGTTTTCATTATGGATTTTAATGTTGTTCGTCAATTCAATTTTCCAACGATTATTCGTTTCGGAGCAGGTGCAGTAAAAGAGCTGACCCCCTATTTAAATAATAATAATCTTAAAAAACCATTGATCGTTACCGATCCGGTAATTGCAGAACTTTCATTCTTTAAAACGATTGTTGCAGATCTTCAAACGGCAGGAATTTCGGTGGAGGTATTTTCAAATATTCATAAGAATCCTGTTAAAAGTGATGTTTATAAAGGTACCGAACAATGGGATGCAACTGGAAGAGATAGTTTGATTGGTATTGGTGGCGGTGCTGCTTTAGATGTTGCCCGTGCTATTGTTCTTCAAATAAATCATAGAGAAGATCTTTTTAAATATGATGATTTAATTGGTGGTGATGTATATATTACCAATGAGGTTCCTCATTTTATTACGATTCCAACCACTGCAGGAACAGGATCTGAAGTAGGTCGTTCTGCTATTATAGCTGATGATGAAACACATCAGAAAAAAATATTGTTCTCACCAAAATTATTGGCGAAAATTGTTTTTGCTGATCCGATGCTTACGATGGAACTTCCCGCTTTTGTAACAGCCGCCACAGGAATGGATGCACTTACACATAACATGGAAGCATTTCTGGCAAAAAATTACCATCCTATGTGTGATGGAATTGCTTTGGAAGGAATGAGATTGATTGCAGGATCATTAGAGAAATCCGTTAAAAATCCGGATGTGCAATCGAGATCAGAAATGTTGTTGGCCTCCATGATGGGAGCTATTGCATTTCAGAAAGGATTAGGTGTAGTACACTCGTTGGCACATCCATTGTCATCATTGTTGGATACTCATCATGGATTGGCAAACGCTGTAAATATTCCTTACGGAATGAAATTTAACATAGCAGGTTTCGAAGATAAATTTCATAGAATTGCGCAAACATTAAATTTAAAGGAACTAACCGGAGAAGCGGTTGTTCAATATTTGTTTGATTTTAATTCGAAGATTGGAATTCCACATCGTTTACGTGATATTCAGGTGAAGGAAGAACATTTAGATACATTGGCAGATTTGGCATTTGCTGATTTTGCACATCCCAATAATCCGAAACCTGTTTCAAGAGAAGATTTTAGATATTTATATGCAGAAGCTCTATAGTACCAAATCGATGACGATATTACAGATGCGCTATTGCACGGCTCCCCATAAATCTGAATTTTAAATCCATGGCAAAAACAATTGGCATTACACAATCCGATTCAAAATTTCATTTATATGCTCCTTGGATTAAAGGGGAAGATGAGAACATTGAAATCATCACTTTATCATACGATACTCAGAATTTGGAAGATCTTAAAAGCTGCGATGCCATTGTTTTAACCGGAGGAATTGATACACATCCGAAATTTTATAAAAACGAAAGACTTCAATATCCTGGTGGACCCAATGAGTTCAACGTTCCTCGTGATGAATTTGAATTGAAAGTGTTTAATTATGCCAAAGAACATGATGTTCCTGTATTGGCAATTTGCAGAGGAATGCAATTGGTGAATTGTGCTTTGGGTGGTGATCTTATACAAGACCTGGAAGAAAAAGGGAAAGCAGATCATAAAAAACAAGGCGAGTTTGATGATGGGGTTCATGAGGTTGTTCTCAATAAAAACACCCTGTTTTTTAAGATTTCAGGAAGGGATAAAGGAAAAGTCAATTCAGCCCATCATCAAGGTTTAGGAAGAATAGCAGATGAACTAATGATCTCAGCCGTTTCGGAAGATGATGTTGCGGAGGCTGTTGAATATAGCGATAAAACCAACAAGCCATTTTTACTTTGTGTACAGTGGCATCCCGAAAGATTGAAAATTGCAGAGTCGCTTGTTTCGTTCTCAAAAAATATTAGAGAATCATTTTTATCAGCAATAAATAAATAGAGAATGGAAATTATTAATCCGGCTACAGAAGAAATTATTACAAATCTTCCTGAGCATACCGAAGACCAAATCATAGATAAATACAATTCGCTGAGAGATACTCAACCGGCATGGAATGATGTGGCATTAAAAGAGAGAATAAAAATTCTTCAAAAATTTGCAGAGCTTCTTAAGAAGAATGTTGAATCTTTGGCTGCAGTTTTAACTTCCGAAGTAGGTAAACCCTTACAACAAAGTAGAAACGAAATCAATGGTGCTGCAGGTCGTGTGATATGGCTTACTGAGAATGCTGAAAAGTATTTGAGTGAAGAAACCATGACACAATCAAAGGATCTCACGGAAAAAATTGTGTATGAGCCATTGGGGGTTGTATGTAATATTTCGGCCTGGAATTTTCCTTATAATGTGGGGGTAAATGTTTTTGTTCCGGCGTTATTAGCAGGCAATACAGTTATGTATAAACCATCGGAACATGCTGCCTTAACAGGGTTGGAAATTGAAAAATATTTGAAAGAGGCAGGAATACCCGAGAATGTTTTTGAAGTGGCCGTTGGTACAGGTGAAGTGGGGAGTATATTATTAGACATGCCTTTTGATGGGTTTTTCTTTACCGGTTCTTATAAAACAGGAAAAATTATTTATGAAAAAGTAGCGCCTAAAATGGTTCCTTGTCAATTGGAATTAGGTGGTAAGGACCCTGTTTATATAGCGGATGATATTGAGAATGTAAAATCGGTAGCAGCAGGAACAGCAGATGGCGCTTTTTATAACAATGGTCAAAGTTGTTGTGCCGTTGAGCGTATTTATGTTCATGAAAAGATCTATGATGATTATGTAAAGGAATTTATAGATGAAGTAAAATCTTGGAAAACTGGTTTGCCAACTGAAGATGGAGTTTACATTTCAGTAGTAAGTAGAAAGCCGCAGGTAGATTTCTTAGAAGATCAGGTGGAAGAAGCAGTAGAAAAAGGAGCTAAAGTTTTGATTGGTGGAAACCGTAAAGAAGGAAAGGGATACGGTTATGAAGCTACCGTTTTGGTGGATGTAAATCATGACATGAGCATTATGATGGATGAAAGTTTCGGACCTATTATTGGTATCATGAAAGTTAAAGATGATGCAGAAGCGTTGGAGCTTATGCAGGATACCGAATACGGTTTAACAGCTGCCGTGTATTCAAAAACTTTTGATAGAGCCCAAAAAATATTGTCGCAAATAGATGCCGGTACCGGTTATTGGAATTGTTGCGACAGAGTTTCGGCTCCTGTTCCATGGAGTGGAAGAAATCATTCTGGGTTTGGATCTACCTTGTCACACATGGGATTGAGAGCTTTTACAAAACCAAAGGCCTATCAGCTGAGAGGATAAAATAAAAATTGCCGTTACGAAAAGTGCAACGGCAATCTTTTTTATCGGGCTGGTTATTTTTATTGAAGAATAATCTTTTGAGAGTAAATTTTTTCTCCGCTAAATAGTCTCAAATAATATGTTCCCTTTGGCTGAGTAGATAAATTAATCTCATTTAAAATATCGCTGGTTTGATGGATCATCTGCCCTAGTGTATTAAATATTTGAATCTTTCCCTGAACAATGTCTCCTGCATTTATCCTAAATATTCCTTTGTTTGGATTTGGGTAGATATAAATAATATTGTTTTCTACACCATCCTCAATGCCTAGATTAGAGAAGGTATTAATGCCAGATACAGCAGTGCAACCGTGTACATCAGTTACTTCAACGGTATAGTTCCCATTTTGCAAAACTGTATAATCCTGTGTAGTTGCCCCTAAAATTAAGGATCCATTTAAATACCATTGATTTCCGGTGGCCGAACTAGATGATAATATATTTCCAACTCCACTAATAGTTGGAGTTGAAATATTCCAAATGTATGCATCAACAGGTGTTCTTAAACTTAAACATGGCATGGTCTCAAATTCCCAATTGTAGAAAAATAAATATAATGGAACTGGTGGATAGGGACATGTATAACCAGTAATAGAAGCTACACCATTTAAATTGTAGGGATAATTTATATTCATAAAATCCATTTTAAGTGATAGGGTGTCACCACCAAGTCTATAACCAGTAGCTGCCTCTAAAGGGAAATTTAAATTGATGATACTTGTACCCAAGGGTAAATTAACCGTGGTGTCTTGTAATGTATTACCCGCATTGTCGCGTAAAGTAATGTTTCTCAATCCTGCATTATAGGCACATACTTGTACCGTTTTTAATGTACATGGCTGTAGTACATCAAAGATCATGTTTGCCTCATATACATTGCCATAATTGGCACTTGTGGCAGCAGATGTATCCGCTATGCCGCAAAAACCTGTAGTTCCCGGAATTTGGTCTTGTATATAGTAAGTTGTTGTTGTTCCTAATACAGGTGTGACAAAATTATTTCCTGTGTTAATTGAAACACCACCTATTGGTACAGTAAACCACTCTAATGTTCCGCTTCCATTTGCCGATAAATTTAATGATGAAGGTGTACATGCACTGTCACCATTTACTGTTGGTGGTGTTGGAGTTGAAATAGTGATTAGTGATGAATAACTAATTTGATCTGAAGGACCACATGAACTACCCGAAGTTAACTGCACAGTATAAGTTCCAGGAGTTGTATATACATGGGTTGGGTTATAGATATTACTTACATCCCCATCACCAAAGTTCCATGATGCACTGGTTGCATGTACTGAAGTGTTTGTGAAGTTTACAGTAAATGGTAGAGAGCAACTATTGGTTGCATTTACTGTAAAGTCGGCATCAATAGTGGCAGAATATGCTGGACCAACTCCAACAGCATACCAGGCGTTTGTAGTTGAAATAACTTGTTGCGAACAAGCTCCAAAAAGATCTTGTGCTGCCTGTATACTATATGCTCTGGCATCAGCATAATTGGAAAAACTGGTCATATACACAGTTAGGTTTCTATAGGCGATTTTTTCAGCATCTGCAATACCAATACCAGTAACATTATAATTGGAGCCAATATCATTTATACCAGCACCACCAGCACAAAGTAAATAGTACCAATAATTTTGCACTCCGCTATTTATATGTACACCACCTTGGTCAGTTGAAATCGAATGCCAATTTGTTCCCAAATAAGTATCCGGTTGACCATAGGCATTTGGGTTGGCTAGATTTCTGAAGGCCTGACCCGGGGTTACCATTACATCTTCGCCTAATGTCCAATCTGCTTGTCCTGGAGTTATATTAAATTCTATACTAATACCAAAAATGTCAGAAAATGATTCGTTAAGCGCACCTGACTCATTTACATATAATAGATGTGCAGTATAAAAATCTAAACCATGAGTTAATTCATGACCACAAATATCTAATGATACTAATGGGTTGCAACCACCGGCAACCTGAGTTCCATCGCCAAACGACATTACGGAGCCATTCCAGTATGCATTATTCCAGTTCACATCATAGTGAACATAATTGCGGAGTTTTAATCCCGCACCATCCAAGCTATTTCTTCCGTGAACGTTAAAATAGTAATCGTAAGTGCTTTCGGCACCCCAATGTGCATCGTAAGCTGCTCGGTCAAAATTAGAAGCGGTGTTCCAAACAGTAGAGTTATTGATAAAATCAACGGCAGTTCCATAGTTGGTCGACGTATTCATGTCGTATGTTTCAATTCCTAAACCTCTTGTTAGTTCCCTCAAACGATAGGTATTAAGGGCGAATGAATCTGTTATAATAGGTCGAACACCGTTGTATAATGTATTTCCTGTTGCAGGTGCATCCACACCACAAATTTGATTTTCTTTAGCGATTATTTCTCCTGTAGATACATCAATATAATACAGATATTTACTCATTGGGAGATCGGCGTATATGTCCATTTTATAACAAAGATGCAGCTCATGATTTTTATAGTCAAAATTACGGGCAACGATCACCAACTCTAGTTTTGGGAAATATGTGGCCAAGGAGTCACTTTTTATTTCTTTAATGAGCAACTCTTCTTGGGGCATTTCCCATTTATATCTTATAGCATTACAATCTTTTAAAGCTACTTGAATAACAAATTCAGTAGATATATTTGGCAAAACATCCAGTTGAAGTCGATCTATAAAAACACCATTAACCGAATAGATCATTCCGTTTTTTTCATGGACCAGATATTGGCCATTTTCAACTTTTATTCCGTTGTAATATTGTTGATAACGATGGTGGGTATATCCAAGTTTATCATGTTCTATTTTATACTCTACTAGTTCATCTCCGTTTTTAAATTGTAAAACCTGAGAAAGAAAACTCATGGTGGATTCACTTTTTATTTTAGTGTTTTCTCCGAATACAATTGAGGATGGCATACTCGAATACTCGTTATAACTTACAAGGGAACTGCCCTGGCATATTTTATTTGCTTCCGCTCCAGTAAAACTCATATTTTGGGCCCTGGCAGGAAAGCAAAGGATGAGGAGTGAAAATGAAATTTTACTGAATAAAGTGCATAGTTTTACAGCATGTTTTGTTTTCATCGTGTTTTGTTTTCATCGTGTTTTGTTTTTAAGTGTTTGATTTTATTTTTAGTGGCAATTGGGAAAGACGGATCTTTAAGCGCTTGGAAGTTGTGCTTTTATAATCATGGTAGGTAACACATAGAAGCCGTTACGCATAAAAAGGTTGCATAGCATAAATAATCAGTCATTAATTTTTTATTTATTTGGATCATGGGTTTTGGTTTTCTCTAATAACCAAGCCTAATGCGGGAAATGGTTGCATCCATTTTTTATATATCTTTATACTACCTTCATTCATTATGGCAAGCAGTAGTTCACATCCCAAAATAGACCAACGTCGCGGACCTTTATATATATGGTTGTTGGTTTGCCAGTCATTAAGTTTATTATCAAACGTATTTATTGTACCTGCATCACGAACCGGTAATTATTTTATTACAGAGGTTATGGCCGCATGGATGGATCTTTTATTCTCTCTTTCTCTTACTACAGTTTCTCTTTTCTTTTTGTATCACTTCATTAACAAGCGATGGTATTTTTACACGCTGGCATCAGCATTAACTTTTGCAACGGTACTTATATTCATAGCTACTATTATTGGACTGGAGAAAACAAATTTTCAGGAATACCGACTCATACTGGGGTTTTCAACTACCATAACACTCATAATGATCTTTACCAGTTTTTATGAAGCTGTTACCGATGTGTTTGGGGAACGTTTAAAAATTCGTGATGCATTATTGGGAGCTGCCAATATCTTTCTGCTTATTATTATCCTCTTTACATTTATATATGCTGTAATGGGGATTGTTGTTCCCAACTCCGTTGTAACAGATGCGAATATTTCAAAACTCTACAACACATGCTACATTCATAGCGGATATATAGTGGCATCTATGGATCCGCCTGATAATAATTTTTCTCAATTTGTGAGGAATAGTATGTCTATTGAATCTATTTTTACTCATCTCTTCGAGGTGATGATCATTGGAAGGTTGCTTTCTAAAGTGTAATTTTCTCTCCCGCTGTGATCGCTGATTTTTTCGTTCCCACAGAATTCAGTGACGTTCGTATTATCATTTTTATCTGCGTAAATCTGCGGGAGAAATTAAAAGCCTTCAACTATCCTTCCGCTATCTCCTTTACCTTTTTCAAGGCTTTCGGAAACATGTCGTTGAAATAATCCGCAAACTCCGGAACAACATCCAATTCAACAGTAAGATGTGTCCCGTTGTCAGTCGATTTTAAATAATAATTTTCGCATGAACCACTCCATGATGCACTTTTATCATCCTTGGGTAATTCTTTAAAATCCTTAATTTCTCCTAAGTGTTTAAACGACATCATTTCATTAGCAACCTTCTTTTCGATCTTGCTATACATTCCCGCTCCTTTTGGAGTTAGAAAAAGAATTTTGCTTCCTTCATTCCAATCACTTTCGGCATAAGATCCTTCGGTGAAAGCACTGGTCCAGTTTCTGTAATTGGCATCCTCCCACAATGAACTCCACACTTTTTCGCGTGGAGCATTGATCTCGATTGTAAATTTTATTTTGTCCATGATATATTATTTTGGCATTTTACCCATATCCATATATAATGCATTCCATCTATGTCCGTCAAGATCAGCAAAACCGCATCCATACATCCAACCCTGAATCTCCGACGGTTTCCCGAATATATTTGCACCTGCAGCTTCTGCACGTTTTACAATCTCGTCAATTTCCTCTCTGCTTTCGGCATCGAATGAAATAAGTACTTCAGATCCTGTTTTTGTATCACAAATTTCATTTTGTGCAAACCCTTTAAACATTTGTTCAGAAAATAGCATCACTGCAATTTTTTTCGATCCAATAGTCATTGCTGTCATCTGATCATTGCATCTTTCTTCTATCATTTCGAAACCCAGTTTGATAAAAAACTCTTTTGATCTTTTAGCGTCTTTTACCGGGAGGTTTAACCATATTTCTTTTGTCATAATTGTATATTTTATATTTTCGTTTTTAATCTTTTTTTCAATATAAGTTTTATTGCTGTGGAAATTTAGTCACTTCCATATAAAAGTATTCCCAGATGTGGCCATCTATATCTTCCAGCGCTCGGTTATACATAAATCCCATATCTTCCGCCGGGCGTGGCTCTTTCCCTCCTGCCTTTAACCCTTTGTTTACAATAGCATCTACTTCTTCATTGCTGTTTAAAGAAAGGGCTACCAATACCTCAGTGGTATTAAACGCGTCTGCAATTGGCTTTTTGGTAAAGTGGCTAAACCTCTTTTCGGTTAAAAGCATGGCGAAAATATTTTCGTCAATTATCATGCAAGTTGCGTTTTCATCAGTAAACATAGGATTAAAAGTATATCCCAATTGTTTAAAATATTCGATTGATTTCTTCAGATCCTTTACAGGAAAGTTTACAAAAATTTGATTTGCCATTGTTTTATATTTTTAAAGGTTTATAATTATAAATTTTGTATTAAAGTTTGCCATTACACCATCTTGGTGCATCTTGCAATTTATGATAATTTATGTAAGACAATGCTAAGATTACAAGAATTATTAATGAAAAAAATGTTACAAATCCAAAGCCATCAAATGCAGTATTACTGATTGAAGCAAACAGATAATTGAAAGTGAATCCGGCATAGACCCATTCTTTTATTCTTTTTGGTAGTTGGGGAATCATCATAATAATCGCTCCAATTATTTTAAAAATTACCAATGTGATGCCGAAATAGACGGGATTTTGTAAATGACTTATTCCTAGTCTGGCCATTTCGGTTTGTGAGGTAAGTGCCGGCATTACTCCTTCAAATAAGAATATAATTGAAGTACTAACCCAGAAGAGAATCCTAGAGGCACGAGTTGTGTTTTTAAAGGTTGTTGTATTCATACTTTTTGAGTTTATTTATTCTTATTGTGATAAAAAATCCATTCGATTCCAAATTTGTCAGTTGCAGTTCCAATGGTTCCACCAAAAAATTCATGTAAGGATCTGGTGGCTTTTCCACCTTTTGATAGTTGCTCGTAAGATTTTTGAAGTTCTGCTTCTGTGGAACAGTTCAGTGATAATGAAATGGTATTGCCTTTTACCAATTTCCCATCAGTTCCACCCATATCCGAACCCAATAACACCATTGAACCGTTAGTTAGACTTGCGTGAAGTATATGGTCTTGCATTTGGGCGGGCCAATCTATAGCCATAGGTGATTCTTTTACTGTTTGTAAAAAGAGCTCTCCACCCAGACAATCCCTGTAAAAGTTCATCACCTCGGCACAGTTGCCATTGAAGGTTAAATATGCATTAATTTCTTTCATGTTTTTTTGTTTGATTAATTCGACACTGCAAACATACAGGGCAAAAAATGAAACCGATGGAGGGTAATTCCGTCAATTTAAGGGGTTGTTTGCGACAGAGTAGTTTGATACCTTTGTTTCATACTTATAATATATGAAGTATGTTTCCAGCATCATTCCAAAGGGAGCCATATTAGGAAGCTTAGAAGGCTCACGTCAGATTTTATCACAGGTAAATCAGTTCTTTCAAATGCAAGGGCAAGCACCCGCATTTAAAGTACAATTGGTTGGACTAACTTCAGAGACACTGGTAAGTGGAGGCTTGTTTACGGTAAATTCAAATGCATTACTTGAGGATATTAAAAAAACGGATCTCATAGTTATTCCGGCAATCGACGGTGATATGGATATTGCGTTGGAAGAAAACAAAGCATTTATTCCGTGGATCATCAATCAATATAAGAGTGGAGCGGAGGAGGCAAGTTTATGTCTTGGCGCCTTTTTACTAGCGTCAACTGGTTTATTAGATGGAAAGCAATGTGCTACACATTGGCTTGCGGCAAACGATTTTCAAAAAAGATTCCCTGAGGTTAATTTGGTAACCGAATGAATCATAACAGATGAGCATGGTCTTTATTCAAGTGGTGGTGCATTTTCTTATTATAATCTAATACTTCACATTATTGAAAAATATGTGAGCCATGAAATGGCGGTATTAGCTGCAAAGGTATTTGCCATCGAGATTGACAGAAGCTCTCAATCAGCTTTTATGATTTTTCAGGGACAAAAAGACCATGCTGACGATGAAGTAAAAAAAGCACAGGAATTTATTGAAACTAATTTTCAAGAAAAACTAACTGTAGAGCAATTGGCGGATATGTTTGGGATTGGTCGAAGAAGTTTTGAAAGAAGATTTAAAAAAGCGACCAATAATACAATAGTAGAATACATTCAAAGAGTAAAAGTGGAGATCTCTAAAAAGAATTTTGAAACAAGTCGTAAAAACATTAATGAAGTAATGTTTGAAGTAGGTTATAGTGATACGAAGGCGTTTCGTGATGTATTTAAAAAGATAACAGGGTTAACCCCTATAGATTATAGGAACAAGTATAATAAGGAGGTGGCGTAAGAGAGATTATGAATTCTTCTTATAATACTCATCTAGCTGAGCAATCATATTATTCTTTGCTTCATCCGATAAAAAACTAGCCGTAAAAGAATTTTTTGCTAACTGATAAATTTCCGCTTTGGTTAAATTCAATGCTTCGGCAACTGCAATATAATTTTCGTTTACATAACCACCAAAATAGGCAGGGTCGTCAGAATTGATAGTGGCTATTAAACCTTTTTGTAACATGGTGCGAATGGGATGATCTTTTAAATCTTTTACCACTTTCAATTTTAAATTCGATAGCGGACATACCGTTAATGCCATTTTTTTATTGACGAGTTCATTTACTAATTTTTCATCATCCAACGAATGGTTCCCATGATCAATCCGGGCTACGTTTAAGAGCTGTAAAGCTTCCCAAACGTAGGCCGCAGGGCCTTCTTCACCTGCATGTGCCACGGGGATAAATCCTTCTTTCGCAGCTTCCTTAAAAACTTCCTGAAACTTTGATGGCGGATTTCCTAGTTCTGATGAATCTAAACCTATTCCATAAATAATGTGTTTGTAAGGAATAGCTTCGTGCAAAGTTTTATGCGCATCTGCTTCTGATAGATGTCGAAGAAAACACATAATCAATCGTGAGCTGATGCCTAATTGGTTTTTTCCATCTTCTAAAGCTTTATTAATTCCATTCACCACTGTGCTAAAATCAATATTACGTTGAGTATGGGTTTGTGGGTCAAAAAATATTTCGGCATGTATAACTTTTTGCTCATGAATTTTTTGAAGATAAGCCCAGGTCATGTCATAAAAATCCTGTTCTGTAATTAACACAGAAGCCCCTTCGTAATAGATATCTAAAAACTCCTGCAGGTTGTTAAAGCTATAGGCTTTTTTAAGATCTTCAACAGATGCATATTTGCTTTTAATATTGTTTCTCTTTCCAATTTCGAACATAAGTTCCGGTTCCAGGCTGCCCTCTATATGCAGATGTAACTCGGATTTTGGAATTCCTTGTATAAATGTTTTCATTATAGCTAAGGTATAATAAGTTTACTTATCTTTCATCCTTAAATAAGCAAAATGGCAGCAACGAAAATTACTGTAAACAACAACGGATCTTTAAAGATCGAAGGGGACATAGAATTGGTTGATAAAGATGGAAATACTTATGACCTTGCAGGAAGAGATGTAATTTCACTTTGCAGGTGTGGCCAATCAAAAAATAAACCTTTTTGCGATGGAAGTCATAAGGATAGTTTTTCGCATGAATCTGTAGCATTTGCATTGCCGCCGAAGAAGACTGTGTAAAAGATAATTCTAAGAGTTGTTTTTGTAATATTCCTTTTTATCTTTTTGTTGTTTATAATATGCAACAAAAATAAGGGATAATGGAAAAAACAAAATAATGGGAATCCAGATGAGTACTTTACTTGCGGTCTTCATTTATCAGAACCAGCCATAATAAAAACTTGCTCCAAAACCTGCCGTCCATAGGTACATGGAAAGTGGACCTTCAACAAATCTTCCAATAGAATGTGAGAAATTTGGGGCTAAGCGGAGATTCAAATATTTATTGAACTTTATATCTACACCGGCTTCAATATTTCCGGAAAAGATCACTTTCTCAAAATTATGATTGGTTTGAAATACTTCTCTTTCAGTTCTTCCATCTTGGTATTTCTTTACGAATGTTTCGTTTTGAGAAACGAGAATATTTGTTGTTACCCCTATTGAGCCGTAAAATCTCACTTTGCCTTTTCCAGCAAAGAAATTTCCTTTTATAGGGATGTCAATAAAATTATAATTATAAATAGACCTTCCTTGTATCGGATACCCCGGTTCAGGAGTTACCGGATAAATATAATTCACAAGTTTCGTCTCATAGCCGCGATTACTATATACAACTCCTATCTCCATCCCGAAATTTTCCGATGCATTCATGCAAAACCCAATTCCTGCATGGTACCCAAACTTCATCATTTCTCCTTGGTTTCGGGTTGCAATTAAATTATCTATCGATGCTTCACGCTGTTTGTTTTCATACGTACGGTAGCACATATCTAGTGATCCAATTCCTCCAATTTGAAATGTTTTATAGTTTTTAGGAATGCGGGTAAGATTGGTTTTCCCCTGTCCAAAAGAATTGATCACCCCTGATAAAAGGAAAAAAAATATTATGTATTTCGCTTGTTTCATGGGAGATTGATACCCTAAAATTAAGGAAATTAATTGGAGAAAACCAAATTATTGTGGTATGAAAGGTGCATTACAAGGTTTCCCGCAGATCTACAGATGGTGAGGTCGCTACTTATTATTGCTCTGCTTTTATTTGCGCTGATGCACAGCAAGATGTGCAATTATTTTTTATCCACCGCAGGTGGACAATCTCCGTAAATCATTTTGATCTGCGAAAATCTGCAGCACACAAAAAATTCGTGGGAAATAACTATTGCCTTATAAAACGTGAGAAACTACTCCCGATATGTAAAATATACATACCCCCAGGAAATGAATTCAACCCAAGATAGTTGGCTGTATTGCCCGACTGGACCACTTTCCCGTTCATATCCAGGATCTCATAGCCAGCAGTATTTTGCAAACCTGAGATCATTAAATAGTCTGTTGCGGGATTGGGGTAGATGTTTAAACTTCCCTGAACATAATTTTCAGTACCAACCAAAGTATGAATATCATATAAGATAACAAACCCAATATGATTGGCAGTTGCAAGCTTGGTCATATCAGGTGAAATGGCAACACCATAAACTCTCGTTTGCCATAAATTGGTAAATGTTGTAATTGAATCGTAATTATGAAGATTAAACATGACCGCAGTTTGGTCATTGGCACCAGTAACAGCAAAAGATCCATCTGCACTAATATCTACTGCATTCACATCTGCCGAATGAAAAGTTAAGATGGTATCCAAACTTCCTGTTGGCATCCAATAAGTATAAATATTATCATCTATACTTGTTGTAATAATTCTGTTTTCATCTGGAGTAAATTTTACCGCCTTCACATCATCCATTGCATCCATCCAAGCATAAACTAATTGATAGTTATTGGTTAGATCCCATACTTTAACCATATTGTCTTTACCTCCACTTACCAAATAATGATCGGTTGAAGAAACGTCAATCGAAAGCACGCTGTTTGAATGTGCAGCTGGTATAATATGTTCCAAAGTGCCGGTTGTGGTTTCATAAATGCGAATAGTTCCATCCGCACAACCAGTGTAGATTTTATCTCCTGAAGCAGAGAAATCAACACCAAATAATCCTCCTGAGGAAGTATTAATGTTGTACACCGTATCAGGAATAGTCATGTCAACCACCACTAAATGTCCCAATTCTTCCGCAATTGCAATGTATTGACCGTTAGATGAAAATTGAACACTATAAAGACAAAGATCCGGGGTTTGTGACTCCCAAAGAATGTTTCCGTTATTTACATCTACCACTCTTACCATAGGACCCATACATTCATAAGCGATTGCCAGTTTAGTTCCATCAGGTGAAAATGAACAGCTAAAGGCGCCGGAACTGCTATAATCCCTCATCCAAAGAGTATCACCATAAAATGTTTGTGAGAAAATTTTAGGGGAGAAAAAGAGACCTGTGAATAAGAGTACCAGTAAAAATCTTCGGTTCATGCAATAAATATACGTAATTAGTACGATATAGACCAAGCGAACCCCCATTGGTTTAAGCATTTTTTGTTTCTTTGAAAAAAAATCAAGTATGTACAAATTCATCATTCTCGCTTCAATAGCCCTATTTGTAAGCTCCTGCGGAAAAAGTGGCAAGGTAAAAGCCGATCCTAATGCAAAAGATAGTACTTCTAAAATACGTACAGAGGATGCTCTGTTAGCCAAATATACCACAGTTAGACTGGAGGCTGATTTAACAATCCTAACGGAAAATGAGAAAAAAATGATTCCACTTTTAATTGATGCAGCGGTAATCATGGATCAACTTTTTTGGGAACAAGCTTTAGGCGAACCAAAGGAAGAATTCCTTGGAAAAATAAAAAACGAAAAACTAAAACAGTTTGCGATTTATAACTATGGTCCTTGGGATAGATTGGACGATAATAAGCCATTCATCGAAGGATATGGAGTAAAACCTAAAGGCGCAAATTTTTATCCAACGGATATGGATACCACCGAGTTTAATAATTTCGGCGACCCAAATAAAAAAGGTTTGTATTCTGTAATGAGAAGAGGGAGTAATGGTAACTTAGTTTGTGTGCCATATAGTGCATATTTCAAGGATAAACTCACTAAAGTTTCAGAACTTCTTGAGCAGGCAGCGCAATTTGCAGACGATCCGGGATTGAATAAATATTTGCACTTGCGTGCTGAAGCATTGTTGAGTGATAATTATCAGCCAAGTGATCTTGCATGGATGGATATGAAAACGAATCGCATTGATTTTGTTGTTGGTCCAATAGAAACTTATGAAGATGCATTATACGGTTATCGTGCATCATTCGAAGCTTATGTTTTAATAAAAGATATGGAGTGGAGCAAAAAGCTAGAGAAATTTGCTTCGTTTCTTCCGGAATTACAAAAAGGATTACCAATTGATGCCAAGTATAAAAAAGAAATGCCGGGTGGTAATTCTGATTTGAATGCTTACGATGTAGTTTACTACGCAGGAGATTGTAATTCAGCAAGCAAAACTATTGCTATCAATCTACCAAACGATGAAGAAGTTCAATTAACAAAAGGTACCCGCCGTTTACAATTGAAGAATGTAATGAAAGCGAAATTCGAAAAAATTCTTACACCCATTTCAAATGAGTTGATCGATCAGGAACAAGTTAAATATATCAATTTTGATGCTTTCTTCTCAACGGTGATGTTTCATGAAGTGGCACATGGTTTAGGAATAAAAAATACAATCAACGGAAAAGGAACAGTTCGTGAATCATTAAAAGAACATGCTTCTGCATTGGAAGAAGGTAAGGCAGATATTTTGGGATTATACATGATTACTGAATTACATAAAAAAGGAGAATTGGATGGCAAATTAGAAGATTACTATGTAACCTTCCTTGCTGGAATTTTCCGTAGTGTTCGTTTTGGAGCAGCCTCAGCGCATGGAAAAGCGAATATGATTCGTTTCAATTATTTCAAAGAAAAAGGTGCTTTTGAAAGAAGTGCAACAGGAAAATACAAAGTGAATTTCGATAAAATGCAGGAAGCGATGACCAGCTTAAGCACTCTCATTCTTACTTTGCAGGGTGATGGTGATTATGCAGGAGTAGATAAATTGGTAAAGGAAAAAGGAATTATCGGAACAGAACTACAAGCTGATTTAGATAAACTTGAAGCAAAAAATATTCCGGTGGATATTGTATTTGAGCAAGGGAAAGAGATGCTTGGTTTTAAATAAAGTAACATCTTAGTGGATATATATCCCAGCTGGAGCTGGGAATCGAAATAAAAAAATAGCAGAGCTTCGTTCAACCATGTTGAACGAAGCTCTGCTATCCAAATTGAATGGCTCCCCCGCACCAGCTTGGGTCCCGAAGGACGAAGCAATGTAGTTCCTATATCTATTAAGAGTAAAAATGCAAAAAACAAAACAATATTTCTCCTGGCTAAAGGACTTCTTCCCTAAAACGAAAGAGGACCTTCGTCCACTTTGGATCTTCATCCTCGCCGCGATTTGCTTAACCGGATTGAACTTTCTCACGGTTTCTTCCAGTTATAAAATGTTCACCCCTTTTCTCAATCTTTTTTATAAAAATGCAGGACATGATTTAGGTGTTTGGCTTTGGAATCATGAAGATTACGAACTTCATCAGCTCATCTATTGGAGTGCCTGGAGCTGTTTTTTCTATTTTGTAGTTCCCGCTTGCGTTATTAAATTGGTTTGGAAGGAAAAATTAGCAGATTATGGGTTCAAACTAAAAGGTGCGTTGAATGGTTGGCCTATTTATCTCGGGATGTTTTTTATCATAATTCCCTGTGTAATTATTGTTTCTTACGAAAAGGGATTTCAGGGGACTTATCCTTTTTACGATCCACCAAAAGTAAATTTTATGGGTCGGATGTTAACATGGGAATTATTCTACGCTTTTCAGTTTATTACTCTTGAGTTCTTCTTTCGTGGATTTCTGGTTCACGGTCTTAAAAAGAAATTAGGGGTTTACTCTATTTTCGCAATGGTGGTTCCCTATTGTATGATTCATTTTACAAAACCATTACCCGAATGTTTGGGTTCTATTATTGCCGGGGTAGTTCTTGGAACTCTCAGTTACCGCTATAAATCGGTGATTCTTGGAGCATGCATTCATATATGTGTTGCCATCAGCATGGATTTTTTGAGTTTATGGCACAAAGGTTATTTCTAAGAGTAATATACTTATTATTAGGTAATGATATGGGGCCTCCTGCTTCTGTTTTTTACCTAAATTTGGAACAATCAATGAACGGGGCCAGCTTTGCTTTTAGGATCTATCAAAAAAAAGAATGTTTTTATTTCTATTGTTGCCACCTTGGTGGTAGCGATTATTCTGGCCGTATTGTTTGTTCCAAATAAAGGTAATCATCGTAAAAATGTAAAGTATGTAGCCTATATGGGTCGATATACCAACATTAAAGACACCATACCTATCGATAAACAAAAAAAGAGTCGATTTGATCTTTTACATGAATTAGTTCTTAGAAAGTATCTCGAAGATTTCAATAAGGAATTAACAGATACACGTCTTGAATTAAAAACTTTTGATTGTAACCGAAACCCCGCTGCAGGAGATTCTATTTATAAAAATCATATTGCACCTGATACAAATATTATTTTGGTTGTCGATAATACCTGGGGTTCAGATATAATGGCTTCGGCAAATACCATTCGTGAAAAACAAATTCCGGTTATTGCCATTAACGGAGACAAAAACGATCTTGATTTCGGTCCGCAAGCTATGTTTACAGGGAACGGAGATCTGGTTCCTTATGATCTATCTTCTTTTATTACAAAAGCCCTGGGATCAAACAAAATAAATTTTATTACAGAAACTGATTATCCTTTACACCATGCCTACTTAAAAGCATTTGATCAATATGGAATTGAAGTTGACAGTATGTTTACTTTATTAGGAAAAGCAGAAGTAACACCCGAGGATTCTACCTTATTTTTTACTCAGTTAATGGAATATTACAAAGCAAATCCGGAAAAGGAAAAACAATGGCTTGTAATAAATGCGCATATGAATTGGGGAAACCGAATCATAAAATTCGTTGATGAACATTTGACAGGTTGTCATTTAATAGGCCATGCCTATATCACTAATGTTTCAAAAGCATTTGGTTTTGGAAAAAACAATCGCAACGAATTAATTTTGATTACCGACCCAACGGATGCAATGTCGGAAGGACTTACTCATGACTTGGCATATTTCAGAAAGAAAACACCAGAGATATTCGATTTCGTAAATGCTCCTTTGTACATGAATCGTTGTAACGATGTAATGAATATTATTCGGGGGAAATTTCTATATAGACCTGATACTGTAAATGTATCAAGAGCCGATTTCGTTGATTACTTTGCTTCCCTAGCAGGCAATACATTGGCAACGGATAATGATCTTTACGATTTTGACAGTTCATTAGTTCGAATTACCGAATTGAATTTTGCTACTTATAAAGGCGGAGGTTTATATTCATCTTCTAAACAGTTGAATCATAAACGAGAAGTAATTCCCAATCTATTTTTCGGACTGGAAATGGTGGATCTTTATGATGTGGATATGAACACGAGTTCTTTTAGTGCCGATTTTTATTATTGGGTAAAATTGGATACAGGAAATAGAATTGCTGAAAAATATATTTTGTTTCAGAACATGAAACAAAGTGAAAGTAGCAAAGAACTTATTCTAGAAAGTGAGGATGGCGGAATTCTCTATAAGCTCTACAAAGTATCAGGGAAATTCTATGTTAACTATGAGTTGTCTAATTATCCAATGGATCGACAGGAATTAGCAATTACTGTTGAGATTATTAGTCCTGTAGATAAATTGAAAATAAGTTTTGATCAATCTAGTTTCCAGCAAGATAAAAATCTATTGGAGAAGTTCAAAGTAAATGCTTGGAAGAAGGAAAACTATTTTGTAACGGTTGATAGCAAGGTCTCATCAACCATGCGGGGTGACCCCAACAATCCCGAGAACAGATTGAATAAATACAAAAGCTTTTCATTTAGATTATTGGTGAAGCGTCATTTTTTAGGTCCCTTGTTGCAAGTTATTCTCCCTTTATTGATGATTGGACTCATCTCTATTTCCATGATGTTTGTTCGTGATATTTCGTTTGAAAATTTGGGTGAAGTAAGTGCCGGAATTTTCTTAAGTATTATCGCATTCTCTATTGCACTATCTGAATTTGTTCCTCGCAGCAGCGAACTTACAAAGGCCGATCTTTTATTCTGGATTACATTTACTGTTGTATTCGTAAGTTTTATGGCAGTTATTATTATTAATTCCATCTATACAAAATCACAAGTAAAGAAGAAGAATATTAGACCGATGAGTGCTACCATGGCGGTTTTATATATTCTTTCGGTAATTTGGGTATTGGTTTCGTAGTTTGACCTACGTGATTTCAATGTTTCTTTTTTTCTCCCACAGATCTCACAGATTTTTCTGTTGTTTCGGCATTCCTTACCCGTGAGTAATCTCACGGAATGAAGGCCTTCGGCGCTTCTTCTGCGAGATTAAGTTGCCGAATGGTGCGCATCTGGATGGGCATAAGAGCAAACGTAAAAAAATCTCTGGGAGATCTGCGGGAGATAAAAAAGCCCCTTGGGAAACTTTTCTTACTTTGGTAAGGTTTTTGAATTTAGTGAATTGTATGAAAAGGAGTTTTGCCATTTGCTTTGTTTTATTGATCTCTACTACCGGTTATGTTTACTCGCAGCCAGAGGTGAAAATCGATAGCTTAAAAAAGGAATGGATTAAGGCGAAGGATACCACTCAAATAAAAATCAATCTCGAAATTGCGCATCAGTTTTTACGCTTAAATACTGATAGTGCTAAGTCTTACGTTCTCAAAGCAAGGGAAGAGTCCGGGAAGATAGGATTCGACAGAGGAGAAGCGCTTGCTTATAAAGAACTGGGTTCGGTTTATTATAACAAAGGAGAAATGCCTGAAGCCGAAAAAATAGCTTTAATAGCCCTTGAGAAATTATCTTTGGTAGGCACTTTGGTTGAATTAAGTGAGGCAACTAATTTGTTGGGATTGATTTGTATGACCCAGGCGAAGTATTATCAATCGGAAGAATATTTTAATGTATCTCTTTTTCAATCCATTAATTGCAAAGATACAATTGGAGTAGTAATTGCACTTCATAATATTGGAGTCTGTAATTTTTACAGAGGCGATTATGATAAAGTTGCCCGGTACTATAATCGCTCTTTGCGTTTAGCAGAAACCCTTAATAATAAAAAATTTATTACTGTAAATCTTTTAAATCTAGGGATTTTATACAGTACCCAAAAAGATTTTTTAAGAGCGAAAAAATTTATCAAATCGGCTTTACTCAATTATAGAATCGTAAACGATGTTGCCGGAATTGCCGGAGCAATGGCTCATTTGGGAACGGTTTATTTTAATGAAGGTTATATGGATAGTTCATTGGTAAACCATGAAAAATCTTTGTCACTCTATAAGGACCTTGATAATGAAAATGGGATTTCGCAGGAGTTATCAAATATAGGAGATATCTATGTTCAGAATGGACAATTTTTAAAAGCGAATGATTATTATTTGGGTTCTGTTGAACTCAGGAAAAAGAATAAGGATGATTATGGATTGTCTATTTCATATACCGGATTGGCAAATGCAAATTATGGAATTGGGAATGCAAAGGAAGCACAACTGTATTTTGACTCCGCCTTAGTTGTTTCCGAGTCTATTGGATCTGTTTGGAGAACAGCGGAGATTTATGAGTCTATGTCTTCGTTTCAGGCCCGTCAGGGTAATTATAAATTGGCTTATGATGCACTTAAAAATTATTCTGAGATAAGAGATACGCTTTTTAGTAGAGAGAAAATTGAAGTTGTTCGGGAATTGGAAGCTCAATACCAAAACGAAAAAACGATCAAAGATCTGGATATTCAAAAAGGGCAAGTGAAGAACTTAAAAAGAACCAACGGATTATTTGTTTTTTCGTTAATTGCATTAGCAGTAATTGTTTTATTGATTATTCTATTGGGAAGAACACGGCATAAGAGAATATTGTTGAGCAATCAAAAAAATATGGAGATTGCAGAAACGAATAGATTGCTTGCAGAGAGCCAGCAAATGGCTGTTGAAGCCGAATTAGAACGTTCAAAATTGGAACGGGAAAAAATGAGGGCTGAGTTACAATTCAAAAAAAAGGAGCTTACCCAATTGGCTTTGCACATCAATCAACAAAATGATTTTCTTGAATCTTTAAAAAACAATATAAAGGAAATAGGTGCTACGCCGGAAGTAAAATCGTTGGAAAGGGAGCTAGATGCCAAATTGAATTTAGATAAGCAAAGAGAAGATTTCGAAATGAACATTGATTTAATTAATGAAGATTTTTATCGTAAACTTTCTGAAAGATTTCCCCAGCTTAACGAGAATGAGAAAAAGCTCTGTGCTATGATCCGGTTAAATTTATCCTCTAAGGAAATTGCATCTATTCAAAACATCTCCTCCAAAAGCGTGGATATGAATCGTTATAGAATGAGAAAGAAACTTAATATTACTGGGGAAGAGGATTTGAGTAAATTTTTATCGGAATTATAATTTAACTGAAGTGTTTTTGGCCTCATTAATTATTTTACCTTCGTTATTAATGAGCAGTACCGAACATATAGCCATTTATACCGACGGAGCATGTAGCGGAAATCCGGGGCCGGGAGGTTTAGGCATTGTTTTAATGGCCGGTCCTCATAAAAAAGAATATTCAGAAGGATTTCATTTAACGACAAATAACCGCATGGAATTATTGGCAGTTATCAAAGGTTTGGAAATGCTTAAAACAAACAAGCATTCTGTTGTTATTTATTCCGATTCGAAATATGTGATTGATTCCGTTGAGAAGAAATGGGTATTTGGCTGGGAAAAGAAAAATTTTGCTGGTAAAAAAAATGCAGATTTATGGATCCGTTTTTTAAAGGTATATCCTTTTTTTAAATTGAAATTTGTTTGGGTAAAAGGGCATGCCAGCAATGTTTTTAATAATAGATGTGATGAATTAGCTGTGGCGGCCACCAAATCTACCAAGTTAACTCATGACATAATATTCGAGACTCTTCATAAACAACAAAAAGATAAGTTGGAATGAAATTTAGAATGGAAATACCAATACCAACTTCATCAAATAAGATAGATCACTCCCAAAAAGTGTATTTCACGGGTTCTTGTTTTTCTGAAAATGTAGCGAATAAATTCAAATACTTTGGATTTGATTTGCTTTCAAACAGCCATGGAATTATTTATAATCCCGTTTCTATAAGTGAATGTTTTTTTGATTTGATGAATCCTGGGTCTTATCAGGAAAAAGATCTTAGTTTCCACAATGATAATTATTTCAGTTATGCCCATCATGGGTGTTTTGATGGTAAAGAATCATCAGAGGTAATTAAGAATATCAATGTCTCCCTACAACTGCACGCTTCTTTTATAAAGGCGGCCCAAGTAGTTTTTATAACCTTAGGTACTGCTTGGGTTTATGTGCAAAGAGAGATAAATAGGATAGTGGCAAACTGTCATAAGGTGCCTGCTGAATTTTTTAAAAAAAGATTACTAACCGTAGATGATATTGAGAATAATTTAGAGAAGATGATAGACAGGATTCACTTTTTAAACCCTGCTGCTCAAATTGTATTTACATTAAGTCCGGTAAAACATTTAAAAGATGGTTTTGTAGAGAACCAATTAAGTAAGTCGAGGTTACATGTGGCTATTCATAACTTTTTAAGCAAGAATGTTTCTTATTTCCCGTCTTACGAGATTATGAATGATGATTTAAGAGATTATCGTTTCTGGAAGGAAGATATGATGCATCCGAACGAACTTGCTATTGAGTATATCTGGCAAAAATTCTCCGAAACTTATTTCTCTAAGGAAACGATGGAAGTGATGAAGGAAGTGAAACAGTATCAACAATTGGCATCGCATCGTCCTCTTAGTCCTAATTTAGGCGAAATAAAAGATTTTGATGAGAAGAAAAAAGCAAAACTGATCGAGATTAAAAACAAATATCCCCAATTAATTTTATAATGGACGTAAAGATTATATCATACAATCTCAATGGAATTCGAGCTGCCCTGACTAAGGGTTTAATAGAATGGTTAAAAGCGGCTAATCCAGATATATTTTGTATTCAGGAATTGAAAGCAGAGCACAATCAATTTGAAGTGAAGTTGTTTGAAGATTTGGGTTATCATTGTTACTGGCATTCTGCTCAAAAAAAAGGGTATAGTGGTGTTGCAATTCTTTCAAAGATTTCTCCTGAGAAGGTTACAGTGGGTTGTGAGATTCCGGAAATAGATAACGAAGGAAGAATTATTAGGGCAGATTATAAAGGTTTTTCGGTAATGAGCACTTATTTCCCTTCGGGAACGACAGGAGATGAAAGACAAGGATTTAAATACATATTTCTCGATAAGTTTTACGATTACATCGAGAAATTGAAGAAGGAGATTCCTAATCTAATTATTTGTGGCGATGTAAATATTTGTCATAAGCCAATAGATATTCATAATCCCATCTCTAATAAAAATACGACTGGATTTTTACTTCCGGAAAGAGAATGGGTAACCAAATTTTTGGATAGTGGATTTATTGATTCATTCCGAGAGTTTAATGAAGAACCTCATCATTACACCTGGTGGAGTTATCGTTTTAATTCACGTGCTCAAAACAAAGGTTGGCGAATCGATTATCAATTTGCGGCTCAATCTCTTCGGAAAAATTTAAAACGGGCTTCTATATTATCCGAAGCGCATCATAGTGATCATTGTCCAACTGTATTGGAGCTCGATATTTAAGCCCTTTTAGAAAGCTTTGCGATCTTCGAAGCATAATTGGTATTTTTCATTGCGGAAGCACATATAATTGCTGACATAACAGCACCACCAATTCCTGCACAAACAATATCCTGTCCCGCTAAATATAAATTTTTGATGGGAGTTCTTGGTTTTAAAGATCGGTTTTTAAAACGTTCCGGAGTAAATTCAATTCCATACATTTCTCCATTCAAATAACCTTGAAAATGTTGAATGGTTAGGGGAGTAGAGAGTTCATAATAATCTACTTTCCCTTTGGTTTGTGGAACATAATGGTATAAATACTCCAATAATTGTTTACTGATCTTTTCTTTTAAAGCATTGTACTTTTCTCCACGGTGTTTCCATTCAGTATCTCCCCATTTTTCGAACGATTCCATGTCAACAATGGTGATTACCTCAATGGTACTTATACCCGGATGACGTTGGCTAAATTCAGGATCTTTTGCACTCGGGAATGAAATGTAAACTACGGGCAAGTCCGACTTGCTTCCATTTTCATGATTGGTAAAATTTTTATCATGATCATATTCATCAGGAAAGATCCAGAAATTGGACTTTGGCAACTGTAACTCTTCTGCCGTTTGCTTAATCCCGATATACAATCCTACGTAAGAAAGAGAAGGATTCATCCCTTTAATTTTTTCCTGGAGATCATATTTTTCCTGAGTGTCCTCTCGAAGCAATTTTGTATATGTCTTTTCCGGACCAACAGTGCTAATAATTGTATTTGCGTTCCAAATCTTTCCGCTGGCCGTTTTTACTCCAACAGCTTTTCCATTTTCTACTAAAATCTCTTCCACTTCAGCATGAACAAAAATTTCTCCCCCGGCTTTTTTAATAACTGGAGCAATTTTCTCATAAATAACTCTGGAACCACCAACAGGGTAAAATCCTCCTTCCATATAGTGATGTGCAACCGTAGCATGCATTACAAAAGAACTTTTAGATGGTACCAATCCGTAATCACCAAATTGAGCAGCTAAAATTCCCTTCAGTTTTTTATCAGTAAATAATTCGTCCAAAACCTCCTTGGTAGTTCTTGATGCATATTTCATATATGCATTTCGCATCCATTTCCCTATGAGCTTTCCAATAAACTCGGGAATTGCTTTTTCAGCATAATACATTTTTGCAGATTTTGCTACCTGTCCTAGTAAGGCAACATATTTTTCAATATTCTTTTTTTCCTTCGGAAATAGGCCGGAAAAATATTTGATGAATTCGTTCGTTCCTTTTCTAAATTCAAAAATCTCATCACCAAAATATATTTTATCATATACCTCTCCCATATCTTCCCATTCAATTGGAGTATCGCAGATATAGTCATAGATCATTTTTAATTCGGTATTAGTGCCCACTTCGCCTACATAGTGTAAGCCAACATCCCATACATAATTTCCACGTTTAAATGTATGCGTACAGCCACCGGCTACATAATGTCGTTCGAGTACTAAAACTTTCTGACCATCTTTAGAAAGAATGGCGGCTAATGCTAAACCACTCATTCCAGATCCTATGATAATTGTATCGTATTCTTCTTCGTATCTTAATTTAAAGGCCCCTAAAAGAGGATGTTCCATCTTGTTCATATCAAACTAGTCTATATCATTACTCAATATTAGAGTTCTTCATTATTTATAACGTTACAGGCAAATAATGGTTTTTACATTATTTACTGTTTATCTTATAAAATTTAATGATATGACGTTTTGCAAATGTGTTTGATGTAAATGTTCTCTAAAAAAATCTTAATTTCTCAAGAGTTAATATCAATTTGTACTTTAAAAATCTTTTTCTCCCAGGTTTCTAGGGCGGCTTATCGGGTGTTTCGCTAAATCTTTTTGTTGCCCAATACCCATTTGAATATGTGGTTGTGCGGTCTGATCATAATCCGACCCTACCTTCGATTGGAATATAAATACATGCAACAAAAAGGATATCGCTTCACCCCCGGCCGCTTATTGTTAGAAAAACCGCTATGACCAATTTAATAACTCCCATTAATAAGCTTGAATAGTAAGAATGCTATTAGAGATGTACTAATTTACAATTTTATCGAAATCGCAGCAGGGATAGAAAGGGTTTAGCTCTTTTTGCAGAGCAAAAAAGCCGGAGCGGAGCGCAGCCCTGGATAGCCCGAAGCTGCCCAACTGTGCAGGAGAATATGATTATCATTAGAGGGAGCAAAAACTATTGGTTTATTCGTGAGGCCAGGCTTCAATGGTTGTTTTTTTCGATTCGCATTTTTCCCACATACGAGTAAAATATTCAGCCGAACTCATGAATATGTCTTTTTCTTTCATCGTCATGCCGGCCTTTTCCCAACTTTTAATATAATCAGGAAATAATCCATAATGAGCAAAACCATCTGTATTAATATCCCAGGTTCTATTTCCAGTTGCACATTTTTTTAGAACCATATTATCATATACAACTGCAATACTCGTGTCGGGTCTTGGCAATGGAAAAAGTCCATTTACATCTGTACCAATGGCAACGTTGCTATAATCCATCACCTCAATAGCCCGCCTAAATCTTTCAACAAATTTATTGGCTACTTCAGAATGACCGAGGCCAATCATACCCCCTGTTTGTTTAATGAGCTTATATTGATTAATGGTTCGGTTGTTTTCATTTCCTTCTTCTTCTCTAAATTCATTATGTCCGGAGTTAACAGGGTAATCATTTTTAATGGCAAAATCTAATACTTCATTTACACACTTCTCCGACATGTGATCAACATCAATTAAAAACCCTTTTTGCATCATATATTTAATGCCAAATCTTCCCTTGTCGGTTAGACCTAACGAATTTCTATGCCCTTCACCAGGATTTATTTTCCAAAAGGTATAATTGGTTTTGGTACTCGGGTTCACAATTTCTGGTAGAATTCCATCTACAGCATCCAGCGCTACCCACGCTAAAAAATCAGCTTCAGGATTGGTATGTAAAATAGGGTGTTCTAAATCAAAACCAATATTAGACTCTTTTGTATTGATAGGCTCTGGAATATATTCGAAACCTGTATTGTATTTATTGGCCACGTTGAATGTGGGAACATATAAGGCAGTTCCTCCAAAAATGTTGTTCGTAACATGTATAGGAAAAATATAGCGAACTTGTAAATCCCAAAGACGGTCAAGCTCGGTTTTAATATCATCATTAGTTGGATTTGGATTATATACGCCTCCTTTTTTTTCTGTAGGCGAGTAAAAATTTCCAATATTGTCCATTTCCACGCCAATAATAACCGCCAACTTCCCATTGTTTACAATTCGCCTTACATCTTGCGGAGTTAATGCGACCTCCATAAATGATGAATTCGCTACTAAGTCTTTAATACCTTTAATAGAATTGTCCATTACGGTTTTGTCATCATATGGTCCCGAAGTCTCAGCAGCGTCAGCCATACAATGACTATGTGTTGCTAATGCTACCATAATATTCAATCCTCCCATGTGCGCCCGTTCAATCCAATCAATCCACATTTGTTGATGAAAAATAGAACAGTAGGCTGGCCATGAAATAAAATTTGGATATCCAAATTTTTCGTGGTCCTCGGTTTTACAATATTGTGATTCGCCTTCTTGAACAAGTTTATTTCTGAAAACATTTCCATGTGGATTGTCAAACAATCCATATCCACCATGATATCCATTACAGTTGCCTAACGCTTGATCAATATTACCATATGGTACTCCGTAAAATAATTCATTGCCAAATGCAAGGTCATTCCGCGGATGGGTATGCATGTCAACAAATCCAGGTAACATTGGTGGAGTTGTTTGTGCAAGAGCCGGGGAATGACTAAAAGGAAATACGAGCAGAAAACTTGCGAAACAAACATATATGCTAGATAATTTTCTCAATAATGCCATCGAAAAATGTATTAATTTCCAAATATATTCATGGAAGGAAGTTTATCAGTAAACTCAACATCAAATTTTTGACCTATAATAAATACCCCACCTTTCATGGTTCCTTTAATCGTTACTTTTTTGTTGGATCCCCCGTTTAAAATCATTCCCATTAATGCTCCACCAGGATCAAGTGTTGCTTCACCTTTGATGGTATAGGTATCTTTTTTATTTTTTTTTAAACTAACAACACCAACGGATTTTATTTTGCCCATCTTCTCTTTTCCCATGAAGATGTCAAAATTTCCTTTCTTGAGCCAGATGTTAAAACTGTTAGGATTATCAACCTCAACCGTTACTTCAATAATATACTTTGTGTCTGATTTTGGGGTAAAACTCTGAAGATTGAATTTACCGATCGTTGGTTCGATAAATTTACATGAGGTAAATAAAAAAGCTATGGCGCAAATGAACCATAGCTTTTTAAAGTTTATTTCTTTTAAGATTATCATTGCTCTTTTAGCTTAGTATAATTCTCGTAGTAGTACGGAATTGTTTCAATTCCCTTATAGAAATTGAATATTCCGTAACTTTCATCAGGTGAATGCAAAGCATCAATATCAAGCCCGAATCCCATTAAAACAGATTTAACTCCCAACTCTTTTTCAAACAACGCTACTATTGGAATTGACCCGCCACCTCTTGTTGGAATTGGGTTTTTACCAAAAGTTTTTTCCATGGCCATACTTGCTGCTTTAAATTCTAACGAATCAGTTGGAGTTAAAACAGGCTCTCCGCCATGATGTGGCCGCACCTCTACCTTCACCGATTTTGGGGCAATGCTCTGGAAATGTTTGGTAAACAATTCAGTAATATGATGACTGCTTTGATTTGGCACTAATCTCATGGATATTTTTGCAAATGCTTTAGAAGGTAAAACGGTCTTTGACCCCTCTCCAGTATATCCTCCCCAAATTCCGTTGCAATCTAATGTTGGACGGGTTCCGGTTCTTTCGTTGGTGGTATATCCCTTTTCTCCCCATTCTTCAGCAATTCCCAGGTCTTTTTTGTATTCTTCCAAATTAAATGGGGCCTTTGCCATTTCTGCTCTTTCTTCAGCAGTTTGCTCAACGATCCCATCGTAAAATCCCGGAATGGTGATATGATTACTTTCATCATGCATAGAAGCAATCATCTTTGCAAGAATATTAATTGGATTTGCAACCGCTCCTCCATAAACTCCACTATGAAGATCGCGATTAGGACCAGTAACTTCTACTTCGAGATATGATAATCCACGAAGTCCAACATCAATTGAAGGAACATCGTTAGCAATCATAGAAGTATCCGAAATCAAGCATACATCAGCTTTCAGTTTTTCTTTATTGGCAATACAAAAAGTCCCCAAATTGGCTGAGCCCACCTCTTCTTCACCTTCAATCATAAACTTAACATTACAAGGCAAGGACCCTGTTTGCATCATAGCTTCAAAGGATTTTAGGTGCATGTACATCTGGCCTTTATCGTCGCAAGAGCCACGGGCATAGATTCTTTCGTTTCTTATAGTAGGCTCAAAAGGTGGTGTGGTCCAGAGCTCCAAAGGCACTGCTGGCTGCACATCATAATGACCATATACCAAAATAGTAGGTAATTTAGGGTCAATAAGCTTTTCTCCATACAAAATGGGATGACCAGCTGTTGGGCAGATCTCAACATTATCTGCTCCGGCAGCTATTAATTTTTCCTTCAGATATTGGGCTGTCTTTATCATGTCCGCTGTATGGGCAGAGTCTGAACTAATAGACGGGATGCGGATTAGCTCGAACAGCTCATCCATGAACCGTTGTTTATTTTCATTAATATACGCTTGTACTTTTTCCATAATTTGTTTGAATAAATGCAACTAAAAGACGAATATATCAGTTATTATTCAAAAAGCTATTTGTTGCTGTAGGCTGTGGAAAAAGGTGGTTTATGGAACAATATTTGACTTTGAGAATACAGTGTTAATTATTTGGGGATGACCAACAGTTTCATTAGTTTAGCAGGTTCTAAGAGGAAATCAATTTTGAGGAGAAAGCCCTATATATATTCATTCATTCTAACCGCCGCCTTTCTTTTGTTGACGGGTATTTCAAGAGGGCAGCTTCAAACCTCAGGGGGCGTTTCGGCTTTAAATTTGGTTCAGAATACACTTTTGGGAGGCGGAGTTCAATTGATTAGTGTAAGTTTTATTGGGTCGAACAATGCCATTGGTACTTTCAATGGATCAAGTTCAAACATTGGAATAGGCTCGGGAGTAATTATGACTACGGGTGTTATTAGTGGAGCTGATGGGCCAGTTGGACCAAACAATAGATCCAATGCAGGAATTGACAACGGAACCGGAGGATATTTTCTTTTGGATAACATCGTTTCTCCAACTGCTACTTTTAATGCAACAGTAATTGAATTTACTTTTATTCCTTCGGGCGATTCAATCAACTTTAAATATGTTTTTGCTTCAGAAGAATACAAGGAATACGTTGGTTCACAATTCAACGACGTATTTGGATTCTTTTTAAGTGGGCCAAATCCTTTTGGAGCGGCATACAATAACAGAAACATTGCATTGGTTCCCGGATCTTCTACCCCGGTAGCCATTAACAACGTAAATCATTTAACCAATTCGTTGTATTACGTCGATAACGAAAGTCCAACTCCAGGAAATACCGTTCAGTATGATGGCTTTACAACACCATTGATAGCTATGGCAGCCGTGGTTCCTTGTGAGACTTATACAATCCGACTTGCAATTGCTGATGTTGGAGACGGAATTTACGATTCAGGTGTGTTTTTCGAAGAGAATAGTTTTTCATCCAATGGAATGGACATCAGTTCTTCCGTAAGTGGATCGTTTAATGTAGATACATTGTACGAAACCTGTGGACAGGCAGATGTTGTTATTTCCATTACAGGAAATACTTCTATTGCCAATACCGTAAATTATCAAATAAGCGGAACTGCAACTCAAGGTGTAGACTATACAATCAGCCCTCCGGGAACATCCATCAATTTTGCTCCAGGACAAAATACTGCAAACCTTACGATTCAGCCAATCATTGATGGAACAGCTGAAGGGTTGGAATATATCATCATCGAGCTTGTTGATACTGCGGCTTGTCCAAATGTTACTATGCCACGTGATACTATCTACCTGCAAAATGTTGCTCCTCTTTCAATAGTTGCACGTCAGGATACAGCACTGGTTTGTAACAATGAAGTATTATTTGCTTATGCGATAGGATCTGGTGGTGTAGGAAATATTACTTTATCATGGAGTGATGGTTTGGGACAGGGGAATTTTATTCCTTTTATTGCTCGTAGTACAGAAACATACGTGGTAACAGCAACAGATCAATGTGGAACTACTACAATTGATTCGTTCACCGTTTTTGTTCCTAATGTAGCACCACTTGTATTAACTTTTACTGAAGATACTGCTATTTGTCCGGGATCTCCGGTTACATTGAATGCAACTGCCGGAGGTGGGATAGGAAACTTAAATCTTACCTGGAGTACTGGCGATAATAATATTTTTTCAAAGATTGTAGGGCCTACCGAAACAACATTATATAGCATCATCTTAACTGATAGTTGTGGAAATTCATTAACTGATGGGGTACTTGTTACAGTTCTTTCTCCCGAAGTTTCTATTAGTTACATGTACAAGGATAATCGTGTGATTCAGTTTTATTCTTCACCCTCTCCCGATGTAGTTACTTATTTGTGGGATTTTGGTGATGGAATAACATCTGCTTTACAAAACCCGGAACATACCTATGCGGATAGCGGATATTACAATGTAATGCTGGTTGTTACCAATGAGTTTGGATGCACCGACACTGCGTTTGAATTGATCTATGCATACCCCGATTTTAGATTTTTTATTCCAAATACATTTACTCCAAATCTTGATGCATTGAATGATGTATTTACTGGTATGGGAATTGGATTCGTAAAATATGAAATGAGAATTTTCGACCGATGGGGAAGAGAGATTTTCTTTACCAACGATATCCATCGTGGATGGCCGGGAACAGATAATAATGACAGAGGACTTCCAATAGGAGTTTATGCATATAAGGTCGATATTGAAACACCGGCCGAAATAAAACACACCTTTATTGGTCATGTAAATTTATTGCGTTAGTAAAATGAAGAAACTATTTACCCTGGTTATATTGTTTTGTTGCTTTCAAGCAGTCAGGGCAACACATATCATAGGTGGAGAACTTTACTACGATTGTTTGGGAGGTAATACTTATCGCATTACATTAAAAGTTTATCGTGATTGCTTTTTAGGACAAGCGCCTTATGACGATCCTGCGAAAATTACAGTTTGGTCGGGTGTTGGCGCTCAAATGCAAGTGATTGAAATTCCTTTTCCCGGTTCTTCAAATGTTCCTTTCATTAGCAGCAACCCATGTTTTCAGGCGCCTGCAAATGTTTGCGTTGAACAAGCTATATACACAACTACTGTATCATTACCATTTTCTCCAAGCGGATATATTTTTGCTTACCAAAGATGTTGCCGAAATAATACCATCGTAAATTTGGTTGATCCCGGAAATACCGGAGCAACTTACACCGAACAAGTTCCTTCAAGCGATCTTTGTAATAGCAGTCCACGATTTAATAATTTCCCTCCTATTGCATTATGTATTGGAGAACCGTTAGTATTTGATCACTCGGCAACAGACCCTAATGGAGACTCATTGGTTTATCAGTTGTGCTCTACATATGAAGGTGCAACTCCAAGTGATCCACAGCCGTTTGTTACAAGCCCACCTCCATTTTCAAACATTACTTTCCAAGCACCTTATTCTTCAGGATTCCCAATTGCAAGTGCTCCTGCTGCGGCAATTGATCCTGTAACGGGAATACTAACCGTTAACCCAACACAGTTGGGACAATATGTTGTAGGGGTTTGTGTAAGCGAATACCGAAACGGAGTTTTAATAGGAACTCATAGTCGTGATTTTCAATTTAATGTTACAAATTGTTTGAGTAATGTTCAATCGATCAGTGAACTTCCCTCAGCATTTGTGAACGTAGGAAATGTTTGGGAAAGTTGTGATGGATTAACCGTTCCATTTGAAAATAACAGCATAAACGGATCATATTACTATTGGGATTTTGGAGTTCCTGTAATTGTTTCTGATACATCTGTAGCGTTTGAGCCAAGTTATAACTATCCCGCAACAGGAACTTATACTATTATGCTCGTTGCAAATCCAGGATATTTCTGTGCTGATACCGATTATGTAACTATTCATATTCGTGAAGAAATGGATATTGATTTTGTAACCCCTATTGGGCAATGTATTGATTTCAATAGTTACGATTTTATAGCAAACGGAATTATTCCCGTTGGAACAGTTTTTAATTGGGATTTTACACCCACAGCTGTACCGGCTACTTCAAATACGCAAAATACACTGGGAGTTAATTTTACCAACGATGGAATTTACAGCATAATGCTTGCCGCCGATTATGATGGATGTGTTGACACCGCTATTCATGATATCCTTGTGTACGGGCATCCAACTGTAACTATTGATGTAGATACAACAGGTTGCGTAAACTATGATGCGCATTATAATGCCACCGTGGACACAGCCTTTAACAACTTGCTTTACCTCTGGACTTTTGGCGATGGAAATACTTCCACCGAGGAAGATCCGGTTAATATTTATTACAGCGCAAATACTTATACCGTTACGTTTCAGTTGATTTCTACAACAGGATGCATGGATACCATTAATATTAATAAGCCTAATTGGATTACGGTTTATCCTGTCCCTACAGCTGGATTTACTGTTGAGCCAACAGAGCAATCTATTTTCTTCCCCAATTTTTATTTCACCAATACCTCAAGCAATGGTGTTGTTGATTGCTGGATGGACTATGATGACGGAAACTTTATTAACGATTGTACCGATGGTTGGTATACTTATATAGATACAGGTCATTATAATGTTACACAATACGTTTATAATATTTTTAATTGTCCTGATACAATGGTTATTCCAATTGTTGTAAAACCTGAATTTGTATTTAATATTCCGAATACATTTACACCAAATTGGGATGGAATTAACGAAGGATTTAGAGGAAAAGGAATTGGGATTAAAGAATATGATTTCCGTGTTTATGATCGTTGGGGCCGAACTCTTTTCAAAACAGATGACCAGTTAGAAGAATGGAGTGGTTCCTTAAATAATCATGGTATTTTATTACCCGAAGATATTTATGTCTACTCCGTCGATATAGTCGATGTATTTGACCAGAAACATCATTACTCCGGTAAGGTCTTTCTGATGCGGTCACTTTTCCCTAAGTGATGAAATAGAATTTAAATTTTGTTGAAACTAACCTGGACGTATCATGATACGCCTCTACATCTACTATATTATATGGTTCCCCAGAATACTTTAATTCTTCCCCTTCGGCGAAGAATTTGGTTTCCAACAGAATTCACAGAATGGCACAGAACCATGCGACCGATTGTAATCTACAGAAGTAATCGCTGACGATTGCTGTTCTTTGGACAGTGTTAAGCCGTTAGGAAAACATTATTTAACACATTCTATGAAGGTCTGTGAATTCTGTGGGAAACAAAAAAGTCACTTCTTCCATAACTTGCACAATTACGTTTACAATTTATATATTAGTGGTATGAAAAAACTAATCATTCTGTTTTTTTTCTTCCCTGTTTTACTTTATTCTCAATCGAAAAATACCACCGTTAGGCAACTTAATTCTATTATTGATTATATGGATGAGAGTAGCCGAATCAATCGTCAATTGTATGCGGATATAAAACAATTTGCCGAAGGATATATCCATAGCTCCAGACCCAAAAGAAATGATAATTATTGGTGGACACATTCTCGTCAGGATGGTAGAGTAGGTCCTTTTGATAAAGACAAAGGGAGATTTCCAGAATTGCATGTGGATGACCAGGGAATGGTCTCTGATTTCGAATTTGAATTGTATCCGGTTCTTGTAGAACGGGAGAACATCGACAAACTACTTGCAACCAATTTTTTTGGAGATAAGACTGACTTAAAGAAATCACTGCTGGATTTTAAATTGATGATGGATAGTTTAATTGTACTTCACCGAACTTTATATGATTACGTAGGTGCCAAAACGTATTTAAACGATACTGAATTTAAAATAGCACTTTCTATTATAGATCAAACATCGAAGATGCTGGATAGTTATTACATCCGTGGTGTTTCACTTACCACTTCTATTGAAACCTATTATAAAACCCTTCCTGTTTTAAAGACTCAGAAAAAAATAACTACGGCCATCATTGAATTGGACCAATGCAAAGATCATATCAACAAATGGGCGGATGAGTTGTACGGCAGCATCAATAATACACCCACCAATGATCAAACCTTGCATGCATTGAATGATGTTTCGCTGGCAAAGGATTCTATTCTTTTAAGCACCACGTATGGATTTGGTGTTGAAAACAATGGAGCGATGCCACATACCCGTTACACTATTTTCTACGGAATGATGAAGTCGACTTTGTATTGGTATGCGAAGGATAAATTTTCATATCCCAAGTTTATGACTAAACGTGATGTGGATTATAATGAATTTGTAGATCGCATTCGTTTAGACGTTGAAGACTATAATGATTTTATGGAATGTGCTGATGGAAAACAAGTTTGTGAAAACATGGATTATTCTATGAAAATGGCAGCAGGAATTGGAGTAGATACCAATCAGAATGTTCAATTAAAATGGCCCCGGAAAGGTTATCTGTTTCATTTTGTAAAACAAGAGGAAGAGAAGCACGATGTAATTATTGAGGTAAAAAAAGATACTCTGGTAACAGAGCATCAGCAACTCATTAATAATTCATCTCCGCATCACATGGTGTTTTTATTGGACATTTCAGCATCTATGAATGATGTGGGGAAATTGGATCTTTTAAAGGACGGTACAAAATATCTGGTAAGTTTGCAGCGAAACAGTGATCATATTTCGTTGCTAACCTTCTCTACGCATAGTCATACTTTATTGAGAAATGTTTCTTGCGATCAGAAAAATAAGATCAACGAAAAAATTAACGAACTGCATGCACATGGTGCAACTAATGCCAGCGATGGTGTAAAAAATGCATTTGGAATTGCAGATAGTAACATCATTACTACAGGGAAGAATAAAATCATATTGGTAACGGATGGGAAATTCCAGTTAGATGGAGCAGCTTTAAAATTGCTCAATAGTTTTAAAAAGAAAAATATAGAACTCATTATATTTCTCGTTGGTTCAAAAGATGATCCTACTTTAGCTAAAGATTTCGATAAAATGGCCAAAAAGGGAAATGGCAGATTCTATGCGATTAGTACTACAACTATACAGGATATTTTGATCAAAGAAGCTTCGGATTAAGCGCTGTTTGGAATCAAATCCCTAGTTCATTGTATTTGGTGACTTGCTTTTATAGATTAGGAACAATCCATAACCGAAAGCAATAACAGAAAAGACAATTTTTACATAATCCACTGTTCTCCATTCATCTCCACCCCAAAGAAAGCGTGAAGAAACCCCAATAAGTCCAAGAATTACGAACAGAATACCTGATCTTCGGTTACTCTTCCTTTTTTTGTCGGCTGCATCTTCGTTTTGTTCTGTCATAGTAATAGTATAAAGTGGGATAAAGGTATGCAATTTTGCTTATTATTAAGAGGCTCTATAATCTTAAAATGGGTAGATGTGAAGCAAAGGCAAAGGAAAAAAAAATCCGGTTATTTAGAATACAACCGGACCTTAATGAATAAGTCAAATTTATTTTACCACATGGTACATTTCAAACTATCAGGAATGTACATTTTGCTGGTTTCGGTAACACCGAAAGTTTTGTAAAATTCCGGGAAGTTTGATAATACTCCAATAACCCTGTATTTAGGTGGAGAATGTGGATCAGTGTACAAACGTTGGATCAATGCATCCTGACGATAATGCGTTCTCCAGATCTGTGCAAAATTGATAAAGAAGCGTTTATCAGCACTTAATCCATCAATGTTCTCATCTTTTTTATTGGCTGTTGCCTTTTTATATGCGGTAAATGCAATGATCATTCCACCTAAATCAGCAATGTTTTCTCCCAAAGTAAGTTCACCGTTTACGTGTACATCATCCACTGGAATATATGCGTTGTACTGAACAACAAATCTTTTCGCCAAATTGCTGAAATTTTCTTCGTCAGCTTTGGTCCACCAGTTCGATAAATTTCCATCTGCATCAAATTGTCTTCCTTGGTCATCGAATCCATGAGTAAGTTCATGTCCTATTACCATTCCAATTCCACCATAGTTAACGGCATCATCAGCATTAGCATCAAAGAACGGAGGTTGTAAAATTGCTGCCGGGAAAACAATTTCGTTTAATAATGGATTGTAATATGCATTTACGGTTTGTGGTCCCATTCCCCATTCTGCTCTGTCAACTGGTTTCCCTAATTTGCCAATAACTCTGGTAAAATCGTAGCTGCTGGCTGCAATTACATTTAATACATAATGTTGTTTTTTAATTCCTATACCATCATAGCTTCTCCATTTATCAGGATATCCTATTTTCACCATGATCTTTCCAAGTTTCTCCTGCGCTTTTTGTTTGGTACTATCTCCCATCCAGGTTAATCCTTTCAATCTTTCGCTTAATGCATTTCTTAAATTCTCAACCAACTCTAAAGCTTTTTGTTTTGAATTTTCATCAAATGCTGCCTTTACATACTCTTGACCTAATGCATCACGTAAAAGGAAATCAGAAGCATCAGTGATTTTTTTCCAACGAGCTTCCTGTACTTCAACACCTCTCAGTTTTTTATCATAAAAATCAAAATGTGCTTGATCAAAATTTGAACTTAATTCTGTTGCGTATGTATTAATCAATTGGAACTTATAGTAATCTTTCCACTTAGCTCCGTCAGTTTTGGTCAACATACCATTCCATGCTTTCATGAAATTTGGCATTCCAATAACAAGACTGTCGATTTTGCCTACTCCGGTTTCTCCAAAATAAAGATCCCAATTAAAACCAGGTGTCAATTTTTTTAGATCAGCCATTCCCATTTTGTTATAGGTGGCATAAGGATCTCTTTGCTCAACCAAGGTCATTGAGGCTTTGGCTAATTGCGTTTCAATATCAAAAACATTGGTGGATTGTTTTGATGCTGTTGCATCATCCGACCCACTCATTACGAAAATTTGTTTGATATATTCTTTGTACGAGTTTCTATTGGTAGTTGATTTCTCATCGGTACGGAAATAATAATCACGATCAGGCAAACCTAAACCTCCTTGTGAGATGTATCCAATATATTGGCTCGTGTTTTTTAAATCCTGATCAACGAAGAAATGTATTGGTGATTCTACTCCAATTTTTACCATTTTTCCGAAGTATTTGGCAATGTCTTCTGGAGTTCTTAAGTTATCGATGTCATCCAACATAGGTTTCAATGGGTCAATTCCAGCTTTATCAATACCTGCTGAATCCATTCCTGTTGAATAGAAATCTCCAATGATTTGAGTATTGCTTCCTGCAGCTCCTGTTTCTTTAGCAGCCTTCTCTTGAATGTCTCTCAATACTTTCATACTGTTCTCATCCATGAAAGAAAACATTCCCCATGAGCTTTTAGATGCAGGTATAGGATTTTTTTCTATCCATTTTTTATTTGCATATTCAAAAAAATCATCTGCCGGATTGATGTTAGTATCAAGATACGTAACATCAATGGCAATATTCTTCTTGTTATCTTTATTGAGATTGTTTTTTGGTTTGTTAGAACATCCGCTGGCAATAATCGCCAGTGATAATGTAAAGGAGCCAAATAGGATAGCTTTCATCTTTATCATAAATTTAGTGATTAACAAATATAGACTTATACTTGAAGTGGATATCCCATTTAATAAATATTGGCAATTCTTATGTTTTTTAAAGCTTGCCAGAATTGAGGATAGGATTTTGTTACAACTTCAGTGTTTTCAATACTCACAGGGTCTCCCGACATACAATAAATGGATGCTGCCATAGCAATTCTATGGTCATCATGGGTGTTAAAACTGATTTTATCAGCAGCGTTATTATAGCCAGTTATATTTAAATAATCATTGCCAAAATTCGATATTGCACCCACCTTATGAAGTTCTTCTGCAACCGCATCAATTCGTTTTGATTCTTTTAAATTAAGAGTTTGTAATCCTGTAAAATTTACTTTTAATTTTAAAGTAGCGCATGTAAACGCCAGTGCAGGAAAAAGATCCGGCTCATTTATCAAATTAAAATTGAGATCATCATTTGCTTTTTGTGTTTTCTCTATTCTTAGTCCTTTTGATAATTGTATTGTTTCAACTCCAAGTTTTTGAAAATATTCAGCCGTTTTACGATCGCCCTGTATCGAATCAAGAGATAAATTTTGAACATTTATTGCAGTTCCCTCTTCTGATGCGGCAACCAAACCATACCAGAATCCGGCTGCGCTCCAATCGGCTTCCACTGTATAATTTTTAGGAGTATATTTTTGAGATTGAACGGAAATGTTTTTTGAACTCATTTCGCATTCAACACCAAAGTATTTCATCAGCTCAACGGTCATCCGAATATATGATGATGAAACAGGTTCGTTCTCCAGCTGAATAAACAAGCCTTCTTTCAGAAGTGGAGCAATCATTAATAAAGATGATATGAACTGGGAGCTTTCACTTCCATCGATAGAAACTGTTCCACCAATAGGTTTTGAAGGATGAATCGTTATTGGAGGAAATCCGTCATTCTTTTCATAAGAGATATTTGCTCCAATTGATCGAAGGGCGTCAACGAGTTTCCCAATAGGTCGTTGCAACATTCGATTACTCCCAGTAAGCGTTTTTGTATTCCCTATAACTGTGTAAAGACTAACTAAAAAGCGCATATTGGTTCCAGCGGCCCTAACATTTATTATTTCAGATGAAGACTTTAAATTGGCTAATAAATTTTGAGTGTCATCGGAATCCGAAAGATTCTGAATTTTAAACTCTCCGGCTAATTCCCGAATAATAAGGGCTCTGTTACTTAAACTTTTTGAGGTAGGAAGAACAATGGTTCCAGTTTTGAATTCAATATTTTTTTCAAGCCTCATCATTTTTTGATGTAGTATTGAATCGCCTCTATAATTAAATCATCATCACAATGGTCATCTATACTTGCATTGCCGATTCCCCTAACAAGACTGAATGAGATTTTCTGATTTTCGTTTTTCTTATCCTGTCGCATCCTTCTTAAAAAATCATCGCTGTCATATTTTTTTAATTTGACTTTATCAACTTGTTTGAAAAGGACACCCTCAATTTCCTCTTGTTCGGTTGAAGACAGGTACCCTAGCTTATTGGATATGTAGTTTTCGATGATAAGACCTGCAGCCACAGCTTCTCCGTGCATTACCACCTCATCTTCATCTAGTTTCCATCCTTCAATAGCGTGACCAACCGTATGGCCGGCATTTAATTTTTTTCTATCTCCCTTGTCGTTAAGATCGCTGGAAACAATATTCGTTTTAATTCTAACGGAAGTTTCGATTAAGTCATCCATTTTTTCCAATGGATCTTTTTTAATTCTATCCCAATAGCTTTTATCTGCAATTAATCCATGTTTTAAAGCCTCTATTACCCCTTCGTTTTTTTCTACAGGAGGTAAGGTATCAATAAACTTTTTCGAAATAAAAACCTTTTCAGGCAAGGTAATACTGCCAATCAGATTTTTAAGTCCCATAAAATCAATTCCATTTTTGCCACCAATGGATGCATCAACCATTGCTAATAAGCTGGTTGGAACATGAATATATTGGATGCCCCGTTTATAGATACTTGCGGCAAATCCACCAATATCACATACAACCCCTCCGCCAAGATTTATTAATAATGTGTTTCTGTTCGCTTCATATTCTGCTAACTGAGCCAGGATGTATTGCAGTTGCTCAAAATTTTTATTTTTTTCACCCGGCGTTATTGTTATAATTCTTGATTCATTGGATTCTCCAAAATTTTCCTTTAAATGGCGCATACAATAATGCAAGGTATTGTTATCGGCTAAAATGATAAATTCCTTTTGTTCAGGAAATCCATTTAAATACTCACGAAGCGATTGCAGTTCATGGTCAATATGTACATTTAGAGGAAATGGTGACATTTTAATGTTATTTTAGGGATATATAGTTTATCAATATTAGCAGTGATTGTTGAATTAACAAAATTAGATTAGGTTTGCACATGTTTTTCGGATAACCTATAAGATCCAAAACAATCAAAATTCAGGATCCATGTTAAGCTTCGATAATACACAGATTGCCTTTGAAAGCAAGTCGAACACTGAGTTAAAAAGAGCTCATTTCCTTTTCAATATGATTGGAAAAAGATGGGTTGTGCTTATGGGTAAAAAACTTACAGGAATTTCATTTGCCTTACACCTGCCTATTAAGACCATTATCAAGGCTACGATTTTCAAACAGTTCGTTGGTGGAGAAAGCATCAATGATTGCGAAAAAACAATGGAATCGCTGAGTAAATTCGGAATTGGTACCATTCTGGATTATTCCGTTGAGGGAAAGGAAGAGGAAGAAAGTTTTGACTCAGCCGAAAAGGAAATCTTAAGAACTATTGAAAAAGCACGATCGGATAAGAGAATTGCCTTCTCGGTGTTCAAGGTTTCAGGTTTAGGCAGACATTATATTCTTGAAAAAAGAAGCAAAGTGGAGGAAATGTCTTCCATCGAAAAAGAGGAATGGGATAGAATTTTTAATCGGGTATTAAATATTTGCTCTGCTGCTCACGAAATTGGACGGCCAATTTTTGTTGATGCAGAGGAAAGTTGGATTCAACCCGCTATAGATGAATTGGCTCTTGAAATGATGAGAAAATTCAATGCTAAAAATTCTATTATTTATAACACAGCTCAACTTTATCGTCATGATCGTTTGGCATACATTAGGGAATTATTTACCATAGGACAAAAGGAGAATTTTTTGGTTGGATTAAAACTGGTTCGGGGCGCATACATGGAAAAGGAGAGGAGAAGAGCACAGGAAAAAGGTTATGTGGATCCAATTCAACCCGACAAAGAGTCTTCGGATCGTGATTTTAATTTGGCCTTACAATTTTGTGTTGATCATGTTGAACAAATAGGTATTTGTTTAGGAACTCACAATGAAGAAAGCAGTTTGAAGTTGGCAAATACACTTGCACAAAAAGGAATTCCATTGAATCATCCTCATGTTTACTTTGCACAGCTTTTAGGAATGAGTGACCACATTAGCTATAATCTTTCCAAAGACGGCTATAACGTTGCCAAGTACGTTCCATACGGCCCCGTGAAAGAAGTTGTACCTTATTTGATTAGAAGAGCCGAAGAGAACACTTCTGTAAAAGGTCAAACAGGAAGAGAGCTTTCGTTAATTAAGAAAGAGTTACAACGAAGAAAATTAGGTTAAGCTTTATTGCTTGATGATTTTGAAACTTTCAGTCTTCAAATCCGATTTAACGGTTATGAAATATGTACCGGTTGAAATATGTTCTATATCGAGATTATATCTTGAAGAACTTGCATCCCCAAGATTTTTTTGAAGAACAAACTTTCCAGAGATATCGTAAAGTTCAATGCTAACATTACCTGTGATATTGTGATCCATTAACTCAATCCAAACGGTGTTATAAGTTGGATTTGGATAGATTAAAATAAAATCCTCTTCTTCCGAAAGTAAATGAGCATAACATCCATTCACTTGCACGTCAATTGTAATTGTTGATTGGCAGCCACCCTCCCCTGAAACTGTAACAGTATAGGTTCCCTGTGAGGTAAATTGTGTATGAGGAAGAACCGGATTCTGTATTGCAGATGAAAAACCATCAGGTCCTACCCAAATATAAGCAATACCTCCTGTGACAGAAAATGTAAGATCTTCATTAAGACAAATCGGAGCATTATTTGTAACCGTAACTTCTGGCGTTGGATTTACCATAACGTTGGTTACTACAGTTGATGAACATCCTGCACCATTTGTAACAGTAACAGAATAACTTCCACTATTTAATGTTGAGGTTGAAGAAATCAATGGGTTTTGTTGAGTAGAGGAGAATCCGTTGGGTCCTGCCCAAAGATGAGCAGAAAGACTATCGGTTGCACCTAAATTTAAACTTGTTCCTTCGCAAATAGGGCTATTGCTTGTTGCTGATGGAGACGTTGGAACATTAAGAACAGTAACTATTGCAGTGTCATATAAAGTATTGCATCCTCCAGGATCATTGTAAAGATAAGTAACTGCATGTGTTCCAACTCCAGCAATTAATGGAAAAAAATAATCTCCCGCGACCCCAGGTCCAGAGAAAACTCCGCCGGGTGGAAGTGCATGTAAATGAACGCTATCTTTATTTAGACAATATAAACTGTCGAGTTCAGGAATTTTTGCAACAAGATCAGTTTCAGGTCCGGTAAATTCCAGATTGGTTGGAGTTTCAGAATATGTAGTATCGAAATATGAACCATTGTTTCCATTAGTTCCTGGTGCTTGAGAACCATAAAGTCCACCCAATCCACCCAAAACGGACAGACTTGCGGCAGAATTCCAGGTTGATCCATGAAATATTTTTATTCTTCCACCTGAGCCGCCACCCCCACCATCATTAGCAGCTGATGTTCCATTTCCTCCATTTCCTCCAATGGAAGCTAAAAAACAGGTTGCTGATAATTTCACATTTTCACCTATCAATAAAATAGTACCTCCTGATCCCCCACCAGCACAACGGCCAATGGATCCAATTCCATTATATCCATTCATTGTTATTGATCCATTTACATCTAACCATTCAGCCTGTAATTTCAATCCTCCTCCGCCATTTCCTCCAGCAGCATTGTCGGTAGTTCCTCCTGAAGAGCCCATGAAATTTGTTGGGTCATTAAGGGCACCATAAACCATACCGCCACTTCCTGGAGTATCTCCCGGATCCATTCCTCCAGTTCCGCCAACACCTCCGTATGATCCTCCCCCTGCACCGGCAGTTAATGATTGTTCTCCTCCACCAGGGCCATTCCCGTTTCCAATAGTCATTGGAGAAAAGAATCCATCACCATCGCCATTTATATTACCATTGATTCTTAACACATGCGATTTAATCTCAAGTAATGAACCAGATTGTAGCGTAATATTATCTCCACTATCTAATTGGAACCAATCGAACTGAATTATACCAGATAAAGTTGTATCTGCCCCTCCCGAAATAAATGAGATTGGAAATGTAGAATTGAAATTAGATTGAGGTGGTGCAGAATTATCCCCATACCATAAAATAAAATTTTTGCTTGAAATAGCAGGCATGAAGGGTATTTTAACCCATATCAATGTCGTGGTTGTATTTATTCCGCTTTCAATCCAGTAATCGTAAAAATTTGATGGAGAGCAGGAGTCTGAGGAGAAACGAAAATCATCACCGCTAGGATTTAAATGTCCCGCTGTAATAAGATCGGCAGTGTTTAGGGTGATAAGAGTTTGAAAATTGTAAATGTCCTGATTGCTTTCGTTAGCAATTGTATAGTGCTTTTTAAACAAAGGATTATAGACCTGCGAAAACAAGCAGGAAGGGAAAATAATAATTGCATAAAAAAATATTTTTTTCATCGCAATCCCCGATTAATAATTAAGCATTCTACACAAACAAATCTAACGATTAATACGTCAAATTCATATTAAATTTTTCGACAAGGTTTTATGCAGGTTTTCTAGCAGTAAGAGCTTTAAAAGTACATGTAAGTTGCATGCTTTAAGGTATTTTTAATTTAAACTGAACCAAATATTAAACGAGGTGTAAGTTTCCTAAATTGATTAGCCATGAATAAATTAAGAATTACACTTTTAATGGTAGCCATTTGCAGTATTTGTCAATGGTCGACCGCCCAAAACGCTGAAATGTCGAGATATTACAATAAATCAGCAGGAAGCAATGCCCCTCTAGTTGAAGATAGGGATGAAAAAGGAGACGTAAAGACCGATAACAATGGAAAGGTAGTTTACAAGGAAGTAAAAAAGGACTCTTACGGGAATGCTCAAGGAAACCAGTATGATCTAGCAGTTGATGGAGCGTTTGAAGGACAAACAATTTTAGTTCTTCAGTTGTATGCTGAAACTAGTTTTGACTTCAAGTCCCCTGAAAAAGCTTTGAAGGAAAAAGGTTTCGGAGTGTATCGTTACATTGGAAATCCTCCAACCGCAGGCCAACTAAAAAAGGACCTTGAAAAATCATGTCAGTTATGGATTATTTCTGATAGCTACAGTAAATTAGACGATGACCATCTAAAGGTAATCAAGGAATTTTTTGACTCAGGCCATGGTCTTTATATTTGGGGAGACAACGATCCTTATTATGCAGATGCAAATAAAGTAGCAACCTATCTTTTTGGTGGTGAAATGACTGGAAATTTAATGGGAGATAATCCTGTTGGAATTCAAGTAGATAAAAAATCACCAGGAATTCGTGAAGGACATTTAATTACTACAGGGTTAGAAAATGTTTACGAAGGAATTACCATTGCTACTATTACTGAAAATCAGGATCTTCAACCTCTTATTTTTGGATCGGCAGGAAATCTTGTTACTGCGGTTTATGAGCAAAACGGGAAAAGATGTATTTTAGATGGAGGTTTTACCCGACTTTATTATAAATGGGAAACAGCAGGTACCGATCGTTATATTAAAAATGCGGCGGCCTGGCTGGTGAACATCGAGAGCCTTACCATGAAGGGCAAATAATTATTGAGTATAAAATATGTGAAAGGGTTGAAGATTTTCAACCCTTTTTTTGTTTCTCAAAATGAGTTTTTCGGCGAGATTCATTCATAAAAAGGGTTGATTGAAGTCTAAAGTTAATCCTTGTAATTATCCTAATAATAGGATGTTGTGTTCAACACAGCTCATTTAAACGAACACAATTGTTAAATCATCCCAATAGTTTAGTAAATATGGGTTCTGCTGAATGGAAAATCCGTTATTTCAAGCTACTTTTGCACCATGATTGGTTTCGATAAACTGCCTGACGAGGTTTTAAAAAAAGCCGCTAAAATTAAATTGTTGATTACTGATTGTGATGGGGTTCTAACGGACAACGGGGTGTATTACACGGAATCTGGAGAATCCTTTAAAAGATTTTCAATCAGAGATGGCATGGGAGTTGAAAGACTTAGAAAATGGGCCAATGTAGAAACGTCAATAATGACCGGGGAAGGGTCTAAATCAGTCTTTAAAAGAGCAGAAAAGCTAAAAATTAAATTTTTATATCAGGAAGTAAAGGATAAAAAAGCTCTTTTGCCTTCAGTTTTAGCTGAAGCAGGTGTGAACGCTGACCAGGTAGCATTTATTGGTGATGATACCAATGATGTGGAAATTATTAAAGAAATAGGGTTTTCGGCCACTCCGGCGGATGGAATGGTTTTCACAAAAGAAATAGTCGATTATATTTGTAAAGAAAATGGTGGTTACGGTGCATTTCGAGAAGTGGCTGAATTGATCATCTTTGCCGTAAATAAACAGAAACATTAGGATTGTAAGAGAATGAGAAGAGTTGATATTCAAAATGGAAGAAGCATTGGTGACGGATTTACAACGTATGTAATAGCCGAGATTGGGATTAATCATAACGGATCACTGGAGATTACTAAAAAACTTATTGATGCTGCAATCAAATCAGGTTGTGACGCGGTAAAATTTCAAAAACGTACTCCGGAAATTTGTGTACCTAAAGATCAATGGGATAAGGAGAGAGAAACTCCGTGGGGCAAAATGTCTTATATAGACTACAAGAAAAAAATTGAATTTACCGAAGACGATTATTCAACGATAGATAAATATTGCAAGAAACAAGGTATCGATTGGTTTGCTTCATGCTGGGATGAACCATCTGTAGATTTTATAGAGCAATTCAATCCGGTCATTTATAAAATGGCTTCTGCATCTTTAACCGATTTCCCTTTGCTTACAAAAGTAAAATCAACAGGTAAACCTATCATTTTATCAACCGGAATGAGTACCCCAGAAGAAATTGATTCAGCTGTAAAGCATGTTGGATTAGATAAATTATTAATTGCACATTCTACATCAGCATATCCTTGCATTCCAAATGAATTGAATTTGCTAATGATTGGAACACTTCGTGAACAATATCCAAATAATCCTATCGGTTATTCAGGTCACGAAACAGGATTGGCTACCACCGAAGCAACAATTGCGCTTGGGGCTAATTTTATCGAAAGACATTTTACACTTGATAGAGCAATGTGGGGAACTGATCATGCAGCTTCTGTTGAACCGGAAGGAATGAGTCGATTAGTTCGTAATATCCGTGATATTGAGATCGCTTTAGGGGATGGTGTAAAAAAAGTTTATGAAAGCGAGAAAGAACCAATCAAAAGATTGAGAAGAGTTCATCTTACCAAATAATGTTTCAAAAAACGGTAGAGTATTTAAATTCTATTCCTTGGGGAAGCTCTGGTACTATTGCTTTAATAGTGATTGTTTTTTCTGCCCTCACTTTTGCAACTCTTGAAAGAATCATTCCCTATCAAAAAGGAATTCCTCTTTTCAGAAAGGGGTTTTATCTTGATTTTGTATGGTACACGATTATTCAAAGTGCCATTATGGGTTTCATTATTTTTTCTTTGATCATTGGACCTGTTAGAGATTTGCTGAGGTTACCAGAAGAGGGTTTGATTTCTCATTGGCCTTTATGGGCTCTTATACTTTTTTTCTTCGTAACTCACGATCTATACATTTACCTGTTTCATAGATGGCAGCATCACAATAAATATTTGTGGAGAACTCATGAAGCACACCACAGTGTGGAGCAAGTTGATTTTGCGGCAGGAAGTAGATCACACATGATAGAGATCCTTATTAACCAAACAATAGAATTTGCCCCGATCATTCTTTTGTTAGATGTTCCAACAGGAATTCTGGTGAAGAATATTAAGGGTACAATTGATGCAGTGTATGGTCAGTTTATTCATTCTAATTTGGATGTACGTCTTGGTAAACTAGGTTATATTTTTAATGGTCCACGAATGCATCAATGGCATCATGGTGACCAAGTAGAAGTGTACTATGCAAATTTTGCAACCAAACTTGCACTCTGGGATTATCTTTTTGGAACGGCGTACAATCCGAATAAAAAACCAACAAAATATGGAGTGTGGTACAGGTTCCCTCGTGATTGGTTCGCACAACATATATTTTCGATTTTCAGGTTTAACGTTGATAAGGTTGAAAGGTCACCAGCCTTAAAATGGTACTTTAATTTGCGTGTGAACATGATTAAACTTTTTATGAAAACATGGAAATCGATCTTCAAAAATCGATTTACAAAGAGACGATTGGTCGACGGAGAGCTATATGCCCCTAAGCCCGAATTATCTGAAATTAAATATTGATATTTTGACCCTTTCATTTATTTATCTTTTTATTGCATCGATGTTCCAGATTGGGTGGTTGTATAATATGAAGATGATGAAAAAGGGTATGTGGAAGGAAATAAAACAAGCACCTTTTTTTTCAGCAAGATCTTTAAAGGCAATTATGCCAATTATTTTGTATCTCGTTTTGAGTATTTCAAATGTTATTTTTTTAGCGATGTCAATGAAGCACATTCCTGAGGCGGTTGCGTATGCTATTTGGAGTGGAATCGTAATAGGTTTCGCCGCTGTTATTGATCAAATTATTTCTAAAAAACCAATGAAGCCTGCTACGATTATTTTTGTTTTGATGATTTTGTTAGGTGTTGTTGGATTAAGACTTGGAACAAACTAAACGATGCGCTGGATATACCTCATATGTGCCTCTTGTTGTGAAGTAATGTGGCTTTATTGTGTTGCGTATCTTAATAAACTATCCTGGAAGCAACTATCCTCTTTGTCTTTTGTGAATGAAGAAAACAATGGATGGATATTCGCCTCAATAATTGGTTACGCAAGTTTTGGAATTGCGAATGTGATTCTTTTTACCAAAGCAGTTGCTAAAATTTCTCCGTCTATTGCTTTTGCCGCATGGACCGGTCTTGCTTTAGTTGGAATTACAGTGATTGATTTTTTATGGAAGGATATCAGTTTTAGTTATTTGCAACTAGTAAGTATCACTCTTATTCTTGGTGGAATTATCGGAATTAAATCAGTCTCCGACAAATCCGAAGCCTAGTCTCTTGGCTTTTGCAAAGATTATTCCTAAGTTTGAAAAAAAAGGAATGAAAAGAACCCTATCTGTCATTACTTTTTCGTTTCTAATAATTGCTGGTTATAGCCAAACCTTTTATCCCGTAAATGCCGGCGACGGAAGGTTCAATTATTTTAGCTACGAACAAGAAAAACTTTCGCTTGATTCCAGAGCGACCGGAACTTATTATCTCGATTATCTTGAATATGATAAAGTGTTTTTGGGTAATACTATCAATAATGGGGTGTATGGAAATCTTTGTTTTACAAAAACAGACACTGCTTACGGAGTAATTCCATTTGTAGCAGAATACTACGATAGTTTAGTGCTTTCTACCAATTTGTTATCATGGACAGCTGTGCCCTGGAACAGCCTTTTAAGTATGACGATTGACTCCGTTTTCATTAAGTTGAATGTTGACAACATGAGTGGTACAATGGATAAGTTAAAAATGAAGATTGTAAGTCCTACAATAATGAGCAGCGGAGCCGGTGATTGGAGAAACTTTAATGTTGCACCTGCTTGGGAGGATTCTTTGATGACGAATACCGATATAGGCGTTCATGGAAGTGGTAGTATTACATTTGCAACGGTGGGTTTTGAAGTGGGTATTACTATGAATAATAAGTTCGGATTAATGTTTGAATATTCGGGGAATTTGCAGGATACCTGTCGTCTTATTTGGTCGTATCCAACTGATGGATCTGTTTGTTCAAATGGATCTATTTCTGCTCCAAATAGAACCCCAAAACAGTGGGATCTTTATCCTAGTTCATTTTATAATATTTGTACGGGAGGAACAGGATTGGTTCAAAATTATTCGGTGGGTTTCCCAAGAATTAACGGAAATAAAGGATTTGCATATTATGTAGATTGCTCAAACCCGTCATCTCCATATTTGAACGATTCTGTTTCTAACGGATTCGACGGAAATAAAAACCAGTTTCAACATTGGAATATATGGGCTTTGGTTACCGTTACGGATAACATAGGAATAGAAGAACAAAACCAAAAGGGAATTAAAGTATTTGCTTATCCAAATCCTGCAAAGGAATTTCTGAACGCAAATTTGACTCTTTCCAATACGGCAAATGAGGTTTTGTTTGCGATTTCCGATCTAACAGGAGGCAGAATTTATACAAAAAATATGGGAAGTTATCCTGAAGGAAAAAGCACAATGAGTGTTCCTATTAATCTGGCTTCAGGAATGTATGCTTATACTTTAACGATTGATGGGGTTTCGGTAACACGGAAGTTTATGGTTACTAACTAACCATTTTGCGCAATTTGGTTAAACGGTCATTATCTCTTTTTCTTTTCTCACAAAATGATCATCAACTTTTGTTTCATAATCTTTAGTGATATTTTGCATAGTGGTTTCTGCGTCTTTTGCAAGATCTTCAGCCAACCCATCCTTTTGAAGTTTTTTGATGCTTTCGTTGCCGTTTTTACGGGCATTACGAATGCTTATTTTACAATGCTCAACCTCGTTTTTGGCCATTTTTACCATTTCTTTTCTTCTCTCCTCGGTTAATGGTGGAACATTTATACGGATCATTTCACCGTCATTTTGTGGATTTAACCCAAGATTGCTATTGATAATGGCTCTTTCAATATCGGCTAATCTGCTTTTTTCCCAAGGTTGCACAACTAGTGTACGGGCATCAGGAGTATTAACATTGGCTATTTGATTTAATGGAGTCATCGCACCGTAATAATCCACCATTACGCTGTCAAGCATCGCTGGGTTGGCTTTACCGGTTCTTATCTTAAGCAATTCCGATTCCAAATGGCTGATGGCCTTGTCCATCATATCACGTGAGCTTTTTATTACCAAATCTGTACTCATAATCAATAGCGTTTTTGAAAATTATTGTAGGCAAAAATAATGAAGTATTTGATTTTTGGGCCAATTCGGGTCACAATGAAATGGATTTAACCTGTACCTCTATATTTTTAACTTTGTAAGCATAGATAGATGCTTATGAAACCTCAATTACTGGCTTTTGATAGATTGCTTACCATTATGGATGAATTGCGTGAAAAGTGTCCATGGGACCGCAAACAGACCATGGAATCGCTGCGATATTTGAGTATAGAAGAGCTTTATGAACTTTCTGACGCAATACTTGAAGGGGACGATGAGGAAATAAAAAAGGAATTAGGTGACATTATGCTTCACATGGTGTTTTATGCCAAGATTGCAAGCGAAAAGGGCAAGTTTGATATTTCGGATGTATTGAATGGGATTTGTGAAAAGTTGATTGTTCGTCATCCTCACATTTATGGAGATGTAAAAGTACAGGATGAGGAAGAAGTGAAACGAAATTGGGAAACGATTAAGTTGAAGGAAGGAAAAAAATCGGTTTTGGAGGGTGTTCCCAATAGTTTACCCGCTATGGTAAAAGCGCATAGGATGCAGGAGAAAGCGAAAGGAGTTGGCTTCGAGTGGAGTAACACCGAAGATGTTTGGAAAAAGGTACAGGAAGAATTGGAAGAGTTTAAATTGGAGGCTTCAAAGGAAAATAATCATGAAAAGCTGGAAGGAGAGTTTGGAGATCTTATATTTTCATTAATAAATTATGCCCGTTTTATTGGGGTAAACCCTGAGGATGCCCTTGAAAAAACCAATAGAAAATTCAGGAAAAGGTTCCAGCACATAGAGTCCAGGGCTGCGGAGAAAGGCCGCTTGCTGCAGGACATGAGCCTTGAAGAGATGGATGTTTATTGGGAAGAGGCCAAGAAGTTATAGGCTTGTTCAACGGAAGCATTTTTTTGGTATATTTATTGTTCTTAAGAACTTATGATAGCTAAACAACGCCAGCATACATTTTCAGATTCAATACGAAGATTGACTCGTGTGACGATTTGCCTATCTGTCGTATTTCTATTAGTTTATTCTAAAACATCATATTCTCAAAAACTTACCGGTTGGGATAAGAGAAGTTGGAGAAAGAATATTCTTTGGCTGGAGGGAATGGGTGCCAGCGGAGTGGTTGGGGTTCATTATGAAAGAATATTTATGGTGGGTCGTGTATGTTCTTTTAGGGCGGATGTAGGTGTAAGTCCTTTCTATATGACCGAAAGATTTGAGTTGTATGCAGGGAAAAGCATTACCGGAATAGTTGGGGGTGGTTTTTATGTTTTCCCTAATGCAATTAAAATAGGAATTGGCTGCTCAATGCTGAACGATTTTTTCTTTGACCGGATTCCTGAAACTATAGTCCCTAATGATACCACACATGGCGGAAGTAGCGAAATACTTCCTGCAAAGAATTACAAAGTAAGAATTATGCCTTATATTGTTTTTGAGGCTACAGCCGAAAACCGAGTTGTTTTTCGTGTCGGTTATTCCCCAATCATTGATCCGGCAAATGATGCTCAATCGGAAGTCTATTTTACACATTGGGCAACTTTTGGCATTGGGTATAAATTCGGGAAATAACGTGTTCCGCATTAATAACAGTTAAAACAAATCTCAATCGTTTTCTTATTTATATTTTTATCATCTAAATTATAAATGTATGGCTGTTGTTTTAGTTAACGATTCAAATTTTGCTAAAGAGCTTAACGATAAAAAAGTAATTGTAAAATATTTTGCTGATTGGTGTGGTTCATGCAAACTATTTGCACCCAAATTCAAAAGACTTTCGGGTGATGAAAGGTTTGCCGGAATAGAATTTCTCGAATTAAATGCAGAGGAGAATCCTGAAGCAAGAAAAATGGCTGGAGTGGATAGTTTGCCCTTCTTTGCTATTTTTAAAAATGGAGAATTGGTTGAAGGATCAGCAACTAGTAAGGAAGAAGTGGTGGTTGCTATGTTGGAGAAACTTAAATAATCAACGAATAATGAAAGTAGCATCTATAAAATTATTAGTTGATAATTATAGCCTTGATCAGTTAATTCTGGTTGAAGAAGCATTGTATAATGAGGAGCCTTTGCCCGTTGACGTAGAAGGCGCAGATGAAGGCGAAAAGCTTACCCATGTTTTAGCTGCAATCGAGATCCTGAAGGACATGACAAGGGGGAATGATTATAAAACAGCATTGAGAAATTACTCATCTAGAGTAAGAAATTCTATCAATTAAGGCTGTTCGTAGAGTCAATTGAGCGGTTGGTGAAATAGCCAGTTTTCCAAAGAAACGGCTTTTTACATTTGAGGAAAATATTCTTACTATGAAAACTATATTCACTTTTGCTTTTATAGCACTTACTACCCTCGTAAATGCTCAATATTCGGGCACCTTTGCTTCTGTTAAGTTTGATATAACAGGCAAGCCTGTTTGTATTTACGAATTGGATCAGGGTGGAGTAACAATCAGGAAAGAAACTTATGTGAGTTTGAAGGATGGATTATTTATGGTTTGGGAATTAGGTTTTAATGGGCAAGTTTTAGAATCCATTTTTCAATACAGTTTATTGTCAAAAAACGTGGATCTTTCAGAAAGTGATGTTTATAAGAATTTACTGAATTCTCGTAAATCCTCAAACTTCTTTAACATATATATTAATATGAATGCGGGAACCAAGGTAAAATGTGAAGTATATTATACGGGAGGTGCCGAAGAACCAACTGAAGCAAACAATCTAGCGGTAAGTTTTACCGATAAAGCTGTTGCAGACGATTACTTTAAAAAATTCAGAAATTAGATTGTTTCTTAAGATGCTTCCTGATGATTCTATCAGGACAAGATCGGCCCTGGGTAAAGCTGCATCCTTTTTTATTGTTTCATACATCAAAGACGTTCGTAGAGACGGATCATTATCCGTCTTTGCCGATATGATTACAAAGATTTTATATCAACAATAAAAAAGATACAGCGGAACACCAGTTAAGCCGCCAAAATAAAATTACTCTTCGCTATTATAATACAGTTTATAGTAACTCATTTTTCTTTTCTCGTCATAACCTTTTTCTAAATTCGATGCATTTCCATGAACATAAACGTGGAAATTTCTATCTAATTTAAGAACGCTTCTAAAGAATTTCTGAGAATTTTTCTCAACTGCAGGCTGGGAAATTTGAAAACTATCTAAGGCAGGTAAATGTTTATCTTCATCAAAACCATCTTTATAGCTCACAAATGCTTCAGCCATTTCCGGTTCAATAATTACTTCTTTGGCAAATTTGGTAGCATCAAAAACCTCTGAGTTAAGGAAGTACTCATTTGATTTTTGTAAAAATGCTAATTGATCTTCTTTGGTAGCATCATTTTCAGGATTTAAATAATCTTTGCTAAATCCTTGCATCATTTGCATATACTGGTTGGTCATGAAATACTCTGTATCCACCGGAACCAAACCAAGAAAATCTGTTTTCCAATATAAAGCAGCGTTTATATTTGAATTTGAGTCAATCATTATTGATTTATAACCTTCACTTTGATAAGTATCATAGATAATACAGCCTTTATCTAATTTATAAAGATTCAATCCTGAATCAGTTTTCATTTCAGCTTCATCAGCTTTTCTACGAATCTTAAGGAAAGTATCTTTATGTTCTGATTTGAAAATTCCAATTGCGTTTACAACTTCATCTTCAATAATACAATCTTTTATATAGGTAACGAAGAACTCACCACCTTTTATTTTTTTATTGGTCCCGCACTGGTAAAGGTACTGAGCCAACTCTTTTGATTTTGCATGAAAATTTGCAGGCTTCTCAAAGATCTCTCTAACTATTTTTGCAACAGCTCCTCCATTCGGATCTTGAAAGCAGAAAAAAGATTCACCTTTAAATGAAGAAAACAAATATGTTTTTAATGCTTCATATATATGCTCATCATTTAACTGATACTGATTTTCGGTAATATTTAATTGTTCACCTGCAGTTCTGTTTCCTACAAAGTGAATTGATAATTTTTCTATGCTGGTTTGTTCAAAGCTAATAAGACTCATATATATCTAAATTTTTAGGAAAACGAAAGTAGAGATTTAGATTTCATGGTAAATGCGGTTATAAACAGGTATTGCCGAATGTTAATATCTTTTGCCGTTCCTAAATTTCACCTAAAGCCCTCGGATTATTTGACCTTTTATAAATATTATTACTTTTAGGGAGTCTAGCTATTATGAGGGAATGAACAGCAGGTCTTTGCCAATACTTATTTCAGTGTTTTTCTTTTGGGGATTCATTGCCGCAGGAAATGGAATTTTTATTCCTTTCTGTAAGACCCATTTCAAATTGGATCAGTTTCAAAGTCAGCTGATTGATTTTGCTTTTTATGGCGCCTACTACATAGGAGCATTAGCCTTATTCATTATTTCAAGTGTTCGAGGCAAGGAGATTATGAATCAGTGGGGCTATAAAACCGGAATTATTAATGGTTTATTTATGAGTGTTGTTGGGGCGCTCTTGATGTTACTGGCTTTTAATTTTGGAGGTTTTACTGGAATTTTGGTCGCCTTATTTGTTATTGCCCTAGGATTTTCCCTTCAACAAACTTCAGCAAATCCTTTTACCCTTGCCCTAGGAGACCCATCTACAGGAGCCCATCGTTTAAACTTAGCAGGAGGAATAAATTCTTTTGGAACTACCATAGGACCCATCATAGTTGCTTTTGCCCTGTTTGGCAAACCAAATGCAACTGCTGCAGATATTGCTAATACCTCTCTAAGTTCAATGAATTTACTTTATATAGTTGTTGGAATATTATTTCTTTCAGCAGCCCTTTTATTTTATTTTTCAAAACAGCTTCCAAATCCAAAAGCAGAAACCATTTTTGAAAAGGCACCCAAAGCAATGTTCTTGTTAGTTTTTCTTACTGGAGCATTGGCTGTTTTGTTTACAATCATATTTAGTAGTTATATAGGTTTAAAGAACGATGAAGTGGTTTCTCCACAAATTGCAAGAAGAAATATGTTTCTCCAAATTGGAGGATTTGTATTGATCTTTGCTTCATTGATTGGGGCCAATCTTTCAGCTAAATCAAATGGAAACGGATGGGGTGCAATGAAGTATCCACAACTTGCCTTGGGAATGTTAGCGATTTTCATTTATGTAGGAGTTGAAGTTGCCATTCAAAGTAATTTATCAGCCTTATTAAATAAACCAGAATTTGGAAGTGTTCCATCAGGAAAAATCTCCCCTTACATAGCATTGTATTGGGGAAGTTTAATGATTGGTAGATGGACAGGGGCCATTTCTGTTTTTAAACCGAAAGGAATTTTAAAACATATTTTATTTATCGTTGTTCCTTATGTGGCGTTTGGTGTGGTTATAGCAGCAAACCTGGTTGTTGGAAATCATTTTGGACCGCTGTATGCTTATGGCATTGTTGTGGTTTTCCAGATTATAGGATTCTATTTGGGAAGAGAAAAACCTCGCCAAACATTAATGATTTTTGGAGTCTTTGGAGTAATTGCCATGTTGATTGGATTATTTACTACGGGAACTGTTTCCACTTATGCATTTTTAAGCGGTGGATTATTCTGTTCAATTATGTGGCCATGTATTTTCTCTTTGGCAACAAATGGATTGGGGAAATATACTTCACAAGGATCTGCTTTCTTAATCATGATGATATTAGGTGGTGCAATAATTCCACCCATGCAAGGTGGTATTGCGGATATTAAAGAAATTGGAATTCACAGCAGCTATTGGGTAACGGTAGTATGTTTTGCATACCTGGCATTTTATGCATTTATTGTAAAAGGAATTTTAAAAAAACAGAATATAGAATTATAGAATTGGTATGAAGTATTTTGCAGGCATTGATATTGGAGGAACCAACACTACATTAGGCATTATCAACGAAGACGGAGAGGTGATAGAAACACATCAGTTCTCTACAAAGACTTATGAAACACCCGAAAAATTTGTTGATGATATAGGAAATACCATTAACGGAGTAAAAGAGAAATTTAATTTGGAAGGGGTGGGCATTGGCGCTCCTAATGGAAATTATTATACTGGTTGTATTGAATTTGCGCCGAATCTTCCATGGAAAGGTAAAATTGCATTGGCCGTTTTATTCACCCAAAAAACAAATCTTATTTGTAAAGTTACCAATGATGCAAATGCAGCGGCAGTTGGGGAAATGAAATTTGGTGGTGCAGTAGGAATGAAAAATTTCATCATGGTTACTTTGGGAACCGGAGTAGGAAGTGGTATTGTAGTAGATGGAAATATTGTTTTGGGTCATGATGGTTTTGCAGGGGAATTAGGTCATACTATTGTTTTACCTGCAGGTAGGGATTGTGGTTGTAATCGTCAGGGATGTTTAGAAACGTATTGTTCGGCAGGTGGAATTAAAAAAACCTATTTCGAAATTTCAGGTAAACAATTGGCAGCGGGTCAAAAAATAGATTATTTGGCAGAATTGGCCAGTAAAGGTGACAAAGATGCATTGGCAACTTTTGAAATTACTGGTCAGATCCTAGGACTTGCATTGGCCAATGTTTCTGCGCTTACTTCACCGGAGGCCATCTTCTTATTCGGTGGACCTTTGCATTGTGGAGAATTTTTGATTGATCCTGTAAAGAAATATTTTACAAAAAACCTGTTAAGTATTTACGAGGACAAAATTAAAATCCTAACTTCACTTCTAACAAAGAATCATGCTGCCATATTGGGTGCTGCTTCTTTGATAAAGGAACCTCACTAAATAATATTTCATTATGAAATCACGTCGTAGTTTCTTAAAAAAGCTGGGGCTTTCAGTAGCAGCCATTCCATTTGCCGGCTCTATTGCAAAAGCCGAAACAATGGAAATTGTTTCTGATGAAAATGATAGAGGGAGGATTAATAAACCTATAGTTTTGAGCACATGGTCATTTGGCCAGGTGGCAAATCAATCAGGATGGGATATTTTATCTAAAGGTGGAACTGCATTGGATGCAGTTGAGAGTACAGCGCGTTTTGTGGAGTCTGATCTTACTCAAAAATCGGTTGGACTTGGTGCATTGCCTGATCGTGATGGTTTTGTAACACTTGATGCTTGCATCATGGATGAAAAAGGAAATTGTGGTTCAGTGATGTTTCTCGAAAATATTTTGCATCCCGTTACTGTTGCACGTTTGGTAATGGAAAAAACACCTCATGTTCAATTGGTAGGAGAGGGTGCACAACAATTTGCTTTGGATAATGGTCATGAATTACATCCTGCTCCAACGGAAAGTTCAAAAAAAGATTGGGAGAATTGGAAGCTTAAAAATAATTACGAACCGAAACATGGAATTGACAATCACGACACCATTGGTGTAATTGCATTGGATATAAATGGAAATCTATCAGGCGCATGTACCACAAGCGGACTTGCATTTAAAATGAGAGGTCGTGTTGGAGATTCACCCATTATTGGTGCTGGGTTATTTGTGGACAATGAAATTGGAGCTGCTACAGCAACGGGAACCGGTGAAGAGGTAGTTCGCATTTGCGGATCGCATTTGGTGGTTGAATTAATGCGTCAGGGATATAAACCCGCTGCTGCATGTAAGGAAGCTGTATCAAGAATTATTAAGAGAAGTCCTAAATATACCAAAGACATGATCATTGGGTTTTTAGCACTCAATAAAAAAGGAGAGTATGGAGGATATTCAACCCGTGAAGGTTTTGAGTATGGAGTTTATGATAATAACGGAAGTACTTTAAAAAAGGCCGAATTCATAGAAAAATAAGAATGATTACCTGGGAGGATTTTGAAAAGGTGGATATGAGGGTGGGAACTATCATCGAAGTAAATGATTTTCCTGAAGCGAGAAATTCCGCCTACCAAATAACGGTTGATTTTGGGGAATTAGGAATTAAAAAATCATCGGCCCAAATTACTTTTTTTTATAAAAAAGAAGATCTTCTCAATAAACAGGTAATTGCAGTCATTAACTTCCCACCCAAACAAATAGGAAAGCTTATGAGTGAATGTTTGGTAATGGGAGTTTATGGAGATAACAAAGAGGTTACTTTAATACAACCTGAACGTTCAATTAAAAATGGATCAAAAATAGGATGAGCAAATTATCGGCAGACGAACAAATATTGGATTGGCTTCGAAAGAAAGGCTCGATTACTATTGAAGGAAATAAAGAATACTATGTGATAATCGATTATGCAAAAGGTAAATTTATTTATCGTTTTGGTGATACCATCCTCAATGAAGATACAGAGGTAAAGGAAATGCATGAAATAGAGATTCTAGAATACATAAAGGGCTATTTTGTGAGAAATGCACAGGTTTTCCAGCAGAAAAAATTACGAAGTAATGAGGAGGTTTGGGATTATATCAAGGAGAATCCGAATGTGTAATTTATTAAACCACAGAGGACCCAGAGTTTCTATACCGAGAACACAGAGACGACGCTTTGTGTACTCTGTGGTAAAAAAACATCTGCTAAATTAAACGAAAAAAATAATTATCTTGTAATACAATTCACAATAGAATGTTGAAGCGACTAACTTTTTTATTACTGGTTGTATCATCACTAAACCATGTTTTTTCTCAACCCGTTTATGTTGATGAGCGAACAGGAATAACAATCTCCTTTAAAACAGATGGAAAAATGTTTCCTACTTCATGGGAGCTTTATGATCATCCCCAACATTATTCTTTACCAACCTATGAGTACCAAAGAACAAAAAAGATTATTTCAAGAGCATTATCAAAATATCCTGTATATATTTTAAAGGCAAATATCAAGAAGATCTACGTACTGGAGTATTTAAGTTTTGAAGGAATTGCTTATGCGGGAACCTATACTTCAGGTTCAGTTTTTATTGTAAATGAAGGTGAGTTAGAGGGGTATGATGATCTTTTTGTAGAACAAACTTTCCATCACGAATTCTCTAGCGTACTTTATAACAATTATATAGGACAATGTGGAAACGGAGAAACTGTTTGGACCCAATGTAACGATGGTGAAGAATATGGAGAGGGTGGTTTTGAGGCGATGAAGGAAGGAACAGATGGTTTATATTTTGATGAGGAACTCAACGAATTAGGTTTTATCTATGAATACGCCATGTCGGATAAAGAGAATGATTATAATTCATTAGCGGAAAATTTATTTGCTCCAGGAGAAGGATTTTGGGATATCGTAGAGAAATATCCTCGTATCAAATGTAAGGTGGATATATTACTGGAGCTTTATCAGATCCTGGATCCTATGTTTACCAAAGCTTTCTTCGATAAGCTGGCTAAAAACTAATTCTACTGAATTTTAGTTCCTGTAAAACCAATAGTGGTTCCCGAAGTTGTGTATTGCCAGGTAAGAGTTTGAAAATTGGAAGTAGTGGCTCCATGCAGATTTCCGATTGCATCCAATTTATTGATTGTATAATATCCTGAACTATCTTTAAATGTTACATTAGTAAGGGTAACAGCAGGGGCACTGTTCAAAGAGTATCTAAGATCAATTAAAGTGTCTCCTGTGGCACTCAAATAGGTATAGGCTGTCCCTGAAGTAGCTCCCATCGTGTAATTTCCACCATAGTTTTTGCTGCCTAATTTTCCACCCGGACTTGAAGGGTCTGCATTACAGGAAAACAGTAAACCTAATATTACGAAGGCGAAAACTAAAAAAGAGAAATTTTTCATAAAATCTATTTGCAATAAAAGTAAGGAATTTAATTCCCATTCCCTTCCTATTTTCTATGAAAGGCTGTTTTTAGTTCATTAAAACACGATTATCAGTGTTTTCTGCCCGCTTTTAACAGAACCGGAAACCTTACTTCCCGCATTTTTCCGTCTCCCCAGGCATGGTCCAGTTTTTCGGTAATTGAATGTACAGGATCGTAATTTTTAGCCTTTATAAAATGTTTAATGGCCGACCATGTTTGTAGATATCCTTTTAGATGATCTAAACTCCATCCTTACATATTGTGAAGTTGTGGGGTTTCAATTTCTTCAAATGGAAATGGAATGGTTGAATAATTTTCATCAATATATTTTCTCTCTTTGTCCCAAAATTCCCCAAGGAGATTTATATAAAGTTCGGTGATTATATTGTCAACTTCAGGGGTTATTTGTGATCGGTTATACCCAACGACAATAATATGTCCACCAGGTTTTAAAGTGCGGTTCACCTCTTTATAAAATTCATCAAAATTGAACCAGTGAATGGCTTGATCAACAATGATTAGGTCAAAAAAATTGTTTGGGAAATTGGTTTTTTCAGCCGGTTGCAACGAGTAATTGATTCTGTTGTGTTTTGTTGCTTCCTGTAGTTGTGATTTACTAATATCCGTTGCTTCTACAACTTCAAAATCTTTTATTAGTTCATTGGCGATTTGTCCCGTTCCTGTTCCGCAATCCCAAGCGTAGCTTTTCATTTTCGCAAGCAATCCTTCAATGGTATCATCAACCAAAAGCATATCTCTGTTGATCTCTTTTAGAAATTTCTTTTCTACCATGGTATGGATCAATCCAATTAATTCATCGTAAAATCCATTTATATTGAGAAGACCAATTGGTTTTTATGTAACCCCAATTGTGCCCAGGTAAGAATTTCGAATAGTTCCTCCATAGTTCCTAATCCACCGGTAAAGCAATAAACCCGTCAGTTAATTCATGCATTTTTGTTTTTCTTTCGTGCATGCTCTCTACCATGATCAATTCATTCAAATCATCATGTGCAATTTCTTTGGAACCTAAAAAATGCGGAAGAACTCCTATTCCTTCTCCACCTGCTAACGATTCTCCATCAGCAACGGCTCCCATGAGACCGATCTTTGCACCTCCATAAACCAAACCAATTTTTTGTTGGGCCATTAATTTACCCAAATCAAAAGCCTCCCGATAGAATTTTTCTTCGTCGCCTAAACTTGATCCGCAAAAAACGGTGATTCTTTTCATTGGAATATATTCAAATTTATTTATAATTTTAAAAATGCTGGCAGGTAAATATCGGAATTTTATTCGGAATGCTTAAATGGGGAGCACAACTCCTCGCCAATGGATCTGTATCCGCCCGTGACGGAGGACGCTTCGGATGGTGTTCCGATTTTTGCGGTGCGTTAGGAGAAAACAGGATTTAAGCAACCTTGCTCGAAATCTGTTTGATTAATTTGAACTCTTGATTTTTTGCTATTGACTCCTCCTCGATATCATAGTCATCTTGCAAACCCAACCAAAATTTAGCGGAATTTCCAAAATACAAGGATAGTCTAAGTGCTGTATCAGCTGTTATTCTTCTATTACCTTTTATTATTTCGGAGATACGAGTCTGTGGAATACCAATGTCTTTTGAAAGTCTATAAGCTGATATTTCCAATGGGATTAAGAATTCTTCCATTAGTATTTCTCCGGGATGAATGTTTTTTAGTCTTTTCATAATTAATGATAATATATAATTTCAACTTCTAACGCATTTCCATTGTTCCAGTGAAAAATAATTCTCCATTGTTCGTTGATTCTAATACTATAAAAACTTTTCCAATTTCCAGAAAGCTTTTCTAGTCGGTTTGCAGGTGGAATTCTTAAATCAGCAATATTTACTGAGTTATTTATCATTCTGAGCTTCCGTCTTCCAATCTCTTGAATTTCTGTTGCCAGTCCTTTAACCCTTTCTCTATTCCAAATTTTCTCTGTGTCCTTAGAGCCGAAAGAGCCGATCATAGTATCGAGTAGCGTTATTAGTAACGTTAAAGGTAAGTAAAGGTTGAGTTAAGTGCAAGTATTTTTTAATATTGAAGATTGTCGAGTATCGATTTTATTTACTAGTACCAGATGCTAACTTCTTATTGCCTCCGGTTTTAACAAATTTGACTGGCGAATTCGGGATTTGTTAGTAGATCAATCTACTACGTCTTCTGCTCTTTCTTTTTTGCAGCAGGGAACAACACATTGTTCAAAATCAATCTAAATCCTGCTGAGTTTGGATGTAAAGAAAGATCAGTTGGTTCATCACCCACTTTATGCTGGTAATCTTCAGGGTCATGGCCACCATAGAAGGTCCAGAAACCTTTACCAAATGTTCCGTGGATATAACGAACTTCGTTTACTTGTTTGTTCTCTCCTAAAATCACTACGTTACTTTTTAAAAGACTCTTTTTAAATGCAGTGGTTTGTCCTAAAAACCCTTTGATTACATTTAAGTGATTTTGTGTAAGCATAGTGGGAACCTCATCGGACTTTGCAGAGAATTCGAACAACGTAAAGAAATCGAATTTTTGTTGCATCTGTCTTGGTGCGGTCATATCAATATTCGAATATTCATATTCAGATGCGTTTGTGCTGAGTACAAAATCTTTAAATGCAAAACATTTGCTAAAATCTAATTTAGCCTGGGCATTAGGATCCATAGGATCACCATCAAACGGTGTTTCACAAATATCTATGCCTTCGGATGCCAAAGCAATATCGTAGCTATCCGTTGCACTGCACATGGCAAATACGTATCCACCACCAGCAACGTAGTCACGAATTTTTTTAGCTACTGCCAATTTTAATTCACTTACTTTTTTAAATCCTAAAATTTTTGCCAATGATTCGGATGCTCTTACTTGTTCCTGATACCAATTTGCATTTTTATAAGCACTCCAGAATTTCCCATACTGTCCGGTAAAATCTTCGTGATGCAAATGCAGCCAATTATATGTCGGCAATAATCCATTGATTACTTCAGTATCATAAATGGTATCGTAAGGAATTTGTGAATAGGTGAGCACCATAGTAACTGCATCATCCCATGGTTGCATTCCCGGAGGAGAATATACTGCGATCTTTGGTGCTTTTTCCAATTTCATTGGATTCATATTCACGTTTGGATCGGATAATTCAGAAATTAAATTGGTACTTTGTCCGTCAGTAATTAATTCATAAGAAACATTACGGGCCAACATGAGATCTTCATAGTTAGATCTGTTCTTAAACATAAATGCTCCACCTTTATAATTCAGCATCCAATATACCTCATCGTTCATCTCTAAAACTTTAAATGCAATTCCATAAGCTTTTAAATGATCCGTTTGGGTATCGTCCATAGGAATAAAAATATAATTGGCTCTGGCAGATGAGAGAGATAAAAATATAATGAAGAAAAGGAGTAACTTTTTCATAATTCGAATATAGGCAATTTAACGGGATTTGCCCGTTTTTGTTGCTGAGCGGTGGGGATAGCAGCGACATCCTTTTTTGGTGTTTCTGCGATTTTCCGTCAAACTTCACCATGTCCTCCGCATTCGCGGAGGATGACCCGGCTTCGATTATTCTATGTAGTTTATTTATGTCTTCGTCATCCACCACGCGTGTGGTGGACCTGTTTTAAGTTGACGAAATTTTAGTAAGCGCACCAAAAAAGATATAGCGTATGGTGACGCTTGCAGTCACCATGATGACCAGCTTCGCAGCGTCATTTATAGCCCGTAACCGCCCAATTCACTATCGTAAAGTTCAATATTTGAATGTTCAAGGTTCAAAGTTGTCAAGAAAATAAAATTTAGTTCAATATTGAACTCTTGAACTTTGAACAGCAAGGCGAAGCCTTGCGATTGAACTTTTAAAATGGAATATCATCATCGTTCATTTTACTTTGAACGGTAATGGTTTTTGGACTTGGGTCTACACCTTTATCCATTTCAACTCCGGCTCCCGACGAATCGTCATTATTACCTCCGTACTTGCGTACATAGTTTGATAATGTTGGTGCCATATCCAAATTATGGAATTTAGTTTGCTCAGGTATGAACCCAAGATTGATATCTTTTAATGCTCCATGACGATTCTTTGCAATGATTAACTGTGCTAATCCTGCAGTAGAATTTCCTTCGGTATCCTGTAAAATCTTATAATATTCAGGACGGTATAGGAAACATACCATATCCGCATCCTGCTCAATGGCTCCGGATTCACGTAAGTGAGAAAGTAACGGACGTTTATCTGTTGTCTCTTCCACTTTACGACTTAACTGCGCCAATGCAATAATTGGAATTTTTAATTCTTTCGAAATTGCTTTTAACGATCGTGAGATCATGGAAATTTCCTGTTCACGTAATCCTTTGCTATCAGCAGATCCACGCATTAATTGTAAGTAGTCAATAATGATCATACTTATTTCATTCTGCTGTTTCAATCTTCGTGCAATAGAACGGAAATCCATAATTGAAAGTCCGGGTGTATCATTAATGAAGATGGGTGCTTCTGATAAAAGCGAAATATTTGTATGTAATTGATTCCAGTCATCCTGGTTCAATTTTCCTTTTCTTAATTTATCTGATTCCAAACCTGTTTCCATGGAGATCATCCTGTTCACCAATTCCACCGCCTCCATTTCAAGAGAGAAAACTGCGACAGGTTTTTTATAATCGATGGCTGCATTACGAGCTAATGCTAATGCAAAAGCCGTTTTTCCCATACCGGGACGTGCTGCCACAATAATTAAATTCGACTGTTGCCATCCACCAGTTACTTCATCTAACTCATGGAATCCTGATGGTACTCCTGAATTTTTTTCATCACCATCTTTATCTTCAATGTTTTTAATGGCCTCGTGTAATAGGTCACTCATACGAGTATTTGCCTTATTCAAACTGCCTTGTGAAACATCGAACAAACCTTGCTCTGCATATTCAAGTACATGAAATACATCAGAACCTTCTTCAAATGCCTGATTAGTTACTTCTGATGAAATGCGAATCAATTCACGTTTCATGAATTTTTCCTGTAAGATTCTTACGTGGTATTCAATATTTGCTGCCGAACCTACACGACTTGTAAGCTGTGCTATAAAATAAGGTCCGCCAATAATATCTAAGTCGCCCAACTCTTTAAGCATGTTGGTTACTGTAAGAATATCAATAGGCTCACCTTTCTTATTTAATTCGTAGATGGCGTTGTAAACTTTTTGATGGTTGGGTTTATAAAAAATCTCAGGTTTAAGTAGATCGTTTACTGCAGTAAAGGCATCCTTCTCCAGCATCAAGGCACCTAATACAGCTTCTTCCAAATCAGTTGCCTGAGGTGGTAGCTTGCCGTAGTCCGCAGAAGATAAGGTGTTAGTTATCCTTTTTGGTTTAGTGCTCTTGTCTAATATATTTCTAATATCATCCATTCGAGGGGTGCAAATTTATACTTGTAAACCACACTATTTTTTATTGTTATGAACGTAAAACGCTATTTCTATGTGTACAAGTAATTTAAAACAAAACAAAATCATTAAAAAAAGACTCTTATAAATACCTGACTATTAGAATCTTGTAAATGCAAGTTTCAACTTCTTGTACTTGATGTGGAACGTGGCTAATGTTTCACATTGTGTGTACAATTAGAAATTTAGAGGACTTCGTCTAACTTCATCTAATAACACTAAATTTACGCCGTAATTATAAGAAAGGCCGAAATAAAATGTATAAAGTATCAACAGAAAATGGTGAATATAATATCGGGTTCTCTAACAACGATAGTACACAGCCATTGATTAACTCTGTTTTTTCAGGTTATATTATTAGCGGAAACGTTATGGATGGCTTCACCATTGAAAAGGATGGCAAAACATTTCATGCCGACTTATTAAGGGTAGATCATAAAGAAAAAACATTCTTAATAAAAGTGAATGGCCAGCGAGTTGCGGTAAAAGCACAGGATCGTTTTGATCTCTTATTGTCGAAATTAGGAATGAGTGGTTTGGCTTCTAAAAAGATTAATCATTTGAAATCGCCAATGCCAGGTCTTATTCTTGAGATTCCGGTTTCTATTGGTCAGCAGGTAAAAGCCGGCGAGACCATTATTATATTGGAAGCAATGAAGATGGAAAACATTATTAAGGCTCCGGCGGATGTTACCATTAAAAACATTAAAGCTTCAAAAGGGAAACCGGTGGAAAAGAATGAACTTTTGATAGAGTTCGAATAATTTTTTTTCTTTTATCTAAATCTACGTCTATATTTTTCTTTTCGTTTATAGATTTCGAACTAAGTCATCCTGAACTCGTTTCAGGATTTGTAACCGTGAGGTTTAAATCATTCGTAAATCTCTTTTAATTGGCTTTATATTTCTTTGCATAAATCAACATGGACTTATCGTGATACGCTAAATATTTTTTTGTTCTTTTAATTGCTTCTTCGTGGCTTGAGACCCGAGCTGGGGCTGGGGTCCCCTCGTGCGAATCTCAAATTACAAACAACAAAAAAAGGATACCGCTTCTATCGGCGCCGCTAGCGATGTACTTTTACAATTCATTCCTTTTTTTACTTTTACAGTATGAATCAATCAGTAGAATTTTATAAGAAACATATCGGTCAGAAAATTACCACTGCTCCATCAGCTTTTGGAAACTGGCTCAATGGAAAAGTTATTTCGGTTGAAGAGGATAGTCTTGAAATTGAATTTGAAGTAAGAGATGAAATGACCAATCCGGCAAAAATGCTTCATGGAGGAGTCATTGCTGCCATCATGGATGAGATGATAGGAATGACCATTTTTGTGAATGGAGAAAAGGATTTTTTCTATAGCATTAGCCTAAATGTTGATTTTATCAGCAATGTTCGGGTAGGGTTAACCCTTAGAGCTAAAACAAATATTATAAAAAAGGGAGCCCGGCTCATTAATGCTGAATGCACTCTCTATGGCCCGGAAGAGAAACTTTTAGCTAGGGGAACCAGCAACCTCATTAGCGCCAAAGGCTAAATTGGTAAAAATTATTTTTGCTGAATTTTATTTATTCTCCGTATATTTGAACTTAACCAACCATCCGTACGATGAGAAAGTATTTATTTTTCTTGCTGGGTTTTTTATTGTTCAATTCATGCAGCCTGCATATTGAAAAAAGAATTTATCGCAAGGGATACCATGTAGAATTTACAGCTAATAAAAGAATTCGTCATATTGACAACTCAACCTCATTTAATAAAAATGAACTCAATGGTAAAATGCCATTGGGAGTAAATTCCGAAAGGGAAACCACAATTCTTATTCCATCATCGGTTGAGTTCGTGAAAAGTGAGACATCACCTGATGAGAATATGGTAGCGTCTATTAGTGAAACAGAACCGGTTGTGGGATTGAATTATACATTGAAAGAACAACCAGCCATCGATGAAGGTGTATATGGACTAGGGTCATCAAAAAATTCGGAATTAAAAACCGTTGAATTGGATAAAGCTGCCATTGAAGATAGAAATGAGGATATGATGCTTTATGGACTTGCTGCATTAACTGGGTTTCTGATTTTCGGCTTGTTTAGGGTTAATCAAAAACTTACATTAAAAGTTACCAGATGGGCAAGTAAAAATAAATGGTCCACGAAAGGAATCATTGCACTTCTTCAAATTGGGATTGGATATTTAGGAGTAAAAACCGGAATGGCATTTTCTGATCTTGGCTATAATTTTTCCAACGGGATGGAATATATTTTCGGAGGGATCATGGCAGCTTCTTTTTTAAATTTAATTTTGAGAAAGAAAAAAGATGAAGTAATGGTGCTTCGTTCTTTTTATTTAAGAAAACTTAGCCATCTAGCCATTGTAAGTTCTCTTTTTATGGTTTCTATAGGAATTGGGAATAAACTGGCAGATCATAGAATGCAGATCAGTCCGTTAGGTTATGCAGTTGAAAAGGCAGACATCGCTATTTCGGGAACAACAGGCGATTCAATTAATGATCCCGCAAAGGATGATGCAAAATCATCCAGATCAATTGCCGAAACCAAGGATATCAAAAGAAAAAGGAATGGATGGCCAGCCTGGTATATCATTGTTTATATATTCATGTGTCTTGCTCTTATTGTACTATCCTGTCTTCCATTTTGTTTGGGATCAACAGCTGCAGGAATTCCGGTGATTATTGCATCCATTGCACTCATAATTATTGTACCCATTCTTATGGCCCGTAGGGTAAGACTTGGCACTCAGTTTCCACCGTGTCCACAAGATTAACGAAATAAAATCAGGCTTTCATTTATGCCTGATTCACTTTGTCTAAAAGTTCACGTTTGTCCACAAGATTAAAACAGGTCTCCAACGCGGTTAAGCTAACACCTAAAACTCCGTGAAAAATTAAATTCTGTCCGGTAAGAAAAAGATTGGAAATATTTGTTTTGGTATTGATCATGGTTTTGTAAATCTCGTTCGAATCTTTTTCAATTCCATATCCCGAGCCATCGGGACTTGCCGTATAATCACGGTGAGATAAGGGTGTAGAAGTTGAATACGATTTTATTTTACTTCTTATATCAGGGAAGTGGAAACTGATAATATCAATAATTCTTTCCGCCTTTGCTTTTTTAAATGCTTCATATTCTTCTCCTCGGGTAATCGGATCTTTTATATTATTGATGGTCCCCTTCCATTTGTCCACATCTTCAATTTTCATTTCACTAATCACCGAGATCCCATTTGAATATTCCGGATTTCGGGAATTAGGAGGTGAACAGATAAAACAAAAAGATGGCCAGGTTTCTTCAGTAGTAGTGGAGTCCCATACATCTTCATTATTGATCTGAAAAATATTCCGGTTGAGATATTTAAAACTATTGTCATGAAAAACTAGGTGTACCACAAACATTCCGTCGGTGTTTTTTAATCCATTGATCCTATCCACGTATCTCTTGTTGAAATTCTCTTTTCCAAAAATATCAATAGTTACTTTAGGATGAATATTGGAAATAAAATAACTACCACTTATCTCAGTTCCATCTGATAGATTAACTGAACGAATGTTTCCATCATCATTATAGTTCGCCGAAACCACTTCCGATCTGTTTAATATTTCACCCCCGTATTCTTTGATCCTTTTACCCATCCACTGAGCTATTTGCCCGGCCCCATCTATACATTTCCACGACGATTCTATATAATAATGAAGTACAAGAGCCAATACATAAAAAGGAGTTTTATCCGACCCAGCATAGAGTGCATTGCTACCGGCCAAAACATTTTGAAGTTTTTTATTATTAGTAAGGCTATTGATAAATGTTTTGGCATTCAGGGTAAAATCTACTTCTGCCACAAATTCATCTTCATCCATTTTAAGCTGGGCCAGTGGAAGTTTTTCAACAATAACTTGTATAGAAGCGCAGAATGTTTTTATAGCCTTTTTCTCGTCAGGGAAATATTCGATTAATATGTTTTTAAAATTTTCGTATCCCATTCCATATCTATAATACACTTCTTCATTTCCAAAATGGATATAATCAAATCCATTTTCATCCATTCTCATTAACTTGAGTTGGTCAAGAATTCCGAAGTATTTAAATAGACGGTGAAGAATCTGGCCCTCGTCAAGTCCACCTAAATAATGAACTCCTGTATCAAATACACATTTATCCCTGCTAAAGATTTGAAGATTCCCGCCTATCTGACGATTCTTTTCAAGAACAATTACTTTTTTACCCTCTTTGGCAAGAATATTTGCACAGGCTAATCCGCCCATTCCGGAGCCAATTATTACAACATCAAAATTTTCCTGGATGGCCTTCATATCAAGCAAATATAAGTTTTTTATTAGATTTATTGCACTATCTTTGGAGGAGGTGAAAATCACTTTTTGCCAACCTTAAAACTGAGCATGAAATACGCATTAATAACCGGAGGATCATCGGGAATCGGGAAGGCCATAGCTGTTAAAATTGCTATTGAACATGGCTACCATGTATTAGTCAATTATTTAATGAATCATGCAGATGCACAGGAAGTGGTTGATAGAATTATAGCTGCAGGAGGAACAGCAGAATCCATAAAATTTAATATTGTGAATAAGCAGGAAGTAGATGCAACATTGCAGGCATGGACCGAAGCTAATAATGATGCAACCTTAGAGGTGGTTATCAATAACGCCGGAAATATTCAAGATGAATTAATGGTTTTTATGGATGAGAATAAATGGGATGAAGTATTGGATGTAAAATTAAAAGGGTTTTATAACGTCACTCATTTTGCTTTACAAAAAATGCTTATCAACAGATATGGAAGGATCGTTAATATTACTTCTTTAATGGGTATAATGGGAGGAGTTGGACAAGTTAATTATTCGGCTGCCAACGGTGGATTGATTGCTGCAACAAAAGCATTGGCCAAGGAAGTAGGGAAAAGAAATATTACCGTAAATGCAGTTGCGCCGGGTTTTATTAAAACCGAAATGACCAAACATCTTTCGGAGGATGAATTAAAAAAAATCATTCCGGCAGGGCGATTTGGTAGTGTTGAAGAGGTGGCCGACCTGGTTAGTTTTTTAGTGTCAAAAAAAGCTTCTTATATCAATGCTGAAACAATTGCAATAAGTGGTGGACTATAATTAAAAAAATCTTGCTCATCTCTAAAGAAAATATTACAAGCATTATTCCACACCGTGATCCGGTGTTGATGATTGATCATTTATTATTTCAGGATGAAAAATACACCCGCACCAGTTTTAAGATTGAACCCAATAATATATTTGTGAGCAATAGTAAATTCACTGAGGCAGGAATTATTGAAAATATTGCCCAATCGTCTGCGGCCGGTTCCGGGTATTATTATTTACAAAATAAAAAATCGCAGCCCCTTACATTTATTGCCTCGATTAGCAATCTGCAGATACTCAAAAATGCTTCTGCAGGAGAAGAAATTTTCACAGAAATAGAGCTCATGGATAGTGTGATGAATTTTAATATTATCTGCGGCAAATGTTTTTTGGATGATATATTAATTGCTTCGTGTGAAATGAAGGTAATGATAGAAAATAATCAAATTTAGGATAAAATTGGATGGAAGAGTTAATACATACTTTAAAGACGCAGATCATTCAGGCTTTGAATCTTGATGTTACCCCCGAAGAAATAGTGGACGATGCTCCACTTTTTGGCCATGGTCTTGGTTTGGATTCTATTGACGCTATTGAGCTGATCGTACTTCTCGATAAAAAATACAATATTAAGATTACCCAAAAGGAAAATGCCCGAAAGGTCTTTGTTTCGGTGAAAACGATGGCCGAATTCATTCAACAGAATCGTCCATGAAAATATTTATTACAGGAATGGGATTGATCACTGCCATTGGAAACAATGTGGAGGAGAACTTACATTCTTTAGTAAATGGAAAGGGAGGAATTTCAACGGTAGAGGGGATTCCTGAGATAAGAAAGAATTTCTTAGGCGGTCAGGTTAAAATGTTGAATTCCGAATTAAGCACTCTGGCTGGGGCCTCCGAATTTAAAGAGGTTCATCGATCAACTTTATTAGGGTTGGTTGCTGCAAAAGAAGCCTGGGGAAACAGAAAGATGGAGAAGGACATTCGCACTGGTGTTATTTATGGAACCACGATTGGTGGAATCAACCTGAACGAATTTGTGCTGAATAAATTTAAAGAAAACGATCCTTCTATAAAGGTGGATTATAAACATACCCACGATTATTCTTTCGGAACGGATTTTATTTCATCCCAACTTGGTATCGAAGGTTATAAAGCTACTATTTCAACAGCGTGTTCAAGCGCTGCAAATTCCATTTTGGTGGGAGCAAGATTAATAAAAGCCAATATTCTTGATAGGGTATTGGTAGGAGGGGCAGAAGCCATTACCAATTATATTTTAAATGGATTTGATTCATTAATGTTATATGATGATGAAAGATGCAAACCATTTGATGAGAATCGAAAAGGATTAAATTTGGGAGAGGCCGGATGTTTTCTGGTGATTGAAAGCGAAAAATCGCTGCTAAAAACCAAACAGAAAAAATTAGCTGAATTGGTAGGTTGGGGAAATGCATGTGATGCTTTTCATCAAACAGCCTCGTCTCCAACGGGCCATGGGGCCGTACTAGCAATGGAGCAAGCTTTGAAAATGGCGAATATTTTACCCGAGCAAATTGATTATATCAATACCCACGGAACGGGTACCCCTAACAATGACTTGTCGGAATCTACGGCGATGAAAACTATTTTTGGTAATAAAATGCCACCTTTTAATTCTACAAAATCTTTTACTGGCCATACCCTGGCAGCCGCTGGGGGTGTGGAGGCTATATATTCTATTCTGGCATTGCGGAACAATATGGTATTTGCGAATTTAAATTATAGCCAACCCATGAAAGAATTTAGTTTTAGACCGACTACAGAATTGATTTCAAACATATCCATCAATAAGGTACTTTCCAGTTCATTTGGTTTTGGGGGTAATTGTACCGAATTAATTTTTTCTGAATGAAGGCTTATATCCATAAATGCAGCACGCTTTCAGTTCTGGATTCTTTTAACGGAGGAATTCTTTCTAAATTAAAGAATAGCTCATCTCATGTTTTAATTGAACCGGCCTATAAAGAAATTATTACCGGCTCTTATTTAAGAAGAATGAGTAAGGTGATAAAAATGGGTGTAGCAGCAGCTATAACCGCTGCTAAGGATCAAAATATTCAGGGGATTGTGGTAGGTTCAGGCGCAGGTTGCTGTCATAATACTGTTTTATTTATAGGAGAGTATAACGAAAGACAGGAAGAGATTTTATCTCCGCATTCTTTTATTCAATCAACAGATAATACTATTGCCGGACAGATTGCTTTGATCCTGCAAAACTTTTCTTACAATATTACTTATATTCAAAAGGGTTTGGCTTTTGAAAATGCATTGGTTGATGCGGTACTTTTATCTGAAGAAAACAATGCCGGAATTCTGATAGGTGGGGTGGATGAATGGATTCCATTATTCGAATTGGGTGAAACCACTAAAGCGCTACATCCGGAGTATTGGATTGGGGAAGGCGCCGGTTTTTTTATTCTCTCTCAGGCAAAACAAAATGCTCTTGCTCTGATTTCAGCATGTGGGATCTTACAGTCGAAACCCGATTCGATTGAAAATGAATTACATTCTTTTTTGGATGAACATCAATTAGAAATTCCCGACTTGATTTTATACGGTAACTCTTTTGTAAATGAAGTGTCTATTGATATAGATCTATTAAATGTAAAAACAGTTCACTATTCCGATATTTGTGGAATCTATTTTACAAATACCGCTTTCGGAATGAATTTGGGGACAGAGATTCTTACCCATCCTTCACTTGCAAAGGAAAATGGATTCAATGCAAAAAGAATCCTGATAGTCAATAATTTTAATGATGCAGATTGGGGCGTGATCTATTTATCTGCCCTATCATAATGGAGAAATTTTATAATATACTTTCTCACAAAACGGAGACTAACAGTCATTCGTATTTCATCAGCCTCGATAATAATCATACTTTATTTAAGGGGCATTTTCCTGAGTTTCCGGTTGTTCCTGGCGCTTTATTGGTTCAAATGATAAGAGATTTGACAGAGTCGGCCCTGAATAAAAAATTACGACTCACGGAGGCAACTAACGTTAAGTTCTTAAAAATGCTATTACCCTTTGAAGGTACCAATGTTGAAGTAACGATAGATATTTCAGAAGGTGAAAATGTGAAAGTTAAAGGGACCTTCAAATCTGGAGAGATTATCTACTGTAAATTATCACTTATCTACACAATAGATAAAAATTAATCCCCTGCATTGATATATTCTATATCCGTTCCATTCTGGCGCCATAGAACTCCAATTACAGAAATGTTCGAAAGATTCCAAACAGGTTTCCTATACACACCCTGACGAATTTTAAAAGATGAACTACTTGTAACGGGTAATGTATTTATTTGTGTACCAATTCCGCTTGTTCCGCTGGCAGCTCTTAATACATGTTTATGGCTATAGTTAACTGTATTCCCGGTTTGCGGTGAAACAATATCATCTTCTACAATATATGCCGTTGCAAAATAGGTAGAAGCATCGTTTACAAAGAATCTACCATAGATGGTTACGATTACACTATCAGCAGTAGTAGTATAATCAATATCAACACCACCTTGAGGACTCTCCAGTAATTCTGCATCAATTGCATTGATAATAGCTGATTGTGTTAATAGTGTTGATTGGTCACCAACTCCGAAATCAGGAAATCCTGCTACTTGAAATGCGGAAGCAACATCTATTGATGGTGGCGAGAATAAAGTATCGGTTCCATTTGGATGTGCTGTAATGAAAAATGTATTTGAAGGATTGGTTGCTTTTACCTGATCGAGTAAATTAATTCCGAAAGTTCCGCAAGTATTGTTATCGGAATCATTAAAATAAAAACAAACTGCTTTTTTTGTTGCTGAAGGATATGCACAAGAACCGTCGCCTTTTTCAGCATTAGGATTATAATTAGAAGAATTAGGATCGGTACATCCTTTTACCGGTTCGTTACAACCAGTTGTTGTAAATGCAATAACCATAGCCCCGATTATGATATATGCAAAGCTGCGTTTCATTATTTAATGAGTTTAATCTTTTTACTTATTTGATCTTGTTCGTACAATATAGTAACGAGGAACATAAAGATCCATTGCCCAAGAATACAAGTATATATTCCACCAATAAGGCCAAAGCTTTTGATAAAAAATCCACCTGCTGTTAGCATGGTTACTGCTGCACCTGCTGCACAGCGTGATAAGAGACCGTGCTTGTTCTTATTATAAAAATATATAACCAGTGGAGTATAAAGCGTTGAAGGAAATGCAAATAAAAGTCCGGCCGCTAAAAACGCAGGTGTAATTGAGAGCATAAATACGTGTATACAGACCAAATACGAAGCGTAGATGGCAACTGTATTCACTAGTAGGCCTAATAGCAGAACTTTCATTCTTAAAGCATTGTCTACCCTTATTTTACTTCTTCTATCGCGGTTATGATAAAACTGAGTAATGAAATTTGGTAAACTGATAACGAATACCATAAAGTTCATGAAGATCTGATACAAAGCTTTATCTGCTTCATCAAATTTTGTATAAATAAAGAAACGATCGATGGTAAGAATGAGAATAATAGAGAATGAATAGATAAAAAAATTATAGGTAATCAAGTACATTTCAAGATTGATCCTTTCCACTTTTCCTTTTACAAATACTTTGTAATTTAAAATAAGATGAATAGCACTTTTCGAAATTTCAGAAAGTCCAATGGCAAACATCAAATAGATCAACGACATATCCGGTAATTTCCAAAAGTAATAGGTAACTCCTATGGCAAGCCCAACGACATTTGCGAATATAGGTTTCCAATCATTTTTTTGATACACGTACAAAGTTTCGAAACTTTGATTGATGTATTTACCCATAAATAATAAAATGTACGAGATACAAATAATAGGATCGTAAGGAGAAAATGCCAGGAATATGAGAAATATTAATAGCAAAGGCATTCGTGAATAGAAACTTTCTACAAAGCTGTCGTAAATTTTATTCGGAAAAGATGAAAAACGTTTCTGTAAATATTGGTTCGAACCCCATGATAAAATGATGCTCGCCAATGAAGCGAAGAACCAAACATCAACTGCCTTTCCCCATAGTTCTATGTTTACGGTATAAATAGCAAGTAAAGGCCATACGGGTTGAAATATCGGGCCCGAAACGGAACGAAGTGCCTCTAAAGTAATAGTGGTTACTTTTTTGGGCGTTACAAACAATTTCTTCTCTGCTAATTCCATTCAAAAGCCAAGTTACATATTATCCACCAACTTTGTATTCGATAATAAAGGTTTTTTCTATGAAATTGGAGCGGTTGTATATGGTTTGGTGATCAAAGCCCTCTCTATTGGCAATCTCATTGATGCGGGTTGTATTACATTCATCAGAAAGCACGAGGAGAAGCTGAGCCTGGGGAGCCAGATATTCTTTGGACTGATGAAAGAGGTTTTTAAAATATTCGAAATCTTCTCCGGCGTACCACGCATGTTCCTCCGTTGTGGCAGGATTTTTTGGATAGTAGGGAGGGTTATTTAATATGAGATCAAATTTTATTTTTTCAATTTTATCGAACAGATCGGAATGGTTACATGTTAATTTTACCTGATTTTTTTCTGCATTTTTTAAAGTAGTTTGCACGGAAGTGGGGTTAATATCACAACAGGTTACCAGTGCTCCTTGTTTTGCCGAAAGAATTGAAATAGCCCCTGACCCACATCCAATTTCTAACACCTTTAGATTTTTCAATTCTTGTTGAAGTAACCATTGCGCCATTGTTTTGGTACTGAAAAATAAAGCAGGATGAAAAACCCCATTGGGAATTGTCATATTCAATCCAAAAAAAAGAGAGCTTCTTTCTTTTCTCAAATATCTTTTAGTAACGGGTATTAATACCGGAGCAATAATTTTCTTGAGGAGGCTTTTCTTTTTCATTCGGTTTAAAAGCCCTCAATTTCGGGTTGGCGATATTTCCAGATCTTTTGTAAAGCCTTTATTTCATAAGGCATTTGGTATGCTCCTAATTTATAACGAGGGGAAGAGATTAATCTTAATGATTTTCGTTTCCAATTCACCAGTTTTATATCCGAAACCGTTGGGTAATATCCATTTAAAACCGTTTCGAAATTTTTGATTTTGTCGATCATATAAGGTTGCAACCATGGAGTAAGTGGATTTTTTCTCAAATCGAAATTTGACCAGATATCATTGATCCAATCTTCTAATTTCTCAGGGAATTTAAATCCTGTCGCCTTTACCTGCTCATATAAATCAGACCCTTCAGTTGGCACCGGACTATATACATAAATGATGATCTCAGCATTTGGATTGATAGATTTAATCTCCTTGATGAATTTAATATCCTCGTCAATTTGTTTATTTACCTGCTTCTCATCTCCCACGGGAATTCCTAATACAAACGACATTTCGGGGATAATATCAAATTTTGCCATTCGCTCAGCGAATTTTTTTATCTGAGCTCCGGTTTGAGTTCCGCCCTTATCCATTTGTTTCAGGATCTCATCATTACCGGTTTCGGCTCCAAGAAATATCATCTTACAACCGCCATCCCGCATTGTTTGGAGACTCTCGTCTTTGTATTTATCAATGGTGTCAATGCGGCCTTCTCCCCACCAAACCATATTGTCGTTTTTAATGAGATTCGAAAATTCCACGGTTCTTTTTTCTGATACAAAAAAGTTATTATCATGGAATTCTATCGCATTTCCTCCGTACGTGTCACGTAAAAATTTAATATCGTTATAGATGCTGTCGGCTGATTTACCCTTCCATCTTGCATTATAAATGGGAACAACAGCGCAAAACGAACATGTAAACGGACATCCGAAACTACTGTGGTACGCAATGGTTTTTGTACCTAAATATGTGTTACCTAAATATTTTTTGAGTGGATAAGAAGCGTTCAATTTCTCATACGGGAATTTTGGCAATGTATCCTGATCGTAAATAGTGTCTTTTTTTGTGAAAACTAATTTCCCTTCTTTTTTGTAAATGAGGTTAGGAAGATTTTCAAAATCAGTTTCGGTTGCTTTTATCTTTTTTAGTAATTCTGGGAAGCAAACATCACCAGGACCATTTATAATAAAATCAATATAGCCTGAATTGAGGACAACGTCAGGTTGGTTAGAGGGAAAATATCCTCCCCACACAATCTTTACTTGAGGAAATAGTTCTCTTATTTTTTTTGAAATGGGTATAGCTTGCCTAAGTTGTGGGCCGGGCATTACCGTAAGACCTATGCAAAAAATAGGATTGTTTTGGATATATTCAATAATCTTTTTTTCGGGATCTGTTTCAAGGTTCCCGTCTACAAAACTAAAATCGAAAAGACCATCAATACTTGCAGCTACCTGAAGGATCGAATTGGGAATCCGCGGTTTTGAATTAGCACTTCTTGGGTTAAAAAGGATTACTCCAGCCATTGTGTAAATATACGAGAATTAGACGGAAGACAGGAGACCGAAGACGGAAGTTAAACGAAGCAATGCTTCAGTCCTCCGTCTTTGGTCCCATGTCTTTTTATACATCCTTCGTTTTATGCGGCTGGGCCGATGGGATCTTTGTTGCCAGTATTTTCTTTTTCTGACCCGTTCCTATAACCGAGGCAATTATAAAACCAACGGCCAACACCAATAGGACCACACTTATAAGTGGTTGATGATAGATCCAGCAAATGGCAGCGATAGCCAGGGTTAAGGCCAACGAATACATAAAGGCTTTAAAAAGGATTACGTTTCTGATCTCCTCATAGGATAGTGGAATCTTGCTCATAAAGATCTTAACGGAAGAAAAGATGCGGTTAAAGCAAAATAGCAGAAACAAAAAACCGATTAAACGAAATCCCCAATACACCAATTCGGAGTGCACCCCTTGAAAAATGGTCTTTTCGACAATGGCGTTTCTTTCGTTCCAGAACAACAAAGCGATCCCAAATGGCAAGCAGATTATCCCAAATATCATTCGGTAAATGTATTTTCTAATAAGGCTTCCTCCCGGGATCATGTTGAGAATAGGCAGATTTTTGCGGGAAGTTACTGCTTTCGTTTCATTTCTTGAATTTAACTTATTAAAACAAAAAAAATGTTAGCTGCTCTTGTAGGAATACATTTAAATTGATTACAAAAATTATTTTTGTCCCAAGTAAATAAAAATCCCCAAATTCAATGCGTCAAGTATCTATTCTTCTTCTAATTTTTATCGCGGCTTTTGCTGGAAATGTCTATTCTCAAAACGGCGTAGGAAGTAACTCCGTAACAGTGGCTACTACCACCGAGGGTAATGTTATCTGGAACGTTAATGTTGACGGGCATAACAGGAAAGGATATATTGACAATCATTCTTTAGAAGCTTGTAACCATAAGCAAAGGGATGAGAATGTAATCATTCCAACCACTACCTATTTTTATCCAAACCAACTAACCGATGTACTTTTCTTTAACGGTAACGGAGTAGATACTTATTCAGTTACCATCATTGATGCAAACGGCAACATAATTGCTAAAAAAGAATCGAAGGAAGATGAGTCCTTGGATATTTCCGCTTTTGATGATGGTACTTATACCTTGGAAATCATTAGAGGTAAAAATGGGAAGACCTATACCCAAAAGATTGTAAAGGAGTAATTTCTTATTTCTTAAGCCCAGTAATAAAGTCATTCACTATATCGGTGTTGATTCGATAGCTGTTTTTTTTCTTATTAGATTGAATGATTACAAGGTAATACGATAAGTGGACATCATTAAGATCATTCAAAAAGACTTCTATTTCGGATAACAATAGAATTTTATTTGGAGGAAGAAGGTAAGTAACTTTTGTTTCTGCCTTGGTAACCTCCATTTCAAAAGTTTCTCCATTTTTTCTTATCTCACTAACATAAAACTGGCTTCGACCTGTAAACGTATCGCCATGGTTTTCAACTCTTATTGTTATTGGATCGCCATTCCTTAAACCGTTTCGCAAAAGACTAGGTGTGCATGAAATGGGAATGAATACTAATATGATCAGTAATTTTTTAATCATGCATAAATTTACAATTTAAAACGAACCCTAATGCTCGTTGCTCTGCAACTTCAATCAGGACAAGAGCAGCCATGAGTGCAGGGGCATCCTTTTGTTTCCATCTATAAAGATGCATCTTGCACGTTCGCAACGACAGGTAATTGCCCGTCGCTACTAACGACTACGAAAATTCATTGCGACTAATAACAAAAAGGATGCAGCGAAACACTGGAGGTGGCATGAGGCAAGCAGCCGTGCAACGCTGCACCAGCCGAACCGTCCCTAATAACCCTATCTATTAAGAAGCGAATTGATATACTGAACACCTACCAATTTATGACAAATGTCATTGGGCCTGCGAACATATACCATAATGGTATAATCATTTTCAGTTTCGGCATAACTTCCTTCTATTGGAGTTACGTCACCCATGCCGGTTTTTGGGTCCCTTACAGAATACATATAGTTATAATATCCTTGTTTAAATGGCATCGCTAACCAAAATACATCTCTATACTCATCGTATTTCATTTTATAGGTATCCAGCATAGTTCCGAAACTGAAACCACCCATTAAATAAATTTCTTTACCCTTGTAAGCAGGATCATTGGGCAAAGTGAAATATAGAGTTGCGTAATCAGGATCAATGCTCGTGCTAAATCCATCCTGATTGTAAACGGTGTATCGTCCGTTAATGTCAATACGATTTTGGTAATTTTTATAATTGCGGATTACCTCATCCCGTAGACGGATATGATATTTACCTCCGTCAATTTTTATATCTACTATGGGTTCATTAATGAGCTGTAAGGTTTTAATATCTATATATCGATATTGATTCCCCGCGGCAAACGATGATTCTCCATTGGTGTAATTAAAGCGAACCTCCGTATTTAAAATATATAGAGGGGTAAGACCCATAATGGCATTATCCCAACGATTGTTTTGAATGATGTTTACTCTAAAGTCATTGATATAATCCTGAACAATGATGTTTTCCGTATTGATAGTAAAATATAATTCCTGATGAGTGTTTCTTAAACTTACATCGCTTGAATAACGAACCTTTGCCTCTGGAAAGCTCAACAATGATTGCACCACCATAAATCTACGCGTAAAATAAATTTTCTCCGGATCGTTGGTATCAAATACCTTCATAATGAAATTCCCCGAGATGATGGGCTTCATGAATTCATTTGGAAATGTAAATTTATAATGGGTGTACAGTTGAGTTACATTTTGGGAAAAATGAGATTCGCTAATGTTATATGATTCGAAACCTAGCATGTATTGCATGTGCAGAAGATCCGAAACGGTCCAATCGGGATTACAATGGATTACCTGATAACTAAGGTTCTTAATATCATTGTCCATATCATCGAACTGAAAAAGGAGTTGTTGATTGCTATTAAGTTCAATGATGTTGTTGGTTTGGTCGGAGCCAGTTTTATAAACCTCGGGGAAACGAATGTTAGGCTGATAGATATAATCAGGGAAAAGAAAGTTTTGAGCATTGGATGCAGAGCCTAAAAAACCCATACAAATCAATAAAACCGGGGCTATCTTTCTAAGTATTCTGTTCATTATTTCTATTCCGTACGGCAAAGTAACGTTGTTTTTTCAAAAATTGTACCGAAGCGGTGGTTGATTGCTGTTTTTTAATGATTTGGGCAGCGTTTCCAGATATACACTACAATACTCACAATAGGTTAAACCTATTTCTCCTAGGTATTGCTTCAACCGAACGAAGTGAGCTCATGAGCGATGGCAAGCAATCCGCGCCGTTATTTCTATATCTTCTCCAACAATTCTTTTTTCCAAAAAACTTTGCCTTTTACAAGAGTGAGTTCAACCGTTTTTATATATCGAATGTCATCAAGCGGATTTTTATCCAGTAGAATAAGATCAGCAGTTTTGCCAACTTCAATTGTTCCCCATTGAGTTTCTTCATTAAAGAATTTTGCTGGATTAATAGTAGCTGCTTTTAGAATATCATAATTGCCAATACCAGCATCGGACCAATGTGTCATTTCCTCATACATATTAAATCCATGCATTTGAAATGATCCACCGGGATCACTCCCTAATAAAAGCAGGCAACCACCGTCATTGAGTTTTTTTAGTATTTGAAGTTTGTATTGAAATGTGGGCAGGTATCCTTCTTTTCCTTTTAGTATTTGATCCTTGCCTTCTTTGTTGATGTATGTTTCCAATTGTTTATTCCATTCGGTAATAAAATGTTCAGGAACGTTATCAAAAATCAAGCGTTTTTTATAGTCATCGAATAACATCAGATCGGCTGCAACATAATCCCAGTCAAGGGTAGGGCAATTGTAAACATTATATTTATTGGTCAATTGAATGAGACTGTCCAATTGAATATTATTCTTGATTTTCGAATATCCCCCCAAATGCTCAATACTCTTAAAATTTGAAGCAATCACTTTATCAGGACTTACCATTCTTGGATAGTGACCGCAAACAATAATATTGTTGGCATTGGCGGCCTCCATCAACCAATCAAACATTTCTTCGCTATAAATACTAAACAATTTAATAAAATCATATCCTTCAGATTTTAGATTCTTTACTGTTTTATCTAATACGTATTTGGCTTTACTAAGTGCTTCTTCGGTAACAATGAAAGGATAATAAATATGAGGTGCAATGGGTTTAGTAGAGATCAAATTTTTCATATCAAGCACTGGTGCCTCACTATTCATGGCTCTTATTCTTGTAACCCCGGCTGCAACATTGGCAATTAAATAGGTATCGATTTTTTCAGGTGCTGGCAAATGGCTATGCATTTCTGCTAACCCAGGCATCATGAATTTGTTTTTTCCATTGATCACTTTTGTATTTTTCCCTTTCTTTATTTTTTTGAAATCGTTAATTTCAGTAATCAATCCAGATGTTACTGCAATGCTTTTTTTGTTGATGATCTTGTTTTCTGAAATTGGGATGATATTTACATCCTTAACAATAATATCTGGGAATGTTTGCGTAAAAGCCGGGATAGATGTAAAGAAAAGAAGAAATAAGTAGAGTATTTTATGCATGATATTGAGATTATAAGATGATTCGATCAAATCAAAGATACCTAAACGTATAACAGCATTTTTCAGCCTGAATCAGTTTAACCAAGCATTAACTTTATTATTGATAATTAGGTGTTAAACGATTTATACTCATTGGCATCTTTCCTGTAAAAAGTCTTTTGCTATCTTGTACTTGATTATTTGAATTCACTATAACCATTCAACTATGCAAAAATTTCCAGTTGATCCCAATATAGCCAAGGCCAAAACCATCCATACTGACTTTTATACTAGCCAGGCGATGTTTGAGGATTGTAAGGAAAAGATCTTTGCAAATAGTTGGCAATATATCGGGAGCAAACAAAATTTTGGTGACGGAAACAATGCCTATCCTTTTATTTTGTTGGAGCATTTTTTAAACGAACCTCTGGTGCTCACGAAAGACAAGGATGAAGAGATTAAACTTTTATCGAATGTTTGTACCCATAGAGGAAATATTTTGGTAGATGGAACCTGCAGTATTACTCACCTGAGATGTAAATATCATGGAAGAACTTTTCATTTGAACGGTGAATTTAATTCAATGCCCGAGTTTAAGGAAGTTGAAAATTTCCCTTCGGAAGCTGATCATTTAAAATCATTATCGATCTATAAATGGAGTCAGTTTTTATTTACCACTTTAAATTCAAAATATTCGATTGATGTATTTTTAAAGGATATGATGGAACGGGTAGCATGGATGCCATTGGATGATTTTAAATATAGACCTGATCTTTCAAAAAAATTCCTGGTAAAGGCGAATTGGGCTTTGTATTGTGAGAATTATCTGGAGGGTTTTCATGTTCCATTTGTACATGCAGAACTAAATTCGGTTTTGAGCTTCGGAGATTATACAACTGAATTGTTCTTTCCATATTCGAGTTTGCAATTGGGTATTGGAAAATCTAAAGAGGATTGTTTTGATTTACCTGAATCATCTCCGGATTTTGGAAAAAATATTGCGGCTTATTATTTCTGGGTATTCCCCAATATGATGTTCAACTTTTATCCCTGGGGACTTTCAATCAATATTGTGAGACCCATTGCAGTTGATAAAACCGAAGTGGAGTTTATCAGTTTTGTTTGGGACGAATGTAAAATGGATAAAGGAGCAGGAGCAGGACTCGATAGAGTTGAAAAAGAAGACGAAGATATCGTGGAGAATGTACAAAAAGGAGTGAGGTCAAGATTTTATACTCAGGGAAGGTATTCCACCACCAAAGAACAAGGCACTCATCATTTTCATCAGATCCTTTCTGAATTTATAAAATAGGATGAGCCATCATCTTCAGAGAAAATTAGGATTGTGGACCTCTGTTTCCATTGTTGTTGGAGCAGTAATAGGCAGCAGCATTTTTATGAAGCCTGCAACTATGGCTGCACAACTTGGATCACCTATTCTACTTCTGGTTGTTTGGGTAGTTGCAGGAGTCGTTTCCATGTTTGGTGGAATGATCAATGCCGAAGTAGGTTCAGCCATTCCTGAAACTGGTGGACAATACACTTACTTTAGAAAAATGTATGGTGAGTTTTTCGCCTTCATGTATGGTTGGTCTGGTTTTGTAGTGATTAACACAGCGGCCATTGCCGGAATTGCTTTTGTATTTGCAGAATATACCGGATTTTTAGTTTCAATTCCACGATTTTAGAAAGAGATTGAAGAATCTATTTGCTTATCAATTCCCTTGGTTGGCAAATTTTTTATTCTTGAAAAAATTGGCGTAAAAATATTAGCCATTCTGCTTATTATGGTGATCACTCTCGTAAATTTAAGAAGTTGAAAAGCAGCAGGATTTGTTTCTTTGTTTTTTTTCATCTTAAAAGTTGCAGCACTTTTGTTTTTGGTAGCTGTTATATTTTTTGCTGGTAAAGGAAGTTTTACATATCTTATAGAACCTTCCAAAAATTCTTCAGTAGAATTTTTTGCCATGCTCACCGCCTTTATGGCCGCTACCACAGGAGCTTTGGCGGCTTATGACGGATGGAATAATCTGGGTTTTGTTGCAGGAGAAATAAAAGACCCACATAAAAATATTCCAAGAGGATTGATTATTGGAATCGGGATTTGCATTTTACTCTATGTGTTAAGCACTGAAGCATATTTATATGTACTTCCGGTTAATGTGATGAAAGATTCAACACTCGTTGCTTCTGATGCACTTAATTTTTCTATTGGGACGGCTGGAGCAATCTTCGTTTCCATATTGGTAATCATTTCAACCGCAGGAGGAACCAATGGGAATATTTTACCATGTGCAAGAGTCACTTATGCAATGAGTAAAGAAAAAAGCTTTTTCGCTTTTGCATCAAAGGTAAATTCAAAACATACGCCTTCTAATGCGTTTTGGTTGCAAGATTCAGGGGCATCAGTTCTAGTAATGATAGGTTCATTCGATATGCTCGTGGACATGTTTGTTTTTATTACCTGGATCTTTTATGGATTTGCCGCTTATGGGATTTTTATCCTTCGTAAAAAAATGGATGCAAAGCAATTCCCTTATAGAATTAAATTTTTTCCTGTGCTGCCCATCATCTTTATTGCTTTTGCTATGTTATACGTTGGCATTACTCTGTATAACGATATTCATAATTTTTATCTCGGAAAAACGAGAGTTATCAATTCGGTTTTGGGATTGATTCTTGCTTGTACAGGAATTCCTCTTTATAAATACTTTAAGAGCCGATAAAGTTATTTATAAAGCCCATTTGCCGTGATTGCAAATGTATATGGGTTGGGAGGTGTGCAGGTAGAATAGTCATCAGAATTTGGAATGCTGATGGTTCCATTTACAACGCCTGGTGCAAGACCATCTTCCCCAAACTTAAATCTTACCAAGAATTTTGTAGTCTCTCCTTTTTTTAGAATAGATTTTGTAGGTTGACCGATAATCGTAAATCCTTGTCCGTATGCAGTAACATAAGGAGTGCCAGTTAATGTAAGTGGAGATTCTCCTACATTGGTAATTGTAAATTCACGAATGGTAGAGTCGCCAATTTCTACGTTGCCAAAATCAGTATGATCATCCAACACAGGTGTTTTGTCGTTGTGTGCAATGATGACAGCATTTCCTTGTAGTTGTGGTTGAGCAATACTTACTATTTTAATATCATCAATGGCCCAGCCTAAATTATTGGTAGCTTCATCAGAATGAAATGTAAATCTGATTCGGAAATTGCTGATATTATCAAAAGCAGAAACATCAATGACTACTCTGGTCCATTTTGTTCTGTAATTAAACCATGCAGGTTTTTTCTTTGGGTAAAATGGAAGTGATGAACTATTTTGTGACATCATTCCATCATAAGGAACACACATGATTTTTGATGTGGTAGGGATCCAATTTGTTCCATCCGTTGAATATTCAATGTAACCACCATCCCAATTATCTGTTTCGGATCTCATTTGCATCCAGAATTCTAATCTGCAATTATCGTAGCCTTTAAGATCTATTGCAGGGGACTTTAATTGATATAAAATATAATTACCACTATTAGCTTCAGGATAACCCAATCCACCATTCACGTAAAAACAACCACCTCCACCAGTATGATCACTGGATGGAGTTTTTGGTTTTAACGCGAGCCAATTATATCCATCTTCATTTGCAGGATAAATTTTACCGGAGTTTTGCCAGTTCCCCAACATGTCACAATTTTCGGAGTAAATAATCTTTTGACCAAGTGTTGAGGCAATGGTAAAAACAAAAAATGTGATGAAAAGAAAATATGTTTTTATTAGGGTCATCTGAATCAAATATACAAAAAGTTGACTTCTACAAACCAAACAGGTTTATAAGACAATAACCCAATACTCAGGATGAGCTCATTTAGAAGAGAGAATATACATAAAAATAGATAACAGAATTAGCGAATCAAATTCACCATTCCTCGTAAAGACACTTCTTTGCCATTTGCCATTACAATGTAGATGTCGTAAACATATACATCAACAGCACAAGGCTGGTCGTTGTAGGTTCCGTCCCATCCTTTGTCTTTATTGTTAGAATGGAAGATCTCCTGTCCCCAACGATTGTGAATGTACATATCGAATGATTGAACGGTGCCAACATGAGCACTGAAAAATGGATTTATCTCGTCGGAATTGGGAGTAAATGAATTAGGAACAAACACATTGCAATCTACCTCAACAGTGATGGAATAAAATTCGGTACATCCACGACTATCAGTAACTCTTACCGTATAAATGGTAGATTTGCCTGGAGTAGATGCCGGATCTTCGCAGTTTGAACAATCAAGTGAAGTTCCATTATCCCAATCGAATAAAAATCCTCCTGAGCCTCCAGCAACATTGATATCCAAATTTGCTGTTTCACCGCAATAGATAGAATAGAAATCTAATCCTGCAACGGTTATGTCAGCTGGTTCAATAATGGTTATGCTTACCGGAATAATACAGTTATTATTATCGGTAATGGTAAAATTAAAATTACCTACAGGCACGTTGTTTAATTGGGGCCCGTGACTAAAGATATAAGGTAAAACTCCACCCGTAGCACTTAAAGAAATGGACCCATCAACAGCACCAAAACAAGAAATATCGCTGCTTGATGATTGATTAATAAGTTGAGTAGGCTGAGTTAATATAATATTTAAAACTTCCTGTTGACCTGCAGCATCTGTAATGGTGATCTGGTAATTTCCAGCGGGTAAACCTGTTGCATTGTTGGTATTATTTGCAGCATCGTGTGACCAAACATACACAAATGGGCTACACCCAGCAGAACTTTGAATGTTGATTGTTCCATCAGTTGCACCAAAACAACTTATATCAAAACCATTATAATCAGAAGTGGTAAAATTATTTATCATTGGGGCGGGCAATACAGTCGCATTGAATTGACAAACAGATGTGTTGCCAACAATATCTACAACTGTAAAGTCAAGAATACTTACACCTACATCTGCACAAGTAAACTGAATTTGGCTAATGTAAAAAGTATCGATTCCACAATTATCAAATGATCCATTATTGATTTGTGCAGCAGTTAATGATCCGTTTCCGTTTGCATCTAGTTGTACAATTGCGTTTGAACAAATAGCTGTTGGATTAATTGCATCATTGAGCGTAAGTACAAAGCTAAATGTAGAATCAAAATTTGAGGCTTGTCCATCAACAATTGTAATGGTAATAGTAGAACTACCTGTTGCACCTGCAACCGGAGTTAAAGTAACATCACGATTTGCACCTACCCCACCAAAAACAATATTTGGATTGGTAATTACCGCCGGATTTGATGATGTGGCAGAAAGGATTAATACGCCTGGTGCCTGTTGAGCATCACCAACTGTAAAAGGGATATTTAAAGGAGCTGTATTCGGACAAACACTGGTATCAGCGGGTGGATTTACAATATATGGGGGTGTATTAATAATAACTGCATTTGCCCTAATTGAAAAATTATATGGATTAGGAGCATTACATGCTGAATAAATATCAGAATTTGGAATATTAATGGTTCCATTTATCAATCCGGTAACACCGGGAGCAAACTGAACATCAAATGTTACCTGACCCCCTGCCGGAATAATATTGGTTGCTGGTTGAGTAAGAATACTGAATCCCGTTCCGGTACATGTTACCATGGGTACTCCCGTTAATGTTAATGGAGCTTCACCAATATTTTTGATGACAAAAGTTTTTACCGAAGAAAACCCAACACCCACATTTCCGAAATCGGTATTGTCGGCAAGGATAGGTGTAATATCATTATCAGGAATAATAACTCCATTTCCCTCAACTGAAGGACGGGCAATACTTACAATCTTTATATCATCAAGTGCCCAACCTCTGTCGGCCAAAGCTTCGTCAGAGTGAAAAGTATAGCGAATCTTGAAATTTGGCACATTATCAAATGCTGAAATATCGCATAATACCCTAGTCCACACCGTTCGTGGATTGTACCAGCAGGGCTTAGTCATATAATAATATGGGGTAGACGAGCCGTTTTGTGACATATTACCATCGTATGTGATGCACATTTGTGCAGCTGTCATTTGCGTCCAGGTAACTCCGTTATTTGTTGACCAGTCAAGATAGCCTCCATCCCAGTTTGGATATTCGGAACGCATCTGCATCCAGAATTCAAAACGACATTGATCGTAACCTGTAAGATTGATAACGGGAGAAATTAATTGGTATAAAATATAATTACCGGCGTTGGCTTGCGCATAATTAGCATTTCCATTGGTGTAAAAAACGCCACCACCACCACCAGTATGATCTGCTGCGGGAACCGTTGGTACTAAAGCCAGCCAGTTATACCCCGGAGTATTTGCAGGATAAATTCTTCCAGTATTGGTCCAGCCACCTAAAGCATTACAATTATCATAATAGACCGTGGTTTGTGAAAACGAAAGTATCTGGCTAAGCATAAATAGCCCAGCCGAAATGAATGCATATTTGAAACCTGTTTTCACTTTTATAGCGTTAAGTCAAAATTACTAAAACTTCCTTATAATAAGAGGGGTTGAACCGTTTTAGAGTTGCGTCAGATTGTTTTTTTTTGACACAACAGAAGAAACTGTAAACAAGGCCTTCGGGTTAAGTTGGGAAGAAAATGATCTAAACTGGCATCAAGAGCGTCCCTTAAATGGAGGCAAGCCATACGGCTGGCTCCGTCATACTGGTATGAACCCCGAAGGAAGACTAAAACGAAGGAGAGCAAAAAGCTACCACCCCTAAAATAAAATCTATATTTTTACGTATTGTATGTTTATGAGAAGAGCCCTGTTTTTTGTTGTAATGATTGTTCTGCTTGGATCTTGCGGTGATCAATGTTTTAAATGTGAGAATGTTTCGGGTTATCCCAACTCAACCATTTGTAAGGATACCTATGAAACTACCACGAATGATATGTCACCCACATGGGCAGAATATCAGGAGACGGCCGTAAATGCTGGCTGTGTAAAGCAATAAAATTGGTGCCTTTCAGTTATAAATCTTATTTTTGCGCTCCAATGAAACTGCAACGCCAAATAACGGCAATATTAACCCTTGTTTTAGTACTGGCTTTAACCAGTTGTAGTACTAAGAAGAATACCGCTTTAGGTAGGTTTTGGCATAATCTCAATACAAAGTATAACGGGTATTTTAATGGTAATGACGCCATTAAAGTGGGGATGCAGGATTTAAGCAAGACCCGTAAAGACGACTATTCTAAAATTATTCCCACGTTCGATTATGGTGATCGCAGCAATTGGTCAGCCATGAATACGGCCTCTGATCGCGCCATAAAAAAGGCGGTTATCATGATAAAGAAGCATAGCATGTTCATTAACGGTAAACAGTATAACCGTTGGATTGATGATTGTTATATGTTAATGGGCAAAGCCAACTTCTTTAAACTGGAGCATTCTTTGGGTGTTAATCAGCTAAAACATGTGGCTGATAACAGTGAAAAACAAGTAACTAAAGACGAAGCAAAGATCTGGATGGTTCGCACCTATAATGAAATGGGTGAATATGCGGATGCTGGAACTGTTATAAGAGGAATTGATAAGGGGGGATTGGATAAAAAATTATTACCCGAATATTATGCTGTAGTTGCCGATTATTATATCCGCCAAAAGGAATGGAACAATGCGTTGGAAAATATTGATGAATCAATAAAATCATCGAAAAACAAAAAAAGAAATGCACGTCTTGAATTTATTCGTGGACAGATCTACGAGATTCTAGGGGACAATAAAAAAGCCTACGAATCATATTCGAAAGTAGTAAAGGCAAAACCCGAATATGTAATGGAATTTCAAGGCCGCATTAACATGGCTCGTACTGCTGATAACAGTGACAATATTATGCTTCGTAAAACATTGAAAAAAATGTTGAAGGATGGCAAAAATATTGAGTATCTGGATCAGATCCATTATGCCATTGCATTGATTGATTTAAAAGAAGAAAAAACTCCTGAAGCAATCGTTGATCTAAATAAGTCTCTTCGCACGAGTATCGACAATCAAACTCAACAAGCGCTTTCTCATTTGAAACTTGCTGAGATTTATATGGGAGATAGAAAATATGAAATGGCTCAGGGGTATTATGACAGTACGTCAGTTCTATTGGCAAAGGATCACCCAAAGTATGATGAGGTAATGCGTTTGAAAGAAAATCTTACCCAATTAGTTTATAATATTAGTATCGTTGATACACAGGATAGCTTGCAAAAACTATCGAAAATGGACAGCACTGAATTAGTAGATTATTATACCAAGTATGTGGAAGATTTAAAGGCAGCCGATGAAGAAGCAAAGAATAACCCGAATACAAACCCGGTAAACTTTAATACCTCGCAAAGCAGCACTGGCAAATGGTATTTTACAAGTCCGCAAGCGCTTACTTTGGGTGCAAGTGAGTTTAGAAAAGTTTGGGGAAATCGCAAACTGGAAGATGATTGGAGAAGACAAAACAAAGCGGCTAGTTTCTTAAATAATGAACCTGTTGATACCGCAACGACAACTACTGTTGATCCTCGTTACGATATCAATACTTATATTTCCCAAGTACCTAAGGGAGACTCCGGAATTGTTGCTTCAAATGACAGAATCTATAAAGCACTATATAATATAGGTACAATCTATAAAGACAAAATCCTTGATTATCCTAAAGCAATTGAAGCCTATGAGGAATTAGAAACCCGTTGTCCTAAAAACAATGCAGACTATTTCCCTATCACTTATTTTCAGCTCTATACTTTATATAAAGGTTTGAAGAAGGATGATAGAATGAATAAGTATAAAGACATTATTTTATCAGAATACCCAAACAGTGATTATGCCGCAGTTATTTTAGATCCTGAAGGATTTGCAAAGAAAAATGAAAACAATGATGCCGCTGCACCTGCATATACAAATGCATACAATCAATATGTTTCGAACGATTTTTCAGGTTGCTTAAGTACATGCAAAACCGCTATTGTTCAATATGACAAATCAGCATTAAAACCACGTTTTGCGTTGTTAAAAGCTTTATGTATTGATAAGGTTGCGGGTCGTGATTCATTTAGAGTTGAATTAATAGATGTAGTATCAGTTTATAATGGAACGGAGAGTGCTTTAACGGCTCAACGCTTATTGGACGCAATGGACGGAAAGAAAACAGATGATCCTGAGATAAATGTAAAAGCAGAATTTACTTACAATAATACAGCGGAACACTTTGTAATTCTATTTATACCTGATGCTACCAAAAAAGTAGATGGTGCAGCAGGGAAAATTGTCGAATTCAACGATATGGAATTTGAAGGAAGAGAATATTCTGTTACCAATTCTATATTGCCAACATCGGGTCAGGTAATTTTGATTCGCAAATTTAAGGATGCTGCTGAAGCCGCATTTTACATTACTAAATATGAGGAAAAACAAATGGTTATAAAGATTAGTTTGGGTTCACCAAGTAAAATTATGGCCATTAGTAAAACCAATTTTGCGATGTTAATGAAAACTCCATCAATGGCTGACTACCAGAATTTTTATTCTGCGAATTATAAATAACAAAGCAGAATTATGGCGAAGGCTACAAAAAAATCCTCTACACCTACCAATATTCCCAATCAATTAAATGCAGGAACAAGCATTGATGGAAATGTTACGTTGGAAGGACATTTGCGTTTAGATGGAAAAATAAAAGGAGATGTAACTTGCACAGGAAAGGTTGTGGTGGGCGAAAAAGGAGTAGTATTAGGAAACATTGATTGCCAGAGTGCAGATATATTGGGAGAAGTGCATGGCGATATTAAAGTAAAACAAAACACAAGCCTTTTTGGTAAATCAACGGTAAAGGGAGATATCTACACCTTCAGCATCAATATTGAGCCCGGAGCCGTATTTAACGGAAAATGTATAATGGGTGGAAATGAAAAATAGTTCCACGCCTAACCCAGAGAAAAAACCAGTAAACAGTGCTTTAAAATATACAGGTTTAGGCTTTCAAATGCTTGCTATTATTAGCATTTCAGTATTCTTAGGAATTAAGCTTGATCAATGGTTACATACACCTCAGATTTTTACAATAGTTTTGTCGCTCGTTGGAGTAGTGGGTGGAATTTATCTGGCGATAAAAGATTTTATTAAACCGAAAAAAAAATAGAAGATTGCGATGGAAAACAAGATGAAAAATTATATGATCTATATTTCGATATTAACGATCATATTATTAGTGGCGTTTTATATTGTGGATTCCCAGATGCACCTTGCTTTACAGACCAACTATGTGATACCAGCTTATTTTTTAATTACAGTGTCAACACATTTAGTTTTACGTAGAGCGTTTTCAAAAGACCCTAAAACATTCTCCATGAATTTTCTGGGAGGTCTGGCATTTAAAATGTTGGCATCCTTTGCGTTCTTAACCATCATGTTTATTGGGTTTAAGGGGATTGAAATGGATTTTGTAGCTGTCTTTATGATCGTATATATGGTATACACCATTTTCGAGGTGGCGTATTTAAAACCAATGTCTAAGACGCCGAAGGAGTAGGGTTGGGCCGCTTACGTCAATCTCAACCCTTATTCTCACAATCTCAGCCATTTCCCTAAAAGGATATAAGTCAACTTAGGCAAGCCGAAAATATTTGTTTAAAACTTACTCAAATAGTTTCCTAAAAAGATCAGAAAACTTAGATCCACCTATACTATCTGATGAATAATTTTCTACTTTTGTGGCAGAAAAACAAGGGGTAGCACAAAAATGGATTGTAAAAAATTGATTTCCAGACTTTTAACAGTGGTTTTTTTAGTGTTTTTGAGCACTTTCGTAACATGTGCACAGCATACAGAGCACAACCCAGATGAGATTACGACCCAAGAAGCCGAAATAGACACTTTATTAAAGCAAGATCACGATCAAAAAGATAAAGAATTTGATCTTTCAGCTTTCATTTTACACCACGTAGGCGATGATTATTCATTCCACGTAGCAGGAAAAACATATGTGTGGTTGCCTGTAATTATTTATGATGGAAATGGTTTTGATGTTTTCTCAAGTAAAGAATTACATTTTCCTGATCAAACAACTCATTTAACAAGAGGAAAATATTATTACCATCATGGTAAATTAACTATTCCTGAATTGGATGAGCATGGACATGTAAAAATGGACGAAGATGGTGACCCAATAGGAAAAACAGAAGCGAAACTTACAAATATGGCTTCGCCAAATGTGTTCTTTAATTTCTCAATCACTAAAAACGTATTTGGATTATTTTTATCAATGTTGGTGATGTTCCTCATTTTTATTTCTGTAGCAAGAGCTTATAAAAAGAGAGGAACTGACGTAGCTCCGCGTGGTTTACAAAATGCCATGGAGGCATTAATTGTATTTGTAAAAGTTGAAATTGCAGAACCGTTTATCGGAAAAGAAAAAACTCCCAAATTCTTGCCTTACTTGTTAACTGTATTTTTCTTTATCTGGATTAATAATATGTTAGGATTGATTCCTATTTTCCCTGGTAGTGCAAACGTTTCAGGAAACATTGCCTTTACGTTTACATTGGCATTCCTTTCTTTATGTTTAGTATTTATTTTTGGAAGAAAACATTTCTGGAGTCATATATTCTGGTATCCTGGTGTACCGGTTCCTGTAAAATTATTATTAGCGGTTTTAGAATTCCTTGGAGTATTTACAAAACCATTCTCATTAATGATTCGACTATTTGCAAACATCACTGCCGGTCACATTATCATCATGAGTATTATCGGAATTACATTTATCACTCAAAATTATATTGTTGGAGGTGTTACCTCTGTATTCTCGGTTGTAATGTTTGTACTTGAATTGCTGGTTGCAGCTATTCAGGCTTACATCTTTACATTGTTAACTGCACAAATGATTGGAGCTGCTGTAGAAGAGCCGCATCATGATCATGCAAAAGGAGAAGCGGCACATCACTAGCAATTGAAGTAGTAATTTTTAAACACATATATATGTCTAATTTGATGGGTACTTTGCTTGAAGCTTCTTACGGTCCTTTGGGAGCGGGAATCGGAGCAGGACTTGTTGCAATTGGAGCAGGTATCGGAGTAGGTTTAATCGGAGCTAAAGCAGCTGAGGGTATTGCCCGTCAGCCTGAGGCTTTGAATGAAATCCGAGGTACTGCAATCATCTTGGCTGCCTTCGTTGAGGGGGTTGCTCTTTTTGCTGCAGTAATTTGTTTCCTTGCAATGGGTAAGTAAAAATTAAAGCCCCTTCATTCAACGGTTGGTTGGTAAGGGGCTTTTTAAAAATTGAGTTCATTAACAGTAAAAAAATATAGCACATGGATTTATTAAATCCCAGTATAGGTTTAGTTTTTTGGATGTTGATTTCTTTCACCATCCTCTTACTTATTTTACGCAAGTTTGCGTGGAAACCAATTTTAGGTTCTCTAAAGAAAAGAGAAGAGTCTATTCATAATGCATTGAGCTCAGCAAAAGAGGCTGAGAAAAAATTATCATCTCTTAAATCAGAAAATGAAGCTTTGTTGGCTGAAACAAAGAAAGAAAGAGATGGCATTTTGAAAGAAGCTCGTGAGGCTAAAGAAAAAATTATTGCTGAGGCAAAAACTATTGCACAAGAAGAAGGTGCCAGATTAATAGCATCTGCACGTGAGAATATCAACAATGAAAAAATGAAAGCAATTACCGAATTGCGTAATCAAGTAGCTATTTTATCAGTAGAGATCGCAGAGAAGATTTTGAAAGAGAAAATGGGTGACAGCGCAAAACAGAATGAGGTAATGGAAAATATTTTGAAAGAAGTAACATTGAATTAGAAGTTGAAGGTTTAAAGTTGAAGGTTCAATGTTTTGGAACTTTAGACTTTAAACATGAAACCTTAAACTAAAAAAAATGGCAGGTTATTCAGTTTTATCATCCAGATATGCAAATTCTTTGCTTTCATTAGCTCAGGAAAAAGGTTTAATGGAAGAAGTGCAGGCTGATTTGGCAGGCATTAAGAAAGCATATAATGAGAGTGCTGAATTGAGAAGTTTTTTAAAGAGTCCGGTAATCAATATCAATACCAAGAAAGTGGCCATTGAAAAAGCTTTTGGCGCTAACATTTCAAAACTTACTCTGTTGTTTTTAGAAAAACTGGTAGAGGCAAGAAGAGAAATGTACATTGCTGAAATTGCACAGTCTTATCATGATTCTTATAAATCATTCAAAGGAATTATTACTGCATCGGTTGTTACTGCTGCTCCAATGAGTGATAAAATAAGAGCAGAAGTAACTAACATCATTATGAATAACAAAGAATTTATCAATGCATCTGCAATTGAAATTGAAGAGAAGATTGATAAAAATATTATTGGTGGACTTATTATTAACGTGGGTGACAAACAAGTGGATGCCAGCTTTAGTAAAAAGATCAATGAATTTAAAATGGCATTTAGCCAAAACTATTACGTAAAAGAATTTTAGTAAAATGAAAAAACTATTAACCATATTGTTTTTCTCTATGTTAACCTTAATGACTTTTGCTCAAAAGCCAAAGGTTGAGTTGGAGGGAGACAGGGTAAAAGTAAATGGAGTTTCTTCTTTTTTGGTTGAGAGTAAAACAATGGGGAATCAATTCTTGAGTAAAAATCTTGCAGGTGAACTTTTAATTTCAATGATGTATCAGGATTATACTGATCCAGCAAAAGTGAGCAGTGCAAATAAAACGGGGAAAGTAGTGTACATAGAAGTAACATTCCTTGGTAGCGGCAATGTAGCGGAATTTGCTCCTTTGGGAATAGGCAAAAAAATGATTGCGAAACAAGTAATCGAAAATGAATTCCTAAACGGAGATAAAATAAATGAAACCGGGGAAATAAATTTTTGTAAAATATACGGAAGAAAATATTCAGCTGAAAGAGCTAGACTTTCACAACCGGATGTGATAATAATTAATAGATAAGAAAAGTTTAAGCATATAATTATGGCAGAAATTAAGGCAACAGAAGTAACAGCAATCCTAAGAGAACAACTTTCGGGTTTTAAATCTCATGCTGAATTAGAAGAAGTAGGTACAGTATTACAAATTGGTGATGGTGTAGCTCGTATCTTCGGATTGAACAATGTAGAATCAGGAGAGTTGATCGAATTCAACAATGGCTTACGTGCTATCGTATTGAACTTAGAGGAAGACCACGTAGGTGCTGTATTGTTAGGTCAAGCAAAAGGAATTAAAGAAGGTGATACTGTTCGTCGTACACGTAAAATTGCCTCTATTAAAGTTGGTGACGGAATGTGTGGTAGAGTAATTGATACTTTAGGTGAGCCAATTGATGGTAAAGGTCCGATTCAAGGAGAATTACTTGAAATGCCATTGGAAAGAAAAGCTCCGGGAGTTATTTTCCGTCAGCCAGTTACTGAACCATTACAAACCGGATTGAAAGCGATTGATGCGATGATTCCAGTTGGTCGTGGACAAAGAGAGTTGATTATTGGTGACCGTCAAACTGGTAAAACTGCGGTTGCGATTGATACCATTATTAATCAAAAAGAATTTTACGATAGAGGAGAACCAGTTTTCTGTATCTATGTAGCTATTGGACAAAAATCTTCTACGGTTGCGGCCATTGCTAATACATTAGAAAAATATGGTGCAATGCCTTATACCGTTATTGTAGCATCATCAGCTGCTGATCCTGCTCCAATGCAGTTTTACGCTCCTTTTGCAGGTGCTGCTGTAGGTGAATATTTCCGTGATACCGGTCGTCCTGCTTTGATTATTTATGATGACTTAAGTAAACAAGCGGTAGCTTATCGTGAGGTGTCTTTATTATTACGTAGACCACCGGGACGTGAGGCTTATCCTGGAGACGTATTTTACTTACATAGCCGTTTACTAGAAAGAGCTGCTAAAGTAATTGCGAATGATGAAATTGCTGCTCAAATGAACGATTTACCTGAATCATTAAAAGGTAGAGTAAAAGGTGGAGGTTCTTTAACGGCACTTCCTATTATTGAAACCCAAGCGGGTGACGTTTCTGCATATATTCCAACCAACGTAATTTCTATTACGGATGGACAGATTTTCTTGGAGTCGAATTTATTTAATGCGGGTGTTCGTCCTGCCATTAACGTGGGTATTTCGGTATCACGTGTGGGTGGAAATGCTCAAATTAAATCGATGAAAAAAGTTGCCGGTACATTGAAGTTGGATCAAGCTCAGTATCGTGAGTTAGAGGCTTTCTCTAAATTTGGTTCCGACTTAGATGCTTCTACAAAATCGGTACTTGATAAAGGTGCTCGTAACGTGGAAATTTTGAAACAGGGTCAATTCTCTCCGGTATCAGTAGAAAAACAGATTGCCATTATTTATGCCGGAACAAAAAATCTATTGAGAAATGTTCCTATCAATAAAGTAAAAGAATTTGAAGCTGATTATTTAGGTGTATTGGAAGCTACGCATCCTGAAACTTTGGAAGCATTGCGTAAAGGACAGTATACTGAAGAAGTAGAAAAAGTATTGACAAAAACAGCTGCTGATGTAGCTGCGAAATATTAATAGTAGTAAAGAGGTTCTTTTTTTGACGATTAGCAGCCCGGATAGAAGCGGCATCCTTTTTTAAAAAGCAAACGCCATTTCATGGCGCAATAAGCAAAAGGCAATTACAATGCGAAGCATTTTTGCCCTTTGCGCTGCAAAGCAGCGTTTGCATTTTAGAAAAGATAAAGTGGACAGCCGGATAGGCTGCCCAAAAAAAGAATAACATATAAAACTAAATTACAGGCCATATGCCGAATTTAAAGGAAGTTAGAAATAGAATTGTATCGATTAATTCGACCCGACAGATTACCAGCGCAATGAAGTTGGTATCGGCGGCGAAATTGAAAAAAGCACAGGATGCAATTACAAAAATGCGTCCGTATTCTAATAAGCTTACTGAAATTTTACAGAATTTGAGTCAATCAATGGACTCAAGTGAAGGTGTTTATACCAAACAAAGAGAAGTGAAAAATGTATTGTTGATTGTTGTTACTTCTAACCGTGGTTTATGCGGTGCATTTAATGCGAATGTAATTAAGCGTGCAAACTATGCCATTGAACATGGGTATAAAATGTTGATGGAAAGTGGCAGCGTACAAGTAATGACAGTTGGTAAAAAAGCCACTCAATTTTTTTCTAAGAAAAAAGTGAACCTTGTAAGTTCACATGATGATATTTTTAATGCCATTAGTTTTGAAGCGGTAATTCCTGTGGCTGAGGCTGCCATGAAATTATTTGCTGAAGGCAAAGTGGATAAAGTAGAATTCTTTTACAATCAGTTTAAAACTGCGGGTACCCAATTGGTGCAGCAGGAACAATATTTACCTGTTCTTCCTCCTGACCCAACGGAGAAAAAAGCGGAGGAAAAAGGTAACAAAAGTTCGGTGGATTATATTTTTGAACCTTCGAAAGAAGAGATCATTGAAAATTTAATTCCACTTTCTTTAAAGACTCAATTCTTTAAAGTTGTTCTTGATTCAAATGCATCGGAGCACGGAGCACGTATGACCGCTATGCACAAAGCAACGGATAATGCAGGTGAATTGTTGAAGGCATTGAAATTGTCTTATAACAAAGCCCGTCAGGCTGCTATTACCAATGAGATTTTGGAAATCTCTGCAGGTGCTGAAGCATTGAAAGGATAAACTATTCCTCATTCCGTATTTATTCCAATTTTAGTTATATTTTTATATAACTAAGCTATAAGCATGACTGGAAATATATACGCCTATTTAACACCGATAGCTATTCTGTTTGTTTTATTGGAAATAGGATTGGTGCTTATTTACAAGCGAAAATATATTCGTTTCCAGGAAGCTATCGCAAATTTTGGAACCGCACTTGGTAATCAAACCGTAAATGTTTTGGTAGCGGGAGGTGTATTTGTTCTATATGGAATGTTATGGAATAATTTTCATTTGGTAGAGGGGTTATCCATTTCAAATCCACTTCATTTTATTTTGTTGCTTTTAGGCGTTGATTTTATTTTTTACTGGGTGCATAGATGGGGACATGAATTGAATATTATGTGGGCTGCTCATTCACCACATCATTCGGCCGAGGAAATGAACTTTATGGTGGCCTTAAGGGCCAGTGTAACACAACGGTTGTTTTCTTTTTTATTCTTTTGGCCGCTAACCATTATTGGTTTTAAACCCGAACATATTTATTTGATGACAGGGCTGCATTTGTTTATTGCTTTCTTACATCATACTGAATTTATTCCAAAGCTGTGGAGATGGATAGAGTTTATATTTACTACTCCATCGCATCATCGGGTGCATCATGGTGTAAACTACCAGTATCTAAATAGAAATTACGGTGAGTTTCTAATTATCTGGGATCGGTTATTTGGGTCGTTTGCTGAAGAGAAAGAGAAAGTGGTGTATGGAATGTACAATGGACCTCAATCGTGGAATCCAATCTATATTAATTTTCACTATTACATTCAACTATGGAAAATTGCGAGGGAATCGAAAAGTGTATGGCCGCAATTTATTATTTGGTTTAAACCATTGGGTTGGCTACCAAAGGATGTGGGGCCCAAGACTGCTGTGCCTGAGATGACTTTAAAGAATCAAATAAAATATAGCACAGTAATGTTTCCCATGTCGAAACCTTATTTAATTGTTCAAACTATTTTTGGAGTTATTCTCATGTTGCTTATTATTTCACCCAATTCATCATGGGAAGTTTACGAGAAAATTATAGGTGCACTTATTCTCTGGCAAATGATTATTAATTGGAGTGGAATACTAGAGAAAAAGAAATGGATTTTGGCTTCGGAAACTATTAGGATAGCATTGATGAGTATAGCAGTTATTTATTTTACTAAATTATTGGATAGGCCTGTAATGCTTGCTCTATTTTTGGTAATGCAAATATTAAGCCTCGCCTGGTGTTATATATATTTTAGGAATGAAGATAAGGTTAACTTGAAGTTAGCTTGATCTTGCGAATTTTTAATACTACACCCCTGCAGAAAAATAACGGATAATGTTAGCAAGCCTACCGTTGAATTATGGACAGTCAATTATTTTTTAGCATCTAAACGATTAACACTTCCGATATTTATAAAATTTTGTGACGGCATTTATACAACATCTCAAGATTCATTTTCGTTTCATTGGGTACTTAAAACTAGGTACCACATGTAGCAATTAAATGGTTTTGATACCTACTTGTAAGTAATCAAAGGTTTTTAGTTAATCATTTTCGTTTTTGAAGTTTATGTAAACCTGAACTATCGAATTATTAGATTATGAAAAATTGTTTTGTCAACCAAACGAGTATAATATCAATCACTAAAAAACTATTGATTGTTTCTCTCTATATTCTTTCTTCCAATATATTCTTACAAAACTTAATTCCAAATCCCGGATTTGAAACTTACCCTCAAATTCCCTGCAACTGTATGTATGGTGATGTAAATAAATTTACTCAATCGTGGGAGAATGTTGGATCGGGTACCGCCGATATTTTAACCAGTACAGCAGATGCGTCGTGTTATGCAAGCACAAATTCGAATCACTGGGATAGCTACGGATTTGAAAACCCCAACGGCGGAAATGGTATGGGAATGATTATAACCGAAGGGCACGATGGAATATATCGTGAATATTTGGGCCTGCCATTAAACACTTCTTTAAAAAGAGGTAGAGAATATCATCTTGAATTTCATGTTTCATTGGGTGATTATTGCGGAGCTGCAACAAATAACATCGGCGCATTATTTACTATAGATAAACCAAAAACGGGAAGCGGATACATTATTCATGGTACTCCACAAATAAATTACGAAAGTGTTATATTGGAAACGAACGGTTGGGTAAAAATTAGTGGGTCATTTATCGCGGATGATAATTATCGATTCATGACCATCGGAAATTTCGCACCAACAAGTGCTACCGAAATTCTGAAATTACCTGAGTTAGCTTATACAGGAGCGCATACTTATCGCAAAGGAATGGCCGCTTATTATATTGACGATTTTTTATTACTTGATAAAGGAGCTAATCTAACTGTTATGGGTGATACACTTGTACATGAAGGTCAGTTGGCAACTTTGGTTGCTAAGGGTGGTAACACTTATAAATGGGCAGATAGGAAAAATCCAAAAACGATTTTAGGTTACGGACCTGAATTTAATAAGTACATGAAAAATAAAACAACCTTTTTGGTATATAGTGAAATTGATACCGCTACTATTACCGTGAGGGTGCATCAAAAAGAGGTAGATAATATTAATGGAAGAAAGGTGAACAAAAAAAGCACGATTGATGTGTATAATGATGAAGTGCAAATAGAAGTGTATGACAAGAACGATGTAGATGGCGACACGCTTTCAATATTTAACGGAAACGAATTGGTTGCTGCGCATGTTGGATTGGAAAAAACGGTAAAGAGTTTTACGATTCATATAGACAGAACTCAATCAACACAAATAATTGTGTTTGCGGAAACGGAAGGTACGATGCCTCCGAATACGGCATGTATAATTCTTCGTGATGGAAAAAATCAGACAGAGATCATGTTGAAATCAGACATGGTAAGTTCTGATTCTGTGATTCTCAATTATGCAGGAACAGAATAAAAAAGGCTAATCAATTGTTGTTAACTGCGGATGATTTTGAATCATTCGCAGTTTTTTGTTTTTGGCGACTTAATTGGTCTATCGCTAAATCTTTTATTGTTTTTTGTTTTTGTCCCTGTGGATGGAGACCCCAGCTGGAGCTGGGGATCATTTACAATAATAGAGCAAGAACTTTGATCAACTATGTTGATCAAAGTTCTTGCTCTCAACTAAAGATTGTTTCCTAGCTTCAGCTGGGATCTCATTATTGGACAGAAAAATTAAACAAAAACAATAAAAGGTCTTGGCCGCTTTTCGCAAACAATTTCGCTACTTTCACAATTAAGTAATCTTACTATGGATCTCAAGAACAGCATTTACCAACATCTCTCTAAAACACTTACCCCAAAAATTGCGGCATTAAATGAGGCACTTGTTTCTGCAAAGGAATCACGTAACTCTGATACCAAAAGCAGCGCAGGAGATAAACATGAAACCTCCAGGGCACTTGCTCAAATTGAGATTGATAAACTCGAAATGCAACTGGAGAAAACTCTCATTCTTGAAAAAGAATTGCAATCCATTCAACTCAATAAAAAATATGACAAAGTAGAAATGGGAGGTTTGGTAATCACCAATCAGGAAAATTATTTTATTTCAATTGGAATAGGAAAAATAGAAGTGAATGATAAAATCTACTATGCTATCTCCATGAATTCTCCAATTGGGGAAGTCTTGAAATTTAAAAAGGTGGGGGAGAAGATTTCGTTTAATGGGAGGGAGATAGTTGTGGAGGAGATTTTGTAGGGGGCTTAATTTTTAATCATAAAAAAACCCGCTTCTTCCGCCGAAGCGGAGAAACGGGTTTTTTATTTGTATATGATTTAGTATTTTATTTCTTCACCATGAACTTACCAAAGTGAAGTAAGCTTTTTCCTTCAACTAGTTGGTAATAATACATACCATCCGTTAAGCCTGAAACATCAACGGTGTTTGAATTATTAAGAGTTTGAGTTCTTACTTGTTGTCCTTGAGAATTGTAAATCAAGATAGAAGCATCTGTTAAGATTGCATCAGTTTGTAACATTAAAATTGATGAAGTTGGATTTGGGTAAACATTCAATGAAATCTCGTTTACTTCTTCAAATCCAATATCAGGAGTATCATTTCCTTTAAATCTTGCTGAATAAAAATTTGTATCAGTATAAGCAGAGTCATAATCAAAGTCGATGATACAAACCGGAGATATTTGATATGGAACATAGAATAGGGCAGTGAATGCAGAGTCAAGAGATACTGCACTTGTAGCGAAACCTGAGAAAGAAATTAATAAGTCAGGAGCCAATGACCATCCTACAGGTGCACTTAAACCAAATGCGGTACACGTTGGACCAGAAATTCCTGTTGGACAGTAGATGAAAATAGAATCCAAAGTAATTTCTTTTGTAATTGCTCTTAAAGCATAATCAAAAGTATCAAGAGGCATTCTTAATTCACCTGTTGCATCAAAATTAACTGTATAGTTAGATCTTCTTACGATCTCAATACTATCAATATCAACTTGGCATCCTAAAACATTTTGAGAGATTCCTACATAAATGTTTTCATCTACATAAGATACGGTATTGAATGTAGTTCCAATTGAATTTACATCATCCAGTGTTTTTTGGGGTGGACTATAATTCAAACTAGCAGGGGTACCTTGAAAATCAACGGTAATTCCTTGAAGAAAAAGACCTGTTGCTACGTTTTTATCAAAAGCAATTCTACCCACATTTGATTCGTTGATCAAATTTGCCGCAGGATAATCAATTCCTTCCTGAACATTAGGTGTTAAGAAATTTAATGTATCAAGTCCATCAGCATCTAAACCTTGAAAGTTCCAGATTTGTCCAGTTCCAGCAGTTCCTGGATTAAAGATGACATCAAATACAAGGTCAGTATCATTGGCCATAACGAAAGATTGGCCAGGGCTACCAACCATGTCGGTATAATACGACATCTGTTGAGCACCTAAGTAAGAGAAAGTAAAAGCCACGGTTAATAAGGAGAATAGAAATTTCTTCATGTTATATGTTGTTATGTTATAGTTTATACAAATATAAACAAAAGCTTCTATAGTACACCCCTAAAAACCTCGAATCTTAAAGGCGGAACAAGGTTCTAATCGGTATGTTAACCTTTGCTAAATGCCTTATCTATTGCGAACTTCTATGTTTTTAGGGGGAATTAACCGTCCAAATTGGAAAATCTTTCGGATATTTGAGGGGAACAGTTATTAAGTTACTTGGTTATTAGGTGGTCGACTCAATAACCGTATAACCAATAACTTAATAACTCAGTAACTTAATAACTCAATAGCAATGGAAACTACAAGGCAGTTAAAGGTTGGAAGGCTCGTACAGAAAGAGCTAAGCGGGGTTTTTGTGAAGGAAGGCCAGAATATATATGGTAGAGTAATGGTTTCCATTACTATGGTTAGAATGAGCACCGATCTTTCAGTAGCCAAGATCTATTTGAGTATTTTCCCTAACGAGAAGAGCGATGAAGTGTTAAAAGCATTAAATATTGGTAAATCAAAGGTTCGTCATGCACTTGGACAAAAAACGAAGGGGCAGATGAGAATCATTCCTGAACTTATTTTCTATTTCGATGATTCGGCCGCTTATTTCGAAAAGATCGATAATGCATTGAAGAAATTGGATACGAGTAAGGGAGATGATAAAAAGGAATAATAATAAATTGAGTGTTAACATAGCGGCCCGGTGCGCCGCGGCGGAGAAGCGGCATCTTTTTTTTAGCGGATAGCCGGATGGCACATGCTGACCGAAACGTTAGTGTATGCCGCCAAAAAATACTAGAACCAACCTTAAATGGGTGCAATAGCAAAAGATAAATTCCAGCTTTTAAAAAAGATCACTCCAGCTAGGGGATTTAACGCCCTGCGCCTTTTTGTTAGCTTTTCATGGTCGAGAATTACAAAAAAAACCTCTTTGAGTTCAATGCCCATGGGTTTGTCGATAGAGCCCACCACTTCCTGTAATTTAAGATGTAGCGAATGTCCAAGCGGAATGAGGTCATTTAGCCGACCTATTGGAATGTTGGAACCAGAAACTTTTAAAAAAGTAATAGATGAATTAAAGTCTAAACTTATTTGGCTCACGTTTTATTTTCAGGGGGAGCCCTATCTCAATAAAGATTTTTTGAAAATGGTAAAATATGCAAGTAACAAAGGCTTGTATACCATGACGAGCACCAACGCCCATTATTTTACTGATGAGATTGCCAAAGAAACTATTGAAAGCGGTTTAAGCAGAATTATAGTTTCAATGGATGGTGTTACACAAGAAACCTATGAGCAATATAGAAAAGGTGGTTCGTTGGATAAGGTAAAAGATGGCTTGACCAAACTTATTGAATGGAAAAAGAAATTGAAATCATCCACTCCGCATATTATTTTGCAGTTTATTGTATTCGGCCATAACGAACATGAAATTGAGGATGTAAAAAAACTAGGTAAAGAAATGGGTGTTGATGAAGTAAAAATAAAATCTGCTCAGATCTATGATTTCTCCCATGAATCATTGTTGCCAACGGACGAAAAATACAGTCGGTATTCAAAAGAAAATGGTTCTTATTCAATTAAAAATACTTTGATGGATCATTGCTGGAGAATGTGGAGTAGTGCGGTTATTACCTGGGACGGAAAAGTAATTCCCTGCTGTTTCGATAAAGATGCGCATCATCAATTAGGAACTATTGCTGAAAAACCATTTAGAGAAATTTGGTTTAGTGAATCATATAACAATTTCCGAAACAATGTATTGATCGATCGCAAGAGCATTGATATTTGTACGAATTGTACAGAGGGCACTGAGGTGTGGATCTAGACCCCATTTTTGTAAGACTTCGTTTTGAGCCATACGCCTATATATTAAATCCACGTTTATAGATCCCGAAATAAAAAGCGAAGGCTTTTCGGGATGACTTATAAAAAACTACCCGCATAAGTTTTCGATCCTAATCGAAAACTTATGCGGGTCACGAATGTTCGTCATCCTGAACTTGGTTCAGGATCTGTAAACGTAAAAATAAAATCAATCAGAAATTTTAATACCTATTTTTTCAAAGTATTCAACCACTCGGTAAATGTTTTCGGAACCTGATCTTTTTGTTGTGAAGTAGTGTCTTGTGGTTTCTCTTTCGAAGTGTCATCCTTACTTGTGCTGATCTTTGCGTCAGTAGAATTAGTCGAAGGATTCGTTTCTTTTTCAGCGATGGTCTTTAATTCTTCATCAATTTTATTGATAATCGTTTCCGGCTTTTCTTCTACTGGAGCTTCCGTATTAGCTGTAATTTTATTTAGAAAAGGCGTAAGAATCTCATGAGATTCTTTTTCCGATTTTACTTCCACTTTAGGGTCTTCTTTTTTCGGTTCCTCTTTTATAACAGGAACAATAGGAACAACAGGTTCTTCATTCTTCTTTTCATCCTTACTTGTGCTGACCTTAGCGTCAGTAGCATTTGTCGAAGGGACAATTGGCTTAACAGGTTCTTTTACAGGCTCTGTTTTTGACTGAAGTTTTTCATTGATCAATGCAGTTAAGTCAACCAATTTTTCATGTTGAACTTGTTTTTTCTCTTCTACTTTAGCCTCGTCGATAGTATTTTCTTTTTTCGGAGTCTCAACAAAAGTAACAGTGGTCTTTTTATCTTTTGAAAGTTCTGCAAGTCTCTCCTGTAAGATTTTCAAGTTGTCTTCTTTGCTATGGGTTTCCTCCAAAGCCTTGTTAAATTCTTTTTTCTTTTGTTCAATAGAAGTATTGGTTGGAAGGATTTCCGTTTTCTTGGTTTCCTGAAGAATAGTCGTTTCCGGTTTCTTTTCTTCGATTTTGATAATTACCTCATCCAGTTTTTTTGTTTCAATAAGAGGAGTTTTTATTTCTACCTTAGGTTCTTCCTTCTTAGGCTCAGGAATTTTTGTTTCAGCTACAGGAACTTTTTCAACTATTGGTTTAGGCTCTTCTTTTTTGATTACTATCTCTATAACTTCTTTCTTTTCCTCCTTTATAACAGGAATCGGTTCTGACTTTTTCTCAATCACTACTTCTTTCACTATTGGTGGAATAGGATCAGGTTTCTTCGCCGCTACCACCTCTTTCACTTTTTTCTCCTTTTTGGGCTTTGGTTCTTTTACAACCTTAGGCTGATCGGGCATAGAAGCCTTCTTCCTTCTGGCCTTTGCTCTTAAAACCACCACGAGTAACAGAAGAATACAAATAAACAGCAAACCGCCTGTAATCATGATAAGTATCAACAGGTTTTCACTGGTTGGATGCGCAAGAGATGAGGTATCTGTACTAAGTGATATTGGCATTGAAAAGGGAATTATCAGGCTAAAATACATTTTTTTTGGTATTTTGGAGGAGAGATTATTATTTCTACACTCCTTTCGCAACGTTTGGTAACAGAACTTATCATCTCATAACCCTTGTTAGACGGAAGACCTGGGTAGGAAGTCGATTTTTATGAATCTTCCGTCTTCCAGCTTCTGTCTTCTGTCCCTTTTCTTCTGTCAGGTTTAAAATAGCTTTGAGGAGCATTTGTTCTAAAATTTTAAATCTCGCGATTATTTACTCTATTTGTAGGGAATTGGAGCTATGATCATTAATCTATTTAAGACAAATCAAATTTCAGGAATAGTCTTTCTGGTGATCTTTCAATTGCTCGTTTTTTTAAATCCAGCTTTACATGCGGTTCCTCTTCGTTACAATACCGAGGATACAATTTTATACAATACTTTATTTGAGTCATGGGCTCACATTAAATGGTTAAATCTTTCTTTAAGTTTTGCATTGATTTTTACCCAAGCACTTATTTATAATTACCTGGTAATTCAACTTAATTTATTAGGAAGAACCACTTATTTGCCTGCATTTTTTTATCTGCTCATTGCATGTATGCTTCCCGGAAATCTTTTATTCAACTCAGGAATCGTAGCAGCTTCTTTTATTGTTCCAGCAGTTTATATTTTAATGACAGCACCCGCAGATAAGCGTCCCCTTAGAACCGTTTTTAATGTTTCTATTTTATTTTCTATAGGGTCGTTGTTTTATCTGCAGGCTTTGTTTTATTTTCCGTTTGTATTAATTGCAATGGCCATGCTGGGGCTTTTAACTTTTAGAAGCTCGTTGGTTGCTTTAATCGGTTTTTTAGTACCCTATCTCTATACACTTACCTATTACTTCTGGATCAATGATCTGGCCGGATATTGGGAACGCCAGTATACCAAACTGGTTCATTTTATGCCTGTGAGCTTTCCTTTTCATTGGGCAGAGTTGGTGTTGTATGCCTTGGTAATTGTTATTCTCGGATTAAGCCTGTTTAAATATATTACCACCCGTTTTACTCTCAAGGTAATTCAACGTAAGATTTATAATGTATTTACACTTTTCTTTATCATCACGCTTTTAATTCCATTCTTTTTTAAAGAAACTCACAAGCAACAAGTGGTCCTTCTTGCTATTCCAATGGGGGTTTATTTGTCTTTTTATTTTTTAAATCTAAAAAGACAATGGATAGCGGATCTTTTATCATTTCTGCTGTTCATTACCATTGCGGTATTGCAGATAGAGTTCTATCAACCATTTTCGAAATAGATTGGGTTCCAAAATGTTTCCCGCAGATTTGCGCAGATAAGCAGATCTTGACGTCGCTAATTACCTTTGCTCTGCTTTTATTTACGGTGATACACAGCAAAGCTGTGCGGTAGGCATTTGCCATAACAAGATTTCATTTTTTGTCCACCGTAGGTGGACAATCTGCGAAAATTTATCTGCCGTATGGTCGGTGTTGACGACAGAAAGGGGAGCTATAGCATCTGCTTATCTGCGCAAATCTGCGGGAAACAAAAGGGTGCTCCGAAGGAGCCAAAGGTTAACGTGTATTCCCTGTGGAAAACAAGGTAAAAATTACTAGGTAATATTCGTATATAGCCGTATTTTTGTACCCTAATTGAATAACAAATGAAATTTGGTGTAATTACATTTCCAGGCTCAAACTGCGATCAGGACATGATCTATGTTTTAAAAAACATCATGGAATGCGAAGTGGTGAGTTTGTGGCATAAAGATCATGATCTTCAAGGATGTGATTTTGTAATATTGCCAGGAGGATTTTCTTACGGAGATTATCTTCGCTCGGGAGCCATTGCTCGTTTTTCACCAATCATGCAGGAAGTAATTTCTTTTGCAAATAAAGGGGGTTATGTAATGGGAATTTGCAATGGTTTTCAAATTCTAACTGAATCAAGTTTACTTCCTGGGGCATTGTTGCATAATGACCATCAAAAATTCAATTGCAAAAATGTGCATGTACAGGTTCAAACTACTCAGAGTTTGGTAACCTCCGCTTATAAAAAGAACGATGTCATTAAAATTCCTATTGCTCATGGCGAAGGAAGATATTTTGCGGATGAAAAAACTATTCAGTCATTGTTCGATAATGACCAGGTGTTGTTTAAATATTGCGATGAAACAGGAAATGTTTCGGCTGAATCAAATCCAAATGGTTCTACTTTAAATATCGCTGGAGTTACTAATGCAGGTCGCAATGTATTTGGGATGATGCCTCATCCAGAAAGAGCCGCTGATTTGAATCTGTCGAATACAGATGGCAAAAAATTATTCGAATCTATTTTACAAAAGGTATTGGCTTAGAATTTTATGGCGGCTTATACTGACGCGTTGGCCGGCATGCGCCATCCCGCTATTTGCTTTATTTTTTCCAAAAGTTAATTTGCAAACTCCATTTTATGGCGCAATAAGCAATTGGCAAGTTTACAATGCGAAGCATTGTTTGCCTTTTGCGCTTCAAAGCAGCGTTTGCCTCTTCCCTTTTAGAAAAGGATGCAGCTGGTATCGGGGCCGAGTTAAGTTTACTATAACCCCTCCGGCATACTTATTTTGGGATCTATCTTTTGAAGTATCAGAACAATTTTTCTAGCTTCTTCTTTTTTCCCATAACCCATTTCATATCCTACTCTTGAACTTAAAACGTTCATCGAAAAATTCAGAATCATTCGTTGAAATTTTTCATCCTTGGCATTCTCAGCAAAATTCACATTGTATTCCAATGGTTTTGACAATGGATAATACACACTTGTATCATTTGGAACCAGTCTAAAGAAATATGCATCGGGGATTAGAATAGTTCCCGGAGGGAGTTTTACATCCACACCTCTTGCAATATCAGCATCCAAAACCAATGAAGAAACATATACAGGACGGGTTTTATATTCATTAAGAATAGAAGTAATATACGATTCGAATTTTTCCTGAATGATGGCAGGATTGAATTTTTGTTTTCTTTCAAAAGGTAAAACCGCTTCGTTAAATTCTTCAGAAGGGTTTTGAATTTTACTGGCAAGAGTTTTATCCCAAGCTTCAATTTGGTTGTGATACCATGAACGACGAAGTAATTCTTTGTCTAGAATGGTAACGTCAGGTCTTTGTTTTTCTACTAAATGGTAATAGTATGCAGGACTTACAAATACATCCCATTCGCGTGAAAGAATAATAGCATTGTCGTCCACCGAATTTAAAGCTGCTATAGAATAATCATCAATATAAGTGAGTTTGCTTTGGTCGGCACGTGAATAATTGAAAACGAGTGGAATAACAGGGAGTAATAAGAACAAATAAATCGCTTTTGACTTTTCCGCATTTTTAATCCTCATCAACAAGGGATATATTCCCATGGCCATAAATATTCCCAGAGAAATGTACCCTAAAAGAAAATAGTTTTCGATATCATGAATGTCATACATGGAAATATAAATTAATGTGGCCAATAAGTTGATGGTTAAAAATACCGCCATTTTAGTATTGCGTGTGCATGCAAAAACAAAACCCACAAGTGCAAGTAAGAATCCAACTACAGCAGTTTGCTCAATGAAGAATTGAAAAAAATCTGCCACCGAACTATTTCCTTTTTTATCTTTTGCATCCATGAATGCCTGAAACTGCCAACCTTGAACATGGCGATTCAAATATTCCATGTTTTCGGGATTACCGTAGTTAACCAATGGATTTGATCCGGCTCTCATCATCATAAAGCCATATAAGCCTGCAAATATTACAAAAGCAGAAACGGCCAGAATAGTTCCAGATATAAATGCTTCCTTTTTAAAATTCATTTTCCAGAAGTAAATGATTACAACGCTTGGAAGAATTAGTGTTGAGGTAAGATGATTTGTTAGGCATAATCCAAGAAGAATTCCTGAGATTACCCAGTCTTTACGGGCAGCTTGGGCTTTGAAAATGGTTGTTATGAAAACAAAAAAGAAAGCAGCTAACAACGCCACATGTAATGAATATACCTCCACTCCAGCGGATTGGATCCACCAGGTTTTACAAAATGCCAAAATCAAAATTCCCGAAGCGGAGGCCAAAAACATAAGCAGATAAGAGGACGAAGCAACGGCGGTTGCAGGAGCATCTTTTTTCTGTGACCCTTTTTTTTCTGTCTGTTTTGGTAAAACTGAGTTTTTAAGAATAGCAAAAGCGGTTTTAACAAGAAAGAAATTAGTCAATGCTACCCAAATTGCGCAAAGAAGATTCAAACGAAAAATAACCGAACCTATTGGGAGCTTACTCCACAAAAAACCAATGATGTTGAATAATGGATATCCGGATGGATGCGCTATTCCTAAAGTATATTGGGAAGCCGCCAGTTCACCTGCATCAATTGGCATTACCCCTTTACTCATGGTCAAAATGTACACCACTAGTGTAATAACTGAGGTGGCCAGAGGCGCATATTTTTCTATCTTTGAACTCATCCTATTTGATTAATTCCTAATTTCCCGTTAAAATTAGCAAAAACGTTAAAAAACATAAATCTAGGCAACTAAAACTGCCGTAATTAGTTTTAATTAGCTTAAAGCCGTTTTATGAGATCAATACCTTTTATAGTTTTGTTGTTAGCCTTTAGCTTAAATGCTTGTGGCCAAAAAAGTACGACCAACACCAAAGAAGAAAAAAAAGACACCATGGGAGAGTTTGAAGTAAAAAAATCGGATGCTGACTGGAAAGCTCAGCTTACTGATGATCAGTATCAGGTTTTGAGATTAAAAGGAACCGAAAAACCTTTTTCAGGAAAATATTATTACGAAAATAATGACGGTGTTTATTGCTGCATGGCATGTAACAACCCTTTGTTTAAATCAGATACCAAATTTGATGCAGGCTGCGGGTGGCCCAGCTTTTATGAGCCTATTACAAAGGATGCAGTAAAAGAGAATAAGGACGTTGCCCATGGAATGGTTCGTACTGAGGTGGTTTGTGGAAAATGTGGAGGACATTTAGGCCATGTTTTTAATGATGCCCCTGATCAACCCGGAGGATTGAGATATTGTATCAATTCCGTATCAATAGACCTCGATAAAAAGGAAGAGAAGTGATTTTTCGCCAACTAAAGCGTGATACTGTTAAGTAAGTAGTTGCAAATACAAACTTAAGCCTATTTTCCGAAGGTGGCTTCCTACCGCATCTGCTTACTTAAAAACTTAGACATTTAGGCCAAGAGTGCCCTTCTAAATAGAAAAATTATTCACCCCAATGTTCAATCTCTTCCTTGGTAAAGGCGGTAGGAAAAAAAATTCGTTGCTGATATTTTGGATGTAAATATTTTTCCCAATGACTGCCACCTGTAGCGGCTTTTTCGCTTTGACCTTTTCCTAAATATGTATGGGCCGTATTTAAATGCACCATGGGCCATTGAATATTGAATTTTATATCGAAATCGCGAAATGCTTTTTCTAATTCTGGGGTCATCAATTTTTGTTCAACCATGTAATTGAATTTATAAAATAGATTTTTGTCCTTCATTTCATCCGCCAATAAAATAAATTCTTTCATGTACTTTTCTTCAAACTGTAGCAAGGTCATTGATTTTTTACCTGTCTTTCTATCATAGCCAGCATCCTGCCAATAAATCAATTGAAACTTATCGGCGGTAGAAATTTCCTTCGTTACCATTTTTTTTCTGCTCTGTGGAATTAAGTTGAAAAGATCGGTACAGTATATCTCTATAATGCGAAATTGAGCTGACTGAAAGCCACTTGCAGGTGCTAAACTTAAACGGAACTGATTATAATCCTCGTACTTCATTCCTTGGTTCATAATCCCAAACGAATTGGTGAGCAAATTCGTATATCGCATTAATCGGCCTAGTTTTAGGCTGATTTCAGCAGCGTCTTCCAGTACAGGATTGGTAATTTGTTTCAGTTCATGAATCATTAGTTTTAATACCAATTCGGTAATCTGGTGATACATAATGAACACAGTTTCATCAGCAAAATATGTACGTGGTTTTTGCAAACTCAAAAGGGTTTCTACCTCAATATAGTCCCAATAATTAACAGGTTTAGTATGCAGAAAACCTTCTAAATAACTTTTAGGGTCTTGTTCTTGTAGGTGGTATTTGGCTTTAATTTGCTCGGTGATTTTTTCCATGACATTATTCTTTTAGGATGTGTACAAAATAAGTTTATTTTTTATTTGTAAACCTGATGAATGTCATTATTTCACCATTTGGCAAATTTTTGCTAGGCTTTTTTTAAGTACTCCATCTTACTCCAGAATACTATTCCAAACTGAGCAGCCCTTTGTTTTGCGTTTATGGCATTGGTACCTATAAATAATTCATCGATAACTGACGAGAAAAGTTGTACCCATCGATCGAAGTGGGTATTGTTAATGGGTAAATCTACATGTTTGTTAAATGGAGTTCCTTTATAGGTGTAGGCGTCAAGAATAACTGTTTCCCAAAAAGTGTACATGATGTTAAGGTGTTTATCCCAGTCTTTAATTTTTGAATTAAATACAGGGCCCAGCAAATCGTCTTTTTGTGCTTTTTCGTAAAATGTATTCACCAGAAGTTTTATATCATCCTGCGTTAATATGTCGTGCTGGGCAGACATCTATTTTGTAGCGATATAGAATAGATCGAAACAAGCATCGTCTGCTGGTTTTACAATAAAATCAGTATGCGCAAAAGAATTAGCTAGATCAGTATTCTGATCCATTAATTTTTTACGATTTCTTTTGTTCATAATGTCATAAGGAACCTGAAGGACTTGGCGAGGCAGCCAACGATTCATTCTCAAAAGATCCCAACGTAATACCTTCTGAACGCTTTTTTTATTGTTCTCATAGTATGCATCAGACTTTTCATTTCCATAAACCCCTTTCGGATCTACTCTTGAGAAATATTTAGATAACAATCTTTTGAATTGATCAACTGTATACTCTCTAATATGCCAAGGATTGCGTGTAATCGACATTTTTATGTTCGGAGTGGTAATAATGAGTTTGCCTCCTGGTTTTAGTACCCGGTGGATTTCTCTGATAAATGAATGATCATCCTTGATATGTTCAACAACCTGGAAGGTAATGGCATAGTCGAAGGTGTTTGCCTCGAAGTTTAGAGGGGGAACATTACCTTGAACGAAGGTTACATTGGGATATTTGCTAAAATCGATCTTCGTATCGAACTTATCGACTGTAACAAACTCAGCAGCAACACCTGAGATAATGTCAACTCCATAACCACTTCCAGTACCAATTTCCAAAACTTTGCCCGAAATGATGCCTGCCGCCTCGTAATATGCTTTAATACTTCGCTGAAACAGATAGTTATTTTGTTGTTCAAGTGAAACCCTTTCCGCTGAATCGTATAATCCCATGTTCTTAAATAATTGAGCGCAAAAGTAAATAAAATTGTAGGCGCTGTGAGTAAATTTATAGCTCTTTATGTTTTGTGCTATGCAACTAAAGAGTAGGTTTAGCCACCTAATATAGTATCAACCTAGTTTCTATGATAGTAAAAACACCACTTTTGCCTCGTGTTTTGGTTATTTTGGCCTTACTGTCAGTCTGTTCTGTAGTTCAAGCTCAAACAACAATTATTAGTGATGGTACCTGGAAAGGGGTTGGATCGAGTGCAGCAGCAGGTGGAACTGCCTGGCTTTTTTCAGGATATAACGATGCAGCTTGGCCTATAGTTGAGGCTCCCAATGCAGGAAACGTAATTCCCGCAGTGGTTGGGAGTCAATCAATTTGGGTATTGCCTTATAGTGATACCGCGAAAATGAGAAAAACTTTTATTCTTCCCGTGGGAGATTCCTATACCGGAACCATAAGTGTTAATGCAGACAATGAGTTTACCCTATATTTCAACGGAGTTAACCAAGGATTTTTTAATTGGTGGCCATCAGGTCCTTTTGTTTTTAATATCAGTCCTGTTTTGCAAGGCTGCACCCAAAACGTAATTGCACTGGATGCAGTAAATTGGAGTGGACCTTATGGTGCATCATTGAGCACAACTATAAATGTTACCAATCCATTAAATACTCCAGTTGCAACCGCTGCTACAAATATTTCCTGTGATGCATTTACTGCAAACTGGAATGTTGTACCAACTGCCGACTTTTACATGCTAGATGTTTCCAATGATCCAATTTTTTTAAGCTTCTATACAGTGTATCAGGATTTCAATGTTGGAAATGTATTGAGTTATAACTTAAATTCTTTACCGGGACTTGGCCCATATTATTATCGATTAAGATGTCAGCGTACCAACGGATTAGGCACCTTGGTAAGTTGTTATAGCAATGTAATTACTGTAAATCTTTCACCTACACCAACGGCAAATGCGGGGAATGATGTTTATATATGTCCGGGTTCATCTACTATGTTAAATGCAAGTGGCGGTGGTGGAACTATTGCATGGACGCCTGCAGTGGGAATTGCACCGCTAAACTCTTTAACGCCAGCAGTAAATCCTGCTGCAACTACTACATATACATTAACAATTACTTCAGGAACTTGCGTCGCCACTGATATGGTCGATGTAAATGTTGCAAATCTTCCGCCAATGGTTTTATCAAATGATACAACAATTTGTCCTGGTAATTCCGTAAACTTAAATGTAGCTGGCGGAGATTATGTTGTATGGTCACCATTTCCTGGAATAATAGATTCATCATTAACAATACAAACAGTTACACCTGCAGTTAATACAACATATACTGTAACGTCATATACAGTTGGCCCGAATTTAATTACGAACGGAAATTTTAGTGCAGGCAATACTGGTTTTACATCGAGCTATAATTTTGCATTTCCAAATACAACTGAAGGAGAATATTTTGTTGGAACGAGTCCTTCCGCATGGAATGGTGGGTTATCTGCATGCACCGATCATACCTCAGGAGCAGGAAATATGTTATTGGTAAATGGATCTCCAATTCCAAATGTGAGTATCTGGTGTCAAACTATTCCTGTTTCTCCGAATACAGATTATTTATTTTCTACCTGGGTAACTCCTGCGTTTTCGGTGAATCCACCTATACTTCAATTCTCCATTAACGGAGGAAGTATTGGGTCTTTATTCTCTCCAACCGGTGGAGTATGTGTATGGGAAGAATTTTTTGCAACATGGAATTCGGGTATTTCTACCTCAGCAAACATTTGTATTGTGAATCAAAACATCAATGTTGCAGGAAATGATTTCGCATTAGATGATATTACCTTTTCTCCCGTGTGCACCCAAATAGCAACAGTTGATGTAAACATTGCACCTATACCTGTTCCAAATGCAACAAACACCGGTCCATTTTGTGTAGGCTCTATTATCCAATTAAATTCAACTACAGGAAGCGCTACTGATGATTGGACAGGCCCCATTGCCTACGTGGCAAACGATATTCAAAATCCAACGATTCCTGCTGCTACAATGGCAATGGCAGGAGTTTATACCGTTACAGTTACTAGCGTGTTTGGATGTAGTGCAACAGGAACCACAACCGTTGCAGTAAATAATTTACTTCCTATAGCACCAAATAATACAGGTCCATTTTGCGCAGGAGCAACCATTAGTTTAACAGCACCTGCAGGAGCAACAACTTACGATTGGACAGGCCCGCTTGGATACAGTCAACCGAATACCCAAAATCCGAATATAGGAGCATCAACTGTTGCAATGAGTGGTGATTATAGTGTTACTGCAACTTACCCAGGAGGATGCACTGCAACAGGAACCACCACTGTTATTGTGAATGCAAACCCGATTCCCGCCGCAATTTCAAATTCACCTATTTGTGATGGAGCAACTTTAAACGTAGGAGCAAATGGTGGAACTGATTATGATTGGACCGGGCCAAATTTTTACATACAAAACGATACACAAAATCCTTTAATTGTTGGAGCAACTGTTCCGGCGACAGGAGTCTATACTGTAACAGTTTCTGATGCAAACGGATGTTCTGCAACAGTAACAACAAATGTTACTGTAAATGCATTACCGGCATTACTAGCAGCAAATACAGGTCCTGTTTGTAATGGAACCAATGTTGATTTGAGTTCAAACGGTGCAGTAAATTATAACTGGACAGGTCCTGGGGGATTTACTGATCCTAATCAAAATTCAACTTTACCAGCAGCAGTTGTTGCACAAAGTGGAACATATACAGTAACAGGAACTGATGCCAATGGTTGCAGTAATACGGCTACTACCAGTATTCTTGTAAATCCACTACCTGTTATAAATACTAATATAAACACGACTGTATGTGAAGGCTCAAATTTCACAGTTTCTGCCTTAGGGGCATCGAATTATAACTGGGTTGGCCCAAATGCTTTTTCTGCTTTAAATACGGCGAATGCAAGCGTTGTAAGCAGTGCACCCATCAATGCCGGAGTTTATACAGTTACAGGTACTGATGTGAATGGATGTTCGTCAACTGCAACAATTACAGCGGTTGTAAATTCAAAGCCCGTTCCTGCATTTAGTGCTGATGTTACTGCAGGTTGTACTCCTTTATGCGTTAATTTTACTGATAATAGCAACATAGCAGGTTCCACAATTACAGGATGGAGTTGGAATATAGAATCACAAACAGGAACCTCCACAACCAATACATCTTCTTGTTTTAACAATGCAGGATTGTATGATGCCACATTAACGGTTACTTCTGCAGAAGGATGTTCTGCAACTTCAACTATGGTAAATTATATCAATGTTACCGCACAACCGGTAGCGGAATTTGTTTTTTCTCCTGTTTTAATTACAATTGAAAATCCCGAAGTGAATTTTGGAAATGTCTCAGTAGCTGCCACTGATTATGCTTGGGATTTGGGTGACGGAACGCTTACAAATTCTACCAACGTAACTCATACTTACGCTGATACAGGAACCTATTGCGTAACTTTGTTAGCATCTAATAACATTGGATGTTTTGATACGGTTTTACATTGCTTAACCGTGAAGCCGATTTACACTATGTATATTCCGAACTCATTTACTCCGAATGATGATGAGAGAAATCAGATTTTTAAAGTGTACGGCAACGGAATTGTTTCTTTGGAAGTAAGAATTTTTAATCGTTGGGGTCAGGAAATATTCATGTTTGCTGATATCAATGCCGGTTGGGAAGGCCAAACCGTTAGTGGAGTTCTTTGTCCACAGGATACTTATGTCTATCGTGTTAATGTGTTAGATGTTCTCAATAAGACTCATCAATACACTGGAATGGTAAATCTTATTAGATAAATAAAGCAAGAATGAAGAAACTAAATCTAATCATCACTATATTTATTTTTACAAGCTCATACTTATTTTCACAAACGACTCTTATTACCGACGGATCCTGGAAAGGAGTGGGAAATAGTTCGTCTTCTGGAGGCATGGCATGGCTTTTTCCTGGTTATGATGACAGCGCATGGCCAGCCGTTGAAGCTCCCAATGTTGCAAATGTAATTCCTGTTGTTCCTGGAAGTTTATCCATTTGGGTTTTACCTTATAGCGATACTGCTAAGATGAGAAAAACATTTACGGTTCCTGTTGCGGATTCTTATAGTGGAAGTATCAGCATCAATGCCGACAATGAATTTGAACTATATTTCAATTCGGTGTCGCAGGGCTTTTATAATAATTGGATGGGTGGCCCATATGTATTTAATATCAGTCCGGTTTTGCAGGGTTGTGTGCAGAATGTAATTGCAATTAATGGGGCTAACTGGGGTGGCCCGTATGGCGCATCACTCAGCACAACTCTAACAGTAACAAATCCATTAAATACTCCCGTTGCTTACGAGGAAACAAATGTAACCTGTACGTCTTTTACTGCGAATTGGGACTCAGTTCCTACTGCAGATTTTTATATGCTGGACGTTTCAACCGATCCTCTTTTCGGAAGTTTTTATTCCGTTTATAACGATTACAATGTTGGCTCTAATCTTTCGCAAATATTAAGCTCATTGCCACCTGGTGTGAACTATTATTATCGTTTACGTTGTCAACGAACAAACGGACTCGGAACATTAATAAGCTGTTATAGCAATGTAATAACCGTAGACTTAAGTGATCCTACTATTAATTATTCAGCTCCTGATTCCTTATGTGCAGGTTCAACAATTACATTGCAACTTACTGCTCCAGGAGGAGCTTTGGGTTGGGTTGGTCCTGCCGGGTTTACTTCTACTGATTCTGTAAGCTATATAACTAATACAACTGCGCTTAATACGGGAAATTATATTTATGCTGTTAATTATCCGGGTTGTCCAGTTATTTCCGATACAATTTATATTGAAATAATTGATAATGCTCCTTTGGTGGTTTCGAATTCGGGGCCTTATTGTTCCACTGCGAATATAGATACTCTTTTATCTAATTATCCCGGTGTTCAATGGAGTGGAACAGGTATTATAAACACCAGTTTGGGTACTTTTAATCCTTCCATTTCCGGAGCAGGGACCTTTAATATTATCTGCACTACGTCAGGTTTTTGTCCTGACACAGCAACAACAAACATCATTGTAAACCCCAATGGAATTTATAATATTTCCGGATCTGATACCGTTTGTTATGGACAGAATATCACTCTTCAATCAACTACGGGATCGGGAGCTATATTTTCGTGGAGTGGGCCAAATAGTTATGCGTCAGGCAATAATAATAATACAATTACGCAGGTAGATTTAATTAACACAGGTGATTATATTTTTACCGTTTACTACCCCTCATGTCCTACAATTCAGGATACTTTAACGGTTACGGTACTTAATTATTCAAGTCCTGTAATCACTCCCACGGGACCTTTCTGCAACACAGATCCTGCAAGTAATTTGCCGGCAACTCCATCAGGAGGAATCTGGTCGGGTATTGGAATTACCAACTCTGGAAATGGAACTTTCGATCCAGCCGTAGCAGGAAATGGTAATCATACAATCATTTATGGGTTTACAGGATATTGTCCAAGTGCTGATACAATAAACGTAGTTGTGGCCACTGGAGTGCCATTATCCTCAGTTATATTCCCCAACGTTTTTACCCCAAATAGTGATGGAGTAAATGAATTATACGCACCGGTTGTTCCTTCCGGAGGTCATTATAAATTGGTTATTTTCAACCGCTGGGGAGTCTTGATTTTTGAGCATGAAGAAGATATGGCCTGGAATGGAATGATAGGGTCAACCATGGCTTCAGAAGGAACTTATTACTGGATTTGTGAAATTACGTCTGATTGCTCAAAGACCCCTTTAACCGAAAAAGGTTTTTTACAAGTATTTCAACCCTAAAATTTGGGTGTCCTTTCGCGTTTTCTCTTTATCCCAAAGACGCTGTCTTTTTATTGTAAACCCTTGGCTAGTGTGCCCAAGCGAAGCATGGTACTGGTCTTGAAATCCTACAATCGATATGGTCGTTTTATTGAGAACCATTGCTTCAAAATAAAGGTAGTTCGTTCTTAATAATAACACCTACGTCTCTTCGTTCTGCTAAAAATTTATATTTTTGACTGCTAATTATTAGCCGCAAAGGCTTTATTTATAACACACAAAATGGGTCAAAAGAGATTTAGATTAATCGACATTATTTTAGGATGGGTAACAATCATTATCGCATTTGTAGTTTATGCACTTACAATGGAGCCTACAACCAGCTTCTGGGACTGTGGAGAGTTCATTGCATCTGCATATAAATTACAAGTAGGCCACCCTCCGGGGGCACCTTTGTTTGCAATGATTGCCAGAGTATTTAGTTTGCTCGCTGGTGACGACGTTACAAAAGTAGCCATGATGGTAAATCTTGTTTCGGTTGTTTGCTCTGCGTTTACAATAGGATTTCTTTTTTGGACCATTGTTGCCGTTATCAAAAGAATTAAAAAGCTAAATAACAACGGAAAACCATTTGAGTGGGATGCTGCAACTGCATTTACCACATTTGGTGCTGCTTTCATTGGAGCAGTTGGTTATACATTTACTGATACTTTTTGGTTCTCAGCTGTTGAAGGTGAGGTTTATGCAATCTCATCATGGTTTACAGCTATAGTATTCTGGGCAATGTTGCGTTGGGATGCTTCAGCAGACCAACCTCATTCTGATAGATGGATCATTTTGATTATGTATTTAATGGGTCTTTCTATCGGGGTCCATTTATTAAACCTCTTAACCATACCAGCAATGGCATTGGTATATTACTTCAGAAAATACAAAGGAGATACTAAAGGAGCATTCGCTACATTGGTTATTTCTATGATTATTTTCTTGTTTATTACCTATGCCGTAATTCCTGGCACCATATCCATGGCCGGTAGTTCGGAGCTTTTATTTACCAATTCATTCGGTAGTAATTTTGGTACAGGTCTTATCGTATTCATCATTCTATTATTGGGTGGATTAGTTGCATCTATCTTCTTATTCAAAGGGAAAAATGCAAAAATTGGTTCAATCCTTTTTCCTATTATAGTTGGTGCATTATTCTCTTATACCGTAAAAGGCTTTGGCCCTGTTGCTCAATTTCTGGCATTTGGAGCCATTTCTGGTATAGGGTACTGGATTAGTAAAAAGAACTTCTACGTGTCTCAAATAGCATCATGGTCGTTATTGGTTATGATTATCGGTTATTCTTCATATTCTTTAATTGGGATAAGATCCAAAGCGAATACACCAATGGATGAAAATAATCCGGAGAATGTATTTTCAATGATCGCATACATTAATCGGGAGCAATACGGGAGTCGTGCATTATTCAATGGGCCTTATTACGATGGAATATTGACTAAGTATGAAAAAACAGATCCTATTTATATTCCTGCTTATGAAGTAGTAAAAAAAGGAAGCGATAAATCGATCATGTCCTTCCAGATTGAAAGAGAAGCAAACCAATTTATTGCAAAAAATAAAGACAAAGGGTCATTAACAATCAGAAAAAGATATGTGATTTCGGATTATAAAATCGAACCCCGATATAAAAACAATCATTGGTTCCCCCGAATCTGGAGCTCAGAGCATATTGCGGAAAATGAATCCTGGGGAGGTATTCCAAAAGGAGGAAAGCCCAATGGTATGAGCAATATTCGTTTCGCATTAAATTATCAGATCGGATGGATGTACATGCGTTACTTCATGTGGAATTTTAGCGGTAAAGAAAGTGACATTCAAGGTCACGGAGGACCATTAAATGGAAACTGGATTACAGGTATTTCATTTGTAGATCAACTGCGTTTAGGATATCCTCAAACAGGATTGCCCAAGGAGATTAAAGAAAACAAAGGACGGAACAAATATTATATGATTCCATTCCTATTAGGAATGTTAGGTCTAATCTATCATTTCAGGAAGGATCGAAAAAGTTTTTGGGCAGTTTTTACATTGTTCATCTTTACCGGATTGATGATTGTATTTCAAAACAATGCACCGCCAATCCAACCTCGTGAACGTGATTATGTATTTGCTGGCTCATTCTATGTATTCGCAATTTGGATGGGAGTAGGAGTGCTCGGATTGGTTCAGTTGATAAAAAAACTAAGCGGAATGAAGGAAGTTGTTTCCTTTGCGGTAGTCCCGCTTACATTTTTATTGGTTCCAGTTATTCTTGGTAAAGAAAATTGGGATGATCATACACGTGCTAATAGATATACGGCTCGGGATTTTGCATACAACTATTTAAATTCCTGTGCACCCAATGCGATATTATTCACGAACGGTGATAACGATACATTCCCACTCTGGTATTTACAAGAAGTGGAAGGGGTGCGTACTGACGTGAGGATTGTAAACTTAAGTTTATTAAATACCGATTGGTATATCACTCAGATGAAGCGAGCTGCTTACGATGGTAAAGCTGTTCCTTTTGGATTAATAGAACCTGAATATCGTCAGGGAATTCGTGATCAGGTATTGTTAGATAGAAGCAATGAAGATTTTTATACTATTCAGGATCAAATGAACTTCTTGAAATTAAATGACAAGAGCAATCTGTACAAAATACCTGAAAGCGGTGACGAATTATTCTTCTTTAAATCGAATAAATTCCTCATTCCGGTTGATAGCGCAAAAGTGGTGAATGATACAACCTTTAAAGTTGATATGCGCAGCAGGGTAATGAAAGTATTACCATTGGTATTAAATCGCAGCTACGTATTAAAAGCTGATATGATGATACTTGATCTGTTGGCGAATTTCAATTGGGATAGACCTATTTATTTTGCTATCACCGTGGGTGAAAGTAATTACCTGGGATTACAGGAATATTTCGCAGTTGAAGGATTGGCTTATAGATTGGTTCCTTATAAAGTGAAACCACATGATGGACAATTAGGAGAAATCAATACGGAGATCATGTACGATAACATGGTAAATAAATTCCGTTGGGGTAACATGAATAAGAAAGGTGTTTATCTTGATGAGACTAACTTACGTATGACAATGAATCTGCGTAACAACTTCTATCGTTTGGCAACGGCATTGTTCCAGGAAGGTAAACCTGACAAGGCATTAAAATGTTTGGATAAAACCGAAGAGTTAATGCCTGATGATGTAGTGGCCTATAACTACTTCAATCTCCTCATATCGGAACTATATTATAAGCTAGGGCAAACAGAGAAGGCTACAAGAATTACGCAAACGCTTAGAGACCGTACGCAGACTGATGTTGACTACTATGCAAGCTTCCCGAATAAGAGTAGAATCAACAATGAGTATAAGCAAGCCCAGCAAATACTGGCCCTTTGCGACCAATTGTTAGCACAACTGAAGTCAGGAATACCGGAATCCGTTGAGATTCCGAATGATAAGAAGGCTGTAGACAGTTTGCAGGTAGACTCTCCAAATAAATAAAACAACATATTTACGCAGAACCTTAATATGAAGGCCATCATGACAACATCGTCGTGATGGCCTTTCTTATTTGGGGTAGTTGTATTTGTAAATAATAGATTATCAGTGTATTATGTTCGAAAATGACTAACTAACCTAAATATGATATACGCTATTTAGTTAGTCAGAAAAAAAGTTTTTCACAATTTGTTTGTTAATAATCCCATTTTTATACTACTTTTGAACAATTGTTTGAATTTTAACTAAACCAAGCAGCGATTATGGCGGCAATTAATTTTAAAGTAATAGATAACCGAGGGCAAAGCAGAATCATGGTGAAATTTCCAGTGAATCAGGATTGGGACAAGCATATGAAGGCAGTAGAGGGGGCACAATTTAGCAAACAATTAAAGGGATGGCATATTCCTGATACAGCTGAAAATCGCCGTAAATGCGGCTTGCCGGTTACCGAACCACCTCAACACGTATCTCAGAAAAAGAAAGAATGGTTCGTTAATGATACCAACAACAAGGCTTTGGATGACATGGTGAAAGCCATGAAAAGAAAGAAATATAGCGACAATACCATCCGCATTTATCGCATGGAGTTGCTTCAATTAATGTATCTATTGGGTCAAAACCCTATCAATAAGCTTACGACCAAACAAGTGAGTTCATACTTACTATATTGTATCGAGGAATTAGGGGTGAAAGATCACCAGATGCACTTGAGAGTCAACGCTATCAAGTTTTATTTCCAAGAAGTAAACAGTAAAGATATCCTACCCGTAGGGTTCTCTCGTCCGAGGAATAAATCTGAAGTTAAGTCTTTAACAGATAGTGATTTAAACAAGATATTTGAAGTAGTAGATAATAGCAAATATAAGGCGATTGTAAGTCTTGCATACTCTTCAGGTATCCGTGTAAGTGATATTTCTACAATTAGAGTGTCGGATGTTGACCTTAAAAACAGCAAGGTTACTATCAGTAAAACGGCTTCAGGAAAAGATAAGTCATTTACTTTAGCTAAAACAGATGCAAGCATCTTGTCAAAGTATATAAAAGAATTTAAACCAGAGAAGTTCCTTTTTGAAGGTGCTGATGGAGGTTCATATAGTATCCGTTCTATTCAACATGCTTTAAAATCATCATTGCAATCGGCAAGGATTCGTAAAAAGATTAATACTCCAGGATTAAGCAAGTCTTTCGAAGAGCATTTGAAAGAGCAAGGTGCTGAACTGGATGTAATCCGTTTGATGTTAGGACACGGTAAAGTTGAAGCGAAGCTTGACTTTAAAGCCGGTGGTAAAAAATGGCCATTAGAGATACTGTACAATTAAAATAATTAAGTCGGATTAAGTTTTACGAAGAAAAAGCCGTCTTTCCACAGATGGCTTTTTATTTTATTGAGTTTTTGTTTCGGTAGGGAAGAAAACGAAAACATCTTCGTTACTCCTTTTCATATAATACTTTTCCCTTCCGAATTTCTCTAATGGTTTTAGGTCGCTGGTAAGTTCTGTCAACTTTCTTTCTGATTCTTTGATCTCATTTTTGTACCAGCTTTTTTCCGATTGTTTCAAATGAGCCTCATCGGTCAATTTGTTTAAATAGAACCAATTGTTATTATCAAAAAACATCATCCAAGTTAAAAAGAAAAGCACCGTAAGAATATATTTATTTTTACCAATGCGAAACCAAACATTGCTGTTGAATTTTTGGCCTAATGATTTTTTAGGTTGGGGGATTTGGTTGATGTCTTGATCCTGTGTCATGGTATAAAGGTAAAACGGAAGGAGGTCCGTTTACATTGTAGAGGGGAGAGTAATTAACAGGGGAGAGTTAATAGAGGGTTGCTTTTGCTCCAATCTGAGGCCTTATCTGGAATGGAATCCCCAACAGTTAATCCTCACTTTCTTTTTCCAATTCTTTTAATTCTTCCTCGAAATTTTGCCTTTTATGATGCCGTTTTTGATTTCGGATATAAAAGAAAACTCTATCGAGATTTTCATAGTCCACTCCGAAAGCAGAATATCCGGACTTCCATTCAAATTTCTTATCAGTTAATTTTTTTTGATTGATCCAATGAGAGCTACCACCTTTTATTGTTTTCATAATATGTCCGATAGAATGTTCTCTTCCTAAACGAAACAATATATGGATATGATCTACGGTTCCATTAATGATATTAACGGAACATCCCAATTTTTTCAATTGCTCACTTCAATAACCATGTACCTTCTTTTCAATCTCTGGTTGTATATACGGACGTCTGAATTTGGTTCCTAAAACCACATGACCCCAAATCTTTATATATGAATGAGACATTTTTTTTGACAATTGTTAAATTACATTTCGTTTGCCTTCCTCACGACTTAAGTCGTGGGATAAGCCAACTAAACTAAATGTAAAGAAAATTCACGACATATGTTGTGGGTTGTACTTACATCGGGGAACAATTACTTTGGTTACTTTTTACTCCTCCCCCAAAAACGGATACTTATAATCCACAGGGCTCACAAAAGTTTCTTTTATGCTTCTTGGACTTACCCAGCGCATTAAGTTAATATGTGAACCTGCTTTATCATTCGTTCCGCTGGCACGAGCACCACCAAAAGGCTGCTGACCTACAACTGCGCCCGTAGGCTTATCATTGATATAGAAATTACCAGCAGCATTTTGTAAAAGTTTGCTGGCAGTTACGATTGCTTCACGATCCTGAGAAAAAATAGCGCCTGTTAAAGCATATTCAGATGTGCTATCGCAAATGCGCAATGTCTCTTCATATTTGTCAGCTGGATAAACGTAAATGGTCATAACCGGTCCAAAGATCTCTTCACACATGGTAACATAGTTCGGATCCTTGGTTACAATAACCGTTGGCTCAATAAACCAACCTTTGGTTTTATCGTATCCACCACCTGCAATAATCTCTACATCTTTATTTTTCTTTGCTTCTTCAATGTAGTTCGCAATTTTATCAAATGATTTTTCGTCGATTACTGCATTCACGAAATTTCTAAAGTCTTCGGTTGGACCCATTTTGAAAGATTTTAAATCTTCCAGTAAATATTTTTTTACATCAGGCCAAATGTTGTCCGGAATGTAAGCACGACTTGCAGCGCTACATTTTTGTCCCTGATATTCAAAAGCGCCACGGCTAATGCCCACCGATACGGCTTTTGCATGAGCTGATGAATGTGCAAAAAGAAAATCTTTTCCGCCGGTTTCACCAACGATTCTTGGATAAGTTTTATAGTTCGGTAAGTTTTCTGCAATATTTTTCCAAAGTTCATTAAAGGTAGAAGTGCTTCCTGTAAAATGTAAACCACCAAAATCTTTTGATGCGGTAACTTCTTTTCCAATAACAGGCCCACTTATATAAACCAAATTAATAACTCCATCAGGTAAACCTGCTTCCTGCAAAATTTCCATGATAACCTGTGCAGAATAAATTTGTGTATTCGCCGGTTTCCAAACAACTGTATTTCCCATCATAGCAGGAGCCGTTGGTAAATTTCCTGCAATTGCAGTAAAGTTGAAAGGCGTTAATGCAAATACAAAGCCTTCTAAGGGTCTCCATTCACTTCTGTTCCAAATTCCTGCTGATGATTCAGGTTGATATTTATAAATTTCCGTCATGAAATGGACATTGTATCTTAAAAAATCTATGAGTTCGCAAGCCGAATCTATTTCTGCCTGATATGCATTTTTACTTTGTGCAAGCATCGTTGCTGCATTCATTTTTGCACGATAAGGTCCGGCTAATAAATCGGCTGCTTTTAAAAATATAGCAGCACGATGCTCCCAAGGCATATTGCTCCAAGTTTCTTTCGCTTTCAACGCCGCATCAATCGCCATTTTTACATGTGTTGCATCCCCTTGACTAAAATATCCTAAGGTATGTTTGTGGTCGTGCGGAGGAAACATTCTCTGTTTATTTTCTGTCGTAATTTTTTTGCCGCCAATATACATGGGAGCTTCAATTTCTTTGCTGCGTGCTTCTTTTAAAGCCTCTTTCAAAGCTAATTTTTCTGGTGATCCTGCACGATACTCTTTTACGGGTTCGTTTTTTGGAGCAGGTACTGTATAAAATGCGTTCGACATATTTGTAATTATTGAGGCACAAATGTAATAATAAACTCTGTTTTTTGGGCAGCTTTTCCGGCTGTGTGTTAAATGCCTGTGACCTTGGGGCCACTGGCGATGCCGCTTCCATCCGGGCCGCTTAAAGGCTGTTTATAGACCTTTCACTATGTTGTATTGATTTACCCTCCATTTCCTTTCATTGACCCAATTTATAAAGCCGTTTGTCCTTTTTTTATTCCTCTTTGCACCATTAACCGTAAAATTGCTCAACTAAAAAAAAATCACTATGAAAAAGTTTAGAAACTCAACCACTATTATTGCCCTGGCTGCAGTTATGTTTATAGCTGCGGGTGCAGTTAGTTGTGGTAAAAAGAAATCAAAAGTCAAAAAATCAGAGAAAATGACCATGTTAATGGCGCATAATTGGAAACTTGATCCTAATGCTACCATTAAAGGTACAACTGATGCCATTGAAGATACCACCGGTATTAAAGCGGATATAAAACTACAAGGTGATGTTGGTGCCTTTGCAAACTTCTTAGCAGAGACTTTAGTTTTTGGAGAAGATAGCAAAGACAAGACAAAACTTTCTTATTCTAGAACCATTGGAGAAGGATTTTTATCATCCGAAGTATTGGGCTTCTGGAGCATGAGTGAAGATGAATCTTCAGTAATCTTGAAAGAATGGGACAACCAAAAAGGAGAATTACCTCCTGTTACTTATAAAATCGTTGAGTTAACAGATACCAAACTTACTCTGCAAAAAGAAGGTGGATCTACACCTAATTTTTATGTAGCAAAGTAATTTTTGTTTGAATTTTAAAAGGACAGGAGATTATCTTCTGTCCTTTTTTTATGAAGTTTTTTATGGCAAGCTAGGTTTGTTTGGTCACCTCTTCTCCATCGCATTCTTCAATCCATTGCTTACCATGGTGAATGCCAATACCAATAACATAATCGCAAAACCGGGAATCAATGCTAAATGAGCATGCTCCGTAATAATAAAATTGCGATGCGATTCTATCATGTTTCCCCAGGTTGGAGTAGGAGGTTGAGCACCTAAACCTAAAAAGCTAAGTCCACTTTCGATCAAAATGGCTGATGCAAAATTGGAAGAGGCGATTACTAAAACAGATGCCATTACATTGGGTAAAATATGTTTAAAAATAATTCTGGGAGATTTAAATCCCAATGCTTTTCCGGCAACAACAAATTCTTTTTCTCTTATGGAAAATATTTCACCACGAACAATTCTGGCTACATCAACCCACATGGTTAAACCAACAGCAACGAATACAGGTAATAAACCTTTTCCTAAACTAATAGTAATCGTTAGTACGAATAATAACGTGGGAATACTCCAGACTACATTCATTAACCAAGAGATAAAAGTGTCCACTCTTCCCCTATAGTAGCCTGCTAAAGCTCCTAGAATAATTCCTATAAATAGGGAAATGGCAACAGCAATAATTCCCACCATCATTGTAATTCTGGTTCCTATCATCAATCTGCTTAAAAGATCTCTTCCAAAACGATCAGTTCCGAGTAGAAATAATTTATTTTTTGGCTTGGCAATCTGTTGAGGATTTTCATAATACAATCCATAAGAATAGGTAGTGCCCTTTTTATAATCAGTAAATGTGTTTACCAGAATGGAATCTTTTTTCAATTCATAAGAAGTTACTGGGATGTCTACATATCTCGAAGGAGCCCCGTTTATTAGTTTTTCAAAAAATCCAGGGAGCTCCACATACTTCTTTTCTATTCTCACAAACTTGATCTTTGTAAACGGCTTTAAAAGTGCAATTTCATGTGATTCATAATCTGCATTCGGAGTTTTATCCGGTGTTATCAAATATCCCAGTGCTGAAACGATAAAACAGATTCCAATAAAGATCAATCCACTCATTCCCCATATATCTTTTCTAAATTTTGAAAAGACAATTCTCCCTGGCGATATGGAATGACTTCTAAGCATTGTATTTTCTTTCTTTCCATGTATATCTTCCACGTATCGAAAGAATCAACACATAGAAAAAATAGAATGGATATAGTACAACAAATAAGGGTAATATAAAAACCAGATAAGGTTTTCTAATCAGAATGAGATACGGTAAAATGAATATCAAATCTACTATTATTTTTGTTATCAAAACCATCAAAGAAAAATGGCTACTTTCATTAAATAAAAGGAAATTTACGTAGTTCAGGATCACCAAAAAATTTACGATAGCGATCAATATTCCCAGACCCGTATTTCCGTTTCCCTTGTAATATTTTGATTTTGAGGCCCATCTTACTTTTTGTGAAACCAGTTCTTTAAAGCTGTCAACCGGTTTTGTTTTTACAATGGAATTTGCACTCCATGAAAAATAAATGGGCCGTTTTTTTTTTCGAAAAGCATCCAATAGAAATATATCATCACCGGATGCAGTTTCTGGTTTTAAGGAAGCCTCATCAAAGTCTGATTTTTTATAGGCCATATTGGCCCCATTATTCATCATCGGTATTTTCCAATTGGAAGTGGATGCTCCAATTGATTGTAATGCCGCAAATTCAATTTCCTGAAAATGATGAAGAACGTTTTTCGTTGGTTCAAATTGAACCGGACCTAACACCATGCTATTTTCTCCTGCCTGATTGATCTCATCTAGCCAATAAGGTGGAACAATGCAATCTGCATCAGTAGCTGCAATAATACTTCCCGCGGCAATAGCAATTCCTCCGGCAATGGCGGCTTTTTTACCTTCCGTAACCGAATGAATAAGTTTGAAATTTTCTAATCCACTTTCATTAATAATTTTCGGCCAATTATCCGTTGAATGATCATTCACAAAAATAATTTCATAGGAGTTCTTTGGATAATGTAATTTTTTAAGAGATTCAATAAGTGCGGGTAAATTTTCCTGTTCATTCCGAAACGGAATAAGAATGGAAATAAATGACGTTTCTGTTCGGGTATGTTTTTTATTCGGGGTTACATAGAAACCAAGAAAGATAAAAAGACCTACCAATGCATAAAAAAGCAAAACCATCATGGAGATATATGCAAATATCATTTCCATTATTTCGACTTCCTGCTTTCGATAATTAAAAATACATTTCCAATTAACCCCGGTATGGCAAGATTGATCACCCACAAAGTAATGGAGGCCGCTGCTACAGCCAAATCCATGCTTGGGTTGTTAAATACAACCATGCTTACACTTCCCCGGTTCGCAATATCGCTTACTGAATAAGAAGGAATAAAGGAAGTAAGCATAAAAATCAATCCTATTTTAATCATCTGCTCTTCAAATGGAATTGTAATTCCGAAAATGTTTAACAGCAATAAATACTGAGTGGAGAAAATTGAATACCTTATAAAACTATAGAGAAAAACAATTCCTAAATCTTTTGAGCCCCAATCGGCTGTATGGGGTAAATAATCTTCTAATCTTTTTAAAATCCTCCAATGAGATATTTTATCAATGAAGTAGGAAAGATTTAAATACACCAACATCAATAAAATGATTACCACAATACTCAAAATGAATACCAGATAAAACAATATCGGTTGTTCTATCATGATATTTGCTTCAAACATCATCACATAAAATATCATGCAGATGAGTCCGGTGAAAATGGTAACTATGTTTTGCGCAAATCCGCCCGTGAATGAAGCAACGGTTCCAAATATTTTATCATTGTCTTTTAGAAAAAAAATTCTTCCTGCAAATTCTCCTATTCTGCTTGGTGTAACGGCCCCTAAAGAAATTCCTGAAATAACAGATGCTGCTGCTCTTTTTCCACTAATTTCAACTCGGGGCTTGAGGAGCAACTTCCATTTTAAACTTTCCATGGCCCAGTTGGCTAACATTAAAACAATCACTATTAAAAGCAAAAGAAGATGATTTGGTGATGAAAAGGCTTCGAAGATTCCACCGATTCTTTCCTTTTGTTGAAGAGCCCTGTAAACAATAAAGATTACTGATATCAATGAAATGATAACCGCAATGGCAATTCTCCAAAAAGAATTTTTTTTCTTGTTCATGCTCTACGAGGTACGTAAAGATAATAAAGCCTCACGGTTTTTGGTAATCACATGGGTCTTTTGATACTTCTTAGCCTTGAAGGACGGAACACGGAACACGGATGACCGAAGTTCCAGTAAATAAAGATGGTGTATTTGTTCTACTTCCGTCTCCTGTCCTCCTTCTTTTTGTTTACATTTACATCACGCTTTTGAACGCATGACTTCACGAATAATCTTAGGCATAGATCCTGGGACCAGCATTATGGGATACGGAATTATTTGCATCAAAGCGAACAAGTTGTCTATGGTCGCTACCAATGTGATTAACATGACGAAGATGGACGACGGTTTTGAAAAAATGAAATTGGTCTTTCAAACTATCTATGATCTTATCGAAGAGCATAGCGTAGATGAGGTAGCTATTGAAGCGCCTTTCTTTGGTAAAAATGTTCAATCGATGCTAAAACTAGGTCGTGCCCAGGGTATAGCCATTGCTGCTGCTCTTCACAGAAATATGCCTGTTACCGAATATTCCCCTCGTAAGGTTAAACAATCAATTACAGGGAAGGGGGGTGGAACCAAAGAGCAAGTGGCGTATATGTTACAACGTTTACTTGATTTAAAAGAAATGCCCCCTTATTTCGACCAAACAGATGCATTAGCCATTGCTGTTTGTCACCATTTTCAATTTAGCAAGCCTGCTAGTTCTACAACCGATAAAAGGAAAAAACCTGTTTCGGATTGGAAGGCGTTTGTGAACCAAAACCCAGGTAGGGTAAAATAGATTTTATAGGCCTTAATCTTACTTGATGCAGATCCCAGCTGGAGCTGGGGCGCATTTCAAAAAGCAGAGGAACAAAATAGCGCAACGCAGTTGCGCTATTTTGTTCCTCTTAAATACAACGTTGTTTCCCAGCTCCAGCTGGGATCTGCCTATAGGATCTGCTTCATGCAAAATTAGTGGTTCCATTCATTTTATTTTCCTATTTTTATTCTATGACCCAAAAAATAGTTTCGAAAAAATCTATTCTCCAAAGATCCGCTTTTGATATGAAGTTCTGGATCATGGCTTGCATAGTATTTCTTGTAAGTTTTGTTTTTTATGCAGGCTCGCTTTCCAATGAATATGCATTGGATGATGGAATCGTTATGGAAAAAAACGAATATGTACATAAAGGCTTCGGAGGCATAAAAGAAATTATGACCAAGGATGCTTATAGTAGTTTTTTTAAGCAGATGGGTTCTAAAGGACAATTATCAGGTGGTCGTTATCGTCCACTTTCTATTGTAACTTTCGCAATGGAATATCAACTCTTCGGGTTTCAACCCGGTGACATGGTTTCCGCTACCGGAACTGATGGAAAAGCCTATACAGGTAAATTAAAAAAGATTGCCCCAAACGGACAAGTTACTTATACCACGAAAGAATTTGGTGATGGGGCTGCACAAATAACGCAGTTACATGAATTTAAAAAGTTGGCACATACCCAACATTATATAAATGTGCTTTTATTTGCGATTTCCATGCAGGTGCTTTTTATGTTCCTTCAAAAAGTTCTTTTTAGACGATTAGATAACAATTATTATTGGTCGTTTTTTGCAACGCTGGTATTCGCCATGCATCCGATCCATTCGGAAGTGGTGGCAAATATTAAGAGTCGTGACGAGATCATGTCATTGTTATTTATTCTACTCACCTTGTTACAGGTGGATAAACAAATGCAAAAATCTTCTATACTTCACCAGATGGTAATTGGAGTGTTCTTTTTCCTAGCCATGCTTTCAAAAGAATATGGAGCGGTATTATTGGTAATTGTTCCGGCTTGGATTTATATCCAGCAAAAGAAATTTGATCCACTAAAAATATTAGCCATTACATTTCCTTTAATTCTGGCTATGTTGCCTTATGCATTTCTACGAATAAATTCGGTAATGGTAGCCAACCTCTCAGATGTAAAACCGGATGTGCTTAATAACTATTATCTATTTGCCAAGGGAGACGAAGCCCGGGCAACGCAATTTTATATTCTTCTAAAATATTTAATGCTTCAAATTTTCCCTTACCCACTTTCAAGTGACTATTCATTTAGGTCTATCCCGTTTCGTCATTTTAGTTCACCGGAGGTAATTCTGTCTATTGTAATCCATTTAGGAGTTCTGATTGGAATTGTATTCTCGGTCATCAAACGAAATGCCATTGTGCTTTTTGCGTTGCTGTTTTATTTATTGAATTTATTATTGGTAAGCAATCTTATTTTCAATATTGGTGCTAGTATGGGTGAACGACTGGTGTATCATTCCTCTTTGGGATTGGTGATCCTGTTCTTCTATGGATTATATGTTCTCACAAAAAAAATAAAAGCGAAAAAATCGTATTTATTTGTTGGTGGAGGGGTTACGACCATATTGGCACTTCCGTTTTTTGTTATTACCATGCAAAGATGTTTTGCCTGGAAGAATGATTATACATTGGCAACCGCCGACGTGCAAACAAATCCTAATTCGGCCCTTCTAAACGCAAATGCTGGAACCTATTTATTCAACCGATCAGAATTATTTGAAAATAAGGATCGGTCATTGGATATGACCTTTAAGGCAAAAAAATATTTTCAAAAAGCTTTGGAAGTGCATCCAACAATGGCGAATAGCTGGATGAATTTATCGTTGATTGAATATAAATTGAAAAATTACGATAGTGCAACGGTTTGCATCAACAAAGCATTCGAGATCTTCCCTTCTAATCCACAGGTCACCACTATTCAGAATTTAATTTCAAATGACCTGGTGAATATTGGTTTTGAAAAATATAAACAGGGAAAAGTAGATTCTTGTTTTATTTATTTATATCAAGCAAAAGCAGTTGGAATCAATAATCCGGAAGTATATTATAATTTAGGAGGCGCTTATTTAAGCGTTGCGAAAAATGCAGACTCCGCAGTTTTCTATTTCAATAAAACTTTATCTATGAATCCAAATCATGCTGGGGCATTGCAGGGATTAGGCTCGATAAAAGGCACTCAACAGTAATTATCTGAAAAGGTTAATTCTTGATGAAGTAACATAATCATCATAGTTGATACTATCTGTTGCAACTGTATAAACAATTTGATAATCATAAAATCCTGTTGGTGCTGGTTCACCATTAATCTTTCCATCCCATCCGGTATTGATGCTGTTAGCCTCAAAGATTAATTGTACCGAACCTGTATAAATGCTAATGTGAAATTTACTGAGTTGTACGTAATCGGGCTTTACAATTAAAAATTGTTCGTTCCAATTATCTCCGTTTGGGGAAAAAGAATCAGGTGCATAAAAATGTTCGTATATAGGAACATTTTTTTCTAGAGCGCAACCTGTTACTCCCAACACTAAGATTAATAGTAATATCGGTATGCCTCTATTCATATTTGCCAAAGTCGTTAATCTTATAACTTAAAGTTAATTGAAAATTGCTTATCGGATATGAAAGTCGGATATCTGATAAAGGAAACTGAAATTGAGCCGTTATTCTTAAAAAATCATTCCACGCAAACAATCCGTTAATGGTAAGAATTTTATTGTTGTTAAAATAAATTCCACCACCACCGCCTTTGGATGTATTGCTTGCTAGAAAAATTCCTCCTTGTGTTACATACATTTCAGGTGAAAAATAATTGAATTGAAAACTAGGAATCATTTGCATGATTTTAAAATCCACATTGTATAAAGCATTCAACCCAAAACCGGGAGAATATGGTCTGGGATTACCTATAAAGGCAGAACTCACCAGCACATTGTTTGTATTATAGAAGTTAAGATAACCATCAAATATTCGTATTTGAGCTCCTGCATTACAGTGAAATCTGTTTAATTGAAATGCAGTTGAAGGGAAGTGGTGATCTATGTCTTGCGATAAAAATATAAATCCATACCCATCATCTATTTTATCACCCGTAGCAAAGCCTTGATGTATATATTGCTGCATCGTGAAACCAATACCGGCACCAACTCTAATACTTGTATTTTTTTTATTCAAGCATTGGAAGGAATAATCAATATGTTGGTAAACAGAGTTGGAAGACCCATTGTGATTTATTTCAAGTCGATATCCTAATCCATGTCTTCCTTGAGAATTGCCAATAAACATATCGAGCATAACTTGTCCGTTATGTCTGTTGTTTGTGCTTCCGGGTAAATTAATTCCATAAGTGGCTTGTGCATGATACGATTTTAATGAACCGGCCAACGCGGAATTATTGAAATTATCTACCAACAGGTAATTGAGTATATCACCTTTTTTTCGATGGAAATCATGAATTTCATCTACCGAAAATTCGTTTGGATCTGTTGTATTAGAATCATTATTAACCTGTGCATGGCAAGGTTGGAGGAGTATAAATAGCATTATAGCCACGAGTGGCTTGATTAGGTCGTAGGGTTTAACCATGTATCTAAATTAGATTCCCAAATCCAATTTAGCAAGGGTTTTAAAAAATAAGTGAAATTTTATGTGGGTGATATACTAGAATAGATTACGCTACAGGTTATATAGGGTTGAAATCTTCAATCTTTGACGATTTGTAGCGGCGGACGATCGTCCGTCGACCCTCTTATAACGAAATCCCGATTATACCAATTCCCGCCCCTGATAGGAGCGGTAGCCACCGAAATTTGCAGCCCGGCATTGTTGGTTTTGGCGAGTAAACAGCCGGAATACCAGCCAAAGCATACAAGGCTGTGGCTGCAAATAAGGTGCTAAAGCGGATAGCAGGATAGGCGGCAAAAAAAACATCAAAAATTTTATCTTTGTACCATAAGGGAATTTGAGTAATGGAATACAATCATAGAGAAATAGAAAAACACTGGAGAGAATTTTGGGAAAAGAATAAAACTTTTGCAGCCGAAAAAAACTCAAAAGACCCCAAATATTATGTACTGGATATGTTTCCTTATCCAAGTGGAGCAGGTTTGCATGTAGGTCATCCTTTGGGTTATATCGCAAGCGATATTGTGGCTCGTTATAAAAAATTGTGTGGTTTTAATGTATTGCATCCTATGGGTTTTGATGCGTTTGGATTACCCGCCGAACAATATGCCATACAAACAGGAAAACATCCTGCCGATACTACCGCCGAAAATATTGCCCGTTATATTGATCAATTAAAAAATATTGGATTTGCATACGATTGGGACAGACGAGTGAATACCAGCGAACCTGAGTATTATAAATGGACCCAATGGATCTTTTTACAATTGTTCCATCATTGGTATGATGAGAATGAAAAAAAAGCACGGCACATTGATGAATTGATCTCTATTTTTGAAAAAAATGGAAATGAAGGTTATGATAAGCAACTCATTAGTGGAAATGTAGAAGCAGTAGAACAAACTTTTACTGCGGATGAATGGAAAAGTTTTAGCGATAAAACAAAGAGTGATATTTTAATGTGTTATCGTTTGGCTTATCAATCATTTGCTTATGTAAACTGGTGCGAAGCTTTGGGAACTGTTTTGGCTAACGATGAGGTAAAAGACGGAGTTAGTGAAAGAGGGGGTCACCCGGTGGAGAGAAGACAAATGCGACAATGGTTTTTACGAATTACCGAATATGCCGAACGTTTACATAAAGATTTGGATGCGCTTGATTGGAGCGATAGCATGAAAGAAATGCAACGCAACTGGATTGGAAAAAGTGAAGGGGCATTGATTAAATTTCAAATAAAAGACACAGCAGAATTCATAGATATTTTTACTACTCGGCCCGATACTATTTATGGAGTAAGTTTTATGGTATTGGCTCCGGAGAGTGAATGGATTCATGTATTAACAACGCCTGAGAGAAAACCGGAAGTAGATAAATATGTTGTGGAAGCAACCAACAGAAGTGAAAGAGAACGACAAGCGGATGTAAAAAGAATTAGTGGAGTGTTTACTGGTTCTTATTGTATTCATCCATTTACAGGAAAAGAAGTTCCCATCTGGACCAGCGAATATGTATTAGCGGGTTATGGTACGGGAGCAGTAATGGCAGTTCCTGCGCATGATGGAAGAGATTTTCGATTTGCGAAACATTTTGGATTGAAAATTCCAAGAGTAATCGCAGGAGCAGACGGTGATAAAAGTGAATTGATAGATGAAGCGTATGAAGCCAAAGATGGAATCTTGTTTAATTCTGACTTTTTGGATGGATTGAAAGTGAAAGACGCCATTAAAAAAGCAATTGAGGAAGTAGAAAAAAATACAATTGGTGTTCGCCAAATCAATTACCGTTTACGTGATGCTAATTTTAGCAGACAAAGATATTGGGGAGAACCTTTCCCGATTTATTATAAAGATGGGATCGCAACTCCGATGGAGTTTTCGGAATTGCCATTGGAGCTTCCGAAAATGGAAGACTTTAAACCAACGGGAAATCCTGAAGGGCCATTAGCGAAATTAAAAGATTGGAAAACCAAAGAAGGACATCAAATAGAGACGAATACCATGCCGGGTTTTGCAGGAAGCTCTTGGTATTTCCTTCGATACATGGATGCAAAAAATGAAACAGAATTTTCAGGTAAAGATGCACTAAAATATTGGCAGGATGTAGATTTTTATATTGGAGGAACAGAACATGCTGTAGGACATTTATTGTACAGCCGTTTCTGGCATAAATTTTTATATGATCTTGGTTTTGTACCAACCATTGAGCCATTTAAAAAATTGGTGAACCAGGGGATGATTCAGGGTAGAAGTAATTTTGTGTATAGAGCAAATGCTCCTTTTGCAAAAGTACTATTCTATAATTTCTTATTTAATAGTAAAATTGAAGTTCGTCAATTGGAGGTTTTTGAAAAGAGAGCCGTTGTAGATTTTACGGTAACACATAAAGGAAAAACGTATTTGATTAATATTTTTGACACCGATAATAATCCTGGCCAGGTGAGGTTGTACGAGGAAGTTTTGGCCAATTATGATTACAGAATTATTGATTCAAAGGTAATTTTTGATCGAGTAAATAATTTAGAAAGCATCTTAGAACTTTTTGCGGATCCTTCTTTTGAAAACGTAAGATTATTTAAATCCGATAACATAGCACCTTTATATATTAGCTACGACCACGCAAAGGGTTTTGGATTTCCAGAAATTACGCCCTTGAACGTGGATGTTAATATAGTTTTTAATGACGAATTGTCATTGGAGAAGTTCTGGGGCTCAAGCGAAGAAAATAGTAAAGCCCGCTTTCTTTTAGAAGATGGTAAATACATTTGTGGCTGGGAGGTGGAAAAAATGTCCAAATCCAAATATAACGTTGTCAACCCCGACCAAATTTGTGAAGACTTTGGTGCCGATACACTTCGTATGTATGAAATGTTTTTAGGTCCCATAGAACAAAGCAAACCCTGGAATACAAATGGGATTACGGGAGTTTCGGGCTTCCTTAAAAAGCTTTGGAGAGTTTGTATTGGTGCAGATGGAAATGTATCATTAACCAATGAAGAACCCACGGCAAAAGAATGGAAGGTGCTTCATAAAACCATTAAAAAAATAAAGGAAGATATAGAGAGTTTGAGCTTAAATACTTCTATTTCTGCTTTTATGATTTGTATAAATGAGTTGAATGATTTGAAATGTAACAAGAAAGCGATTTACGAACCCTTGTTGATTATTCTTTCTCCATTCGCTCCGCATATTGCAGAGGAAATCTGGAGCAAGATGGGTCATACCACTTCTATTGCAGAAGCCACATTCCCTGAATTTAAACCTGAATTATTGGTTGAAAATTCATTTTTGTATCCAGTTTCTTTTAATGGAAAACACCGTTTCAATATCGAATTACCATTAGGAATTCCGAATGAACAAATCCAGGAAGCAGCTTTGGGTCATCCAGATGCTTCGAAATGGTTAGAAGGGAAAGCTCCGAAGAAAGTGATTATTGTTCCGGGGAAAATTGTGAATGTGGTAATGTAGTTGATGCTACTATTGACAATAAAAGGGACTATCAATTTTGTCTGTTCTGTCAATAACTCCTGCTTCGTTTAGAAAGTAGACATTTTTTCCATTCAGAAAAGCGAATGGATAACTGTAGTATAAGGGTATTTTGGGACTGTTACAATACGACTTATATTTACAAGGGATTATTAGCTTTCCCTGATAATCGATACATCCATATTTCCCTTTATTCTTAACCAGCAAAACCTTTATACTGTTGCCCAAATAATCGAGGCTATCGAATCCTTCAGAAATAATAGCTCCAGTTTTTTTGATCAAATAGAACTTGCTATTTTTTTCTAAAATCATTACGTCGTTATTATTGGCGGAATTTAAATGTTGTCCATCTATTTCAAATAAAGGCTCCTGCAGCGTATTAAAGCATTTTATGGTATTATTAATGGTAAAGTAATTGTAGTTTTTCGACGTCCTCCAATTATCTGCATCCAAAATAACCGTGTAAAAATGGTCCAGGGTAGGTTCAATATAAAATTGATAGGTTTTAAAATCATAAATTCCATACTTCTTATTCTGTATAACCACAGCCCTTCCTTTTGGCAAAGTATTTATTGACGAGCTTACAAATGGTTCAGCATCAAAAGGAATATTATTAATGATGTTCATATTTTCATCCAGACAAAAATATCCATCACCCTTTTTTGCCAGAAATAAATAATTGTTATTGGTTTGATTATTACCCCTAATCTGGTCGTATTCGAAGGGTAACTTTTGAGTCCCTAGGGTACTTATTACCCCATAGAGTCCATCTTTTTTACATATAAGGTATTGCTCAGACTCGGTACCAGCTTTATAGGCAAAACTAACGGAGCTATATCTTTCAGGAAATAAAATTTCCATGTTTTTTAAGATTTGGTATTTGTTATCCATCAATCTTAAAGTGCTACAATGATAATAGAGGGTAGATATGTCCTTTCCAATATATTTTTGATAAGGCTTTGCATTATTGTCTAAAACAATAATCGAATCCCCTCCATAAAGTAAGTATTTGCCTGTATTGCAAATGGAGTCACAGTTAAAATCTATTTTTTTATAAATCGGTTGAATAACATATTTATTTTTGATAAAATCAAAAATTCCGGCTAACCCATTTTTTTTTACGATATACCATTTAGGGTTTGACGTGCCAAACTCAGGTTCAAATGTATAATGTCCAATCAATCGATAATTGCTATCATATACATCGTAACCTGTTGAATCTTTTGCAAACGCATTCAGATATTCTCCATCATTTATATCAATATCATCGTACTTACAGGGTATTTTTATTTTTAAATCTTTTGTATTTAACAAACCATATTTATCACCTTTATTGATTCTTACATTTGTAAATGCCAAATCAGTTATATAATCATATTCAAAAGGAATTAAAACTTTGCCCAAATGACTAACAATACCACATTTTCCATTCAGATTCTTTAGTGTTATATATCCATTTTCGGAAAAATAAAAATTTTTGGCATCCCAACTGTTGCTGGAATATATGAATGGCAAAAGGGTATCCATATTACTATTAATTATACCACATTTATCAGGAGATTTACCTAGTAATAAAAAAGGAATTTCTATAACTGTAAATTAGCTCAGAATAGTTTACTAATACTTCTCCGTTTAAGTTCTTGATCCTGTAGTTATTTTCATAAGCATAATATTCTCCCATGAGTCGATAGGTTCCTGTAGATCCTATATTATGGAATCCATAGCATTTTCCTTTTTTGAAAAAATCCATGGGGTATTTAAACCCAAAAGATGATTTTTCTTCACCATTAATTTTAACTGCACCCCAGTTGTCATTCATGTGTAGTACAATAAATGAGTCTTCCTCAATGGTCGGGAGTAAATATTTCCTTGAATTTTCTAACATCCAGTTGCTATTATTGTTAATGGAATTCCGGAACTCTCCTTTGTAGTTGGAATAGAAATCGGTTGTTATTCTCACATTTGAAGCAGAGTCTTTAACCAGGACTAATCCATCACTAGTAACTTGTAGTATTTGAGAATAACAAGATTGTATAAAAATAGTAAAGCAAATGAAAAAGACTTTTCTCATAGTGTATCGGTAAATGATAATCAATATACTGTTAAAAATAATATGCCAGCTGACAGTATTGGTAAACTCTTTGAAACTTCAGGTGAATGAATGCTTATTTTGGGTAAGCAAGGAGCATTCCTTAAAAATAAAAAAGCCCATCAATTGATGGGCTTTTTCTATAGTTATAAGTTGAGTGCTTATTTTTTAGCTTCAGGAGCTTTCGCATCCGCAGCAGGAGCTTTCGCATCACCCTTCGCAACTTCAGCCTCAGCTGATTTTGTATTACGTGTTACAGTTACTGCAGCAACAACAACGTTAGCAGCATCTAAGAAAGTACCACCATTCAATTTCATTTCAGAAATTCTCATTTTATCACCGATATTCATGTTGGAAATATCAATCTCGATAAAATCAGGAAGATCTTTTGGTAAAGCCTCAACGCTTAATTTACGAACGTTTACAGCTAATCGACCACCTGATCTAACCCCTACTGAATTTCCAACAATTTTAATTGGAAGGGCGATCTTTACTTTTTTGTCTTCTTGTACTTCAAAGAAGTCAACATGATGAAGATCATCAGTTACCGGGTGAAATTGAACTTCTTTCATTACACCTTTATAAGTAGTTCCATCAACACTAATGCTGGCGAAATAAACCTCCGGAGAGTAAATAAAGTTTTTTAACTCAGCTAATTCAGCTGAAAAGTGCACTGGAGCAGCGCCACCATAAATAACACATGGAATCATTTCTGCAATGCGAAGATCTTTTGATCCTCTTCTTCCAATGTTTTCTCTTTTTTGTCCTTTTAATTCTAGCGTTTTCATCGCTTCTGTTTTTTTAGTTCATTTAAATTTAAAAAATGAATGATGAGCTGATAGATTCGTCCACTAACAACTTTTTAATTACATCGCCAAAAAGGTCTGCAACGGAAATAACCTCAATCTTAGACGAAGATTGCTTCAGAGGAATCGTATCCGTAACCACCAATTTTGAAAGTTTTGATTTTTCTATTTTATCGTAAGCACTCCCCGACAATATCGGATGAGTACAGTAAGCCGTAACTGATCTTGCGCCGTTTTCAAGTAAAAGATCCGCAGCCTTGCACAAAGTTCCTGCAGTATCCACCATGTCATCAATCATGATCACATCTTTCTCTTTAACATCTCCAATCAAAGTCATTCCTTCTACCTGATTGGCAGCCACACGTTGTTTATAAATCATGGCCATTTCAAGACCCAAATATTTTGAATAAGCATTTGCTCGTTTTGAACCTCCGATATCGGGAGCCACAACAATCATATTATCTGTTCCCTTAGCTGCAATATGTTTGGCAAATAATGCGGAAGCATATAAGTGATCCACCGGAACATCAAAAAATCCCTGAATCTGATCAGCATGAAGATCCATTGTCATTACACGGGTAACTCCTGCAGCCGTTAAAAGATTGGCAACAAGTTTAGAGCCTATAGCAACTCGTGGTTTATCTTTTCTATCCTGACGAGCATATCCAAAATAAGGCATTACTGCAATAATGTTTCTTGCAGAAGCTCTTTTGGCAGCATCAATCATTAAAAGTAGTTCGAGTAAATTATCAGCTGGTGGAAAAGTACTTTGAACCAAAAAAACATCGCATCCTCTAACCGTTTCCTCAAACACAGGTTGAAACTCACCATCACTAAAATGCTGAATTTTCATTTTACCTAAAGGCTCACCGTAAGCCTTGGCAATTTTTTCTGCCAGGATGATTGATCCTTCACCTGCAAATATTTTTGGTATCGATGACATTTTTTTGTTCAAATCCCTTTTGTAAAAGGAGTGCAAAGCTATGAAATTATCGTTTTAATCAAAAATAATTGCCACTCAAAGGGAATTTTATACTTTTGTAGCCCCAATAAAGGGCCTTAGGGTCTTTAAAAGGGGAAGAGTTAAGCCCAGATGGCGGAATTGGTAGACGCGCTAGACTCAAAATCTTGTATTCGCAAGGATGTGCAGGTTCGATTCCTGTTCTGGGCACTTAGTAAAAACGATAAAGACTTGTAGGCTAATATCTTACAAGTCTTTTTATTTTATGGAGTAACAACAGGGTAACAAAAAGTGTGAAAGGAACAGAGTTGAATACTATATAGTTAACAAATGATCTTTTTAAGATATACGCTTTTATATAGCGTAATATTTGTTCACAAATCTAAGGTCATTTGTGATAGGAGAGCAATCTATCGTGAATCACCAAAAGACATATAACCTTATTGGAGAGAAGTTGAAAGAACTTCGCATAAAGGCGGGATTTACTTCATACAAAGATTTTGCAATGGAATATAATTTAAGCTGGAGGCACTATTGGGAAGTAGGAAAAGGTAAAAATATCAATATGAAAACATTGGTTAACCTATTAACAATTCACGGTACTACCTTATACGATTTTTTCCGGGATAAAAGGTTTAAATAAAAATCTGCACGCAGAAGTAATATTGGTAGTAATAGTATCTGTCAAAATGGGCTTAACTCTGTCTAAACAGCTTTTTTATTTCTTCACCACTTTCACACTTGTATTGCCACTTGGGGAGGATAACACAATTAAATACGTGCCATTAGCAAGACCATCTGGCATCGCCAAATTCTGCTCGTAAGTCCCTGCATTCTGCAATTGTCCGGTTAGATAATCAACGATTACTTTTCCTTCAATGTCGATTAGTTGAATAGAAACTTTTTCGGAACTTTGCAAACCGTATTTGAAAATTACGTTTGTTGTAAATGGATTTGGATAAACAGAAACATTGTTAGTGCCAATTCCAAATTCATTAATATTATTTGGTTTTGTATCAGGTCCAAATCTTGCTAATCCAAAATCGTAATCGGCAGCGGCTCCAGAATATCCAGCAGCTAATACTTTGCTGTCTGGTTGTATTAACATGGTCCAAATAGATGAAGATGATCCAAACGGAGTTGTCATTTTTCCTCCCGTACCAAAAGTTCCGTCAGGGGTTCCGTCGGTATTATATCTCACCATTGCGAATTTCATTCCCGATACGTTTGCTAAACCACCTGCTATTACCTTTCCATCAGATTGAATTACCACTGCTCTTGCTTCGTCCCAGGTAGATCCGAATGCAGTTGTAACCATTCCTGTGCCGTTCCAGGTAACATCCAATGCGCCAGTTGTTGTGTATCTAACTACAGCAAATTGCTCAGGTCCTACAGGAGTACCTTTTCCAGCAACCAAAATTTTACCATCGCTTTGCAACGCAATTGCTTGCGGAGTATCGTTATAAGTAGTTACCGAAGTAATCACTTTTCCGGTAGCATTAAATGTAGCGTCCAAAGTTCCGTTTGTATTGTAACGGGCAACACCAAATGCAATGGAGAAATCAGCCTGTTTGCTCGTTCCGGTTAATACAATTTTTCCGTCAGCCTGAATTACCATTGCTCTTGCTTCATCACCATTTGATAGAATAGTAGTTACTTTTCCCCCTGTACCAAAACCTGCGTCTAACGATCCGTTGGTATTGTATCTCGCAATTGCAAAATTGTAAATGGTATCCATAAAGGCAGCTCCTGCCGCTACAATTTTTCCGTCAGATTGAATAGCCACATCGTAAGCACATTCATAACTAACATCAAACATTGTGGTTACTTCTCCATCAGTATCAAACGTATTGTCGGCACTTCCATCGGTATTAAATCTCATCAATAAAAAATCGGTATTAGATCCATTCCCTTTTGATCCAGCAATAATAATTTTATTGTCAGTTTGTATGGCAACACTATAAGCAATGTCATCATTCGATCCCAAATCAATTACTTTAATACCTGTAGTATTAAAACTAACATCCAAGCTACCATCAGTATTATATCTGGCAACGGCCACGTCGTAATTTACACCTGATAAGGCATATCCTACTGCAATAATTTTTCCATCACTTTGCAGAGCCATGTCATACACCAGGTTCAAGCCATCAGCGACAGGTGTTGTTACTTTGCCATCCGTATCAAAACTAGCATCAAGGGCAATCGCCTGCCCAAAACAAGCCGATACAGGTAAACATAAAAGCAAAACTTTTTTAGCCAATTGATTTTTAAGAGAAAGGACCATAATTTTAAATATTGAGAAGTTTACCTGCAAATCTATGATTCTTTTTCGACGCTTCGATAGTGCCTTCACTAATTGAATGGATCTCCTTTATTCCCCCACCTTCTTATTCTGTTTCTTAAACACCAAGACCTTGTTCCACGGGGCTTTTAAATTTTGTTTCACAGTTGATTATTAAGGTTTTGTAAAAATATTTTTAAACCTTTGCAACCAAATCGTTTACAAACGCATTTATGTTTATAATTCTAACAAAGATTTACCACTGATGAAATTTATTACTAAGCTATGTTTGATAGCAGCCTTCATTTGCCTTCCAATCACCATTACGGCACAGGGCTTATGCCCATATATTGGTCCGGATCTTACATTACCATGCGGACAAAACACAACAACCTTAACGGCTGATTTTTCCAATTGTCCGGGTGGAGGTCCTGGTCCCAATGCTACTACTACTTATGGCGTAACTAATATTCCTTTTGCACCTCAGGTTGTTGGGGGAACATCAATTTCGTTGTCTGATGATTCTCAGGCAGGGCCATTTAACATTGGCTTTTCCTTTTGCTTTTATGGAAATACTTATACTCAGTTTTATATAGGCTCGAATGGTTGGGTTTCTTTTTCGGCAGGTCAGCCAACAACTTTTACTTCAGCACCTATTCCTAATTCAGGTGGAACAGTTCCAAGAAATTGTATTATGGGACCTTGGCAAGATTGGCATCCTGGAGTAGGAGGTACTATCCGTTATCAAACGCAAGGTACTGCGCCATGTAGAAGGCTAGTTGTTTCTTGGACGAATATGCCTATGTATCAATGCACAGGAACTTTGGGGACTTTTCAAATAGTTATTTATGAAAGCACCAATATAATTGAAAACCATATTACCACTAAACAAAGTTGTGGATGGGCAGGAGGTACTGCGGTTCAGGGAATTCACAATCTCGCTGGAACGGTAGCCGTAACTGCACCTGGAAGAAATTCAACTGTTTGGACGACTACTAACAATGCATATAGATGGACTCCAGCTGGAGCCACTGTTGCTGCAGTTCCAACTTGGTATCAGGTTGGAAATCCAGTTGCAATTGGTACAGGATTAACTCTTACTGTTACTCCACCAGCAGGGGGAGCTCAATATACTTGCCATCCCGAATACCCAGCATGTTATGCGGGCTATGCCACGTGCATGGGATTTGTTGGTTCAAATGGACCTGATACAATATTAGTTGTACCTGGTCCACCAAACCTTTTTCCTACTATTCCTGGTCCGTATGATTTTTGTCCTGCTACAACAATAACAGTTGGGGCAGATCAATTATATGCTCAATATTTATGGAGTGATGGAACTACAGGTCCAACCCTAACTACAAACACACCAGGCCCCATTTCTGTGAATGTAACTGATATCAACGGATGTACAGGAACAGCAAATGCAGTTTTAAATATGTGGCCCAATCCAGTACTCAATGTTGCACCGATTGATCCTGCCATCTGTCCTGGTGCTTCAGTGCAGATAACAGCTAACGGAGCTCAGTCATATGTGTGGTCTCCTGGAAATTCTTTAGATAATCCTAATAATAATGTGGTAAATGCAACACCAACGTTTACTACAACCTATTCTATAGTTGGAACCGATGTAAACGGATGCATTGATAGTATAATTAATACGGTAACAGTTTTAACACCTCCAGTGGTTACCGCCAACGTATTAGCTCCTGGGGTTTGTCCTAATTTCGGAACCACAGTTAATGCTGTTGGAGCAGTAAATTATTTTTGGACACCTAATGCTACTATGTCAACTCCTAATAATGCTAGCAGTAATGTTTACCCGAATGCTACTACCATTTATCAGGTTATAGGAACAGATAATAATGGATGCAGTGATACTGACAATGTTACGGTTTTGCTGTATGATGCACCTGTGGCGAACTTCTCCGCTCCTGTAGTTGATGGTTGTTCTCCTGTTACTGTAAATCTCACGGATAACTCAAATATTAGCAGTGGTACTATTACCAACTATATTTGGAATGTGCAGGGACAGGGAGTTTCTAATACTCAAAACAGCTCTTATACTTTTGTAACCCCAGGCCCATATGATGTTCAATTGATTGTAGTATCTGATAATGGCTGCATGGATACCATGAGTATTGCAGACTATATCAACGTATACAGCATTCCAGTGGCAGGTTTCTTTGCTACGCCTAACCCTGCTGAATTGAACTCAATTATAGATTTCACAAATACATCTACACTTGATGCAGTGAACTTCTTGTATGATTTCGATGGTCAGGGCAGTTCAACGGCGCCTTCACCTTCATTCCAATTTGGATATGCTGATACATTCAACGTAATCCTTTATGTGAGCACTATTCATGGATGCACTGATACAGCCTCTGCAACTATCATCGTAAATGATGTAAGTGAGATCTGGATCCCAAATGGTTTTACTCCGGGCAATCTGGATGGTTTGAATGATTCTTGGTTCCCTAAAGGACGTAATTTAAACAATGGTAATATTACCATCGAAGTTGATGTGTTCGATCGCTGGGGTATATCTGTTTACCACAGCAATACTAGCGACAAACCCTGGACCGGTAAAGACGGCAACACAACCGCAGATTGTCCGCAGGATGTTTACGTCTACAAGGTTTCCTTCAAAAATGAGAAGGGCGATACCTTCAGTTATACGGGCCATGTAAGCCTTATCCGATAAGCTAAACAACATTCTAAATACCTATCTAACAGGGGGCTTAAGAAATTTTGCCCCCTTTTTTGTTAATGCCCCGCAACGTTCTTCTGTTTATTTGCATCCAGTATTTATAATATGAAGATATTTTTATGTTAATTTTGTATTAGAATTTAGACTTATAACATTATCTAAACTATATAGTTGTGAAAAAACTACTACCAATCCTTGCCATTATCTTGTTTGCTGGAGTTAATTAGGCAAATGCACAAATCGTTTCTGCCGGTAATGATACATCTATCTGTCCAGGTCAGAATGCGACACTTACCTGTACCTTGCTAAATCCAGCAGGTGGTCCGGTGGTAACCCCAACAAATGCAACCTTATGTGGAAGCACTACTGGATCTTGCGATGACGCATACGGCCCGGCGGTAAATATTGGATTTACTTTTCAATTTTTTGGAACCAACTATACTCAGCTATTAATTGGAACAAATGGTGTACTTACTTTTAATCTAGGCTCTGCTAGCGGCTATTGCCCTTGGCCAATCAGCGCTAACTGTCCATCAGCAGGTAATCCAACTAATTCTATCATGTTTCCATGGCAGGATAATTATCCTACAAGACCACCAGCAAAAATCTGGTATAAAACTATTGGAGTTGCCCCAAACAGAATTTTTGTTGTTGAATTTTTAGATGTTCAGGCTTATAGCTGTGGTGCTGCTAACTGTTATGGTAACCAGATTATGTTATTTGAAACTTCAAATGTTATTGAAACTCACATGTTCCATAAACAAGCTTGTACTGGATGGAACAGCGGTCGTGGAGTTCATGGTATTCAAAATGCTGCAGGAACTGTAGCTTATATTATTCCGGGTAGAAATGGTTTAGATGCTCCTTGGTATGTAAACCAACCTCCATTTGTTGCTCCACCAAACTCAGCAGGACCTGAAGGTCGCAGATGGGCTCCAGCAGGAGGCGCAACTTATACAATGTCTGTAATTCCCTTTGCACCTGTTTATATGCCACCTACATTGCCAGCTCCAGGAACTATTACCTGGTCGGTTGCGGGAGGTGCAAACGTTGGAACAGGAATTAGCGTTGTTGTTTCACCAGCTGCTACTACTGATTATGTAGTTACTATTCCGATGTCAGGTACTTGTGCTGCTTTGAATTTTAGAGATACAATGAGAGTAAATATGGGCGTTCTTCCATTAACTGTTTCTCCAACCACAACTATTTGTTTTGGTGACACAGCTACCATTTTTGCAAGCACTACTATTGCAGGTCTGGTTAATTATACCTGGACACCTAATACCAATATCGTAAATAATACCGTGGATACAATTGATGTATTCCCAACTGTAAATACTACATATACTGTAACTGCTACCAATGGTGGTTGCGCAAATACGGCAACGGTTCAAGTAAACGTAAATCCATTGCCTATTCCTACAGTTAATCCTATAAATCCACAAATTTGTCAAGGATCATCGGTTGTTATGACTGGTGGTGGTGGAGTTGGTTACGTTTGGTCACCTGGTACTGGACTTAGCTCAACAAGTACAGCTTCAACAACAGCAAGCCCAACAGCAACTACTCCGTATACACTTGTTGTAACTGACGTTAATGGTTGTGTTGACTCATTGGTAAACACGGTTAACTTCTTCTCAAATCCCTCGGTTACGGCTAACTCAGCTGCTCCTGGAGTTTGTATAACTTACAATACTACTTTAAATGCAAATGGAGCTTTAAATTATGTTTGGTCTCCAGCTGCAGGATTAAGTGCAACAAATATTGCAAACCCAACAGCTACTCCTAATGCAACAACCAACTATATGGTAATTGGTTCTGATGTGAATAACTGTCAGGATACTGCTTATGTAAACATATTGGTTTACCCAAACCCAGTTGTGAATTTCTCAGCTCCAGTAACCGCGGCTTGTCAGCCATTAACAGTGAATTTGGTAGACAATTCAAATATTTCAAGTGGAATAATTAGCAGTTATATTTGGACTGTGGAAGGTCAGCCTACAAGCAACCAACAGAATCCAACCTATGTTTTCAATACAAATGGTGATTTTGATGTAACCCTTGTGGCGATTTCTGATATGGGTTGTACCGATACAATGACTATTGTGGATTACTTGCATTCATATAGCGTTCCAACTGCTGGTTTCTATGCTACTCCAAACCCAGCAACTTTAGGTGATGCCGTAATTACTTTCACCAATACATCAACTTTAGATGCGGTTAACTTCGTATGGGATATGGCTGGTTTAGCAACTATTAATGCAACAAGTCCTCAATATGAATTTAACTTTGCCGATACATTCGTTGTAACAATGATTGCAACCACAATAAACGGCTGTAGTGATACTACATCAAGCATTGTTATTGTAGAAGATGTAAGTGAGGTTTGGATACCTAATAGCTTTAGTCCAAATGCTGACGGATTGAATGAATCATGGTTCCCAATTGGAAGAAATCTTGGAAATGCCAACGTATCGATCCAGGTGGAGGTTTTTGACAGATGGGGAATATCAGTATTTACAAGTAATGACAAAGACAAACCTTGGGTTGGGAAAGTAGTAAGCAATGGCAACGAATGCCCTCAGGATGTTTACGTTTACAAAATCTACTTTAAGAATGAGCAAGGGGATGAGTTTAACTACTCTGGCCATGTTACATTGATAAGATAATCAGAACATTATTTGAATATGAAAGGAGGACTCAACAGTCCTCCTTTTTGTTTTATATATTTCCCAATCATTAAATTTTTATAAATGTTGAAATATTAGAACCTATAGATTCGTTTTAGACATAACGAATGGCATATCTTTGCCGTCCACTAAATATAATGGTATGAAGGGAAAATTTCTTCTGCCGATTTTTATTGCTTGCGCAATACTCGGCTTAATTGCAAACCTTTTAGTCTAATCAAGAGAAAAAGAATTGAAAAGTCCCTCGGAAACGGGGGCTTTTTTATTTGACGAATTTTGACTTTAACCTTTAATGCCAATTTACTATCTTCGCATTGTATGAAGCAGGAGCTGTATATCAACAATTCGTTAACCAGAAAAAAGGAAAGATTTGAACCACTTAATCCCCCTTTAGTTGGATTATATGTTTGTGGTCCAACGGTATATAACGAGGTTCATTTAGGGAACTTAAGAACCTTTATGTCTTTCGATATCATTTACCGATATCTGGTGCACATTGGTTATAAAGTAAGATATGTAAGAAATATTACCGACGTTGGCCATCTGGTTGATGATGCCGATGAAGGGGAAGATAAAATTGCCAAAAGAGCTCGTCTCGAACACTTAGAACCAATGGAGATTGTTCAAAAATACACGAATGGTTTTCATGATGTAGTAAATAAATTCGGGTTAATGAATCCGTCAATTGAACCAACTGCAACCGGACATATTATTGAGCAAATACAAATGACAAAACAGATCATTGAAAATGGATTTGCTTACGAAACAAATGGCTCAGTTTATTTTGATGTAAAAAAATACAGCGAGAAATTTCCTTATGGAACTTTAAGCGGTAGAAATATTGATGAATTACAAAGTGGAAGTAGGGATTTGGATGGGCAGGATGAAAAAAGAAGTCCACTGGATTTTGCACTTTGGAAAAAAGCACAACCTGAGCATATTATGCGGTGGCCTAGCCCTTGGGGAGAAGGATTCCCAGGCTGGCATATTGAATGTAGTGTAATGAGCAGTAAATATCTCGGTGCACAATTTGACATTCATGGAGGTGGAATGGATTTGAAATTTCCACATCATGAAGCGGAGATTGCTCAAAATTGTGCAGCACATATGCATGATACGCCTGTAAAATATTGGTTGCATGGAAACATGCTTACTCTCAATGGTAAAAAAATGAGTAAGTCTGATGGTAATTTTTTATTACCCGGAGACTTGTTAAGTGGAGATCATCCGTTGATGGATAAATCGTATAGCAAAAATGCCATTAGATTCTTCTTTTTTCAGGCCCATTACGGCAGTACACTTGATCTTAGCATGGAAGGGCTACAGTCATCCGAAAAGGGCTTAAAAAGAATCCAAACGGCCTTAAAGGAGCTGAGTTCTTTACAACCATCAGCTCAGGGAAATGCAAATGTTGCTGAGTGGAAAAAATCTTGTTATGACGCCATGAATGATGACTTTAATTGTCCAGTTTTGGTAGCTCAGCTTTTTGAAGGTGCCAAAATTATAAATGGCGCCAAAGAGGGAAATATTAAACTTTCAGGTGCAGATATTAATGAGTTAAAAGATACGTTTCAAATATTCTTCCATGATATTCTTGGTTTAGAAACTGAAAACGTTGTTACCAACGGCCAAACCGATACAGTTGGAGGACTTATGAATATGGTGCTTGAGATGAGAATGAATGCCCGTACTAAAAAGGATTTTCCCACAAGTGATTTAATCAGAGATCGTTTAAGTGAACTGAAAATTGTAGTGAAAGACGGAAAAGAAGAGTCTACTTGGGATTATTTAAACTAATATAAATGCGTAGGATGTTAAGAAGATATTTTATATTGTTTGCGGTTGTTGTTTTCGTTGGATCATGCGGAAAAAAGAATGAGGTTAAAAAACCGATTACCGATACTATTCCCACTAAAGACACCACAACAATTACCAATAACAACAATCCTTCGGGTCTTACTTTCAATCCGGATACGGCGTTTGCCTTTGTTGAGAAACAGATGTCATTTGGCAACCGTGTCCCAAATACGAAGGAGCATATTGCTTGTGGGGACTATTTGATTAATACATTAAAAAAGTATGCCGATAAAGTAATAGTTCAGGCTGCAACGGTAAGCTCAGCAACCCTTGGAAGTATTAAGATCAGAAACATTATTGCACGTTTTGATGAGAAGAACCCAAACCGGGTGGTTCTTTTTGCGCATTGGGACACCAGATACACTGCGGACAGAAACGAATCGACCAAGACCCAAAAAGTTCCTGGGGCTGATGATGGTGGTAGTGGGGTTGGTATTTTGTTGGAAATTGCCCGTCAATTAAAATTGAACAAAGCAAAAATTGGGGTAGATATCGTATTGTTTGATGGTGAGGATCAAGGAGATAATGGTCTTAATGGCAAGCCTGAATCATGGTGCTTAGGGTCACAATATTGGGCAAAAAATAACCCTATTCCGGGGTATGCCCCGAAATATGGCATACTATTGGATATGGTAGGGGCCAAAGGTGCAACATTTTTAAAAGAAGGTTATAGTATGCAATACGCATCATCAATAGTTGAAAAGGTTTGGAATACTGCCATACAAAGTGGATACGGTGGATATTTTATAAATCAACAAACCAAAGCTCCAGTTACTGATGATCATTTATTTGTAAATACTATTGCAAAAATTCCTACTATTGATATTATCAATTATGATGAAAATAAAGGTGGTTTTGGGATGCACTGGCATACACCCAGCGATAACATTGACATCATTGACAAATCTGTTTTAAACGCAGTTGGACAAACCCTAATGAACGTAATTTATACAGAACAATAAACAGGTTAAACATTATGAAAAAACTATTACTGCTATTTGTGTTCGGCATAACCTTAAATGCCTTTGCTCAGGTTGTAGACTATCGTGACCCAGAGCACTATGTAATTAAAAATAACGGGGATACCATTTTTGGTAAATTGAAGTATACCTCCAGCGATGATATCAAAAACAAGATGACCGTTAAAGTGAACGACACTTTAACTTTAAAATTTAAGGCCTCGGATCTGTTATATTTTAGAGATGGTGTAAAAACTTATCGATCTTTTCAACCAGATATGGAAGACTATTACTTCATTAAGGTATGGGAAGAGGGTCAATATATTTCCCTTTACGAATGGCAGGTTCCGGCGGAAATCAGCGGAAATAAAGTCGAATTCCTCCCTTATATCCGTCAAAATGATGATAAATTTTATGTTGAGCTGGATGTTCATTGGACAAAACATTTTTCTGAGCTCATTGCAGATTATACACAGTTGGCTGATGATGTTTGGAAAAATAAATACAAGTTGGAACAATTAGGTGATGTGGTTAGACATTACAACGATTGGAAAGCAAAGAATAAATAACTTTTTTCCAACGAAAAAATACTACTATGAAAAAACTTTTTCTACTTTTTGCTTTGATGTTAAGTGTTGTGGCCTATTCTCAAACGGATGAAAACGATGAAATATCCGAGGATTTTCTTATTAAAGTGAGTGGAGATACCATACGAGGGAAATTTAAATACAAGGGAGGTGATGGTGATATTAAGAACAAAATCAGCGTCAAGGTAAACGATACTTTAAAAATTAGTTTAAAGGCAGCCGATGTAAAGTATTTTAAAGAGGGTAAAGATGAATACATCGTATTCCAGCCAGAAGGAGAAAAGGATCACTTCTTTTTAAAGATTTGGACCTTGGGTAAATACCTTGAATTGTATGAATGGCAAGTTCCTTTGGATTTGGGTGGAGGAAGTAAAATCGAGTTTATCCCATACATCAGGAAGAAGGGTGAAACCAAGTTCACAGAAATGGATCATAGCTATTGGAAAAAAGCATTGCCCGAATTCATTGAGGATTACGAAGAATTAGCTGATGATGTTTGGAGAGGAAAGTACAAGATTGAGCAGATGGGTGAAGTAATCCAGATGTACAACGAATGGAAAGAAGACAATAAATAGCCTTATTATCATTGCGATAATAGTAGGTTATTAATTCATAAATTACTTGCAGCTAAGTACGCTTTTTTAGTACTTTCATCCATTATTCCAATTTAGTTGAAGACCGAGAAGCTTCATATTTCATTCGACGATATTTTCGATTTTAAACTCGTAGGGGTTTCCTGCGCAGAAAAGGATTATAGACTTTGTTGGGCCATCAATCAGGCTTTAAACGTTGATTTAGCTCGTATGTCGAACGAAGGAATTGCATCACGTACCCATTTAGTTGATTTTCCTTTTTTTGAATTTTCTGATGAGGAAACAGGACGTATTTTCAGGCTTTTGGCCAACCGTTTTGAGAGTAAAATATTAATGAAGGAACTAAAGACCATTGATTATTTATTTTTAATACAAGGAGAAGATGCTAACTTGCATGATATTACCACAAAACTGGGGAATATAGAATTTGTTTTTCTAGCAACAGAAATCGATATCGACCATCTTAAAGAAAAAGATCTTTTATACCTCGATGAATAAAATATGAAAGTACAGAGTAAAACAAAAGTAGTTGCCACCTTAGGTCCGGCCACCTTAGATTGGGGCGTGTTCGATAAATTGATAGAGGCAGGAGTAGATGTTTGTCGTTTGAATTTTTCTCATGGCGATAGAGATTTCCAAAAAACTGTGATTGATCATGTTCGTCGTCAAAACAACGAAAAGGGATATAACCTGGCAATCCTAGCGGATTTGCAAGGTCCTAAGATGCGTATTCGAGATGTGGAAAACAACGAAATCATGCTGGATGATGATGAGGAATTTACCATCTCAACGGATCAAGGAATTGGTGTAAAGGGAATGATATATATCCAGTATGCAAATTTTGCAATGGATGTAAATCAGGGTGAAAGAGTATTGGTAGATGATGGAAAAATCGTTTTGGAAGTTGTAAGTACCAACGGAAAAAACGAAGCTATTGTAAAAGTAATCAATGGTGGAATTCTATCTTCAAAAAAAGGAGTGAATCTTCCGAATACAAAAATTTCGTTGCCATGTTTAACTCCAAAGGATATTGAAGATCTTGATTTTGCTTTGGAGCATGATGTGGAATGGGTGGGTCTTTCATTCGTAAGAAATGCGGCTGATGTTATTCAACTAAAGGAATTAATTGCTAAAAAGAAAAAAAGAACCAAGGTGGTGGCCAAGATTGAAAAACCGGAAGCCATTGCTGATTTTGAAAATATTTTAAGAGAGTCGGATGCAATTATGGTGGCTCGTGGTGATTTGGGAGTTGAAGTACCCATGCAAGAAGTCCCTTTGATTCAGAAAATGTTGGTACGTAAATGTAAAGTGGCATCGAAACCAATCATTATTGCTACTCAAATGATGGAAAGTATGATTACCAATTACAATCCAACAAGAGCAGAGGTAAATGATGTGGCGAATGCCATTATGGATGGGGCAGATGCGGTAATGTTAAGCGGAGAAACCTCAGTGGGTAAATTTCCGGTTCGTGTAATTGAAAGTGTACAAAAGATCATTAAAAACGTAGAGGCATACGACGGTATTTACGACAATAATTATTCGCATATCAACGAAGAAAGATTTATAACCGATGCAATTTGCTATACCGCAGTTGAATTGGCTAAAAAAACAAAAGCGATAGGAATTATAACCATGACCTTCACAGGTTACACGGCTTTCGAAATTTCAAGCTATCGTCCAAGAGCTGATATTTTTGTATTTACAGGTAACAGAAAGATTTTAAATCAGCTTAGTTTGCTTTGGGGAGTACGTGGATTTTATTTCGATAAATTCGTAAGTACTGATGATAGTATTGCTGAAAGTTCGAAGCTTCTAAAAAGCACAGGCCTTGTAAAGGATGGTGATCTAGTAGTACATACAGCCAGTGTTCCAATGGTCGAACGTGGTCAAACCAATATGGTGAAGCTTCATAAGATTAAGTAGTTTATTGGGTCTTGCCCTGAGTTTATGTAGGGGTGGCTTTTACTGACGCTTCGGTCAGCATGTGCCATCCCGTGTTTCGCTGTATCTTTTTAAAAGGCAAACCCCATTTCATGGCGCAATAAGCAATTGGCAATTTGCAATACGCAGTATTGTTTACCCTTTGCGCTGCGAAGCAGCATTTGCCTTTTAAAAAGGACGCCGCTACACCCGTGGCCGCTTCTCCTAAACGTCAAATACTTTCCCTTATGCGGTAATTCTAATCTTTTTATGTATATTTTTGTAGGCTTTAATGCTTATAAATCATGGATCTGGCCACACTTAAGCGGAATTTAAAAAAGGATGTTTCTGCACTTCCTTCCGTTTCAGTTGCCTTGTTGGGTGATAGTCCTACTCAATTACTTTCCGTTGCATTAAAAGGTTACGGAGTAGAGGAAGGCTTTAACATTGACCTTTTTGAAGCAGAATATAATCAGATCGATCAGGAAATACTAAATAAGGGTTCCGAATTATATTCTCATGACCCTCGTTTCCTTATTATTTTCCAGTCAACTGAAAAACTTATTCTTGAATTTTATAAAACGGAGAAATCAGCACGCCATTCATTTGCTGCAGATCATATTGCGAAGGTTTCAGAATATATAGAAACCCTCAATGGTGAATTAAAATCGAACGTTATCTATTTTAATTTTCCTGAGATCAACGAAAATACATTCGGAAATTATTCTAACAAGATTACTTCATCATTTACATATCAGCTTCGCAAGATCAATTATGAACTAATGAATCTCGCAGGCAAGTGTAAAAATCTTTTTATTAATGATGTAAGTGCATTGCAAAATCAATTGGGAAGATTATTTGCCTTTTCTCCTTCGGTATATACAAATACTGGACTGGTTTATAGTTTGGACTTTTTGCCTTATGTGGCAAAAAACACCATGGATATTATTAAATCAATTCAAGGTAAAATAAAAAAATGTTTGATTCTTGATTTGGATAATACCCTATGGGGAGGAATTATTGGTGATGATGGTTTAGAAAATATTCAAATAGGAAATTTGGGTATTGGAGAAACATTTACCAAATGGCAATATTGGATTAAGCAATTGCAGGAAAGAGGAATCATCCTTGCCGTATGCAGCAAGAATGATGAGAAGATCGCCATGGAACCTTTCGAAAAACATAACGATATGGTTTTACGATTGGATGATATTGCTGTTTTTGTGGCCAACTGGGATAATAAAGCAGATAATATTCGTCATATCCAATCAGTATTGAATATCGGTTTTGATGCTATGGTTTTTGTTGATGACAACCCTGCAGAAAGGAAAATTGTAAGAGATAATATACCTGATATAATTGTTCCTGAATTACCGGAAGACCCGGCAGAATATTTATCATTTTTACAACAGCTCAATTTGTTTGAAACCGCATCTGTAACCGATGAGGATGGTGATAGAACAAGACAATACCAGGAAGAATCCAAAAGAGTAAGTAAAAAGAAATCATTTGTAAACGAAGAAGAGTTTTTGCAGAGTTTAGATATGGTTGGGAAATGTGGGCCATTTTGTAAAATGGATATTCCCCGCATTGCACAGTTAACCCAAAGATCAAATCAATTCAATTTACGTACGGTTCGTTATACTGATGAAGATATTACCAGAATTACATCTTCCTCTTCTCATGAAACCATTTCCTTTAAACTAACTGATACATTTGGCGATTATGGTTTGGTAAGCATGATCATTCTTGAAAAAAGGGGTGATGAAATGTTTATCGATACATGGATCATGAGTTGCAGAGTATTAAAACGTGGATTGGAGCAAATGGTAATCAATGAGATTGTTTCATTGGCGAAGAAGAACGGATTGAAGAAAATAGTTGGAGAATATATTCCTACTTCTAAAAATGGAATGGTAAAGGATCATTATAATGGATTGGGATTTAGTGCAACTGATAACGGCAATAAATGGATCTTAGGAGTGGATTCATATTCTGATAAAATACATTTTATAAAGAAAGTAGCAGAATCGTGAAACTGAATTTTCATCATATCGGCATTGCAGTAAGTAGTATTGCTGAATCAGCAGAGAATTATAAAGCTTTGTTTGGGGAACAGTGCATTTCTAAAATTTATGATATCTCGTCCCAACAGGTAAAAGTTTGTTTTGTTGATATGGGAAACAATACTTTTATTGAGTTGGTGGAAGCCACTACCGAGGACTCAAGTATTCATAGGTTGCGCAAAAAAGGAATCACTTATTATCATACAGCCTATAAAGTTTCGGATATAAAGAAAACCGTTGCCGTGTTAACAGAGTTAAATTATAAAGCTTTTGAATATTTTAATTCCGAAGCCTTCAATGGTAAACGTTGTATATTTCTATTTTCACCTGATGCCCATTTAATAGAGTTAATTGAAGAGTAAGTGAACGAAAGTTTAGAACATATCATTCAGCGGATCCAGGAAAACGATCCCATGCACGCTAAAAAGCTTAAGAGAAATCTTAAAAATCTCGATGAAGCTTATTTGGCGAAATGTGATTCATTTATCCAAAAGTACAATCGTTATCTCGGTAGCATTCATAAGGATCTCGATTTTGGAGTGGATTGCTACCGAAAAATGATTGCTGATTTCATGTATGAACAACTACGTTTCATGGAAACAGGTAAATATTCAAGTACCTCCTTCGATGAGGTAAACAAAAGAGTATATAATAACCCTGATGTAATGGGATATTTTATGAATGGTCTTTTGTTATCACAAATCCTATGGAAACATCATTATAAAATATTTTCCTTTTTCGCTGATACATTTCCTAAGTATGGGAAAGATTCAAAATCGTATCTCGAAATTGGAGGAGGACATGGATTGTTCATTTCACAAGCCATTGAAGTGTTGGAGACCCAAACAAAATTTAGTTTATTGGATATAAGTCCAACCTCATTGGAGGTTTCTAAACAGTTTATAGGAGACTATCCTGTTGAATATATCTTAAGCGATATTTTCGAATACGATACAGCCTCAAAATTCGACTTTATTACCATGGGTGAGGTATTGGAGCATGTAGAAGATCCTGTTGCGTTAATGACGAAATTAAAGGCCTTGTTAAATGACAATGGAACCATATTTATGACCACTCCAACCAATGCACCATCTATTGACCATATTTATCTTTTCAGTAATGCTGATGATATTAGAAAGATCATTGACAAAGCAGGATTAGAAGTGGTAGATGAAATTCAGGTTTATGCAGAAGATATTCCGGAGGAAAAAGCCATTGAATTAAAGGTAACCATGATGTATGGCTCTTTTTTAAAAAAGAAAAATTGATTTTAAACCAAAGTATTTAAATATGGAAATGCAGGAAGTTATTGCACAAATTACACCCATCTTTAGAGATGTTCTTGACAATGATGACATTCAATTAACAGAATCAACAACCGCAATGGATATTGAGGAATGGGATTCTCTCAATCATATTCAATTGATTGTTGCCATTGAAAAACATTTTATGGTAAAATTTACATCAGCAGAAATCAGTGCTTTTAAAAATGTTGGCGAAATGTGCAACACTGTTCTTCGCAAACTGGCCGCTTAAGCCAAATCAAGTTAAAGGATGATTTTTAATTCCATTCCATTTGCCGTTTTTCTGCCAATAGTCTTTATTATTTATTGGTTGATTGGTGGCAAGAGGTATCAGGTGCAGAATGGATTTTTATTATTGGCTAGTTATTTCTTTTATGGTTGGTGGGATTGGAGATTTCTCTCATTATTATTAGGAGCCACCTTTCTTAGTTATTTGTTAGGCATTGGCATAGGTAACGCGAAAAGGGAAGGTCAGAGAAAATTACTTTTGGGAGTTGGAGTTGGAATAAGTCTTTCTCTTTTGGTCTTTTTTAAATACTTCGACTTTTTTGTAGAAAGTTTTGCTGATGCTTTTTCTCTTTTCGGAAGCAAAATGTCTGTAGTTGCCCTTAATCTTATTCTTCCTCTGGGAATCAGCTTTTACACTTTCAAAATTCTTAGCTATATGTTGGATGTGTACAAAGGTCGCATTCCACCGTGCAAAAATATTTTTGATTATTCTCTCTTCGTTAGCTTTTTCCCTCAGTTAGTGGCGGGTCCTATTGAACGGGCAACTACTTTATTGCCACAGATTCAAACTCAGCGTAAATTTAGCTATGATCAGGCGGGTGATGGAATGAAGCTCATTCTCTGGGGATTATTTAAAAAGATTGTTGTAGCTGATACAACGGCAGGTTATGTGCATGACATTTTCTCTAATCATGAATTGTATCCTGCCAGTATGTTATGGTTAGGGATTCTCTATTTTGCTTTTCAGGTATATGCAGATTTTAGCGGATATTCTGATATAGCTATTGGGGTGGGCAAGCTTTTAGGTTTTGAGCTTCTTAAAAATTTCGATCGACCATTTATCAGTAAAAACATTACTGAATTTTGGCGTCGTTGGCATATTTCATTATCCACCTGGTTCAACGATTATATTTTTACACCCTTCTATACCACTTTTAGAAATTGGGGTAATATAGCCATGTATGTGGGCATTATGCTTACCTTCTTTTTAAGCGGGTTATGGCACGGAGAAAGTTGGCATTATATATTTTTCGGAGTTTTACATGGAGCTGCAATTGTAATAGAAACTGCAACGAAGAAATCTCGAAAAAGACTTTCTAAAAAGGTGCCGGCTTGGTTATATAACAATTTAAGTATGGTTCTTACTTTCTTGTTTGTCATTATAACATGGGTGTTTTTCAGAGCTAAAAATATGGATCATGGCTTCTCATACTTTAAAGGGTTGTTTGATGCATCCATTATTGAGATCCCAGGCAAATTGGCTTACATCCCGCTGGTATTGGTAATGGTTATTTGGGAATGGTTGCAACGTAAAAAGAAACATGCATTGGATTTCGGATTTGCACGTCCTTTAAGATGGTTGATTTATTTAGTAGTTACATTTTTCATTTTATATTATTTTGGAAACGAACAACAATTCTTTTACTTCCAGTTTTAGGGTATGAAAAAATTTATTAAACATATCGTCATTTTCTTTCTGCTGGTGCTGGTTGTATTTGCGTTTAGTGGAACATTCAACTATTTTCAATTGAAAAATACACCATCGTTAGGCGATACAGAAACATTGATTGTTGGAGATTCACGTGTAATGACCGCCATCAATCCTGAGTTGATTCCCAATAGTAAAAACATAGCTCAGAATTCTGAATCTTATATTATTTCGTACTATAAATTGAAGTTCCTTTTAAAGAACAACACGAAGGTTAAAAAGGTGATCCTGAGTTTTTCTTACCCTAGTTTTTCGGCTTATTTGGATGGAATTTTTAAAGATGATATTGCAACTGCTGATGTATTTGGTAGAATTTATCCCATTATGAAACCCAATGATTTTGGTTCTTTGGAGATTGATAAATTCAAGTATTACAAGGTATTGTTTAAACAAATGTTTGTTTATCCTCATACCAACCATTATCAATATATGGGTGGGTTTACTAGGTTGAAATATGGTTTGGATAAGGCTGATTTGGAAGGAGTGGTTCAACGACATTATTTCGATAAAGACTCTAACAATATTGGTATTTCTTCTTGTGCATCACAATATCTTGATTCCATAGTTGAATTAACCAAACAAAACAATATTAAATTGATATTGGTGAACATTCCGTTTCAAAAGAAATACCTGGAAAAAGTACCTTCCAATTTTATTGAATATTATAATCTTCAAAAGTCAAGAATGCTTGAAAAAGTGGTGACCGTGCTGGATTATGGCCAGATAGAATTACCTGATACATACTTCAAAGACTATAATCATCTTGATTTGGAAGGAGCTAATTATTTTACAGAAATGCTAAAGAAGGATTTTTAGGTAGTTTATTTAGTTTTCGGCCGGACCAATAAATCACACCATCCTCTGCCATTTTTATCTAATGAAATAATATAGCTAAGTAAGTCGGGTATTTCAGAAATTTTTACAGGTGATTGGAACAGTGCGTCGATGCTTTTTGTTTGATAAGAAGTTCTACCTGTTAGTTCAACCACTTCATGATTAGCAACTAAATCTTCCAATAGTTTTTTGGCATCCGATTTTTGCGAAGATAACCATTGTGGTGCAAACTCTGTTTTTACAACCCAATTCTTATGGGTAGCAAAGAACTTTTTTCCGCCTTTAAAAACCATTTCCTCAAATCCCTGCACATCAATTTTAACGAAAACGGAAGTTGAATTGTCTATGTCCTTCAAGAGTTTATCTAAACTTACCATTTTCTTTATCTCAACTTTCCAGCTTTTCTTTGGCGCAATTACTCTATTATCCTGACTCGAATACGGATTTGTTGCAAAACCTACGTCTGTCCTTTCTTCCTCTCCGCAAATGGCATCGATAAACTCATAGTTGGTAATATGATTCAACCTCATATTCACCCAATCTCCTGCCGGGCTCAACCATAATCAATTTGGCATTTGGGAATTGTTTTGCGGCAATAATACTAATGAAACCATAATTGGTTCCAATGTCCACAAAGAGTCGAGGGCTATTGAATTTTTCAATCAAGGGATAGAGAGGATTGGCAATTTCTTCGAAAGATTTTCGGGCATCATATTGCTTACCACCTTCATCCAATATGTTCACTTTTAAAACAACATCGTTTAATTGAAGCATTTTCGTTTTTCCCTTGGGAAAAAATAAATTGTTCCATTTCAATTCAAGAAGCCTGATAATTTTTATGAGCATGCTGCGAATTTATTTATTTTTCTTAACTATTCCCACTTTTGATAATACTATGTTTGCTACATCATTTATATCTGTCGAAAGCTTGAAGGCAAACGTCAGCCCACAAAACAACAAAGTAAAGCAAGTCGATCTAACTAGGATATCAAGAATAAACGAACCCATAATGGGAATATACCTGGCGGCCAAAAATGCTATGGCCGAAATAAGGAATACAAACAAATATTTTATATTCAGCGGTTGCAGTTTATATTTTTTTATCAGGAAAATATACATCATTAAATTGTATAGAAATACTGATAATGCAGTTGCTACTGCTGCGCCTGTTATCTGCCAGATAGGTATGAAAATCAGATTGTTCACTACAACCAATGGCAATAGAATTCCCACGAAAATAGTATTCCATCGATAATAAGGCGAAAAAGAAATCACGGCCGTGTTCACTCCGCCCATCATCATAAAAAAGTTACCGAGCCCAATAAAGAGTATAACATATTTTCCAGCTTCGTATGATGTAGGGATGATATGATATATGTTCTCGATGTTTAACCAGATTCCACCTAAAATAAATGCGCCGATGATGGTTAAATTTAAACTCGATTTATAGTATACGCTTTTCACATTTGCAAGATCACCCTCTTTAAAGGAATTGGAAATTACACCTGAGGATATTTTATGAATAGCCCTATATGGTATGGAAACTAAAATTCCAAAGAACATGTTTCGACCATAAATACCGGCTTGTTTCATGTCCAGCATTTTTTCAATCATAATGGCGTCAAGGTTATTAATAGCAACCCAGCTAATACCAAGCAATAGCGAGTAGCCTGATACCTTGGTCATGTACTTCCAGTTATCGGCGTACAAATGGTTGAGGCTAGGTTTAAACGCAAATTGTTTCTCCCTTAAAAGTGTAATCATAAAAATAGTTGTCGGAACACAAACTGCGGCGCAATAAATGAGGATGAATCGATCAAAATTAAATTTCCATACAATAAATGCTACAACGGCAATAAGAATTAAAATTCTTTGTATGACATCCTTCAAGAAAAACCCTCTTGACCCTTTTAAGCTGGCCGAATAATAGGCATCAAACAAATAAAAATATACTGTAAAAACCGTCAATGGAAAAACCAACCAATAATGTTTGATAAATAAGGGAGAATTGCCAAAAAAGTTGGGATATAAATACTGACTCGTAAAGAAAAGGAATGAAAATAAGATTAACGAAAAGGCAATCACCAAACTCATCATGGTTAAAAATCCATGATGCCGGTTTTCGTCATTTTTAAAATGCGGATAAAAGCGAATAACGGTTGTATGCAATCCAATCAAGGCAAGCTGACTATAAATGAGATAATAAGAACTTAGCAATGTGATTACCCCATTTTGTTCTTCTGTAAAATAATTTGGAAGCAATAATCCAGAGGTCACAAACCCCAACATGATCCCGATAATAAGGTATGCAGTGGACAACGACGATCCTTTTTGGATTATTCCCATTATTCCTTGAACAAAGATTTATAATCTTTTCTTTCGAATACTTCTAAATGGCCACCAAAGGTTGCATTGTAAACTTTACGACCGTTGTTCTCGAAATGAAGTTTTGCTTTTATATAAGCTTCTTCCATTCTATCAACCCGTGGATCATGCCAACGCTTTCCTTTGCCGAAATAATCCGGTTTAAAATGGTTAGGATCATCACCCGTTGAAGTAATTGATGTTCCTTTCAATAATGCCTCCTTCGGAATTTTATATGAATGATCGAATCCAACCAGATATACTTCTTTAAATCCTAAGTAAAAAGCCAACTGCATGCATATATAGCTTACAGTTCCCCCGGCGTATATTTCTTTCGCAGCAAATTCACTAAATCTCGGAAAATCCTTGTACTGGCCATACAAAACAACATTCATCCAATATGTTTCAGGGTTATCGTGTAAACAATATTTTAAATAATTACCGAAGAACTTTTTTCCATGGTTGTATTGATTAATTTCCGGAGCACGATCTTCAGCCACAAATATATCTTCAACCACATAAAAAGTAGGGTAGAAGCCCATTTTATCATGGTTGGTATAAATGGCGTTTACCCCAAAAGTTTTTTCGTCTTTTAATAAAGTAAGATCCAAATGATTTAAACTGGGGCCGTTTCCAATAATAAAACAACGTTCACCTTCGTGAGTATTTTTAAGATCTAATAATCTTTTTTCGTTATTGGTGTAATAAATTCCTTTATCCAAATCACGGTAACGCTGTGCCGATCGCTTCTGCGAAATCTCCGACATCAAGTATTTCATCTTGTTCCTTGGATTTTTTACAAAACCTTTTATTTTGCTGCCAATTCCCACCGGATTAACGTTTGTTTATATGTTTCAATAAATTTTCTACAGCCATGGTTCCTTGACGTTCCACACTTTCAAATGTTCTTGATCCTATATGCGGAGTAATCATTACGTTGGAGTAATTCCTCAAAAGATGATCTTTTCTCATGGGCTCTTCTTCAAGCACGTCAGTTAAGTAACCCTTTATTTTTTTCTCATTCAATCCCCATAATATCCCCTCCATTTCAACCAATTCTCCGCGGGCAGTATTGATGATGATGCAGCCTTGCTTTATATTTTCCTTAATTCTTTTGGCTGAAATAATATGACGGGTTTCTTTGTTCAGATCCGTGTGTAAGCTGATAATATCACAATTGGCAAATAATTCTTCAATAGTATCACATTGGTTGATCTGAAATTTTTGAGCAAAACTTTCATCCCAATGCTGATCAAGTGCAATGGTTCTTAAGCCAAAAGCCTGGGCTCTAATGGCTACCTCTTTTCCAATTTTTCCAAGCCCGATGATCCCCATGGTTTTACCGTAAATCTCGTTACCGGTGTAACGAATCCATTCTCCGTTTTTGGTATGTTCTACTTCGGCCGGAATATGTTTTACAAAACTTAGTAAAAGGGCAAAAACATGTTCTGCAACGGTGGTATGATTTACACCCGGACAATTCGTTACTGGGATGTTCAATTCTTTCGCGGCAATCAAATCAATTTTATCCAGTCCAATTCCGTATTTCGAAATTACTTTAAGTTTTCCTTTTTTGCCTTCTGCAATTACTTCTTGCGTATATTCATCATCGCCACAAATAATTCCATCGTATTGCGCAATGATCGGAAGTAGTACATCTTTTTTTACTGGACCACGTAAAGTATCCACTTCAAATCCGGTATTTTTTAATAATTCCTGATGCTTACCGGGGGTGTCTTGGAATGAAGTAGATGTGAGTAATATTTTCATGAGCTACAAAGATACAAATTTGGGCTTGCACTCGAACATTGTTCTGTACTTCTAACGCTGTGATACTTGCGCTTGCCTTATGGCCGATTGGACTGGGTTAAAGCCAACGACTTACCCTTGCTAGAAGTAGCGCATTTCCGACGAAAAGTGGAACAAATTCTTTGAATATTTAATTTAACCAGATCATGGTTTCTATTTGTTATAAAAAATTTACATTTTTATGTTAAGAGGTTTAAAATTGCTAATATGAAAAAACTTAGACTTACCATTCTTGCTGTATTATTTATAAATCTGAATACCAATGCTCAATATGTAATCCAGACCTTTGCCGGTACTGGTGTTTCAGGGTTTTCGGGTGACGGGGGTGTAGCAAATGTGGCTCAGGTAGATGGACCGCAAGGTGTGTATCGTCCTGAAAAAAGTTTACACTTTGTGCAGTCTTAATCCTGCTACAAATTTACACTTTTGTTTTAATCCTGAATACGCTTTACATTTGTAGGGCAGGATAATGCGGAAGTGAGCAATG